>Ga0315912_10004288_pt1 | contig 13597 bp, 13 predicted proteins | sample VfabasoilMG_FD_204469 | JGI IMG/M metagenome (GOLD analysis project Ga0315912, IMG submission 204469) | Garden soil microbial communities collected in Santa Monica, California, United States - V. faba soil | ecosystem: Environmental > Terrestrial > Soil > Garden | place: USA: California... | reverse complement strand
GTCCTGGCCTGCCTGGCCGCCTCGGTCACCGTGACCTGGGCCCGCCACGCCGTGCTCGCCAAGGGCACGCTCGAGATGGAGAACGGCGCCAGCTCCGCCGAGGAGGCGGCGCGCTCCGGCCTCAACCGCGCGCGCGAGAAGATGCGCCAGGGCTACCCGCCGGGCACCATCGACGACGGCACCGAGGACGTCATCATCACCGAGGACAACAACCTCGTCACGACGGAGCGCGAGGTCGAGGACCACGACACGCGCACGATCGAGACGCGTTCGCGCAAGGTGGACGGCGGCGACATCCAGGAAGAGGCCTCGATCAAGGCCCGCGCGGAGGTCGTGCCGGCCAGCGAGGGTCGCGGCAAGGTCACGCGCCTGGAGTGCGATGCAGGCAGCGCCGTGATGATGGCCGGTCTCCTGACCATCGTGAGCGGCAGCGCGACCTACCAGAACACCGAGATCGCCGGCCTCATGATGCTGGAGCCCGGCTCCACCCTGACGCTCGAGAACTGCACGCTGCGCGGGACGATCATCACCCGTGCGGCCGTCTGCGAGGACGAGCCGGTGCAGGTGGGCGCCAACCGCCCGCACGTGCAGCTCATCGGTGACGTCCGCCTGCTGGCGGGCACCGAGCTGCCGGACGTCGCGGTGGTCGGCCCCGACTGCCGCATCACCGCCGACAGCACGAGCCGGGTCGAGGTGCGCGGCATGACCGTCTGCGACGAGGTCGAGTTGCAGGGTCGCGGCACCATCCAGGGCATGGTCGTGCACGAGTCCATGTCGGCGATCAGCTCCAAGGTCAAGCGGCCGGGGCACGGCCGTGGTCAGGAAGAGTGGTCCGAGTCCCTGAGAGCCGGTGCCGAGCAGGTTGCGCGCATCTGCTTCCCCGCCACCGGCTTCACCGAGGCCGAGATGGACATGATGGAGGCCTGCGATGTCGGCAACAACTGATAGCCCCGTGCGGCGGTTCGCCGGCTTCACGCTGGTGGAACTGCTCGTGACGGTCGTCGTCATGGCGCTCCTCGCCGTCATCGCGCTCCCGGCCTCGGCCGTGAGCGACAAGCACCGGCTGGACATGCTGCAGCTGCAGCTGCAGGACGCCGTGGACCACTCCCAGTCCATCGCCTACCACACCGGCCAGAAGGCCGGCGTGCTGGTGAACATCCCGGGCCAGTGGTTCGCGGTGGTCAACGAACTCGGCGTGCCGTTCGAGGATCCGCTGACCCACAAGTCCTACGTCATCAAGCTGAACGCGCCTGGCCAGGAGCAGGGCGTCGAGGTGGAGTCCTGCCTGTTCGGCTTCGGCCGCCCGCTGATCCTGTTCAACGACAAGGGCCAGCTGATCTACCCGGGCGAGATGCGCATCTCCTCGGGCGAAACGGTGCGCAGGCTGGAGATGAATACGGCTACGGGCTTCTTCGACGAAGTGCCGATAAGCGGGTGACCACCCCCGCCGCGAGAAGAAGGAGGAACGCCCGTGAAGGTTCAGAAGGCCGGTCGCATCGGCGTCGTGGTGTCCGACCAGGTGCTCCGCGCGGCGCAGCGCGTCGACGGTCACCTGGTCACCGCCTCGGTGCCGTTCGACAAGGACCTCAAGCGCAGCCTGAAGCAGCTGCTGACCTCGTCGCCCTTCGTGGGGAAGGACGTGGTCGTCGGTGTGGAAGGCAGCCGGGTCCTCGTCGAGTCGCTCGTCGTGCCGCCGGGGGCCAGCAAGTCGGCCCAGGCCGTGAGCGCCGAACGTCTCAAGGGTGACCCCGTCTTCAACGAGACGAACGCCGCGCTGAGCGTGGCCGTGGCGAGCTCCCCGTCGGGGGGCGGGCCGTCCATGGTCATCCACGCGGCGGTCATCCACGAGCGCATCGCCCAGATCATGACGGCCTGCCGGGAGCTGCAGCTGCAGGTCCTGGCGGTCGAGGCGGCGGCCCTCGCCGCCTGGCGGGCCTGGTCGGGTGCCGGTCTCCAGGTGCGCCTCGTGCGCACCGCTACTGCGGACATCGTGCAGGCAGGCATGGACGGCAAGCTGCTGTTCTGCCGCATCGTGGACCAGCCGATCTCGTCGATCGAGCTGCGCGCCACGATCAGCCGCGCGGCCTCGCTGCTCTCGACCGACGGTTTCGACGTGCTCACGTGCAGCGGCGTCGAGCCGGAGGAGCGGCACGAGATGGTCAAGGAGCTCGGCATGGCGGTGGAACAGCCGGCCGAGCCCATCGACGACGCGGAGGCGGTCGGCCTGGCCACCGACGGCGTGATCCTCACCGAATTCACGCCGCCCGAGGAACGCCTTTTGCGCATCAAGCGCAAGGTTCGCAAGGTGCGCACCTACATGTGCGGCGCCGCCGGCGTGCTCGTGGCGGTCGCCGGGCTGCTCGGCTACCAGCGCATCGACTCGCTCAAGACGCGTCAGCTGCTGCTCGAGCAGCAGGCGCAGTCCGCGCAGGCCGCCGAGGCGGCGCTCGCGGCGGCGCAGGCCCAGCTCGGCCTGGTCAAGAGCGCCGCCGAGCACCTCGCCGGCGCCCGGCCCGGCCACCACATGTCCGTGCTGTTCAGCCTCATCTCCAACACGGCGCCGGAGCAGATGATCCTCGAGTCCATCAAGGTGGACGACGTGCCCGCGCACGTCGACGACTCCGCCAGGAAGGACAAGAAGAAGGACAAGGACAAGGAGGAGACGCCGACCACGCAGCCGCGGGTGGTCGAAGCGCGGCTGGCGGGGCTCGCCGGCAGCGACGCGGCGGTGCGTGACTACGCCGACGGCCTCATCGCGACCGGCGCGTTCAGCGACGTGCGCATCGAGGCGAGCGAGCGCGTCATCCTCGAGAACGGATCCGGCGGCGAGCGCTTCCGGATCTTCGCTGCCGCGGAGACACGCTGATGAACCTCTCCACCAACATCGTCGTCACGGCCGTGTTGCTGCTCGTGCTCAGCGGCGGCCTGCTCTTCCCGATCCACTCGTCCATCACCGAGCTCGAGACGGCCATCGCCGGGCTCGAGGACTCGTCGGTCGTCGTCGCCTCGCCCGTGCCGGAGCGCCTGGCCGAGGTGAACCACGACCTCGAGGCGATGCAAGCCTCGCTGGACTCGCGCGGCTTCGAGCTGTGCCCGGACACTCCCGAGGCGCGCAACGAGATGGAGTCGCTGCTGCACACCGAGATGATGGAAGCGGGCCTGACCCGCATCAGCATGGACCGCCAGGCCGGGTCCGGCACGGGCGCGTTCCCCAGCTTCAACATCTCGCTCATCGTGGAGGGTGACGCCTTCGAACTCCACGCCTTCCTTCAAGGGCTCGAGTCGCTCAAGTGGGTGACCCGGGTCCTCAAACTCGAGATCCAGCCAGGAGATGTCGAGAGGCGCATCAAGATGCAGATCGCCGTGCTTCTCGAGAACGAGCCATGAGGACACCGCAAGCAGAGAAGACGGCCGTCAACAAGCCGTCCAAGGAAAAGAAGCAGCTCATGATGCTCGGGGTACTGGGCGTCGTGCTCGTCATCGTGCTCTCGGTGCAGTTCTCCGGGGCGGAAGGCGAGGAGGCGCAGGCCGGCACGCAGCCCGAAGGCGAGGTCGCTGCAGCTGCCGGGGGCCTGGTCGCCGCGCAACCCGCCGGCCTCGAGAGCAGCATCCCGGACAACCCGGTGCTCGCGAGCACCAGCGCGGACCAGGGCATCAAGAGCAACCCGTTCGAGAGCTTCTGGAACACCGAGGCTCCCGCAGAGAGCACCACCATCGACGAGCTGCCGCCGCCGAGCGTGACGCTCAACGGAACGCTCACCTCGGGTCGCAAGCCGGTCGCGGTGATCGACGGGCAGACGCGCTACCTGGGCGACATGATCAGCGGCTGGCGACTGGTGGGGATCGGGAGCCGCCGCGTGAACCTCGAATCGCCGACCAAGTCGCTCGTGACGATCGAGATGCCGCTCCTGCGCGCTGCGACCAAGCGCAGGCCCTGATACCCGGCTGTCTGCTCAAGCACGCCGCCGCAGTGGTCGATACGTCCGTCTCCTGAATCCGTACCCATCCGGTCTTCCGTCCATGCGCACCCTGCTCAACGCTCTCGTGCTCTCCCTCCTGGCCGCGTCCGTCGTGGGCCAGCAGCCCGAAAGGGACAAGATCACCCTGAACGTCCGGGATACGTCCCTGGGCCAGATCATCGAGCTCATCTCGGTGCAGCAGGGGGTGAACATCGTGGCCGGCGTCGACACCAACCGGCCGGTCACGGTGAACTTCTTCGATGCCACGCTCGAGGAGGCGCTCGACTGGGTGCTCGAGCCCGTGGGGCTCGACTGGTACCTCGACGGCAAGGTCTACACGATCCTCGAGGCGGACCAGGTCGATCTCATCCAGCGTCCGCTGCAGGAACGCATCTTCCACCCGAACTACCGCTCGGCTGCCGAGATGCAGACCTATCTGGTCAAGTTCCTCTCGCCCTTCGGCAGCATCGTCGTGTCGCAGGAGCCGCTGGTGGGCATCAAGACGGGCGAGGACCACACGGGCGGCCTGAACTCCACGTTGCAGGAGATGCTCATCGTCATCGACAACGAGGAGACGCTGGGCCGCGTCGAGCGCGTCTTCCGCGAGCTCGACAAGCGTCCGCGCCAGGTGCTCGTCGAGGCCACGATCGTGCAGGTCATCCTGGACGAGACGAACCGCTTCGGCGTCGACTTCCAGATCCTGGGCAGCGCCGACTTCATCGACTTCGAGAGCGACGCGGCCCCGCAGAGCGTCTATTCGGCGCCGACCGCCCTCGTCCCCGGCGCCCTCGGCCCGGCGGGCGTGACCTCCGGTGCGCCGTTCATCACGCCCGACGGCACCTCGTCGTTCACGCAGAACGGCTTCACGGAGGGGCCCAACTCGGGCGGCCTGCGCATGGGCTGGGTCGGTGACGACGTCTCGGTGTTCCTCGAGGCGCTGCAGAACACGGTGGACACCAACGTGCTGGCGAACACCGAGGTGCTCGCCCTGAACAAGATGCAGGGCGAGATCATCATCGGCGGCCGCCTCGGCTACTTCGGCGGCACGACGGTGAGCGACGGCATCAGCCAGCAGACCGTCGAGTTCCTCGAGGTCGGTACGCAGCTGCGCTTCCGGCCCTTCATCGGCAACGACGGCTTCGTGCGCCTCGAGATCCACCCCGAGCGCAGCAGCGGCGTCGTGGACCCGGTCACGGGCCTGCCCACGGAGAACACCTCGGAGGTCACGACGAACGTCATGGTGCGCGACGACGAGACCGTCGTCATCGGCGGCCTGATCGAGACGCGCGAGGTGCAGAACGTCAGCCGCGTGCCCGTGCTCGGCTACCTGCCGCTCATCGGCTGGCTGTTCTCCAAGGAGATCACGGAGGTCGAGCGCAGCGAGATCATCGTGATGCTCACGCCGCACATCCTCGAGGACGGCGAGATCTTCGAGGACGGCCAGCTCATCATCGACGAGCACAACTCCAACACCGAGGTGTTCGTCGACGGCTTCGGGCCGGTGTCGCGCCGCGCCCAGGCCCAGGCGACCATGGACGACGCCAAGTCGGCCTTCGACGCCGGCAACCTCGCCGAGGCGCGCGCCCTGTGCGACCGCGTCATCGCCCTCGACCCGCTCGCCGACGGAGTCATCCAGCTCTCGCTCGAGATCGACGCCCGCATCGCCGATCGCCGCGCCCTGGAGACTGCCGGAGCCGGGGAGGAATGAGGAGGCATGATCCAGCGGGTGGAGGCGGGAAGGGAGCTCGCGGCCGGCGCGCTGGCACAGCTCGGCAAGTCGTTGCCGGAGCTCGTCAACCAGGGCGTGACCACGATCAGCGTGGACACGTCCAAGGTCGTGGAGTTCGACTCACTGACGTTGCAGGCGATCCTGGAGTTCGACGCGCTGGCGCGTAGTCGAGGTCTCGAGGTCGTCTTCGACAGGCCCTCGGTGATCCTCGAGCAGGCACTGCTCATCACCGGCCTGGCCGACCGGCTCGACGTCCGTGACGCCACGGGCGCCTCCGTGGGCGGCCTGTCCGCGTCCGGCGGGAGGGCGTGATGACCGTCGTCGGACTCTCCCAGTCGCAGCTCGAACGGACGCTGCGCGAGTCGGGGCTCGTCCCGGCCCAGGAACTCGAGCGCGGGCTGAACGCAGCGCCTGCGAACGAGCACGAGACGCTGGCCGACCGCCTGCTGCGCCTCGGCATCATCGACGAGGAGGTGCTGCTGAAGGTCGTGGCCCGGCAGAACGGGCTGCCCTTCGTGCGCATCATCCCCGGCCTGGGCGATGCCAGCCTGGCGGACGTCCTCGACAAGGACTGGGCGCGCAGCCGTTCGGTGCTGCCGCTCTACCGCGTGCACGGCGAGCTCACGTGCGCCGTGGCGGACCCGACCGACCTGTTCACGATCGACGCGCTGCGACGGCTCACGGGCCTCAAGCTGCGCCTGGTCGTGGCCACGGTGGAGGACATCGCCCAGGCGCTCAACCGCACGAACGACTCGGTCGCCAACATGCTCGTGGACGACATCATCCGCGAGGTCGGCACCGAGGTGGGCGGTGTCGACGAGCTCGAGATCGTCGACTCGGCGGTGGACGAGATCGACGCCCTCGAGGCCAAGGCCGGCACCTCGCCGGTCGTGCGCTTCGTGAACGCCATCATCCTCAAGGCCATCCAGGACGGCGCGTCGGACATCCACATCGAGCCCGACGAGGGCGTGCTGCGCGTGCGCTTCCGCATCGACGGCGTGCTGCGTCAGGACGAGAAGATCAACCCGCCGCTCGGCCTGGCGCCGGCCATCACGTCGCGCATCAAGATCATGTCGTCGCTCGACATCGCCGAGCGCCGTTCGCCCCAGGACGGGCGCATGCGCGTCAACGCGGCGGGCCGCTCGATCGACCTGCGCGTGTCGATCATCCCGGCCTACTCGGGCGAGAAGACCGTCATCCGCATCCTCGACCGCAACTCGATGATGGGCGACCTCTCCGCGCTGGGCCTCTCGCCGCGCATCCTGATGGGGCTCAACGAGCAGGTGCAGGCGCCGAACGGCGTCATCCTCGTCACCGGCCCGACCGGCTCGGGCAAGACGACCACGCTCTACGCGGCGCTCGCCACCATCAACTCGATCGACCGCAACATCTGCACGGTGGAGGACCCCACCGAGTACAGCCTGCCGATGATCAACCAGATGCAGGTGAACGAGCGGGCCGGCCTCACCTTCGCGTCGGCCCTGCGCGCCCTGCTGCGCCAGGACCCCGACGTGATGATGGTGGGCGAGATCCGCGATGCCGAGACGGCCAAGATCGCCATCGAGGCCTCGCTGACCGGTCACCTCGTCTTCTCGACGCTGCACACGAACGACGCCATCGCGGCCATCCCGCGCCTGGTGTACATGGGCGTCGAGTCCTACCTGCTCGCGGCGGCCATCAATGCCGTCCTGGCCCAGCGCCTCGTGCGCCGGGTCTGCGAGCACTGCAAGGTGCAGGTGCCGCCCAGCGACCGGGAGCGCGAGTTCTTCGATCGCAACGAGATCGCGGTCGAGACCGTGGCCCACGGGGAGGGCTGCAAGTCGTGCGGCGGGCACGGCTACGCGGGCCGCGTGGGCATCCACGAGCTGTTCGTGGTGGACGACCAGCTGCGTGACGTCATCACGACCGACCCTTCTCTCTCCAATCTGCGCCGCCTGGCAGCCGACAAGGGACACAAGAGCCTGGCATACGACGGCCTGATCAAGGTGGCCGCCGGCACCACGACATTCGAAGAGATCATGCGCGTCGCGGAGATCAAACGATGAGCACCACACCCAGCAATCCCTCCGTTCGCAGCGCCTCGCCGGCCGGGGTGGACCGCATCAAGGCGTCGTTCGCCGTCGCGCTCAAGCGCATGCAGGTGCCCCAGGAGCAGATCCTCGACGTGGTCACGCAGCTGGCCATCATGTTCGAGACCGGCCTCAACCTGTCGCAGGCGCTCGAGGTGCTCGAGAAGCAGGCGGCGACCCCGCACCTGGCCGAGTTCGTGGGCGGCATCCGGCGCGGCGTCGAGAACGGCAAGCCGCTCTCGGCCGCCATGGCGACGCAGGACTGGGCCTTCTCGCCCGTCGCCCTGGCGCTCGTGCGGGCCGGCGAGATGACCGGTGACCTGGGCACCATGCTCATGAAGGTGGCCGCGTTCATGGAGCGCGACATCTCGACCAAGAAGAAGGTGCGCAGCGCCATGTCCTATCCGGCCTTCATGGCCGTCATGGCGACGTGCGTCGTCATCTTCCTGCTGATCAACGTGTTCCCCAAGTTCGCCGAGCTGTTCGGCGACCAGCCGGAGAAGCTGCCGGGACCGACGCGCTTCTTCCTCAACCTGTCGGACGTGCTGCGTGCGCACGGCGCCTGGCTGCTCCCCACGGGCCTGCTCGCCCTGGTGGCCGCCATGTGGATGATGCGCTCGCGCGAAGGGCGCCGCATCTGCGACCCCTTCTTCCTGCGCGTGCCGGCCTTCGGCAAGCTCATCAAGGCCGTGTCGATCTCGCGCTCGTTCCACGTGCTCGGCGTGATGATGAACGCCGGCCTCAACGTGCTCGAGGCGCTGCAGCTCGCGGCCGACGTCGCCGGCAACCACCGCTACGAGATGCTGTGGGTCGAGACCCGCAAGAAGGTGGAGAACGGCCACGACATCTCTCAGACGCTCATGGACAACCCGCTCATCCCGCCGGCCGAGGCGGCGATGATCTCGCTCGGCGAGCGCTCGGGCACGCTGCCCGAGGTGCTGGGCAAGATCACGGGTCACCACGAGAAGAAGGTGGACAGCGCCATCAAGGCCTTCGTGGCCGTCATCGAGCCGGCCATGACCATCATCATGGGCGCCGTCGTCGCGCTCATCGTGTCCAGTCTCATCATGCCGATGTTCGCCATCAGCCAGGTCATGCGCTGAACGGGCGCACGGCCGTCGAGGGAGACGTGCGGACATGCACGCGGCAGCACCAACGAACCAGCAGAGTCCCCTGCGCGCCCTGTGGCTGGGCGCGATCGGGGTGGTCTCCGCGATCTTCGTCGTGGGCGGCCTGGCCACGCGCGGCGAGCCCGTGGCCCAGGCACGCGCCGATCGTGAGCTCGGCCGGCTGATCGAGGAGATCGCCGCGCCGGTGCGTTCGGCGCTGCTCGTGCGCCTGCAGGCTCCCGGGGAACTCGTCGCGGTGGATGCGGCCGGCGCGGAGACCCACTTCCTGCGGCGCGGCGGCGACCTGGTCGTCGGCCGCCCGGGCGGCAGCCAGGGTGTGCTGCTGTCGGGGCTCGAAGACCTGGCCTTCGACACGCATCTCGTGCGGCGCCTGCGTGAGGCGCCGCCGATCGTGTCGCCGGGTGTGTTCGTCACGCCGCCGTCCGCCGCCGATGCGCCGGACGAGCGCCGCGTGCAGGCCGTCGAGCCGGGCAGCCAGATCGCCGTGGGCTTCTCGGTGCCGGGAACAGCACCGGCGGCGGCGCGCGCGGTGAAGGGTGTCGGCGAGCAGCTGCTGGCGGCGCGCATCGCCGAGGCTGGGCTGCCCCTGCGTCGTCGCGCCGACTCGTCCGGCCCCACGCACCTCGACCTGGTCCTGTGTCCCGCCCGCGGCCTGGGTGATGCGCGGCCGATCGTCGGGGACGGCGTGCTGGCCCGCACGCGGCTGGCACTGGCCGATCTCCCGGTCGACGGCCCGGACGCGCAGCCCGTGACGCTGGACTTGACGGGCCTGCGCACGCGCGAGCCGCTCGAGCCGGGCCTGGGCTACAGCCTGCTGCTCGAGCCGGTGGGCGGCACGCTGGTCGTCGAGGTCTCGGCCTCCGACCCGGCACACGACCCCGGCGTTGCCCTGCGCGCCGGCGACCATGCGCCCTGGGAACGCTCCACGGGCCGGGTCGCCCTGCGGCTCTCCGGCCCGCGTCGGCTGAGCCAGACCGTGCTGCACGAGGTCGTCGAGAGCGTCGACATGTCGCTCGCCTTCGCCGACGGGCGCAGCCTGCGGGTGCCCATGGTCGTCGCGGGCCAGTCAGCCGCACAGAACCCGTGGCTCGGCGTCGTGCCGGGTGAATTGCCGCCGCTCGCCAGCGGGCGCGCGACGCGGGCCGCTGCACGATCCGCTCAGGGGGTGGGACGATGAATCCGGTGCTCCTTTCCTTGCCGGTCCGTCCCGCGCGGGGCTTCACGCTGCTCGAGGTGCTCATCGCGACGGTGCTCGTCGGGGTGGCCGTCGTGAGCACCTCGTGGGCGATGGCCGCGGCGACGCGGGTCAAGCTGGAGACCGAGGCGACGGCGCCCGTGACGGCGACGATGGTCGCGCAGGAGATCTACGAGCTGGCGAAACGCCTGCCGGCCGAGCCGAGCGGCGTCGTCGGCGCCACCAGGCTGGAGGACGCGCTGGCGCTGGACAGCCTGGTCGGCGCGGTCTTCTCGCCTCCCATCCGCGCCGACGGCAGCGCGTTCGTCGGCGTCGACGACTGGAGCCAGGAGGTGGACCTCGAGGTCTACGGTCTCTCCGACCTGGAGACCAAGGCCGTGCAGAGCGCGCTCGACGGCCTGTCCGGCAGCGACCCGCAGCTCTTCCAGCTCGTCGTGGTCATCAAGGACGGCGATCAGGAGCTCGACACCTTCCGATGGTTCCTCACCCCATGAACGCTACCCACCGATCCGCCCGCGGCCGCGAACGCGGCTTCGTCGTGGTGGCCGTCCTGCTCGTCATCGCCGCTCTGGCCATGGTCGGCACCACGTACATCAAGCACGTCGAGACGGTGCGCCGCGACCGTTCGTTGTCCGCCAACGCGCTCGACGGGCGGACCGCCGCCGACTCCGCCGCGGAGGTGGCCCGCAAGGCCCTGGCGCTGGGCGAGACGGTCGACGACGCCGTCATCGAAGCGGGCAGGAGCACGGCCGGGGTGGCGGCGTCGGCGCTGGGTGACGGCCGTTCGCGCACGCTCGTCAGGGCGGTGGAGGACGACGGCATCGGCGCCACGCTGCTGGCCGAGACCGCGTGGGTGCCGAGCGGCGAGGCGAGCGAGGCGGACGACCTGCCGCGCCTCCAGGCCGAACTGCTGGCCGACGTCCTCGCGGACGCCTCGATCAGCAAGCACTACTACTCGGGGCAGTCGCGCGTCGCCAACACCGAGCTCGAGGGCCTGGTCGTCGTCCGCAACGGTTCGGCCCTGGTGCTCGACGACGTCGTCATCCGAGGCTGCATCGTCAGCGAGGACACGCTCTTCGACGCCCTGCTCGGCGAGGTCGACCTGGGCACGGTGCCCACGGTGGTCGTGGCCGGCAACCTGCGCATCGACCCGATCGAGGCCCTGCCTGGCCTGGCGCTCTGCCTGCCCGACGGGGTCTTCATGACCTACGGCGGGGAGGGGCGGGTGCAGATCGACGGCGACGTGGTGGCCTACACCGTGCAGCTGCTGGCGCCCGGTGCGATCCGCGGCAACATCGCCAGCGTCGACCCGCCCGAGCTGCACGCAGACTTCGAACTCGTCGGTTCGGGCCGGCATCCGTTGCCCTGGTCCCCGGCGCTCGACACCTCGAACTCGCCCCAGGCCGTGGACTTCATGGCGTTCCTGCCGCGCACGCCCGACCTGGCCTCGCTCTCGGCCATCAGCACCGCGGCGCTCCCTGCACCCGGGAGCGGCAGCTCGGGCGGCGGCAAGCTGACCGATGACGCGCCCGAGGGCGGCACCGGGTCGGGCTCCTCGTCCGATGGCTCCGGCAGCAGCGGCTCCGGCGGCAGCGGCTCGGACAGCAGCGGCTCGGACAGCAGTGGCTCCGGCAACAGCGGCACGGGCGGTCAGTCGTGACCGGCATCGCGGACGATCGGCGTACCCCGCGTCCCGTGAGCGGCTTCACGCTCATGGAGCTGCTCGTCACGGTGATGGTCATCGCCGTGGTCGTCTCGGTGCTGGGCATGGGCACCTCCGGCGCCGGCACCTACGGGCTCGACATGGCCGAACTGCAGATCTCGGACGCCATCCAGCGCTGCCAGGCCCTGGCGCGCTCCAACCGCACGGCCTTCGGCGTGGTCTTCGACCTGCAGAACGACCGCTTCGCGATCGTGGACGAACTCGGCACGGTCTCCATCGACCCGCTCACGAAGAAGGACTACATCGTGGACTTCGTGCGGCCGGGCCAGCCGCACAACATCGACATCACGTCCGCCGACTTCGGGATGGCTGGCACCTCGCTCCTGCTGGACCCGCAGGGCGTGCCGCTGTTCGGCGGTTTCGTGGTCCTGACGCGCCAGGGAAACCGCCGCACGCTGCAGGTCGACGGCGCCACCGGCCTGCTCACCCGCCTCTGAGCGGGGAGCCTCCGGCTCCGACGGGCCGACCGACGCGCGGTGCGCTCCGAGCCGGGCGCGGTAGGTGCCGCGCGGCGTGCCGTACGCGCCGAGCGGGCCGAGCGGGCCTACAATCGACGCCATGCCGACCGACGTGGTGTCCCTGACCGAGGCGCTCGTCCGCGTGGACAGCTCTCCGGGGCGTCCCACGCGTCCGGCCCTCGCGCTGCTGGTCGATCGCCTGCGGCGTCTCGGCGCCCACGTCGCCCTGCAGTCGGGGCAGCACGAAGGCGTCGAGCAGCACAACCTCGTGGCCCGCCTGGGTGGTGACGGTCCGGCGGGCCTGTTGCTGGCGGGGCACATCGACACCGTGCCCTGGCAGGCCGGCCAGCGCGCGACGACCGCGCCGGAGCGCGACGGCCGCAGTCTCTACGGGCGCGGCACCTGCGACATGAAGGGCGCCATCGCTGCGCAGGTGCTGGCCGTGGCGGCGTCCGCCTCGCGTCTGCGTCGGCCCGTCGTGCTCGCCTACACCTACGCCGAGGAGGTCGGTTGCCACGGTGCGCTGCAGCTCGTGGCGCAGGCGGCGCAGCTCGGGGATCTCGGTTCGGCCGGGTGCCTCGTCGGCGAGCCGACGGGTCTCGTGCCGATCCTGGCGCACAAGGGCTACCTGACGGGGCAGATCACGCTGCATGGCGTCCCGGTGCATTCGAGCGACCCCGAGGCCGGTGTGGATGCCTCGATCGCCCTGGGCGTGCTGCTGCGCGACCTGCACGCGCTGCGCATCGCGCTGGCCGCCGAGGCCCCGCCGGACTCCACGCTCGCGCCGCCCTGCACGACGCTCAACACCGGGCTCGTCCAGGCCGGCGCGGCGCCGAACGTCGTGCCGGGACGGGCCTCGCTGGTGGTCGAGCTGCGCCCGCTGCCCGGCGCCGACATCGACGAGCTGCGCGCGCGCGTCGAGGCCTGTGTCGACCTGGCCGGCCGCAGCACGCCCGGAGTGCGCTGCGAGTGCCATTGGGATCCCTTGCGTCCGGCCTTCGCCCAGCCGGCGGAGGCCGCGCTCGTGTCGTGGCTGGTCGAGCAGACGCAACATCCGCCCGCGAGCGTCGCGTTCTACACGGAGGCCGAGCTGTACCGGTCAGGCCTCCAGATCCCGACGGTCATCTGCGGTCCGGGTTCGATCGCCGCCGCGCACCGCGTCGACGAATCGGTGGCCTTCGACGAGCTCGAGGCCGGACAGGCGCTCTACGAGCGCGCCCTCGAGGCGTTCTGCGGCTAGTTGTGCCGTCCAGGGACGTTGTTCATCCGGGACTCCCTGTGATCATGGGGTTGCTTGACGACCACCAGATCACAGGAGAGTTCCCGGATGAAGC
>Ga0315912_10004287_pt1 | contig 13601 bp, 2 predicted proteins | sample VfabasoilMG_FD_204469 | JGI IMG/M metagenome (GOLD analysis project Ga0315912, IMG submission 204469) | Garden soil microbial communities collected in Santa Monica, California, United States - V. faba soil | ecosystem: Environmental > Terrestrial > Soil > Garden | place: USA: California... | reverse complement strand
CCGGCACGCCGGAACTTTCGACGCCGATCTCCCCGCCCATCAGCTCAACGAGCCGTTTGCTGATCGCCAGCCCCAAGCCGGTGCCGCCATACTTGCGCGTGGTAGAGGCATCGGCTTGAGAGAAAGATTGGAAGAGGCGGGCTTGTTTATCGGGCGGGATGCCGAGGCCAGAGTCTTTGACCGAAAAACGCAACGTGCAAGATAAAGGCTGAAGCGAGCTTTCATCCTTCATCCCTTCGCCTTCATCCTTGACTTTCACGACCACTTCGCCTTTCTCGGTGAACTTAATCGCATTGCTGATCAGGTTGAGCAAAATCTGACGCAGGCGCGTGGAGTCGCCCCGCACGGCGACGGGCAAGTGCGGCTCAAATGCATAGTGCAGGTCGAGGCCTTTTTCGTTGGCTTTGATGGTCAAGATTTCGATGGCTGAGGTGACACAGGCGCGCAAGTCGAGCGGCTGGCTTTCGAGTTCAAGTTTGCCAGCTTCGATCTTGGAGAAGTCGAGGATGTCATTGATGATGGCAAGCAGGGCTTGGCCGCTACTGCGGATGGTCTCGGCGAAGTAGCGTTGTTCGGGGGAAAGGGGTGGGGTGTCGAGCAGTAAATCACTCATGCCAATGACGCCGCTCATGGGGGTGCGGATTTCATGCGACATGGTGGCAAGGAAATCGCTCTTGGCGCGGTTGGCGCTCTCAGCGGCGGCGCGGGCTTCCTGCGCTTCGGCAAAGAGGCGTTGCGTTTCTTCAAACAGCCGGGCGTTTTCAATAGCGATGGCCGCCTGATCGGCCAACAAGCGCAGTACGCGCAACTCGCCGTCAGGAAAACTTCGTGGTCGGGGATAGCCGACGTTGAGCACACCGACGACGCGCTGTCCAATTTCCAACGGCAAGCTGATGATCGCCCCGTCTCGGTCTTGGAACAAGGGGTGATGGCGCATGTCTTCAACGATGAGCGCCTCCCGCTGTTGGGCAACGGTGTAGGTGAGGCCATTCGAGCGTGGCGCGGCCCAGGGGGCATTGACGCGGCCCGCGGGTCGCCACGCCGAGCCAAAAACTAGCCGTTGCTCACGATACAAAAATAAATCCAGACTTTCAGCGCCGCGCAAGAAATTCAGCGTGCTTTCGAGGATGGCGTCCAGCACAACGGACAAGTCGAGGCTCATGACGAGGCTCAAGCTGGCTTGCCGGAGCGCTTCTAATTCGGCGGCGCGTTGCTGGGTTTCTTCAAACAGCCGCGCGTTTTCGAGCGCGAGGCTCATGTGGTTGGCAATGGTCTGGAGCAAGCGCACGTCGGCCTCGCTGAAGGCCTGTTCACGCTCCATGTTCCCTAGCGCAATCAAGCCGCGTGTTTGGTCACCAACAATCAGCGGCACGAAAACCAACGATTTCGACATTTGAGTGCCTGGATAAAGGTGACTGCCATAGCGTTCATACGCCTGCGCCATCTGCTCATTGATGACTAAGGTCTCGCGGGTGTGCAGGACATGTGCGGTGAAGCCGTGGTCCTGCACGGGCTGGGCGGGCAGGTTGAACCGCTGACCCTGTTCATAATAATAGGGGAGATGCACCAAATTGGTCTTGGGATCATAGATGCGGATATCAAGATCGGCACTCTTAAACACCGTGCGGATTTGGTCGCCGACTGCCTCATAAATGTTTTGGGCGTTGACTTCTGCAACGAGCGCCGTTTGTACCCGATTGATGATCGCTAGCTCAGCGTTGCGTTGTTCGGTCTCTTGTAGCAAGCGTTGGGTTTCGGCGAACAGCTGGGCGTTTTGCACGGCAATGGCGGCTTGCGTGGCAAAGGTGAGCGCGGCCTCGGCTAAACGCGGCGTATAAAAATTAGGTTGATGTTTGTCTACGGTGATCAGCCCAATGACGCGCTCGCCAAATACCATCGGCACACCCAGCCAAGCGCGGATAGTGTGATGCAAAGCTTGTTGAAAGGCCGGATGCGTTTGCGTGTCGGCCAAAATGAGCGGCGCCCGACTGTGCACCACCTGATACATGTGGTGGTTTTGTTCCACATTCGTCCATTCAAACCGCAAGCCCAAATGTTCGTGTGGGTTCTCAAACCCATATAAGGCAATCACCTCGCTATAGTCGCCGCTGATTTGCATGACCGAGGCACTGTCACACGGCACGACTTTTTGGAGTTCGTTCAAGATGACCGTCAACACTTGTTGCAAATTCAAGGTGCTACTTAAGGCTTGCGTCGCGGAGCGCAAGGTTTCGGCGGCCTCTTTGGCTTGCGTGATGGCTTCGAACAGTTGCGCGTTTTCAATGGCGAGCGCGGCTTGGTTGGCAAAGGCGGCCACTAACACCACATCGGTTTCGGTATAGGCGTTGGGGTGCGTCTGATCAATACTCACCAAACCTAGCACTCGCTCATGTGCAATCAGGGGCACACCTAACCAACACTCCGCCCGGCCCTCACCCGGCAGGTGAACCCAGAGCGGCGACTGCGATGAATCGGGGATCAACAATGGGCGGCCTTCGTCAATGACCGAGCGCACGGTGCGGAAGTTTTTAAATTCGGTGGAGACGTTGCGCGACCCGGCCCAAGCTTGTAAACCATGATGCGCCGCGACTTCTAATTCTTGATCATTGAGCAACAAGATCGCGGCATGGTGATAAGGCGCGACCCGCATGAGCTGTTCTAAGATGAGCTCCAAGACTTGTTCGCGGCGCAGGGTGGTGGTGAGCGCCGCGCTCACCTCCCGCAACGTTTCGGCCTCCAACCGTCGTTGTTGTTCTTGTTGGTAAAGCCGCGCGTTTTCCAGCGCAATGCTCATGGAATTGGCGAGTGTTTCCAGCAAGCGCACATCGCTCAGGCTAAAGGCGTGTTCGCGGTCAACGTTTTGCAGGCTGACCGCGCCCGTCACCACGTCGCCGACGAGCAGCGGCACAAAGACCGCCGATTTGGGCATCGCGGCGCTGGGGGTAGTCGTGTCGCCCCATTCCGCGGCGCGCGTGACAAAATTTTCGTTGACCCAGACTGTTTGGCGCGTGCGGATGAGATGCCGAGCGAGCGCCGAGAACGGGCGCGGTGGATCGTCAAAGCGCTGGCCTTTTTCGTAACAATAGGGGAGGACTTCGGTTTCAGCCGTGTGGTTTAGGCTGGCGATGATGACCGTTTGCGCATCAAACCCCTCGCGGAGTTTTTCGCCAAGTAATTCATAAATGGCTTGCAGTTCCAACTTGCTCGTGAGCACCTGTTGCACGTTGTTAATGACCGTGAGCTCGGTCGCGCGTTGTTCGGTTTGGCGCAGTAAGTGTTGCGTTTCTTCAAACAGGCGGGTGTTTTCCACTGCGCCGGCAATTTGGCCGGCGATGGTCTCGGCCAAGCTGAGTTCGGCGGTGGTGAATTCGCGTTGCGGGTCAGCGGTGTCTACCCCAATCACGCCAATGACGTCACCTCGCGCGAGCAGAGGCGTGAACATAGCGGCTTTGGCCCCATAAAGCCGCACCCACGCGCGCACGCGACGTGAGAGCTGGTCGTTCTCTGTGTGGCGCATCACAAAAGTAAAGGAACGCCGGGTTTCAATCACATGCGCCAGAGCGGGGTTATCTGTCAACGCCGTGGTCATGCCAATCGTGTTAAGCATTCCGGCTTGGGTTGCAAATTGGGCCACCGCCGTCAATTCCGTTCGGGCTGTGTTTAAGAGCGAAACGCCACAACTGCGCGCTTGGAAGAGGGCGGCCATTTCACGGGTCACAACGTTGAGCGCTACGGGGAGGTCGCGCGTCGCCACCATCGCTTGGGTGATCCGATTGAGGATGAGCAATTGTTCGGCCCGTTGCTCGGTTTCGTGGAGCAGGCGCTGGGTCTCGTCAAACAAACGCGCGTTTTCAATCGCAATGGCGGCTTGGTCGGTTAACGCTTGCCCGAGTTGGATGTCAGCGGGGGTAAACTCGCGTTCAGTCACGGCGTCAAATAATTCCACGACACCCAGCACGCGCTCGCCAACTGCCAACGGCAAGATGAGGGAATTGGCTAAACCGAGTTGACGCAAAAAATTGACCTCGGCTGGATCGGCCGTGGGGTCGGCGGCGCGGATCACAGTTGGGCGGCGCTTTTCCAACACCCCTCGGGTGGGTTGATATTCTTGTAAGGAAAAACGCGCGCCAAGTGGCTTTTCAGACGCATGTGCTCCTAGAGCAGTCCAGCGCACCAACGTCACAATTGAGTCATCGGCCCGATCCCATTGAGAAATCGTGCAACGCGACACACGCAGGGCGTGCGCCACCTGTTCCACGATGAGCGCCAGCGTTTTCTCTAAGTCGAGGCTGGCCGAGACGGTGCGCGTGGCTTCAAGCAAGGTGGACAATTCCGCCGTGCGTTGGCGTTCGCTGTTTAAGAGTTGGGCGTTGTCTAGCCCCAACGAGGCCAATTGGGCGAAGTGCTCCAAAATTTGGATTTCGGACGGCGTGAATTGACGCCCCGCCTCAAGCCGGTCTAAGACCAAGACGCCCACCACTTGGTTGCTGGCTTTCAACGGCAAGCCGATATCGGCATGAAAAATGTCGTGGGTCGTTTGTGGGCGACGACCGGGCCAAGTGTGATAATCCTCAATCAGGATCATTTCGCCCGTTTGCCAAACCTTGCCCGTGAGCCCTTCGCCGGGACGCGTGCGGAGACCGATAAATTGCGCGGCCACCCCGAGGGCGACGCGAATCCGCATTTCAGTTCCAGTGGGTTCCAATAGCGAAATTTGGCCGTGTTGCGTGCTAACGAGTTCAGCCGCGCGCGAGAGAATCGCGCGCAAGACCTCCTCTAGCTCTTGCCGATTGAGCAGATTGAGCGCCGTCTCATGCAAAGCGAGCAGATATTGATTAGACGCGGACAAATCGGCGGTGCGTTGGGCGACGCGGTGTTCGAGGGTTTGATAAAGCCGCGCGTTGTGCACCGCGCTGGCGATTTGGCTACCCACCGTAAACAGCACATCCTCGGCGTTTTTGGCAAAAGGGCGGCCGCTGGGGGAATTATCTACGGCCAACACACCCACGGCCTTGCCTTGCGACAACATCGGCGTCGCCAGAGCGGCTCGAATGCCTAGCGCCACAATATACCGCTGGTCGCGGGCGCTACCAGTGGCGCGGACATCCTCAATCCGCCAGGGCTTTTCTGAGCGCAAGACGCGCACCATCAAGCCTTCGGCATTATCTAATGAAACTTCTAAGTGTTTGATCAACGCGGCTGGTTTGCGCTCAAAACCGTGCAACCGCCCATTGGTCAACACATGGCGTTCTTCGTCTAATAGGAAAATGATGGCGCGGTCGAAACCTAAACGTTCAGTCATCACGCGCAGGCTGGCCTCAATCAACTCATCTAAATTCAAAGTTGTGCTTAAGGCTTGCCCGACCTCGTGCAGGGCGCTGATTTCGGCGACTTTTTGTTGTAAGGTGAGGTTAGATTGTTGGAGCTCTGTCGTCGAAGCTTGCCACGCCACGTATTGCGCCTCGGCTTTTTCGCGCTGGTCGAGCAATAAGCGCGTTTGGCGCTCATGGTCGGCACGGAGGGTTTGATGGCGCGCCATCAGCCACCCCCCCAACGCCGGGAGCAAGGTGATCCAACTGAGCCACTCACCTCCGGGTAGAGGCCACAGGCTATAGAGGGCTAACGCGAGCGACAACCCTAACCCACCCCAGACGAGCCAAGCACCACGCCTAGGTGGATCTTCCCAAGTCACTTCCCACTCGCACCATGTATCCCCTTGAAGCTGGCAACTATGAGCGTGGAGAATGGCGGGTGGCAAACCAGAATGCACGACGGGGATCGCCGCTAATAAGCCTTGGGTGAATTGACATTGATTGAACGCGGCAATCGTGCGTAACGCTGGCGACAACCCTCGTTGCTCCAGTTCAGATAAACGCCGTTGGATGATCGCTGAATTGGCCGTTGCCCGAACAACCCGCACCTCAGTCGCGACATAGCGCGCCCCGAAACGCGGCGCGAGAGCGTAGATCTGCCGGAGCGGCAGGGACCGGATGAGGTAGGCGCGTGCGGGAGGGATGCCGGCGTAGAAGGCGCAGTTGAAATTAAATTGAGGGTCACCCGAGAGTTCCCAGCAGATCACACTCAGGCAAACACTAAACTCGTTGGAATAAGCGTGGCCTTCATCCAGAAGATAGGCGGCCGTAATGTGATAGCGCGGGTCAACGATGAGGGCGTTGAGGCGTGTTACCAGTTGCGTGAGAGCGGCGGCTTGGGCTTGTTCGAGATAGGCCTCACGGGTCAGCCCTGTTTCGCGCGCCCAGGCTTGCGCCGCGCGTTCGCGCACACAAGTCAACATGTAGTTCAGCTTAAGGCGCACGAGCATCCCTTTATTCACGTCGAGCGATTGCCCAGCTTCGTCAAAGCCATAGGGCCGATTGGCGAGGTGGGTGGGGAGCGCCGCCACCGCGGTAGCCAAGGTCACTGCCTGGGGTGATAAAATTTTTTCTGAGAAGGGCGCGGCCAGTTGTGCCTCGCCCCACGTCAGCTCCCATTCGCAACACTCATCCCCACGCAATTGACAGCGAAGCTCTTTGATGCGCGCTAAGGGTAAACCCGAGTGGGCGCGAGGCACCCCCGCTAACACGCCCAGCGCAAACCGACACCCGTTCAACACCGCGACGCGTTGTAGCCCAGGGGGGATGACCTCGTTCTGGCGGGGGAGCATTCGCCATTGAATGACGGCTGAAGTAGCGGTCACGGTCCCGACGCGAAAGTCCGCTTCGGCAAACAACGTGGCGAAACGCGGCAACCAAGCATAGACTTGGCTGAGCGGGAAGGGCCGGATCAGCGTCGCCATCGCCGGGGGCAGACCAACTTGGGTGCCACAACCGAAATTAAAGTCGGCCTCGCCAGACAGTTCCCAACAGATCAGCGTCAAGCAAACACTAAATTCATTCGAATAAGCGTTGCCTCGGTTGAGCAAATGTTCCAGCGTGACGTGATAGTGCGGATCGGCGATGAGAGTGTTGAGGCGGGTCACTACTTGCGTGAGGGCGGCGGCTTGCGCCTGCTCAAGATACGCCTCGCGCGGCGTGCCACTGTCCGGCGACCAAGTGTGCGCCGCGCGTTGCCTCACACACGTCGCCAAATAATCGAGCGCGAGGCGCACGGTGGGGCCTTTGATGGCGTTGATGGGCCGCCCGGCTTCATCGAGCCCAAAGGGCCGCCCGACGAGGCGGGTGGGGAGCGCGGCTAAGGCTTCGGCTATGGAAGGAGGCGACATGGTAGGCTCACCTCATCAGTGGTTCGGCCGTTGCGCGGCGCGGCGGACGGTATGGATCAATTCATCGGCGGTGAATTGTCCTTTTTGTAAGAGGGCGGCCGCTTCAGATTGCAAGCGCACGTATTCGTCGGGCGTGAGGTCTTTGGCCGTCACCACCACCACCGGCGTCTCGGCGGTGCGTGGGTCAGCCCGCAGTTGAGTCAATACGTCGAAGCCACTCAACTCTGGCATCATCAAATCCAACACGATCACATCGGGGTGTTGCTCCCAAGCCGCCGTGAGTCCCGCTCGGCCATCGCGCGCAGTACTGACTTCGTAAGATAGGCCGCCTAGCAGACGGGATACGATCTCCAACGCGTTCGGGTCGTCGTCCACCGCGAGGACGCGCCCGCCCAGCGGCGCGAACCGCCCGATGGCACGGCGTAATTCTTCCCGTTCCACCGGCTTGACCAGATAATCGTTCGCCGCCAACGACAACGCCACATTGCTCTCGCGCGACACACTACACATCACGACTGGGATGTCGCGCGTCTCAGGGTCAGCCTTGAGTGCCTTAAGTACTTCCCAACCATCTTGCCCCGGCATGACCATATCCAACACGATCACGTCCGGGCGTTGGGCGCGCGCTTGCTCCACGGCGCGTTGGCTGTCGTTCAGTTTTGACACTTGATAACTCCGCTCCAACTGGTGGGCAATCGTATCGCGCACACCCTCGTCATCATCAATCACCAAGACGCGCGCTTCGGTGAGAGTGGATAGCTTTTCAACCAAGCGCGTCTTTTCAAGCGCCACACAGGGGAGGGTGAAGAAGAAAGTTGTGCCAACGCCCACCTCGCTCTCGGCCCACATCCGACCGCCGTGCATTTCGACGAAACGTTTGCTGATCGGCAAACCCAGCCCAGTGCCACCCGCCTGCCGAGTCAATGGATTGTCTAATTGCACGAACTCCATGAAGACTTTGGGGATGTCGTCGGGCGCGATGCCTGCGCCGGTGTCTTGTACGCTGATGGTTACGATTTGCGCTCCGCTCTCCCCATTCGCCACGGCGAGGGTCGCGCGCACCGTGATGCTACCCCGCTGAGTGAACTTCGCCGCGTTGGAGAGCAAGTTCAACAGCACTTGCCGCACGCGCGTGCTATCAGCGCGCGCGAAAGGTAACTCAGTGGGCAACTCGTGGCGGAGCTCGACGGGTTTATCGCGCAACAACCCAATGGCGGTGGACAGCACGCCGTGGATCAATTCGCGCAAATCTATGTCTTCTAAAAAGAGTTCTAAACGTCCGGCTTCGATCTTAGCGAGGTCGAGGATGTCGTTGATCAACCCCAGCAAATGGCGTCCCGCTTCTCCGATGCGCCCCAGCAAATCTTCTTGGCCGGGTGTCACCTCACCTTCTGTGCCGAGGGTCAATAGATATGCGAAATTGATGATGGAGTTGAGCGGCGTGCGCAACTCGTGTGACATATTGGCCAAGAATTTAGACTTCATGGCGTTAGCGGTTTCGGCTTCGGCGCGGGCGGCCTGCGACTCTTGGAAAAGCTCGGCGTGATGCAGGGCCATCGCCGCTTGTGAGGCGAACGCCAGCGCCAGCGGCAGATCGGCGGGGCCATACGCCCCCGGTTGATAACTATCCACCGCCAACATGCCGATCACCTCCCCAGCGGCGATCAGTGGGATGCCCATCCACGCTCGCGTTGGATGGGAGCTAGGTAATTGGTCGCCATGCCAGCGCGGGTCGGTGCGCACATCGGCTAACACAATGGGGTGGGCAGTCTCCACGACCTCTTGGATGAAGGGGTAATCGGCGAGCGGTAGGCGCGCGCCTAAGACCTCGGCTGGCTCGGCGAAGCCGCGTCCGGCTTGGATGTACAACACGCCATCTTTCAACAGCATGATCAAGCCACTGTCGTACTTCAACACCTCGTTCAACGAGGCGAGGATCCGTTCCAAGACTTCATCCAAGTTAAGCGTCGAGCTGACGACTTGGCCGATCTCACGGAGCGTGTCGGCGGTGTGGCGCGCTTCGGCTTCGGCTTGAAACAGCCGCGCGTTCTCAATCGTGACGGAGGCGAGTTGGGCAAAACGGTTGAGCAATTCAACTTCGTTCGAGCTAAAGGCGCGGTTGGATTCGACGCTATAGGCCATGCCCAGCACGCCCACCGTGTGTGCGCCAGCGGCGTGCGTTAACGGCATCCCCGCCACGGCGTGGATCAGCCCATAGGCGAAATTGGGCGAGCGGCCTTCCCAAGCATCGTAATCCGCAACCACTAAGGGTTGGCCGGTTACCCAAACTTTTCCGGCGAGGCCCTCGCCCGGTTGCATTGGCTGATCGTCTTGGAACGCGCCGCTCCCCACGTGCAACTCCAAGAGATCGCCCCGCGCCGAACTCAGGTAAATGTATCCGTGTGGGGTATCTAATAATTGCCCAGCGCGTTTGACAATCGCCTCCAACAAGTCGCTTAGATTAAGGCGACGCATCAAGCCGAGGGTCGTGTCATGCAACATCGCTAAGTAAGCATTTTGTCGGCGCAGAGCCTCTTCCGCGCGCTGGCGTTCGGTGATCTCTTGTTGGAGGCGCTGATTCGTGTGAGCGAGTTCGGTCGCTTGGTCGGCCAGAGCTTGGTGCGCCTTTTGCAAGGCGGCTTTTTGTTCGGCGATGGCAAGCGCATAAAATTGAGTCTCAAGGAAATGCTGATACGGCCGACTCAGCCCCACGATGCACACCACTATCTGCGCCGCACCGATCACCCAGGACGCGAAGCGGGTGAGCTCGGAGGTCGGTGGCGTGGGGGCGTTGAAGAAGCTGAACAACGCCCCCACGCTCAGCCAAGTGAACCCGGCGAGGCCGATCATGCGCGCCGCCGCGCCGCTGTCGAACAGCACGAGAGTCAAGACCGCCAAGGCGAGCATTGCCAACCAACTGCTCCCGGCCGCTGGCCCCGCCTCGAAGAGGCTGACCAACCCCGTGACATAGAGCAAGAGCAAAAAACTCCCACCCCGAAACCAAAAAGGCAGGCCACGCCCAAAAGCCAAAGCGGTGAGGCTGAGAAAAACGCCCGCATATAAGATGAGCGGCTCCCATTGGGGCGTCGGCAACCGCTGGGCGACGGAAGCCAGCAACGCTAGCGCCACAAAGACCAGCATCGGGCGCATCAGCTGGTCGAGTACTTTTTGCCGCCAAGCGCGCAAGATAGATTGAATTTCTTCAATCTCTTGTGGGCTTAAATCTTGGAGTCGGGGAGGGATGGGAGTCATAGGGGACTTTGCGAATGCGACCAGGTGACCGCTACTTGGACTTCACTTTTATCCACGTTCAACCGCGCTGGCGAGCTCTGCTTCAAGCCGCCGCATTTCTTCTTCCGAGGCGGGGCGGGGGCCGGTGAAGTGGTGTTTCATATTCATCTGCCAATACACAAACATGAAACCGCAGAGGAGGGCTGTCGTCCACAAGACCAACTCGTTGGGCGGGATGACCATGAAGAGGGTCAGGAGCAGAATCCAGATCACGGCGAGGGCATTGAGCGGCGCGCCCCAGCGCTTTAGGCTCCATGGCGCGTTGCCCAGTGGGTTATGCCCGCGCAGTTTGTGGCGCAGGTTGAGAAAGATCGGCAAACCGTACGCCCAATACAAAAAGATGACACTGATGGCAGTCACAATGTAATAGGCCCCCGACCACAATAGCATGATCACCACCAACGCGCAGGTGAGCCAAATCGCGTTGACGGGCGTGCGCCAGCGGGGATGCACCTGCCGGAGCCAGTGATGCCCCGGCATCCCGCCATCGCGGGCAAAGGCAAACCACATCCGGCTCATGCTGGTCAGCGACGACAGACCACAGAGCCACATTGCCCCCGCGATGACTACCGCCACCACGTTCGCCCAGAGCGGGCTCAAACTGTCATACGCAATTTTCAAAACCGGATAAGCGTCGGTCGCAGTGGCGGGCAGGTCAGTGATTGAAAGTGTGAGCGCCATGAGGAGTGCATACCCAATGACCGCCGACGCGGCGACGGAGAGAAACACGCCCCACGCCGAATTCAGCCGAGCCATGACCGTCTCTTCGGCCACATGTGCCGAAGCGTCGTAGCCGGTGTAAGTCCATTGGGCCTGCAACAGGCCAATGGCAAACACCAACCAGAGCGGCGCGGCTTGATACAAAGGTGTGAGGAACGAGAACATGGCGAACAAGGGCGAGGGGAGGGCCACTAAGGTCTGGCCAGCCACTGGGTCGCCGAGATACAGCGCCGGAGCCGATGAACCATCAGGGAAAACGACGGAGGCAAATTGATACGGGTTGGTGAGATTGGTGAATTGAAAGGCGAAGCTCAATGGCTGGTGTGTCCGGCCTAAGACGCCCAACAACACAATGATGAGCACGACTCCGCCGAGATGCCACCACACGCTGAACTCGTTGAGGCGCGCGGTCAACTTAATCCCAAAGATGTTGATGAGCATTTGGGGGATCATGATCAGCGCCATGACCAACACATAGAAATACCAATTCGTCAGCGAACCGAAGAGGGGGAGAGGGGTGTCGGCGGGGAGGCCCACTGCACGCGTCACAGCGCCCACTAAATAAATTGCCGCGGCGATGTTAATGCCAGCAGTGATTGTGATTTGACCGATCATGTTAAACCAAGCCGTGACCCAGGCCCACGTCCGCCCGCCTAACCGATACGCCCAAAAATAGAGTCCCCCCGCGGTGGGGTAGGCCGAGGCCAGCTCGGCCATGGAGGCCGCCACGATCAAGGTGAAAACACTCACCAGCGGCCAGCCGACGGTGTTGATCACTGGGCCTGCCAAGCGCAGACCGAAGCCATAGAGCAAGATCGCGCCGGTGAGGACCGAGATGATCGAGAACGAAATGGCGAAGTTGGCGAACCCGCCCATCTCGCGGAGCAATTGTTGGGGATAGCCAAGTTGGTGGAGGTCTTGCAGGTCTTGTTGCAGGATGTCTTTGTGGGAGGGAGGGGTGGGGAGCGCCATGCGGGAGCCTTATAAGGGTGCGTAAAAACTTTACTCAGATTGAAAGGGGGGCTGGTTCACTGCCGTCGCCAATGTCTGTTCTAAACGTTGAAACTCTGGCGCAAGTTGCGCCAATTGCTCTGGCACGCGCGTCAGGTCGCTCCGCTTGCCAGAGTCTTCTAATTGCCCCGCGAGTTGTCCGACGGTTAGCGCGCCCAAGTACTGCGCGCTCCCCTTGAGCGCGTGGGCCGCTTCGCGGAAAACTGCGGCGTTGCCGTTGTGCGCCGCCTCTTGCAAGGTCTGATAGATGGCGCGCAACTCCTCTAAAAAGAGCCGGAGCAATTCCGGCTCGAAGCCAGCCACATTGAACTCTGGTGTGAGTGGTTCAAGGCGGGGCGATGGTGGGGCATCGGCTGGTAAGAGTTTTTCCAACACGCCGCGTAGTTCGCGCGCTTGCACCGGCTTGCTTAGGAAGTCATTCATCCCGGCCGCGAGACATTGTTCCCGATCCGTCGCGGTGGCATTGGCGGTCATGGCGATGATGTACGGCTGTTGCTCGGTGGGCAGTTCGGCGCGGATGCGGCGCGTGGCCTCTAGGCCATCCATCTCTGGCATTTGCATATCCATCAGCACGACATTAAACCGCTCACGCGCCACGGCTTCTAAGGCGCGTCGCCCGTTGTTGGCCACTTGGGCTTCATACCCCATCCGCGCCAACGCCTTAAGCGCAAAGGTCTGGTTGACAATCAAGTCTTCGGCGATGAGGATCCGCAAAGGTAGACGGGCGCTTAACGGCCCGGCACTATCGCTGAATTTTGGTTCAGGCGGCGGGGCGTCGGTGATGACGGTGGGCAGAGTGAAGAAGAACGTCGCACCCTCGCCCGACATGCCCGAGCTTTCGACGCCGATCTCCCCGCCCATCAGCTCGACGAGCCGTTTGCAAATCGCTAGCCCCAAGCCTGTGCCGCCATACTTGCGCGTGGTGGAGGCATCGGCTTGTGAGAAAGATTGGAAAAGGCGCGCTTGTTTTTCTAGCGGGATGCCGAGGCCCGTATCGCGGACGGAGAAACGCACAGTGATAGCAGTCGAGTGATCAGTGACCAGTGACCCGTCATCAGTGGGGTGTTCACTGATGATTGATGACTGATGACTGATCACTTTGACTAATACCTCGCCTTGTTCTGTAAACTTAATGGCATTGCCGATTAGGTTGAGCAAGATCTGACGCAAGCGGGTGGAGTCGCCGCGAATGGCGGCGGGCAGTAGCGGGTCAAAGTCGCAATGGAGACTGACGCCTTTTTCGTTGGCTTTGATAGTCAGGATTTCCACCGCCGAGGTGACACAGCGGTGCAAGTCAAACGGCTGTAGCTCAAGTTCCAGTTTGCCAGCTTCGATCTTGGAGAAGTCGAGGATGTCG
>Ga0315912_10004286_pt1 | contig 13602 bp, 10 predicted proteins | sample VfabasoilMG_FD_204469 | JGI IMG/M metagenome (GOLD analysis project Ga0315912, IMG submission 204469) | Garden soil microbial communities collected in Santa Monica, California, United States - V. faba soil | ecosystem: Environmental > Terrestrial > Soil > Garden | place: USA: California... | reverse complement strand
TCATCCTTTTTTCTTCGTCGTGATCAAGTCGACGCGGTGCGCCAACCGGCCTGGTAATCGTTGCGCGCGACGGCCGAGTAGGGCGCCGGGCTCACGATCGCGCGTACTGCGAGCTGCTCGTGCCGCTCGACGGTCGCTTTGCGACTGCCGCCGTCGGGCTCGCCCCACACGACGCGGACCTCGTCGCCGATCGCGACGTCGGGGTCGACGGTGCCGAGCGACAATGCCGTCCGCTCGTTCTCGCTGTAGCCGGTCCACATCGAGAGGCCGACGTCCTTACCGCGCGAGTCCGTGACACGGTCGAAGTTGTAGTAACCGTAGTTCGCGAGCGGTAGGTCGAAGTACTTGTAGCCGACGCCATCGCGCTTCAGCATCGACGCGAAGATCTTCACGAGATCGTCCGTGTTCCACGCCAGCGTGACTTTCTTGCGCTGCGACTTCGGATCCATCTTCTCGAGCGCGGAGCGCCCGATGAAATCGTGGTCGTACTTGATGAAGCCGCCGTAGCCGAGCGCCCACGGCGAGAGGTAGTAGTCCTCGATTTTCCGCGACACGAAGCTGCCGGCGATCGCGTTGCGCGCTTCGACGCCTTCGGCCGGCAGCCACTGCCGGTACTTGCGCAATGCGTCGCCCGTGTAGATCGCGGGCAGCGGGTCCGGAATCCAACCCGATTCGAGCGTGTTCGTCGGGTACGCGCGGCTACCGCACGGCCGCAGGCCGAACTCCTCGCCGGCCGCGACGATCGCATCGCGCACTTTCGTGTAGGCGCCGTAGTCTGCCCAAATCTCGAGGCCCGGCACGCCCGACATGCCGTGCCGCAGCGTGCGAATGCGCTCGCCGGCGATGTTCATGTGCGACATGTGGAAGAACTTCAGCTGCGGCACCGGCGCGCCGTTCAACTTGTCGATGATGGCCCACGCGTTCGGGCCTTGGATCTGGAAGCGGCAGTACTTGCGCCTGACGGGCTGGCCCATCGGATTCATCGGCGAGCGCCGGTCCGTCTCGATCTCGAGGTTCTTGTAGCCGCCGGTTTCGCCGTGGTAGCGCAGCCAATTCCCGGCCGGCGCGCGGCCGACGAACAAGAACTCGTCCTTGCTCTCGCGGAACAGGATGCCGTCGCCGATGACATGGCCGTTCTCGTTGACGGGTACGTATTGCTTCGCGATGTCGACGTGGAAGTTCGCGACGCTGTTGATCGCCGTGTCGCCGATCAGCTTCACGGCGTCGGGGCCGCGAAGGATCACGTTGTCCATGTGGTGCGACTGGTCGAATAGCACCGCAGTCTCGCGCCACGCGCGTTGCTCGAGCCGCCAGCTCGAGTACTCTGCCGTGACGACGGGCACGACGTACGCGGGGTTCTGCGCATTGCGCAGCACGTCGACGATGTTGGTCCCCGAGTCGAGGACGTCTTGGAGGCTTTTCGGATTGGTTTGCGGCATCAGTCTCTCTTCGATGGTTCGTGTGGCGCCGTGCTGATGGTAACGTCCCGTGCGCGCTCGTCCCAGCGCCAATCGCTGTGAGCGCCGCCGATTTCGACGCCGCCGACCCAGCGCGGCGCGGCCGCAAGGCTTCGGAAGTCCACGTGGCCTGCGAGAACCGTGCGCCCGAGCTCCGTGATCGCAAGCACGTCGGTCCAAGGCGGCCGGCTTCGGCCGTGGCGGTCGACCCCCGGCCGGCGCGTGAAGACGGGCGCGCTGGCGCTTTCCATGCCGAGCAGTCGATCGCGGACCTGAAGGTCGCCTTGGCCCGGAAGCGGGTCGACGCGCTGGTTCAGCGCGACGAAAATTTGCTCGAGGCTGCGCTCATGCTCGGCGAGCAGCTCGAGCGCGAGGTGCTCCGTCAGCGATAGCCCGTTGACCGCGGAGGGCAGCTCGCGCAGGTGCCGGTGCAGCGCCGGCGCGAGCAGCGGCAACGCCGGGGTTCCGTTGCGCATGATCGCCGCGAGCGCGCGCGGGTCGGGGCTCGCGAGCGCGCGCCACGCGGCCAGCCCGAGCTCGAGCACGCGCGAGTCGGCCATTTCACGCGTGGCCCAGAGCAGGCGCAGCGCTTCCGGCGGCAGCTGGCCGAGCCCGATGAAGCGCGTCGCTCCCGGGAACCCGCCCGCGTTGACGAGCTCGAGCCGCTGCGGGCGCCGATGCGTCGCGTAGTGCCCGAGCAGCCGGATCAGCACGAGCTGGTCGTAGCAATCGAGCTCGGACCAGATCACTACGCGTTTGTAGTCGGCGGAGCCGGCAAGCTGTTCTTCACTGCGCCGCAGGTCCGCGAGCGCGTGCTCGTAGTCGAACGGCGGATCGAACGCGTGGCCGTAGCTGTCGGCGAGGAATCGCGCGCGCTGCTCCAGGGCTCCGGCCCCGTCGCGAACCGGCGCGGCCAAATACGGGAAGCTGTGCTCGTAGAAGTCTCCGCGAAATCCGGCTTCACGCAGCTCCTGCACGATGTCTTTCCCGCAACGCACGTGCAGTGTGCGCAGGTCGCCGTCGAGCGCGGAGCTCGGCGCGCCGATCGCTTCTCGCTCGCGCGTCATCGCCGCGATGTGGCGCTTCAGCTCGGCCCAGCTCGCGAAGCGCAGCTCGAGCGCGATCAGGCGCTGAGCCTCGGCCAGCTTCGGCGGCGATGTGAACCGCGCGAGCGCTCGAGCGTCGCCGGCTTGTGCGGCCTTCAGCAGGTCTTTAGCGCGTTTGCGCTGTTGCTCGAAGTTGAGACGAAAGTGTGGATAGGCGGAGGCGGGTTCGGTCATGACATTCCCCTTATCGAGCGCCTGCGTCCGCGTCAGGCAGATAAGGGAAGAGCGAGAACCTTCCGAGAAGGTCGACGAGTCGTGGGCGCAGCCCTTTCCGCGGACGTGGATGCTCCGACCGAGCGATCCTGAGTCTACGAGAGCCGCGACACCGCAGCAACGAGCCGAGCTAGGCGATCAGGCGCCTAGCTCGGCGAGTGAAGGGGCGCTTACTTGACCGGCTTGTAGTTGTATCTCTGCCCGCCGATCGTCGCGGCGTACATGAGCCCGCCTTCGGCCATCGTGAACGTTTGCATGCCGCTCACGTAGCCCGCGGCAGCGCCCGTGTTCGGGTTGCCTGCGCCCGCGGACGTCGAAGCTCCCTGCGTGCCGGCCGACGCTTGCGCGCTCGCCGTGACCGCGACGGCCGATGCGGACGCGTCGAACTCGAATTTGCCGGCGACGAACTTGTCGAACGCGGCTTGGTTCTGGAAGAAGATCACCTGTCGGTACGCCTGGCCGCCGAGTTGAGCGCCGAACGTCACATCCGTCAGAGTGCTGAAGCCTGTGACCGTGCCGCCGCGATAGACCTGCCCGCGTCCTCGCGCGCCGCCGATGCCCATGCCGCCGCGTCCGATGCGATCCCAGACCGCATAGCCGTAGGCCGAACCGAAGTAGGGTGCTACCTGCGGAATGCCCTTGAAGAGCCCGATCGTCTCCGACTGGTCTTCGACCTTTTGTGCAAGCGCCACGTTCGACGTGGCGACCAAGGCAGCTGCCGCAATCACTAGTGCTCGCAAGCTCATAAAAGATCCTCCCTATTCGAGATGCCCGGAATGCTAACCGATACACGAGACCGAGGCATTGGCCCTTCGGCATACGAGCCGCGGCCGAATCCTACGGTGTCGTCTGCCTGACCGGCTCGGCTTCGGCAGCGCCGCGCGCCGCGGAGATCTCGACCGTGTATCCGTTCTTGGCGACGAGCGCCGCGAGCAGCCCTCCGGGGGCGATCAGATCGTCGAGGCCGAGCACCGCGAACGTGCTGACGTTGCTCGTCAACGCCGCTTCCGCTGCAGCAAGCCAGTTTTGCCGGACAACGGCGGCCACGTCCGCCGCCTCGTCCCGCATCGCCTCGGGTAGGTGCTGGCAAAGGTCGAGCACGTCACGCGGCACTTGGCTTGCGAGCAAATCGTCGATGCGCCCTTGCGCCCACGCGTTGGCCTGCCTCTTGATGGCCGGCAGCTCATGCTCGAAATACGCGATTCGGCGTTCGAGACACGCAAGTTGCGCGTCGAGCGGAAAATCGGTGCTCTCGGCCGAGATCATTTCGTGAATCTCGGCGGGCTTGACGGTCTCTCGGGCCACGTAGCTCGCGTCCGTCCTTCGCAGCGAGTCTTTGCGTCTCGCGAACCGGTCGATGTCGCGCATGACCCTCGGGAACGGCGCGACGTTCTCGCGCTCCAGAATCGTGTTGCCGAGCTCCCAGGCGGCGTAGTACGGCGTCAGCTTTTCGATACCGTCGTCGCGCGGAAAGTACTTCGCTTTCAGGTCGCTGAAACGCCCATAGAGCGGCGGCGGGAGAACGTCGGCCAGAGTTTGGTCGTCAGGGAGCCGCGTGCTCTCTCTGTACATCCGGTACGCGCGCGCCAAGCTGAGCGGGTTCGTCGGCACGGTAACGTTGTAAGCGCCGTACGGCGCGGCAATCAGCTCCTCTGCCTCGGCAATGAGCCTCTCGACGCGCGCGGTCTCCCATTCGATGTCCTTGGGGACCATGCCGATGGCCGGAAGGATCCACATGGCGTGCTCGCCGTTCGATACCTTCCACAACGGGGGGCCGGGCACGCGTCCGACGACGACGATCTCCTCGGGCCGGTCCGCGTCCGCGGCTTGCGCGAACGCCACGTTCGACGCGGCGATCATGAAGGCGGCCGTCACGCCTGCGGGGAGTTGCATTGAATGTCCTCGCTCGCGGGAGTCGCGAGCCACGATCATACCGGCCGCGTCGGCCCTTGGTCGCATTCCGGCCGGCCGGAAGTGCGAACGACAATCGCTCCCTGGCGTAGGAAGGTGGAGCAATCGCTGTGGGCAGCAGAGTTTTTTCCCGATTGGGCCTTGCCGTAGTCACGATTTGGCCGCTCGCTGCGCTCGCACAAAACCCTGTCCCGTTGCCGGACGACGTGCTCGAGGCGAATGCGCAAGGCGTGCCGATCGATCCGGTGACGCGCATCGACCCCGCGCGAATGCCGCGTGGCATCGGCCGGCGCGCGCTCGAGCCGCTCGGCATCACGGAAGCGCAACTCGTCACGGCACGTGCGGCGACGTACTCCGCGGAGCATCTTGCGGACGCGTCGGGCGCGCTGCAGGTGTTCTACACGAGCGTCGTGAGGGACGACGGCCGCTGGGTATTCTGGGCCGAGGAATTGCCGAAAGAGGCCGCGCGCGCGGGCAGCGAGGTTCAGCTCGAGCTGGCCACGACGAATGGCGCGCGTTACCTCGTCGATTTCGTGATCGACTCGGACGAGCAACCGTTTGCGGTCGTCTCGGGCGACGTGCGAACGACGCAAACGCCTGCGGCTGGACACGTCGCGCTGATCGTGACCGCGACGGGCAAGGAGCACACCGTGCGGCTCCTGCCGCTCGGCGACGCAACGCACAAGAACCGGCGCTTCACGCTGTTTCGCGTGACGGTGACGCCGATCTCCTGAAGCGCAGCGTCAGAAGCCGAACGTCACGCGGCCGTACAAGTACCGCCCCGAGCGGCCGAACGGCGAGTAGTTCGAGAACGGCGTGTTGCCAGTCGCGTTGCGCGCGACGGGAAACGCGTCTGGGAATTCGTCGAGCAGGTTCTCGGCGCCGAGCGCGATGCGCAACCGCTCGGTCGGCTCGAACCGGCCTTCGAGGTCGATCACCGTCTGCGCGCCGATGATGGCGTCCTGCGCACCAATCGGCTCCGTTGCCGTACCCGTGAGCCGCTGATCGGGATCGAGCGCCTCGCCGTAACGCGTGGCTCGGAAGGTCGCCCCGAAGCTGCCGCGTTCCCAGCTCAACGACGCGGCGAGCTTGCTGTCGGGATTGCCCTCCTCGAACGTCAGCACGTTGACGCGCGCGAACAGCGGCGGCGGCGGGCTCAGCGCGCTGAGCGGCGCCGTTTCGGGCACGCGCGTGACGTCCGTTTCGTTGCGGTTCGCGACGACCAACGTGTGGAAGTCGCCCTGGTCCGTGTCGAAGTCCCACGTCAAGACGACGTCGACGCCGGTCGTTTCGGTGTCGACGCCGTTGATGAAGAAGCGCCCGCCGCCGCTTCCGGGGAATCCCTGGCTCGCGAGGTACTGGCGCACGTTGTCTTGCGTCAGATTCTCGGAGAGCACGATGCGATCGTCGATGTCGATCTTGTAGGCGTCGATCGTCAGCGTCACGGCCGAGAATGCCATCACGGCGCCCAACGAGTAGTTGACGGCTTCCTCGGCGTCGAGGTCTTGCGCGCCGAGCGCGCGTGCAATCGGATCGCTGACGGGGAACGACGTGATCTCGAACGGAACGCCGGCAATGAAATTCGTGGACGTCGTCGCGAAGTATTGCTGCTGCAGCGACGGCGCGCGGAACCCGGTCTGAGCCGAGCCGCGTAGCGCGAACACCTCCGTGAAATCGTAGCGAGCCGCGATCTTGCCCGAGACGTTGCTGCCGAAGTCCGAGTAGTCCTCGGCGCGCACCGCGACTGAGCCCAAGAGCTTGTCCGTGATATTCGCCTCGAGATCGACGTAAGCGCCGATCGCGGTTCGGTCGGCGTCCGTCACGTTGGCGGGCCGAAAGCCCGGGAAGACCTGTGCGCCGGAAGCCGTCGGGGCGCCGCTCGCCAACACCGCGCCGTAATTGTCCCAGGAAGTTTGCTCGCCGGCGAAGATCTCGTAGGTTTCCTCGCGGGCTTCGATGCCGGTCGCGACGTTCAGCGGCGACGCGAGCGAGCCGACCTCGAACGCGCGCACGGCCGAGAAATTCAGCACGAGCTGGCCGTAAGTGAAGCCGCCCGCGTCGAACGTCGTCGGGCTCGCGGCGCCCATCGAGCGGTTCAGCGTGTTCTCGACGCCGAAGTGCATCTCGTTCTCGCCGTACGTCAACGACGTGTCGAGAGCCCAGTCTCCCGCGTCCCAGGTCGCGCCGGCCGCGGCGCTCAAGTCCGTGACATCGGGCGCGATGATCGGCAGAAAACCGTCGGGATAGATCTGAATCACGTTGCGGTCGTCGAGCGCGCGCCGGAAGAAGCCGGCCGAGCGCGATTCGCGGTCTTGATAGCTCGCCCAGCCGTACAGAAACGTGCCCCCGTCGAGCTCGTTGCCTGCGTTCGCGAAGAACGTCAGCTGCTCGAGCTCCGGCTCGCCGTACCAGGCATTGAAGCGGTCGAACGCGGCTTCACGCGGATCGAACGCGCCGCCGACGAGCGGATACTGCTGCCGAAAATCATAGCCGCCGCGCTCGGTGTGCTCTTGGTCTTTGTACTCGGCGGCCAGCGTCACGTAGCCCGCATCGCCGAAACCGAGCCCTTTCCACCCCGACACGGTCAGCGACTCGCCGTCCGTGCCGCTGCTGCTGACTTGGGCCGGCGACGGCCAAGTCGCGCCGGCGGGCTGCGCCGCGACGGGAGCGTCGTAGTCGAAGTGGCGAGCTCCGTAGGCAGCCATGACGTCGCCGCCGTCGTCGTCCTGCTTCAAACGCACGTTGATGACGCCCGCGATCGCGTCGGAGCCGTACTGCGCCGACGCGCCGTCGCGCAGCACCTCGATCGACTGCACGATCGCCGAAGGGATCGTGTTCAAGTCGACGGCCGCGGCGCCGCGCCCAATCGTGCCGTTCACGTTCACGAGCGACGATGCGTGGCGGCGCTTCGAGTTCAGCATCACGAGCGTCTGGTCCGGGGAGAGGCCGCGAAGTGTGGCGGGGCGGATCGTGTCCGTGCCGTCCGCGAGGCCCGGCCGCGGGAAGTTGAACGACGGCAGCATGACGGACAACGTCTGATTGATTTCGGTAACGCCGACGTTCGAAAGCGTTTCGCCGCTGACGACGTCGACGGGCACGGCGGTATCGACGGCCGACCGGTCGGGAACTCGCGTGCCCGTGACGACGATCTGCTCGATCTCGACGACGCGGGGCTGGCTCGCGTCTTGCGCCACGGCCGCGACGGCCGGGCCGATCGCGCCGGCGACGAGCGCGGCGCTCCGTAAGGTCGGGCGAATCCGTTTGCGTTGCATCATGCGTTCCTCCCGGAAGCCGTGAACGACAACGTATCTCAGGCGCGGCGCGTACGCTAATCGGACCAAGGTCGAACTAGGGGCGCAGCGCGGCCGCGCAGCGCGTGCCTGCTAGACTCCTCGCCAATGAGCATCGCGACCTTCGTCGTTGCCGACGCGAGCCCATTGATCGGCCTTGCCACGGTCGAAGCGCTGCACCTGCTGCGCGGCCTGTTCGGGACGGTCACCATCACGCGGCTCGTCAAGGACGAGATCGCGGGCCAGCCGAACAGACCGGGCGCGCAGGAGCTCGACGCCGCGATGCGCGAGGGTTGGCTGCGCGTCGCCCCCGCGCCGGTCGAGACGTGGCGGTTCACGGGCATCGACGCGGGCGAGGCCAGCACGATTGCGCTCGCAGCGAAGCACGACGGCGCGCTCGTGTTGATGGACGACGCGCTAGGTCGAGTGCAGGCCGCCGAGCTCGGGCTTCAGATGCTCGACGTGCCAGGGTTGCTGCTGGCCGCCAAGCGCGCACGGCTCGTTGCGGCCGTTCGGCCGCTCGTTTCGAAGCTCGCGCGGCGCGGCTTCACGATCTCCGAAGAGGCGCGGCACGCGTTGTTGCGGGATGCGGGCGAGCTGTAGCGCACTCGCCTTACAATGCGCGCCATGAGCTCACCGGACGCGCAGGCTTCAGACGCCGAGCCCGAGATATCCGACGACGACGTCGAGGCGTGCATCCGCGTGTTGCGCGCCATCGAAGCCAATCGTGCGCATCTCGCGCGGCTCTCCCGCGAGTCGCGCCGCGAGCTTCTGACGCTCGCGGGCCTCGTGTCGAAGCCCGAGCGGCACGATCTCGTGCGAATGGCGAAAGCGTTCCGGCGCGCAGAGCGCGAAGCCGCGAAAGCGCACGATCGCCAACTCGTCGACCAGGCGCTGCTGCGCGTACAGCGGCGCTCTGCAGTCTACTCGCCGCTTCGGCTCGAGCGCCCCGCGGCCGATGATGCGCGCGTGCGGCCTGAGCTGAAGCGCGAGCTCGCCTGCTACGTCTGCAAGCAGCCGTTCACGAAGGTTCATGCGTACTACGATTCGCTCTGCGAGCCGTGCGGCGACTTCAACTACGCGAAGCGCGAGCAGACGGCCGACCTTTCCGGCCACTACGCGCTCGTCACGGGCGCGCGCGTCAAGATCGGCTACCAGGCGGCGTTGAAGCTGCTGCGCGCGGGCGCGCACGTCGCGGTTACGACGCGCTTCCCCGTCGACGCGGCGAGCCGCTACGCGAAGGAACGGGACTACGCGGCGTTTCGCGATCGGCTGCAGATCTTCGGGCTCGACTTGCGGCACACACCGAGCGTCGAGCTCTTTGCTCGCTTCTTGAGCGAGCGGCTGCCGCGCCTCGATCACATCGTGAACAATGCGTGTCAGACGGTGCGGCGGCCCGCGGGGTTTTTCCGCCACTTGCTAGAAGCGGAAGCGACGGCCGTTGCTGCGCTGCCGGCCGATTGGCGCGCGCTGCTCGCGAGTCACGACGAGCTCTGCCGCGCGCTTCGCTCGCCGCCGGAGCAAGGCGCTCGCGCGCTCGCGCCGCTGGCGACAGCGCAGGGCGAAGGGCTCGTGCACAGCGCGGCGTTGAGCCAACGCCGGTATCTCGACGACGACTATCGGGGCGGCGACGCGTTGTTCCCGGCCGAACGCTACGACGAAGACTTGCAGCAGGTGGACCTGCGCGAGGTCAACAGTTGGCGTCTTCGGCTGCACGAGGTCGAAGCGCCCGAGCTGCTCGAAGTGCATCTCGTGAACGCGATCGCGCCCTTCGTTCTGAACGCGCGCCTGAAGCACTTGATGGTCGCAAGCGACGGGCGCCACAAGCACGTCGTGAACGTCAGCGCGATGGAAGGGCAGTTCTATCGCGCGACGAAGACCGACAAGCACCCGCACACGAACATGGCGAAGGCTGCGTTGAACATGATGACGCGCACGAGCGCGCCCGACTATGTGAAGGACGGTATACATATGAATGCCGTCGACACGGGCTGGGTCACCGACGAGGATCCCGCCGTGCACGCGGCGCGCAAGGCCGAGCTCGGATTCTCTCCGCCGCTCGACATCGTCGACGGCGCGGCGCGGATCGTCGATCCGATCTTCGTCGGCCGCCTCACTGGCGAGCACGTCTGGGGCCAATTCCTGAAGGACTACAAGCCGGCGGCGTGGTGACTGCGCCCCCGCTTTCGAAGGGGCGTGGCCGTTCCGCGCGCGGGAAGGTGTATCCTTCCTGCATGAACCGGGACGCTCATCGACGCCCGCTGCGCGCGTTTGCCAGCGCGCTGACGGTGTGCGCGCTCGCGGCGGCGGCGATCGCCGTCGCGGCGGAGCCCGACGCGCGCGACGCCGTGCGCAACGAGTTTCGCGCCGCGTATCTTGCGGCGAGCGTCGGGATCCCGGCGGGCGAAGACAGCGCCGAGCTGCGCGCCTACGTGCTGTACCCGTACCTGCGCGCCGCGCGCATCGAGCGAACGCTCGCCAGAGCGCAGGGCGAATGGCACGACGCGGATGTGGCCGCGGCCGAGTTCCTCGCGGATTCGGGTGACATGCCCGCGGCGCAGACGCTGCATCGCGCGTGGCTCGCGAGCCTCGCTCGCCGCGCGTCGTGGCAGGCGTTTCTCGAGCGCTATGACGCTGCGGCCGCGACGCCGGCGCTCGACTGCCAGTACTTGAACGCGCGCATTGCGCTTGCCGACGACGCTGGGCTCGTCGACGCCGTTCGCGAGCGGTGGTCGGCGGGTTACCGGTTGCCGAGCGAATGCGAGGCCGCGTTTCAATGGTTGCGGGCACAAGGCGGGCTGCCCGACGAGCTCGTCGCCGCTCGTGCCGAAAGGCTGCTCAACAACGGGCAGGTCGCGCTCGCGCGCACCGTCGCGGCTCGGTTGCCGAGCGAGGCGGCGGCGCCGTTCCTCGAGCGTGCCGATTTCATCGAGAGCCCGACGCGCATGCTCGATGCGTTGCTGCGGGATCGGAGCCGCGACGTCCCTGTCGCGTTCGTGCTCGAAGCGTGGTCGCGACTTGCGCGTAATTCGCCCGATGCGGCGCTGCAGCGCTACGACGCGCTGTTCGACCGGCTTCCCGCGCGCGCCGACGCGCGGTCGCTCGCGCAGCCGCTCGCGAAGGGTCTCGCCTGGGATCGCAGGTCCGAAGCTCTCGACTATTTCACGCGCGTGCCGCGCGGCACGCTCGACGCAGCCGGGCGCGAATGGTACGCGCGAGCGGCCCTCTGGGCCGGGGACTGGGACGAAACGCGGGCCGCCATTGCCGCAATGTCGCCCAGCGAGCAAGCCGACTGGCCGTGGCTCTACTGGGCGGCCCGCGCCGCCGAGCAGCGCGGTGAGAGCGACGCAGCGCGCACGCTCTACACGGCGGCTCTGCGCGGCGACAACTACTACTCGGCGATGGCTGCCGCGCACATCGGCGAGCGCGTCGTGCCGAGACTCGAGCCGATTCCGGTCGATGCCGAGGTCGTCGACTCGATCGCCGGCGTCGACGCCTTTCGGCGCGTGCACGAGCTCGCGATCTTGGGTTTCCGTCAGCTTGCGACGGCCGAATGGCAGTACGGCTACTCGCAGCTGCCCGAGCAGCAACGTCTCCAGGCAGTCCACCTCGCCGCGCGGTGGGGAATCCACGATGTCGCGGTCGCCACGGCGACGAGCCACGGCCGGTTCAACGATTACACGTTGCTCTACCCGCGGCCGTTCGCGACCGAGGTGGCCGAGGCCGTGAAGTTGACGGCGGTCGAGCCCGGTGTGATCTACGGGGTGCTGCGGCAGGAGAGCCTGTTTCGTGCCGACGCGGCCTCGTCGGCGGGCGCGTTCGGCGTGGCTCAGCTCACACCCGATACTGCGCGTGAAACGGCACAACGCTGGTCGCTGCCCGTGCCGACGCGCGCGGACCTCTTCAATCCGAACGTCAACATCACGCTCGGAGCTGCGCACGTTGCGGAGTTGCTCGAGCGCTTCGATTCGAAGCTGCCCGTCGCGCTCGGCGCCTATAACGCCGGCGAAGCCGCGGCTCGGCGCTGGCTGCCGGCGCGCGGCGTCGACAGCGACGTCTGGATCGAGAACATTCCTTACAACGAGACGCGCGCTTACGTTCGCCGCGTGCTGTGGCACAGCCTCGTGTTTCGTTGGCTCGAGACGGGCGAGCCGCAGAGCACGAGCAACTGGATCGGCGAGGTCGGCGGCGGTCCAACTACCCCGTAGAGGCGGCGCCGTCAGGGGTCTCGGGTCGACTCCGTCGTGAGCCCGGTCTGTAGCGCGATCTCCATGCCTTCGCGCATGTGCCGCGTCGAAACGTTGACCTCGCGCAGCAAGAACACGAGCCCGGCGACGATCAGCACCATCGCGAGAACGAATAGCACGGCCACCGCGGCAGCGATGTTGTCGAACGCGACGAACTCGCCGACGAACAACGCGACGATCACGAGGCAAACTGCGAGCGCGCCGCTCACGCAGAGCCGGATCGCCCAATTGATCAATGCGATGCGCTGCCAGAGGACTGCGGTCTCGCGGCGCAGTAATTTGCGCAGCTCTTCCTGCTCGGTTTGCGGAATGCGCCGCTCGATGACGCGGGCGCGGTCGACGATTCGCGCGAGGCGTGTCGACAGCACGCCGAGCAGCCCGGCGATGCCCGCGAGCAGGAACACGGGGGCTACCGAAAGCTGAATGACTTCGGCTACCGCTTCGATCGAATTCATGAGACCTCGTGTAATCGCTTCAGCGGGCTGAGTATGCTCAAATGCGCCGGACCTGCAACCATTTGACCGTTCGATGTATCGGTCTCATCTCGAGGAGCCACGCATGTACAAGGGCAAACCGCATCTGCTACTGACTGTCGCGGCGGCGACGACGTTGTCGTTCCAAGCATTCGCAGGCGGAGAGGCGGGCAAGCTCGAGCTCCGAGACCTGGGCGCCAAGTTCGTCGGCTACACGACGACGAGCGCGGACAACGGCTCGGTCGACGTTCTGAACCCGCTATTCGTGCAGTACATGCTTCCGGTCCGCAAGCGACATGCTCATCCGATCGTGTTCATCCACGGCGGCGGCGGGCAGGGGACGGACTGGCTCCAAACGCCCGACGGCCGTGACGGCTTCGTCGATTACTTCGTCGCCGACGGTTGGGACGTCTACGTCGTCGACCGGCCGGGCCACGGCCGTGCGCAGAGCAACTCGAGCTGCGGCAACGGCCAAGTCCGCGTCGGCAACTCCGCGCCGATCTCTCGTCTTTCGCGGTCCTCGCCGAGCGTCTGGCCGGGCGGCGAGCCGACACCGACGAACGATGCGGTGATCGGTTGGACGGCAAGCTCCGCAACGGCGCCGTATTGCGGCGACGCGCTCGCCGCAGAGAAGATTTCCGCGCTGCTCGACGAGATCGGCCCCGCCGTGTTGTTCGCTCACTCCGCGGGCGGCGGCAGCACGTTCCGAGTGCCCGACCTCAATCCGAGCAAGGTCGTCGGCATCATCGGGTTCGAGGCCGCCGGCAGCAACCCGGCGACGCCGGGCTTCAACGCGAGCCCCGCGCTGATGACGAGCTGGAAAACTGACCCGGCGCTGACGCCGAGTTTCGTGGCCATCGACAGGAACGGTTGCATGATGCAACCCGACCCCCCGAGCCGCCTCG
>Ga0315912_10004285_pt1 | contig 13603 bp, 10 predicted proteins | sample VfabasoilMG_FD_204469 | JGI IMG/M metagenome (GOLD analysis project Ga0315912, IMG submission 204469) | Garden soil microbial communities collected in Santa Monica, California, United States - V. faba soil | ecosystem: Environmental > Terrestrial > Soil > Garden | place: USA: California... | reverse complement strand
CACGGTGCGGCGACGGCATCGGGCCAGGCGGACGTGCTGGCGCATTTCGGAATCACCGAGTCCACCATGGGCTGCCCGGTAGTCAGCAATCTGGACGTCGTCTCACTCGGCAAAACCGCTGACGGCATTGAAGCCTTTATGGACAAGGCAGCCTTTGAAGCCGATGGGGTGATGCTGGTGGGCCGCGTGAAGTGGCACACGAATTTCAATGGCCGCCTGGAAAGCGGAATTTTCAAAATGATGGCGATCGGTATCGGTAAATTCGCCGGCGCGCAGATGTATCATAGCCATGCTTATCGCCTGGGATTGGAAAGAGTGGTCACGACGGTAGGTCGTGTGGTACTCGCCTCGGGAAAGATCATTGGTGGGTTGGCCATCCTGGAAGATGCACACCACAACACGGCCAAGCTGGACGCCATTCCGGCGGAGGTGCTGGAAGAACGGGAAGCTGAGGATCTTGCTCTTGTGAAGACATGGATGGCGAAACTTCCGTGTGATATCGACATCCTGATTGTCAATGAGATGGGCAAGAATGTCAGCGGGACTGGAATGGACGCAAAAGTGGTGAATCGTGGAACGGCCAGCGAATATAACCCGTGGCCGGGAGTCCCACGAGTGGAGCGGATCTTTGTGCGGGAGATCACCGAACTCAGCAATGGCAGCGCGGTTGGGATTGGGATGGCAGACATCACAACGGACAAACTGGTGAGTCAGATTAACTGGTCGCCCACATTAGTGAATGCCCTGACGGCTGGAAATCCGACGCGCGTGAGGCTGCCTGTACATTTCGGGAGCGACCGGGAGTGCCTGGATCGAATTGCGCCAACGGTGGGAAAGATGGACTTGAGTCAGGTAACCTTCGGGTGGATTCAAAACACACTGGAGCTTGGCCAGGTGGTAGTGAGCGAAAATCTGCGGGCTGCGGCAGAGGCGAATCCGTTGGTTGAGGTGGAATCAACTTTGGACTTCCAGTTTGATGCCGATGGCAACTTGATCAATCCTTTTTCAAGTTCACACTAGACTTCAGTGCCCGGCCAGGGAGATTGGCTCAGAGAATTTGACTCGTCCGGTATCAAGGTGGTAGACGGCACCAACAATGGCGATTTTTTTGGAGCGCACCAACTCAGCCAGGACAGGGCTGTCTTTAAGAGTGTCCTGAATAGCCTGCTCTACATTAGAGTAAACGGCTTCGGTCACAGGGTCTGACTTTTCGGTTACGGGCCGATTCAAGGCGGGGCGGATGGCGGACAAAAGGCTCTCCAAATTCAACTGTGCCGGTTCCAGTTTTGCCGGAGCAGGCGCGCCAAGGGCAGCTTTTACAGCGCCACAGGCGGTGTGGCCCATAACGACAACCAGCCTTGACCCCAGATGTTCAGCTGCATATTCCAGGCTGCCAAGTGCTGCTCGTGCAGAGACATTTCCGGCAATGCGCACGACAAACAGATCGCCAAGCCCCTGGTTGAAAATCAGCTCTGGCGGAACACGCGAGTCGGCGCAGGTCAGCACCGAAGCAAACGGTGTCTGGCCGGTGGAGACCTCGACCCTTCGGGAGACCGTCCAATGCGAGGAGTCCAGCTTACCGAGGACATACGCCTGATTGCCGGTCCGCAGGCGATCTATCGCCGCTTTTGAAGAGACACCTTCAGCGTTATGGGTCTCGGCATAGCCACTATCTGGACCAAGTGCGCAGGTGATCAACAGCAACCCAAGTGTTACAGATATTCTCATATTCATTCCAGCAGCTTATCGACATCTTTGGGACTTCCCTTTAAACGAAATCGCCCCGGCTTGCGTCAAACCTAGAACAGGAGTACTCTGAATCAGAGCCATGAAAAAAGTTGTTGCTTGCTTTCTTCTGTTGACCTCGGTTGTGTTAGCGCAACGTGGGGCAGGGTTGGGTACGGGTCCGTCAGCGCCAGCGGCCGCCAGACAGCAGCCCCCGATGACTCCTTCGTCTTCCTCCATGCGCACGAGCGCGATAGGCTATGGATTTGGAAATGTGATTTTCCCGTCCACGGGAAACCCGGCCAGTCGCAGCTACACTCCGTACGGAATCCCTCCAGGACGTCAAGGTTCGGATGGCATTCGTAACAATCGCGCGGCGATCATTCCCATCGCAGTTCCGGTGTATGTTGGCGGCTACGGGTACGATTATGCTCCGGTGCAGCAGCAGCAACCGATTCAGGTGATTATGCCCCAACAACCGCAATCGCCGACTGTGATTATCAATCAGAACTTCACCTCCGATACGGCGCGTCCTGTGATGCGCGACTACTCAGCGGGAATCCCGTCCGTGCAGGAAGATGTCAACCGTACGCCTGCGGCAGAAGAAAAGCCGACGGTTTACCTGATTGCCTTCCGCGATGGTTCTATTTACTCGGCGTATGCCTACTGGCAGGAAGGCGAGTCCTTCCACTACATCACCACCAAACACGATCATAATCAAGCCAGCCTGGATTTAATCGATACGGCGATGAGTGAATCGCTCAACAAAGAGCGCAACGTGGAATTCAAAGTTCGCAAATAATCGGTTCGGCTCGGCCACAGGTGGTGGTTTTCAGCCATTTTGCGGCGGCGAAGTCGCTCTCATTTTCTTTTAACAATCAACAACTTACACGTTTGGCCTTTCGGCTGCATGATTACGAAGTCGAAAGGATGTGCAACTCATGCGAAAAACCAAACTACTGTCTCTGATCCTTGGATCGGTCGCGGTTGCTCTCCCGATGTGGGCGCAAGCCGATGTCGATGATCAACGCCCGGAGCGGGGCGTGGCCAGAATGAGTCTTATTAACGGTGATGTGAACGTACGCAGGGGCGATACCGGTGAGTGGTCCTCCGCCGCCCTGAACGCACCGGTATTGACCGGTGATCAGGTCAGCACCGGCAATCGTTCCCGGGCCGAAATTCAGTTTGATTCCGCGAACATGCTACGGATCGCCAGCGACGCGAACCTCACCATGGGGAGCCTGGAGAATAACCGCTTTGTGGTGCAGCTTTCCCGAGGCCTTGTGACGTTTCGCGTATTACGCGATACGGATGCGGACTCTGGCATCTCTACCGAACAGGCTGAATTACGCCCAACCGCACGCGGCGAATACCGGGTAGAAGTCATGCCCGATGGCAGCGTGGAAATGACGGTCAACTCGGGTAGGGCCGAAGTCTATACGCCGCGGGGGGTGGAACAACTCCGAGCCGGCCGCACACTGGTGATTCGCGGCTCTGCTACACATCCGATTGTTTCGCAGATAGCACGCCGTGGCGATGATGATTGGGACCGTTGGAATGATCGGCGAGACAAAGACCTGGAACGGTCGGAGAGCTATCGCTACGTCTCTCGCGATGTGTATGGGGCGGAAGATCTGGATGGCCATGGCAGCTGGGTCGAACTGGCTCCCTACGGTCGTGTGTGGACTCCGCGCGTGTCGGTGGGCTGGGCTCCCTACCGCTCAGGACGCTGGGCGTGGGTAGATTGGTATGGATGGACCTGGGTGAGTTACGACACCTGGGGCTGGGCTCCCTATCACTATGGCCGGTGGATGTACGAGGCTCGCTACGGCTGGTGCTGGTGGCCGGGCGGCGTAAGTTCACGGCACTACTGGAGCCCAGCTCTGGTCAGCTTTGTTGGTTGGGGCGGTGGAGGCGGCGGCATAAGCGTCGGAATTGGTTTCGGCCGGGTTGGGTGGATTCCGCTCGCGCCGTTTGAGACCTACCGGCCCTGGTACGGGCGCAACTACTACCGTAACGGACACAGCAATGTGACGATCATCAACAACGTGAACATTACCAACGTGTATCGCAATGCACGCATCAACAACGGAGTTACCGTTGTCGACGGCAATGAATTCGCACGTGGCACGGTGAATCACCGTGGAATTGGAAACGGCGATCTTATGCGGGCATCCACCATGCACGGGCAAGTGCCGGTGACACCGAGCCGTGAGAGCTTGCGCATGTCGGATCGCGCAATAAATGCGCGGGTAGCCGAGCCGGGCGGACGTGGCGGTGGATTCTACAGCCGGACTCCGGTAAGAAGTGTGGACCGGGTTCCTTTCGACGAACAACGCCGGGGAATTGAAGAAATGACGCGACGTACCTTCCCGCAGGACAATGCGCCAGCGGGTGGTCGAGGCACGATGGCAGACGGCAACGGACGCCGCACGGACACGGGACGCCCGCTGGGCAGATCTGCTGATCCGGTTGGCAATCCATCGGCAAACGGAGGGTGGAGACGGCTGGGAGATACTCCATCCAATGAGAATTCCGGTGGGCGAGGATTCCGGTCCGTGCCAGATGAACCAGCGACCGCGCCGCAGCAAGGCACCGACGGTGGCTGGCGTCGCTTTGGAACCCCTGGTGCATCAGGCGGAAGAACGGATGCACCTGCGGGCTCACCTCCCATCGTAAGACGCGAGGAGAATTCCAATACATCAGGATGGAGACGGTTTGGAACCCCCGGCGACTCCGGCAACACACCAAATCAGACGCCATCCCCTCGCGGAGAACGCAGCGCTCCTATCGTACCGGAACGGTCTTCCAGATCACGGGATACCGTACCGTCCGAACCTCAGGAGCCTCGCGGAGAACGTAGCGCACCCATCGTGCCGGATCGCGCGCCCAGACAGCGGACATTCGATCCTCCGGTGCAAAGAAATGAAGCACCGCGGAACGAAGCACCGCGACCAGTCTTTCGCAACGAACGCCCCTCGCCTCCTATTGTTCGCCAGGAACGCCAAGCCCCGGAGCCAAGACCGGACTTCGGTGGACGTGCCGAGCGCCAGGCTCCGTCACCAAGGCAAGAGTCAGGTGGGCGTGTAGAACGTCAAGCTCCGCCAGCCCCTGCAAACAGTGGCGATGGTGGCAGAAGCGCGGAAAAGCGCGGTGGCGCTCGCAACCGTTAAGTTAGCATTCCTTCCCTCAAGCCCGGTTTTGCTCTGAGCTCTCAGACCAAAACCGGGTCTTTTTTGGCTAGCGACGTATTGATTACAATCCTGTACAATACGATTCGGGCATTTGTATGAAGCGCGTGTTCTTGAGCTCAGTTGTTGCCAGTCTCGAAAAGGCCAGAGAGGCCGCATGCGCAGCGATCGATGGGCTCGACGGCTATCATTGCATTCGGATGGAGAGTTTCGGAGCTAGACCGACCTCCCCAATCAACCTTTGCATGGACCTACTTAGAACATGTGACGTTTATGTTGCCATCGTAGGTCATCTACATGGCAGCTGTCCTCCAGGAAGTACGAAGTCGTACACCGAGTTGGAGTATGAGGAAGCCAAGAGACTCAACATGCCGCGTTTTGTCTTTCTGGCAACTGAGGACTTTCCGATTCCCGCGATACTCGTCGAGAGTGATGAAAGGAGGGCGAGGCAACGGGACTTTCGTAGTTTGTTGTCAACTGAGTTAGTGCGCGCGAGCTTTCAGTCCGACGGAGAGTTGAGGGCAAAAGTTGCAGAAGCTTTGGCCAACCACGATTACGAAGATCAAGGAACGACTGAACGCACCGTACTCTTGTTTCCGTACGTAACAAATCAGGTAGGTTTCGACACTGGCATTGCGATCTCAAACACCGGGGCTACGCGATTCCGAAGAAATTTCAGTTCAGGTATTTGCCAACTATATTACTATGGACGCACCGCTTCTTCGGCAGGCGAACATGGTGATTTCGGCCCGGCGCATTTCCAGGCAGCCGCCATTACGCCAATCACCCAGACATCGGACGAGATCAACCCTGGAGACCAGCTGCTGCTCGTACTGAGTAAAGGTGGAAACCTTGGGTTGACCGCAACCCCAAGTTTTCAGGGTTACATCATCGCTGAGTGTCGATTCCCGCATGCGCGAGGATTTGCGTTCATTACAGATGGGGAGGTGGGCAAAGCTCGTCTATCGGCAAGTTATCTGGCTGAGGTGATAGTCGCCTGAACGAGGCAACCCTTGGGGATTCAATGCTTCGTCGGGACTTCGACCAGGGCCTAGATTCGGCGTACTCGTAACTGTTCCGTTGATGCCCTACTAGGGTCTGGCGGACGGGGGACTGCGGCCATACGGATTACGACGAGCAGGCCGTAACGTTGTTCGTAAATCTTACGGATTTCGGTGGTGGCCATTACCACTTGCCATCGTCGGATTCACGTGCCGACGTTAGGGGTGTGCCACCACGTAACGCGAACGATATTGGAGAGCCTCTCCGCTCCCGGAAGAAAGTGCGATATCGGATTCACGAGGAGCCGCGGCTGGCAAAGTAATCTTCACACTGTATAGGTTTTGTATGCGGCTGAACGCAGATTGAATCAATCCTGGAATCTCACCCCTCGAACGCGAGAACCACGCCTGTCCGCCAGTAGCAGACGCCAGTTCGATGAGGCCCGATTGATAGGCGTCGTTCAATGAATCGGTTCGATAGTTGAGGTGCACCACAAATACCGGCGTCTCGGTTGCGCGAACTGATCGGACGAGCCGAGAAATACGTTCCTTGATCAGACTGTCGGAAAAACGTCGACTGAGATCACGGTTGTCGCTGGAGTTCACCACAGGATTGGTATAGTCCTCACGATAGTTGGCGACATCGCTGTCTGTAATATATAGAACGGCGATGCGGACCCCGGATTTGCCGACCGAGTCACCCAACTTGGTTGCAGTCTCGATGGTGTTGAGCAGTGCTGCCTTACCTTCCACAGGTACGGCTTTAATGGCAGTGGCAAGCACAGCGCGATCCGCCGATGGGTCTGCGTGTACCTTTAATCCATCCTGGGAGCGCATCAGACCGACTAGCTGGTTGGGCTCAAGAGTATTAATCCGCTCCAGAATGGCAGCCCGTGCGGTATCCACCAGAGCCTGTTCTCCGGTCAGATCCGTAATGAGCAGCAATATCAGATCGTCCTGCGGGCCTTGTACGGAGAGGATCTCGGCTTTTACTCCCGCGACAGAGGCGGCAAGTTTTTCTTGTGATGGGGTTACCCCATCAGGAACCCAAACCGACAGTGTCACGTTGGCGGAGAACGCCAGAGACGAGAGAGAAGCCAGCAATAGAAGTGTTCGCATTAGAAGTTATACCTCAAGCCCAATTGCATGACGCGGCCACCGATGGAACCAATGATTTTCCCGGCGTTGACGTTGGGAGCGTTTGCCGGTCCAATGGTCTGATCGGGATAGTTCCAATTTGCATGATTGATTGCGTTGAAAGCGGAGATCGATAATTCCATGGTGCTATCGGCGCGTACTGCGAAGCGCTTGTTGAACGACACGTCGTTGCTGATGTTGGCCGGGCCGCGAAGCTTGGAATGGTTGCGCGATGCGTTGCCCAGCGTGAAATCGGCGGGGACAGTAAAGGCCGCCGGGTCAAACCACTGCGTGGGTCCAGGCTTGGCAACCTTGCCGTCATTACCGGGAACGACGTTGACGTAGAGCCGTTCTACCACTCCGCCCGTGTTGTTGAATTGGGAGCGGATGACGAGAGGTGCTCCTCCATTGTAGTTGGAAGCGCCGCTCATCGACCAGCCTGCGAATAGAATACGGCTGATGCCTGATCCGCGAAGGAAGCGTTTGCTTGGACCGAAAGGCAATTCATAGACGTAAGTGAAATTGATGAAGTGGTTCCCTTCGCCTGAGAAGTAAGTCCACTCGTTGCGCCGATTGTAATAGTCCTGCATTTCACCAGTGCCCCAGTCAGCGAGGCCTTTAGCGAAGGTGTATTGGAACGTGGTGGAGAGTCCGCCCGAACTGCGCTTCTCGATTCTCAAGCGCGCATTGTCGAAAACGAAGTGTCCGCCTGGATAGGTGCCGTCGGTGTTGAAGCGCTGATACTGAGGGAATGGTCGAAGTGAGCGATTGAATGTAAGGTCGTTGAGTTTGTCGCGATGGGCGAGAGCAGACAGAGGGATGGCGTTCAGATTTGCTGCGGCACCTCCAATAAAGAGGTTGTGCGCAATGGAATGAAAGCTGCTGACCGAGACGACGAACCATTTTGGAATCTCGTGTTGAATGCTGACCGAGGTTTCCTGAAATGCGCCGATGTGCTTGCTGGAATCGATGTAGTCGGCATTGGTATCGTTTGCCGACTCCGGGCGCAGATCAGGGAAGGTGCGATTCGCAGTAAAGCCGGTCGCGAGCCTAATTGCAGGGGTGAGTTGGGGGTTGGCCGAGATCCAGTTTGGCGTGCCGTTGAAAGCCTGAGTGCCCCACTGCGTGGTGTTAAGGCCCGGGTTGTTGTAGTTGCGACTACTTTCGATGCGCACGACGGTGGAGCGCAGTTGCTTGATCGTCCAAGCGAGGCCGGCTGAATAATCGACCTTCACGAGCGTGGGTTTGAAGGCGCGTCCAAAGCCATTCTGACCGGCAACGACCAAGGCTCCGGGCTTACCATTAACGGGGTTGATGGCGTCAAACGAGATGGTCGACTGCCGGTTGAATTTTTCAACACGCGAACGCAGGGACGAGATTCTCGCTCGGATAGTGAGCGCCAATCCGGGCCGAATTTCCCATTGGTCGCGTGCCGCCGCGCGCGCGTGACCGCCGCGTAAGTAAGTCGGCGAAATGGTTTGGCTCAGTTCGGCAAACTCGGCTCCGCCCAGCAGAAAACTGGCGAAAGCATGACCTGTATTATTGATCCCGGGCAAGCTTGTAAGAGCCTCTCCGAAACGAAAGCTTCCGACGGGATACCGCGGGCGATAGGAGTTGGTCTGGTTCACTAGATATTCGCTGGAGAAGTTAAGGCGGTGCGTTTTGTACAGCGTCGAGAAGTTCTGTTCCACAAAATACTGCGCCCGCGTGTCGCGCGAACTGGGAAACTGTCTTCCCATGCTGGAGTAGGCACCCAATTGATATTCGGGGAAGGGTCCGATTTTTGGATCGACAATGTTGGTGAACTTGTCCGTGATTGCAGTAACTGAAACGGTGCTAATGCGCGAGGCCGACATGGTGAAGACGTGTTCAAGAGAAACCCGACGGTTCTTGATATCGCGCGAGGGCGAGTTGGGGTCGGCCACGGTGTTGAACAGCGGCGCGACGCCGCTGATACCGTTGGAATAGTTGAGTTTGAAATTCAACTTGTGACGGGAGAGGAAGGTATGATCAGCGTTGATGATCCAGCCGTTGGCTTTGTTCACTTCAGGATTGATAGAGACGAAGTTATTGCGGAAGAACGGGCCGACATTGGTGTTGGGCGCGGGGTAGTAGGCTAGGGCGGCCTGCGCTTTGGAATCCAGTTGGGAGACGGGGATTTTGTTGTTGGCGTAGGCAGCGCGGTTGTATTGAAGATTGCTTGTGGAGACCGATTGGGTTGAATTGTAGTTGGGGTTGACGGAGGTAGTCGCGGGATCGAAAATCACGAGCGGCGCTCCTGCGCTATCCACTACCTGTGACCAATCACCGGTACGCTCCAGCATAGTCGGTATGGTTCGGAGATTCGTGCGAGCTGTTTTTTCACGCATCCCTTCATAGGAGACGGAAAAAAATGTCTTTTTGCCAACAACCGGGCCAGACACGTTAAAACCAAATTGGTTGCGCCGGAGAAGCCCCTTGGACCCTCCGCGCTGGACAATTTCGTGCGGGACAGCATCGAGAAAGTCATTTCGGAAATTCTCATAAAAACGACCGTGAAAGGCGGTTAGTTTGGTGGCCTTAGCAGCAGCCGCAGTGGGGGAATCAGCACGGAGGCCTAACGTTCTTGTCTGAAGCTTAAATTCCTCTACCGCAGCAGCAAGGCGCGTGGAAGCCGGACGCGGTTGTCCCATTGCCAAGCCGACAATGGCGATACAGCTAATGGAGCGAACAACCAAATTCGGCATGAGTATTGTTTAGACGAGTCTCCGTTCGATTGGTTACTACCAGTTTAGCTACGAATCTCATCGATCGCGAGTTCCCTCATAGCCGAAAAACAATCGCAATGAAACTGATCGCTCCGGCTAGCAGAGCCACCAGCCCCAACCAACGCTTGGACTTGAGCTGCCACCACATATAAAGACCGGATGCCACCCAGCCCAGCATTCCGATGGCGACAATGCTGACAAGGACAGCCCAAAGGTCCCCCAACAAGCCTTCGCGAAAGCCTGCGCGGGTATGCATCCCGGTCAGAAAGTGGTCCAGACGAAAATTCTTGTCCTCGGCGATAAGCCTTTTCTCGTTCACGAAATATTTCAATTGGGTGGAGCGCAGAAAGGTGTACACGTACACATTGATTTGATTGTCGTTCTCGCGATAGGTGCCGTGGAGTCCGCTGAGGCCGGCATCGCGTTTGATTTTTTCGCCTAGATCATTGAGCTTATCCGCGGTAGGCACGGGGGCATCGTAGGCGCGTTCAAAAAGTGGCCGCCACGGCTTGACGTCTTTGGTACCGAGAATCCGGGACATCAGGCCCCCGTGGACAAAAGTCACCGCGCTCAGGCCGTACATCAGGAACCAGGGCAACAGCACCATTCCCAGATAAATATGAAAGCGGCGGTTGAAATGGGAGAACGTCATATCGTCACCACGAAAAACGCAAATAGCGCCACGCCGATCCCAAGGAAGACCAAGCCCCACTTCCGTAAGGCTCGCAGTTCGAACCAGAGCCAGACTCCGGAGACGGCCCAAAACACGATGGACGCAGCAGTGAGATCCACCATTGCAGACCAGATGTTGCCGATCCGGTGCGTCGATCCGTAGCCGAAGCGCTTATGGAGGCGCTCGACAAATGCTCTGGCGTGAAAGTCCTGGCGTTCCACCTTTGCCTTGTGAAGCAAAGGGCTCCAGATGACACGGCGCGGACGGAACGCATCCTGGCGGAAAATCGTGATGCTCCCGTCGACGGCGGGCTTGTTCACGAAATGTGGCCCATCAAGCTCCAGCGCAACCAGGACGCCGTGCGCGCTATTTACGGAACCATCAAGAATTCGTTCCTGTTCAAAAACCCATGCCGTCTGCGGAGCTTCACTTTCCCGGTTTTCGGACGCGGGCCTTGCCCTGTGATTCATGAAGAGCGTGCTCAACGCATAAACAAGTACCCACGGCGTTAGAAATAACGCCAGGTACATGTGCGACTGCCGAAGGAACTTGGAGAACATCAGCTCATGTACCATCCACCATTGACGTTGATGGTTTGCCCGGTAATGTAGCCATTGCAGGCCAGCATCAACGCGGCATCCGCCACTTCCTGCACCATTCCGAAGCGCCCTACTGGGATGATTTCCGGCTTCGCACGCGGGTTGCTGCGGACCATATCGGTATCGATCAGCGCTGGCGCAATCGCGTTGACCGTAATGCCTTCCTTAGCCAGGATCGCCGCGTAGGAGTGTGTCATGCCGATGATCCCGGCCTTGGCTGCTGCGTAGTGCGGGCCAACCAAGCCGCCTACCTGCGCAGCTACCGACGAGAGATTGATCACTCTGCCGAAACGCCTCTCTCTCATGCTGGGGAGAAACGCCTGGCTCACCAGGAAAATCGATTTCATGTTCCAATCGACTACCTCGTCCCAGCTCTGCTCGGTAATGGCTTCAATCGGCTCAGGACGGATCATGCCTGCATTGTTTACAAGGATGTCGATGGGTCCGGCTTGTGCTGCAAGCCGCGCAACATCCGCCGCGACAGCAACGTCGGCCTGAATTGCTCGCAACCCCGTATCGGTGTCCGGTGCGTTTTTTCTGTAGTTGACAATGACTTCCGCGCCCGCCTTCGCCAACGTCAAAGCGATCGCTTTTCCGATTCCGGCTGCGCCGCCGGTAACAAGTGCTCGTTTGCCTGTGAGGTCCATGTTATTTAAGGATAATAGAAAGATGCGAACCCGTATCTGTTTATTCGGAGTACTGGCTGTGTGCGCGTTTGCACAGATGACACCACCCAGAGCTGGGCCGGTGGAATTGATGCGCGCGGCCGATGTTAAGCCTGGCATGAAAGCCACTGCATGGACCGTATTCACTGGCACCGTGCCGGAGCCGGTGCCAGTGGAAATTTTAGGAACGCTGAAGAATTTCTGGGGACCCAAGCAGGACACCATCCTTTGCAAATTGGGCGGAAAGGCCGAACGCACTTTCGTAGCCGGTGGAATGAGCGGAAGCCCTGTATACATTGACGGAAAACTGATCGGCGCAGTAGCTTTGCGGGTAGGCCAGTTTACAGCCGATCCGATTTGCGGCATCACACCCATTGACCTGATGCTGGAAATCAACGACTTCGATACCATACGGAAGTCGGCACCTTCCACGCTCCGTCGCGCCGAGCAGCGAATTCCGGACGGCTCAGCACCCGTTGCCTCTGGCTCCACTTTGATGCCAATGGAAACGCCACTTGTCTTCACCGGATTTTCACCTCGTGTATTGGAGCAGTTCAGTTCGTTCTTTCGCAACTCCGGAGTAACCCTGGTGCAGGGGGGCGCCGCGTCGATTATTGACGCATCCAAACCCGTTGCGGGATGGCAGAACGCACTGCAACCGGGAGAGGCCGTAGCGGGCATTCTGGTCTCGGGGGATATGTCGGTTACAGGCATGGGAACAGTCGCCTACAACGATGGCAAACGGATTCTTGCTTTCGGACATTCCTTTCTCAACTTTGGTGCGGTCAATTTTCCGATGGCAAAAGGTGAGATTGTCACAACGCTAGCCTCGAACTACTCGCCGACCAAACTGGGTAATGCCACGGAAGTAGTGGGCGCGTTCAAACAGGACCGTCACAGCGGGATCATGGGTTTTCTTGGGGAACAGGCACCGATGATTCCAAGCCGCGTCAAAGTGCGCACGCTGGATTCCGATGGCAAAACGGTAAAGGAAAAGGAACTGAAATTTCAGATTTTTTCTGATGAACGCTATACCGCCTACCTGACGCTGGTCACTCTCTACAACTCGCTTGCCACGCTGAACGATTTCAACGATGACGCAACCTATCGTATCTCCGGCCGCATGGAGTTTGCCGATAACAAGCCGGTTGTGCTGAGCAACGTTTTTGCACGCCCTGATGCCAACGCGGGAGAACCGTCTATCTCGGCCGCCGCATGGTGGGCCGACAAAGTAAACAAAGTCTACCTCAACAACGTCAACCTTCCCAGCCTGACAAGCCTGGACGTCACCGTGGAGGTGACGCCCGAACGGCGGGTGGCCACAATCTATAACGCGTTCACCGAGATCAGCGAAGTGGAAGCGGGACAAGACGTGCCGGTGCGCGTATTTCTGCGCTCGTTCCGGGGTGTTCACATGGAACACACCGTGAACGTGAAAATACCCGCTGGATTTCCCCGCGGCGAGCATCGCATACTGCTTTCCGACGCCGACACGCTGAACCGGTCGCTCAATATTGCCGCTGTCTCCAGTCGCTACATCGACCTGCCCGAATCGGTGTCTCTCATCAATCAGGAGCGCACAAACAATCGGCTATACGTCTCGTTGGTGGAATCGCGCCCAACGATCTATCACGAGGACAAGTCGATGCCGAGCCTCCCAGGATCGTTCGCCAACGTGATGCAAATGGGAAGGACAGCAAACAGGAACCTTGTCACGGCACCAGAGACGGTAACCGAAATCAATTCCGTCCCCATGGATATTCTCGTAAGCGGAAGCTTTGCCCTCCGAATTAAGGTCAACTAGCCAAAATGCACAAACCCATCTTCATGTTTTGCGCCCTAGCGCTCGGAGCAGTTGTATTCGC
>Ga0315912_10004284_pt1 | contig 13603 bp, 9 predicted proteins | sample VfabasoilMG_FD_204469 | JGI IMG/M metagenome (GOLD analysis project Ga0315912, IMG submission 204469) | Garden soil microbial communities collected in Santa Monica, California, United States - V. faba soil | ecosystem: Environmental > Terrestrial > Soil > Garden | place: USA: California... | reverse complement strand
CCGTCGGGGCGCACGACCACCGTGCGTGTGAGATCGGGCTCCTTCCACACCGCTGCCTCGATGGCATCACCGGCGTGCAGACGGTAGTCCGCGGGCTGCTGTGCGAAGGCATTTGCGCCTACAGACAGGGCAATGAAAATGTACAGGTTGCGTAGAGCTTTCACGATGTAACCGCCTGAATTCCGTGGTCTAGTCTCGTCCGGGAAACCGGTCTGGGCAACGTATCACAGACCACGGGCGCTAAGGTATGCGGAGCACGGATCCTGCGAGTGGGGAAGTTGTCATAAAGGGACAACGTCACTGTATTGCGGCGCGCAACGGGCCAAAGCCATACTACCTGCCCGCACGGACCGCCTGATGACGACCCGCCTGCAACAGCTGCTGTCAGAAGCCCGGGCACATGTACCGCTGTACCGGGAATTATGGGCCGGTTGCGGAGAGAATCTGGCAGGCCTGCCAGTGCTCTCGAGGCAGACGCTGCGCGAGTTCGGTGCCGAACGGCTCCTCGACACGCGCTATTCCATCGATGCGCTGAGCAGCACGACCACCAGTGGCTCCACCGGCGAGCCGCTGCGCATCTGGCGTGACGAGGCCACCCTTCGGCGGCGCCAGTTGCGGACCTTCAGTGGCCTGTGGCACGTGGGTCATCGCCCCTGGCAACGGTTCCTGTGGCTCGAGCTGCTGGTGCCAGGCGACCGCAGGAAGACATCGCTGACCCGGCGGCTGCTGCGCATCTCCTACCTGGACCTGGCGGCGTCCGAACCGGAGATCGTCCGGGAATATTGTTCAAGCCGCGCGGACCTCGTGTACGGCCAGTTCAGTGCGCTGCTGCTGATTGCCCAGGGGCTGAGTCCGGGTATGCCGCGGCGCCGGCCGTCGATCGTCGTGGGTTTCGGCGAGCAGCTCACCGCGGGAGCGCGCCTGCAGATCGAGTCGGCCTTTGGCACGCCCCTGACCGAGTTCTACGGAATCGCCGAGGTGGGCCTCATCGCCTGCCGACGGCCCGGCCAGCGCGAATTCCGCCAGGTAGGCCGGGACCTGCTGCTCGAGTTCCTGCCTGCCGAAGATGCGCCGGGATACGAGCGGCTGCTGGTGACGACGCTTGTTGCCGGCCCGATGCCCTTCATCCGCTACGACACCGGCGACCTGGTCCGTCGCGATCTTGCGGCGCCCGGCCAGCCCATCATAGAAATCTCGGGGCGGAGCCTCGATTTCCTGGCCCTGCCGGATGGCAGGCGCGTGGCGCCGTACCGCATCGACCTTGTTCTCGACGAGATAGCCGGGCTGCTTCAGTACCGGCTGATCCAGCAGGAGGACATGAGTATCGACCTGCACGTGGAGCTGGGCGGCCAGGACAATTCCCGGACGCAGGAGCAGATCCGCTCGGAACTGGAGCCGGTGTTCGACCGGCTGGTGCCGCTGCGCATCCACGTACATGCGCAGCTCCCGCAGACCGGCGGCAAGCTGCGTCTGATCCAGTCGCTGGTACGCTGAGGCCGGCGCCGCGTCAGTAGGCCTTGCGGTCGCGGCGAAACAGCATCAGGAAGGTCTGCCAGATGATCTGCAGGTCGAGCAGCACTGACCAGTGGCGCAGGTACTCGATGTCGTAGGCGACGCGAGCCTGCATCTCCTCGAGCTGGGAGGTCTCGCCGCGGCAACCGTTGACCTGGGCCAGCCCTGTTATGCCGGGACGCACCTTGTGCCGGATCATGTAGCCCTTGATCATCTTGCGGTACTGCTCATTGTGGGCCACTGCATGGGGCCGCGGGCCCACCAGGCTCATGGTCCCCTGCAGCACGTTCAGCAGCTGCGGCAGCTCATCCAGCGAAGTGCTGCGCAGAAACCCGCCCACGCGGGTCAGGCGGTGGTCACCCTGGCGCGCCTGCTCGATGCGGTCGCCATCTTCGGTGACGGTCATGGAGCGGAACTTGTAGACGATGATCTCGGCGCCATCGAGTCCGTAGCGGCGCTGCTGGAAGATGACGGGGCCAGGCGAGGTAAACTTCACGATCAGGCTGATGGTCAGCAGCAGCGGCGAGAGCAGCAGCAGCGCAAGGCCCGCGATCAGCACATCGGTCAGGCGCTTGACGACACCACGGTGGCCGTAGAATGGCGTCTCGCACATGGTGATGACGGGCATGCCCAGCACATCTCCGGTCCGCGCCTGGATGAGGTCGTAGACGAAGATGTCGGGCAGATAGTAGACCGACGCCGTGGTGTCGCGCAGCTCGTCGAGCAGGTCGATCACGCGCTGCACGTGCCGCATGGGCAGGGCCACGAAGATCACGTCCACGCCGTAGGTCTTCACGTAGGCGGCCATGTCGGGCAGCTTGCCGAGCAGTTCGCGCTCATTGCGGATGCCCAGCCGGTCCGCGCCACGATCATCGAAGAAGCCCTCCACCTTGATCCGGATTTCCCGTGTTGCCGTCAGGCGGTCGGCGAGCTGCCGGCTCACTTCATTGCAGCCGGCGAATACCGCCGTTCGGTTCACCGGCGCGGACTGCTGCAACGAGCGCGCCAGGGCATTGAGCACCAGCTCCGCAATAACCAGTATCACCGGTGTGGTGACCGCCCAGAGGAAGATGACGATCCGGGAGTACTCCTCGGAACGCTGGGTGGCATAGCCGATAGCCAGCAGAATGACCAGCAACGCAATCCAGCGTGCCAGGGTGCTGAGCACCAGCGTGCCCCGGTTGAACGCGAACTGGGAAGATGCGCCGTAGCGCCGCGGCTGCAGCAGCAACAGCGCCAATGCAGTGGAAACAGCGGCCAGGGACACATAGATCGGGCCGAAAACCGTGGCCCGGACCTGCGTGGTGATGAAATACAGGTTGCCCAGCGCGATCAGCGCAGGCGCGACGATCTGGGTGAGATCCACGAGGACGCGAACAAAGCTCTGCCGGCCTAGGATGCTTTCGTTCATCAGGACAAGTCTGGTTCAATTACACGCATAGTATCCGGATTTTCCAAGGGTTCCGCAGGGGCAATTCCAGCGATCGTGATCGCGGGTCCCGATTATGTCGGAACAACAGGGCTCATCGGCCTACGGTGCATGTCGGACTCCGCCGACAGTTTGAGCTCACATATTCCTGCGTGTTCAATGCTGCTCAGCACGTTAAAGGGCATACCCGCCGCAAGGCGGGGACGCAACGCCTCCGGTCCTTGTCGAGTGCAAATCGAGGATAGCGGGGCTGCCGCGCGAGACGATCCACGGACGGACGGATCGTTCGTCAGTCTTGTGGTTCGAGACCAGCAGCGACCTGATCGGGGCTTATCACGACTTAAAGAGGTGATAGGTTGGTCAAGACGAACTGGTCTCTGGGGCTTCTTCCTGCACTCGCGCTCGCGGCACTGACTTCACTGACGACGGCATGTGTCGATTCCACGAAAGGTAGTGCAAACCACTCTGTGGCGGATGACGCCTCCGATGCGAGCGGGCTTCCGGCGGCTTCACCGCCATCTCAGCCGCCCGCCGGGCCTGAGACCGCACAGGAGGTCGAGGAGCCCGAAGCGACACCTCCCGTCGCGCCCGAAACAGCAGTTCCCGCCGATGGCGAAGCAGCGCCCCCTGCGCCCGCGACAGCGATTGCCCTGCAGGGTGTTCCGGCAACTTCCGTCGTGGTGGGGCAGAAGTACAGCTTCGTTCCGACCCTGTCCCAGTCCTCTCCTTCCGGGGACATCGGTTACACCATTTCCAACAAGCCGGCGTGGGCCACATTTGATACTGCCACTGGCCGGCTGTACGGAGTACCGGGCGAGGATCACACGGGCAATTTCAGCGGCATACGGATTTCCGCCTCCAACGGAGAAGTGTCCGCCTCACTGGCAGCCTTCGGGATAACGGTTACGGCGGAGGCCACCGGCAGCGACGGCTTCGCAACACTGTCCTGGCAGCTGCCAACCGAGAACGAGGACGGCTCGCCGCTCATGGATGTGGGTGGCTACCGGATCTACTATGGCACCAGTGCCGGAGAGCTCAGCACGGTGATCGATGTGCCTGATCCGCAGGCCACCAGTTTCACGGTGAGCAGCCTGGCGCGGGGAACCCATTATTTCGCCCTCGCCACCTACAACCGGGCCGGCACCGAGAGCGAGTGGTCGGACATCTCGAGCAAATCTGTGATGTAGGCCCCATGTGCCACCACCGGCGCGCCGGTGGGTCATGGAAACCGGCTGTTCCGGCACGCTACCATTTCCGGCCTGCGCAATTTGCTGCGCCTGACCGGAGTGCCTCCAGCTGCTGCCTTCATTGCGAGCCCGGGTCGTCCAAACCCTGCCGGAGCTGCTGACGCTGCGGGATGACTGGAACCGGCTGCTTTCCATGTCAGCCGATCCCACTCCCTGGCAGGGCATCGAATTCATCGGCAACTGGTGGCGGCATGTCGGCGCCGGAGGAGGGCATCGGCTGCGGGTGGTGGTGGTCGACAAGGACGGCGAACCCTGCCTGATGATGCCGCTGCAGATCTCCAGCTGGCCGTGGCTGGGCTTCATTCCCATCCGCATCCTCGAGCCCATCGGGTCGCTGATGGACGTGAACCGTCCGCGACTGGCGCTGGGCGCCTTTGACGAGGCCGCGTATGAGTGCGCCTTCGCCGCGATATGGGAGATGAGGCGCCAGTGGCAGACCATCCGGATCGACGAGAAGCTGCAGGACGACCCGGAAGTGGCGCTGCTGCGCCGCTTTTCGGAACGGCACTCGCTCCGCTTCCGGCAGGCGTTTTCGCACCTGTGTCCCTACCTCGAACTTGGCTGTGACTGGAAGAGCTACCTGGCCGACCGCAGCAGCAAGCTGCGCAAGAACCTGCGGGCGGGCGAGCGCAGACTCGAGGGCATGGGCCCGGTCTCGCTGCACGTGCACGAATCCCCAACGGAGGTCGCCGCAGCGTACGGCATAGTCCTGGGGCTGCACCAGCAGAGCTGGAAGCAGAGGAAGAAGGTCGAACACAGCAAGTCCGATGCATACCGCAGCTTCTACGCTGGCTGGCTGCTCGCGATGGCCCGCCAGAGCCGCGCGCGCATCCTGGTGCTGCGCTGCGCGGGGGCTCCGGTGGCCGCCACGGTGGCTTTCACGGACGAGCACACCTACTACTCGGCGCAGATAGTCCATGACACGCGCTTCGCGGCGTGCTCGCCGGGGACATTGCTCGAAGCACGGGAGCTGGAAATGCTGATGGGCGAACGGCGCTTCTCGCGATACGACTTCCTGGGCTCATTCCTCAACAACAAGCTGCGCTGGACGGATGCCGCGCTGTCCACGACGCATGCTTACGCCATGCAGCACTCGCTGCTAACGTGGCTGCTCGACGCCTACTATTTCTGGCTGAAGCCGCGCATCAGGCCGCTGCTGCTGCCGCTGCTGAAGAGGGTGCGCGACCACCGGGGTATCGCCTGATGCTGCGGCCGTGGCGAATGCTGATGTCGATCTTCGACCGGACGGATCGCCTGCGGATCCACCTGCTGCTCGCCAGCGCCGCCATCCTGGGATTGTTGGAGGTTGCCGGCGTCGCCTCGATCATGCCCTTCCTCGCCGTCGTGCTGAATCCCGGGGTGATCCACACCAACCGCTACCTGAGCGCGGCCTTCAACCACCTCGGGTTCACGGACACCGCAAGGTTCCAGGTGTTCCTGGGCGTGGCCTCGCTGGCGCTGCTGGTGATCAACAATGCCCTGTCGGCGCTGACGGCCTGGTTCACGCAGCGCTTCTGCTACCTGCGCACCCACGACCTGTGCACGCGCCTGCTCGATATCTACCTGCGCCAGCCCTATGCCCGGATCATGCAGCGCAACCGCGCCGAGCTGCACAAGATACTGGTCACTGATGTCGACCGGGTGGTCATTGGCACCTTGATGGCCGGCATCACGCTGTTCTCGGACCTGGTGGCGACAGCCTTCATCCTGGCGGTGCTGTTCGCCATGAACCCGATGGTCTCGGCCTCGACCTTCGCGGTGCTCGGATTGAGCTATTTCGTGCTGTGGCTCACGATCCGCCGGCCGGTGGCCCGGCTCGGCGAGGAATTCCCGATGCTCGGCAATCAGATCGTCGCCCGTGCCCAGGAGGCGCTCGATGGCATCAAGGAGATCAAGGTCGCCGCCCGCGGGGAGGACTTCGTCCGTCGGCTGTCCGGCCCACGCCTGCAGCTCGCCCGGAACGCCATCCGCCACGGCACCCTCGACCTGATTCCCAGCCGGGTCATCGAGACCACGGCTTTTGGCGTCATCATCGTGGTGACGCTGTACCTGCTGATGCGCACGGGCAATTCCGGCGATGCCATCGCCATGGTCGCCTTCTATGCATTCGCGGCGTACCGCCTCGTGCCCAGGCTGAAGTCGATCTTCGACAACATCGACGCAGTCCGCTACAACGCGCCGGCACTGAAGATCATCTGTGCCGATTTCGCACCCACGGAGCAGCCACCCGACTTGCACGGCCCGGACGCGATCCCGCTGCGCACCAGCATCGAGATCGAACGGGTAACGTTCTCCTATTCCGGCAACCGCGCCCCCGCTGCGCGGGAGCTGAGCCTGGTGATTCCGGCCGGCACGTTCACCTGCATTGTCGGTCCCACGGGAGCCGGAAAATCCACCGCCATCGACATACTGCTCGGGCTGCTGCGGCCGGAGGTGGGCCGCGTGCTGGTGGATGGTGCCGAGTTGTCGCCGGAGCGGCCGCTGGCATCGGGCTACTCCGTTGGCTATGTTCCGCAGTTCATCAACCTGCTCGACGATACGATCACGAACAACATCGCCTTCGGCCTCAGGCCCGAGGCCATCGATCGCGAACGGGTACGGCTGGCGGCAAGGCAGGCGCAGATCCACGAGTTCATAGAGAACGAGCTGGAGAACGGCTATGACGGCACGATCGGCGAAGGCGGATTGCGCCTCTCCGGTGGCCAGCGCCAGCGCATCGGACTGGCACGCGCCCTCTACGGCGACCCGCAGGTGCTGATTCTTGACGAAGCCACCAACGGCCTGGATTCGCGCACCGAGAGCGACCTGCTGGACTCTCTGCTGGCACTGAAGCCCCGTCGCACCATTGTCTGTGTCAGCCACCGGACCACCGTCGCCCAACGCGCGGACCGGGTGCTGGTGCTGGATGCCGGACGGCTGGTCACATCGGGAACATATGCGGAGCTGTCGGCGTCCGGATCACCCTACCAGGCACTGCTGCGCGCACCCTGAGCGCCACGGATCAGCTGCGCGAGAACTGCAGCGCCGGATCGGGGCTGGTAGACAGATCATGCAGGGTCAGCGGGCCGACCTCGCTGTAATCGGCCGCGCGCATGGCCTCTGACAGTGTCCTGCAGGAGTAGACGTCGAGACGTTCGATACCGTCGCAGGAAAGCTCGCGGCAGATCTCCACGAGTTCACCCGGAGATTGCAGTTCGCGGTCCAGCAGCACCCGGCCTACCAGGCGGTTCCCGGGATCCACCACTGCCATCGGCATGCGTGTGAACAGTTGCGCCACCGCCGGCCCCAGATTCGTGGCGCGAAGCACCACACGGCTGAACTGCCATTCGTTGCTGACGCGGCTGCCGAGCTTGCATTTGAAGCGGAAGATGCCGTTGTTCAGCAGGGGTGGCGAGTACATCAGGTTCAGCTCCTCGCAACCCTGTTCTATCGCGTGCCTCATGACGAGATAGTAGATGCCGACCAGACCCGCCCGGACCATGTTGGAGTCAAGGCCGCTGACCAGGCCCAGCCAGAGTCCCTGCATCGAGTTGTCGACCCTGTACAGCACGCTGCCGGCCAGCCACCGATCGCCCTGCATCACCTGCAGCAGGCCGCCCTCCTCCGCCACCGCCAGCAGGTATTCCCGTGGCTCGAGTTGCACGAGGTCCTCGTGGCGCGAGACCACGTGTGGCAGGTACATGGTGTCGTAGAACATCTCGATGGCCGCACGATCGTGCGTAACGCGGAAGGTCAGATCGTTCTTCCGCAGCCGGGCCAGGTGATCCTTGGTGGTCTTGCGCTTGCGCAAGCGCTGTTCCATCTGCTCCCAGCTCCCTTCCAGCGGGATCTTGTGCACGAGGGTGGGCGGCATGTGCAGGAAGCGTGCATGTGGCACGGCGCGGTAGTAGGGCCATCCCAGGTGGCCGATGACGACGTCGCTGCCCGCGCCATCGCCGAGGAGGCGCAGGCCCTGCCGCGCGGACATGCGTTCCTCATGGCGCTGGACGGTGTAGCGGGAAAAGATGTAATCGACGAGGTATTCGTAGACCTCGTCCACTTCGCCGAAGAAGAAGACGCTCAGCGGTGCGCCACCGGCCTTCGCCGTCCCCTGCAGCCAGATGGCGTCTCCCTTCCAGCCCAGTGCTGCGCCTGCATAGGCGCGCGCGTCGCGGACGATTCTCTCCACGTGGTCCGTCAGGAATTTCAAATGGACCTTCAGGTGCTCGTGCCCTCGCGGCCGTACCGGTCCTCGAAACGCACGATGTCGTCCTCGCCCAGATAGCTGCCGGACTGCACTTCGACAATGTGCAGCGGGATCTTGCCCGGATTCTCTATGCGGTGCTTGACGCCAACAGGGATATAAGTGGACTGGTTTTCCTCCAGGAGGAACACCTCTTCACCCCGCGTGATGCGGGCGGTACCGGACACGATGACCCAGTGTTCCGCACGGTGGTGGTGCAGCTGAAGTGAAAGCTGCGCACCCGGCTTGATGCTCAGGCGCTTTACCTGATAGCGATCGCCCATGTCGATGCTGTCGTAGCTGCCCCACGGACGGAACACTTCGCGATGCAGGGAATGTTCCGGGCGACCTTCGGCCTTCAGCCGCGCGACCAGCTTCTTGACGTCCTGCACGCGGTCTCGCGGCGCCACCAGCACGGCATCCTTGGTCTCGACGACGACGTGATCCTTCAGGCCGACGGCAGACACCAGGCGGCTCTCGGCGTAGAAACAACAGCCCTCGGAATCCTCGGCAACCACGTCGCCGCGGCTGACATTGCCGTGCGCATCGGCCGTCAGAACCTCGCGCAGCGCATCCCACGAGCCCACATCGCTCCAGCCTGCGGCCATCGGCACAACCACGGCATCGCGCGTCTTTTCCATCACCGCGTAATCGATCGATTCGCTGCGGCATGCGGTGAACGGCCCGGTGGCGGCGCGCGTGAAATCCAGGTCGCGCTTCGCATCGGCCCACGACTTGCGCACGCCGGCTGCGATGTCCGGCGCGTGCACAGCGAGTTCTTCCAGGTAGCGCGAGGCCTTCAGCAGGAACATGCCGCTGTTCCAGCTGCAGCCGCCTTCGGCGATCAGTTTGCGGGCCCGGTCCGCCGGCGGCTTCTCGATGAAAGTCTCGATCCGGAACACGCCGGGCGCGAGCGGCTCCGGGGACTGGCGGATGTACCCGTAACCGGTCTCGGGCGCGGTGGGAATGATACCGAACGTGACGAGGCGCCCGTCCTGCGCCGCAGTCTGTGCCTGGCGGACCGCGGACTGGAATGCGGCAACGTCACGGATCACATGGTCTGCCGGCAGTACCAGCAGCAGATCGTCGGGAGCCGCTGCCAGAGCTGCCAGGGCGATGGCCGGGGCCGTGTTCCGGCCGGCGGGCTCGAGGATGATGGCCTGGGGTGTGATGCCCAGCGCGCGCAACTGTTCGGCCACGAGGAATCGATGTGCCTCGTTGCAGACCACTATCGGCGCCGCGGCGTCGAGGCCCTGCAGGCGGCCCGCGGTCTCCTGCAGCATCGTGCGCTCGCCCACCAGCGGCAGCAGCTGCTTCGGGTACAGCTCGCGCGACATCGGCCAGAGCCGAGTGCCCGAGCCTCCTGAGAGAATGACCGGTATCAGCATTGCGAAGGCCCTCAGGCCAGTCCGCGCCCGACGCCGAAGTACTTGAAGCCGAAGCGGCGCATCAGGTCGGGATTGTAGAGATTCCGGCCGTCGAAGATCACGGGCTGCTTGAGCGATGCCTTGATGGTGTCGAAATCAGGGCTGCGGAATTCCTGCCATTCGGTGAGGATCACCAGTGCGTCCGCACCTGCCAGCGCCGCATGCGCATCCGGCGCGAATGCGAGCCCCTTTCTTTCCCCCAGGATGCGCTTCGCCTCCCCTGCGGCCACCGGATCGAAGGCGGACACTTCGGCGCCGGCCTCCAGCAGCTCGCTGATCACGGTGAGGGCGGGTGCTTCACGCATGTCATCGGTATTGGGCTTGAACGCCAGGCCCCACAATGCGAACCGCCTGCCCTTCAGTTCCTGGCCGAAGTGCTTGCGGATCTTCAGCGGCAGAAAGCTCTTCTGGTCGTCGTTGACGGATTCGACCGCGTCGAGCACGCGCGCCTGATAGCCGACTTCCTTTGCGGAGCGCACCAGTGCCTTCACGTCCTTCGGAAAGCAGGAGCCGCCATAGCCCGCGCCCGGGTAGATGAAGCTGTAGCCGATGCGCGGATCCGAACCGATGCCGACGCGCACCTTCTCGATATCCGCGCCGACGCGCTCCGCGATGTTGGCCAGCTCGTTCATGAAGCTGATCTTGGTCGCCAGCATGGCGTTCGCCGCGTACTTGGTCAGCTCCGAGGACCTCACATCCATGACCACGAAGCGGTCGCGATTGCGCGTGAATGGTTCGTACAACGCGCGCAGCAGCTCCATGGTGCGCGGGTTGTCGGTGCCGACCACGACGCGGTCCGGTTTCATGAAGTCGGCGATCGCGGCGCCCTCCTTCAGGAATTCCGGGTTGGAGACGATGTCGAACTCCACATCCGCGTTGCGCTTTGCGATCGCCGCAGCCACCTCGGCCTTGACCTTGTCGGCGGTGCCCACCGGCACGGTCGACTTGGTCATCACGATGGCGTATTCACCGAGGTTCTCGCCAATGGTGCGCGCCACCGAAAGTACGTACTTGAGATCCGCGGAGCCGTCCTCATCGGGAGGCGTGCCAACGGCGATGAGCTGGAACAGGCCGTGCGCCACGCCCTTCTTCGCATCGGTCGTGAACTCCAGGCGGCCCGCCTTGGCATTGCGCTCGATCAGCTCATCGAGCCCCGGCTCGTGAATGGGCACCTCGCCGCGGTTCAGCCGCTCGATCTTGCCGGCGTCAACATCGACGCAGATGACATGGTTGCCAGCGTCAGCAAGACAGGCCCCGGTGACGAGCCCCACGTAGCCGGAGCCGAAAATTGTAACGCGCATCTACTTTCCTTTGCGGCGGGGGGTCGCCTGTTCCAGCAGGCAATGCTAGAAGATCGCTGTGCCCAGTTGAAGCGACCGGCTTCAACATCCAGCGCATGGCCCAGAGCCATCCGTGAAGCGCCGACCATGCCCTCCGCGCCGGGGAACGCTGCGCAGCGCGCTCTGCCGGATTCCGGCCTTGAAGCCCGGGCTCGCCCTCTTCTAACATATTTCCAGGCCACCATGCCGCAGGGGCGGCGCTTCGGCCACGGAGCATTGTGCGGCGGGCCCGGCCCGCCAGCCAGGAGGTACGGGCGATCCATGGCAGGACCATTCGACCTGTTCGCGAAGTTCTCACTGTTCCGTGCCAGGGTGCGAGTCCGTGGCGCGAAGGTGCGGCGCTACACGCTCACCAATCCCTTCCACGCAGTCTCGGTGCAACCCGGACCCTCGGCATGCCAGACGGCGCGGGATTGCGCCGAGAAGCGATTCCTTTCGGCGGAGGCGCCGACGCTGCCACTTGCGGGTTGCGATGCGACCCGCTGCAACTGCCGTTACCTGCACCACCAGGACCGCCGCACCGGTGCGCGACGCATCTCGGATCTCACCCAGCGCCAGAATCATTTCTGGCGAGGTGAAGAGCGTCGCCGGGACGGCGGAAGGCGCGTTACGGACCTCTAGTTTCCTTCATGGCGCCGCAAATCAGGGATTCCCCTGAAGCCAAGGGAATCCCCGACGATTATGTCTTCGGACCCCCGCTTATGACGCCTCCGCACGCGATGCGCGCGACATAACTCCGTACACCCCAGAAATGTCTGCATTTTGGCGACGGTTGAAAGCTTTCACGTGCACGTATAGAACCTGATCTCAGTTAAGGGCAAACCCGCCGCGAGGCGGGGACGCAAAGCCTCCGGTCTGAAGGTCACGTGACCAGCAGATAGCGGGGTTGCCGGCAGGCCGTCAGGCTGTCGTCAACCATCGCATGTCTGCGCACCACGAAGCCGTTCGATCCAGGCCTTGCTCAAGGTCTGGAGGGCGGAGTGATGCGAACAGGCTGGCGCTGGTTGATTGCGATGGGTGTGGCTGTCGGGTTGTCCGCCTGCGTTGACGACACGCAGACAGAAGCTCAATCCACCGAAACCCCCAACGCAGCACAGCAGACTGGCAACAGCGCACCGCTGGTGTCAGGCATCCCCTCTTCCTGGGCGAGCGCCGGTGCCGCGTGGTCGTTCCAGATCAATGCTTCCGACGCAGATGGCGATGCGCTCACCTACACGGCGACCGGACTGCCGGCGTGGGTCTCCATCGACACGCGAACCGGGCTGCTGGGCGGTACGCCTTCCGCCACCGATGCGGGCGTGACAGCGGACATCTTCATCAGCGTTTCCGATGGGCACACCAGCACCACGTTGCCTTCATTCCGCATCACGATCCAGTCTGCCGAGCCTGGTGTGACGGAGCCGGTGACTCCGCCCGCAATTCCGGTCACACCACCCGGCGCATCTACTCCGGCGCCGGAACCCGCGCCCGCGAACACGGCTCCGGCCATTGCGGGTTCGCCTGGGACGGCGGTCGTCGCGGGCACCAACTACAGCTTCACCCCTGCTGCATCGGACGCGGAGACTTCCTCGCTGAAGTTCTCGGTAGCCAACAAGCCCGCCTGGGCGGCGTTCAGCACGGCCACGGGTACCCTGACCGGACAACCCACGAGCAGCCAGAGCGGCACCTACAGCAACATCGTCATCACCGTATCGGATGGTGCGCTGTCGGCCTCGCTTCCTGCATTCTCCGTCACGGTGACGGCGCCCAATGGCGCGCCCACCATCTCCGGTACGCCGATCACCAGCGCCGCCAGCGGCAAGGCCTACACCTTCAGGCCCCTGGCAACCGACCCGGAAGGCGATGCGCTGGCGTTCTCGGTCTCCGGCAAGCCTTCGTGGGCCACTTTCAGCACTGCCACCGGCGCACTGAACGGCATCACGCAGGCCGGCACCTTCGCCAACATCGTCATCAGTGTCAGCGACGGAAAAACCACGCGCTCACTGCCGGCGTTCACGATCGCAGTCAATGCAGCGAACAGCGGCCAGGCAGCGCTGAGCTGGTCCGCGCCAACCCAGAACTCCGACGGCAGCGCGCTCACCGATCTGGCCGGCTATCGGGTGCACCATGGCACCAGCGCCGACAAGTTCGATGAGGTCATCGAGATCGACGGCTCCACCAATACGTCGTACACCTTCACGCAACTGCCGTCAGGCACGCACTATTTCGCAGTTGCCTCCTTCAACAGCGCGGGGACCGAGAGCGAGCTGTCTGCCGTAGGCAGCAAGACCATCCAATAAACATCGCTGCGGGTGATGCATGCGGCGAGATACCTGTCGGCCGCTGGCGACGTGCGGAGCAGGCGACATTTTGTCGCATTCGCCCCCATTACGGTTCAATTGCTGCTGCAATTTGTTAAACCCGCCGCGTAGCGGGGACGCAAAGCC
>Ga0315912_10004283_pt1 | contig 13603 bp, 12 predicted proteins | sample VfabasoilMG_FD_204469 | JGI IMG/M metagenome (GOLD analysis project Ga0315912, IMG submission 204469) | Garden soil microbial communities collected in Santa Monica, California, United States - V. faba soil | ecosystem: Environmental > Terrestrial > Soil > Garden | place: USA: California... | reverse complement strand
CGTACTTCACCTACGATCGGCCCAAGACCAACCTGGACATCAACGTTCAGTACTATCCAAGCCTGAGCAACCTCGGACGCCAGCGCCTGCAGCTGGACGCGGGCGTCAAACGCGAGATCCTGAAAGACTTCTTCGTCGGCGTGTCGGGGTACAACACGTACGACAGCCGCCCGCCGAATCCGACCGCCGACACGAACGACGTCGGCGTCGTGATGTCGCTCGGGTGGAGCTATTAAGGGCGGTCTAAAGACCGCCCTCTACTGCAATCGCTTCGACGCCGTCTCCCAGTTCGTGTTCCTGCAGAGATCGCAGTTCGCCCCCACGAACATCTTCGCGGCCTGCTTGTCGTTCTTGAACTGCCAGCGCAGCCAGTTCGACGCTACGTTGGCCCACTCGCCGCCGCCCGGATGATCGACGGTGGCCGTGTGACCCGCGCCCTTGCGCGCGCCGTAGAACGCCGGCAGCGTCTCGACGGCGTCGTAGGTCGCCTTCGACGAGGCCATCAGGAAGTCGCGCTCGTGTCCGTTGATCAGCAGCACGGGGCCATGGAGCTTCGCGAGCTGCGCCATGTTGTTCCCCTGCACGCCCGAGTTGAACACGCCGATCGTGTCCACGCGCGGGTCCGCGCCGAGCTCGAGCGACATGAACCCGCCGCACGACTGCCCCATCACGGCGATTTTGTCGAGATTGATCTTCCCTTTCAGCGGCGACTCCGCGCGCTTGTTCTCCGCCTCGGCCCAGTCCACGGCCTTGCGCAGGATGTCGGCCGTGGCCCGCGTGACGCCGGGCTCGGCCGCCGTGGCCATCACCACGAAACCGTGCGACGCAATCGTCGTCAGGAACCCGCCGTAGCGCGTGCTGTTGATCGCGCAGCCGCCGTTGCCCCACACCATCAGCGGCAGCGTGTCCTTTGCCGGAAACGGCGTGAGATCCACCGGCCGGTAGACCACGTGGCCGGGCGACCCGAACGCGGGACCGGACTCCACTTTGTAGGGCCCCGGCACGGCGAGCGGCGCGCCTTCGAGCGGCAGCGCGGTGGCGATCATCTCGGCGGTGATGCCGGCCGGGCGCTGCGCGTAGCTCACGGCGGCCATCGCAAGAGCGACGGTCGTTCCAACGAGGATGGATGCGTTTCGCACAGGGCGTTCTCCTTCGGTGTCGGAGTCTACTCCGGAAAGAGGAACCACGTACAATCGCGCGGTTGACTCCGTTCGAGGCCCACGTCGACCTCCTCCGCGCCTTCCTGGCCCATCGAGACGAGATCGTCGAGCGCATCCAAGCGCTGTTGAACGCGCAACGCAAGCCGGCGGAGTACCAGCAGAACGTGCCGCTGCTGGCTCGTCACTTCGAAGACTGCTTCCAATCGCAGGTGCACGCGCAGCTCGAAGACGCGCACTGGGCCAGCGGATTCAGGCCCAAGCGGATTCCGGGGCTGCACAACGGCCTTGCCGATCCGGCGGAGATGATGGTTCGCGGCTTTCATGTGTGGAACCAGTCGCGCTGGCCCGGCCGCAATGGCCGCGTGCGGTACGCGCACACGCTCTTCAACCTGTATCTGATTCGCTGCCTCGAGCTGCTGAGCCTTCTCTTGTGGGATCTGTCGCGCATTCGAGCTGTGCTCGACGAACTCTGGAGGGGCACGCCGCCCGATCAGCCCGTCCTCGTGCGGGACGCGCGCTGGTTGCTCCAGATGGCGCAGAGCCCGGCCACGGATGATCTGGGCGTCTATTTCGACGTGGCGGAGAAAGTCACGGACACCTTACCGCTCGAAGACCGCGTCGCAATCTGCAAGGCGGGCGTGTGTCTGACCGGCGGGCACCTGCGCTCGCAGATTCGCTATCACGCGCTGAGGAAAGGCGTGGCGCTCGACGACATGAGCGTCGTCCTCAACACGCGCAATACCAACGCGCTGGACTTCGCGCTGCTCGTTCAGGAGCTCGTCCCGCTTCTCGACGCGTACGAACGCGCCTCGCACGCGGGCGACGAGCAGACGAGACGAGCGCTGGCGGACTCCATCTGCCAGGGCATCTCTCCCGATCCGGAGCTGTTCCTGAACCGGATCGAGCTGCTGACTGCTTACAGCATGATCGAGCATCTCTTCGTCTCCACGGATGGTGACGGACGCGCGGCGTACACGCCGATGGGACAACGGCACGCCCGCCTGCTGCAGGAGTACGCGGATCGAATCGGTCGCGCGGCGAGGTCGCTGCTCGAGGATTGCGCCCACTTCCGGCCGGTGGACGGCGCGTATTCGCCGTACGGCGTCATGTACGGCTTTGCCTCCAATCTCATCGAGCACATGGCGCTCAAGACCGCGCAGCCGGAAACGGTCGCGCGCTTCGGCGTAGAGGACGTGTTCGTCGCCGGCGACGCCGGCAAGCTCGCCTGGGTGAACGGCTGGCGCAAGCTGCCGCACCTGACGCGCGAACTGGAAACGCAGTTCGACTACCCGCACCAGTTCGCGGCCGATGTGTTCGCACGGGTCGAGGCGTCGCTCGGACGGCGCGTGTCCGGCGAGTCGCGTCCGATTGGGCGCTTCGTCATCGTCCCCGACGAGGCGCCAGCGTCTGGCGTGATCAGGCCCCAGGCGTACGACCAGAAGCAGCTCCTGGGCGATCGGCGCGAGGGGCGGTGCCTCGTCAGCTGCGAGACGCCAGGCGGATGGGTAGCCCTCGGGAAGACCATCCTCACCGAGGTCCTGGACGCCGGGCACGACGCCACGGTCGCGGGGCTCCCCCCGAACGCCGTGGAGGTGCTGAAGCTGGTGTCTCCCGGCCTTCTATAACGCCCCGGCATCGCCGGGGTGCATGGATTCCTCGCCTTGCGTTAGAATCCGCGCACCAGACGAGGGGGAGGCCCGCCATGAAATTCGGTCGAAGGATTAATCGGGTAAGCGCCGTGCTCGGTGTCGTCCTGGCGATTGGCGTGGCGGTGACCGCTGGTGCGCAGACGCCCGCGGGGGCCGCGCAAGGTGAGCTCTACACTCCAGCCAAGGACGCGAAGGACCTGCGGTCCGTGCTCTTCAACTGGATGTGGCACCAGGGGATGTTGAAGGGCACCGACGAGCGCGACATGGTCGCGACGCTGGAGTATCAGGGCAAGGGCACGATTCAGGTCGATGGTCAGCCGTGCACGCTGAGCAAGTACCGCGCGAGCACCAACTACCAGACCATGAGCCAGCGCATCCAGTACACCTGCCGGCGCGCCAACGGACAGAACTACTCGAACGTCGAAGTCGTCAGCGGCCTGTACGCCTGGAACGAGGACGTCGCCGGTGCCGAGATCGGCGACACCAAGGGCAAAGCGGCGCCAATGGCCAACGCCGTGCAGGAACGGCTGATTCGCATCTGGGCCAGTCCGCAGGGTGCGCCGAAGGCCGCGTTGCAGGGCACCAGCGACACGCTGTTGTGGGGCGCCAATCCAGGCACGCTGCTGGCGGATGGTTCCGACAAGGCCGGCACGACGTCGGTGGCGTGGCAGGCCGGTAAGCCGGTCGTGACGTTCCAGATCCCCGGCGTCGCTGGAGCCACTGCGGTCGCCACGCTCGACGCGAAATACATGACGGAGAAAGTGGTCGTCACGCAGGGCGCCACCACCACCGAGTTCACCTACAGCGGCTACAAGGACTGGAACAACCCGCTGAACCAGATCGAGGTCTTGTACGCCGGCAAGCTGACCGAAAAGCGCAACGGCGCCGTGGTGCGCGACCTGACGACGGACGTGACCGAAACCGGCAACGTGTTCGTGATCGCGCCCGTGCCGGCCAGCGTGAAGAAGGCAATCACCGTCACCGCGTCGCTGCCCAAGGGCGCCTACGCCAAGCCGAACCCGCCGATCACTCCGGCCCCGACGCCGCGGCTCGGCTCGCGCCCTGACCTGACCGGTGTCTGGGCCTACAGCGACTGGATCGGGAACTACATGGGGAACGGCGGCCGCCGCTGCGGTCCGACGCAGGTGGCTCCGTGCAACCGCAGCACCAACCAGACCGAGGACTTCGAGCTCTACTCCCCGTCGCGGTTCGGCATGCTGGGGTTCCCTCAGTACAAGCCCGAGCACTGGGACAAGATCCAGGAGCTCGACATGTGGACGAACAAGTACGATCCCGTCATGACCTGCCAGCCGCTCGGCGTCCCTCGGCAGGGGCCGCCGCGCCGCATCTACCAGACGGAAACCGACATTACCTTCATCTACCAGGGCGGTGACGCCGGCGGCGGCTACGGCGAGTACCGAATCATCCCGATCGACGGGCGCAAGCACGCGGAGAACGCCAACTTCGACGCCACGTATCTCGGCGTGACCGTCGGACGCTGGGAGGGCGAGACGCTGGTGCTCGATTCCGTCGGTTTCATCGACACCACCTGGATCGGGCGCGGCGGCTTCTTCCACACGAGCGACATGAAGGTCGTGGAGAAGTTCCGGCGTGAGGGCGACACGATCCTGTATGACGTCACGATCGAGGACCCGGAAGTGCTGCTCGAGCCGTGGGTGTTCCCCACCAGGACGATACGGCGGAACACGAATCCGAACGGGGGTCTCATGCGCGAACGAGGCAACTGCGAGACGAGTTTCGAAACCGAAGCCGCCGCTTCACAGATCAGGCACTAGGGACCTGATAGGTCCGCGTGCTGCAGCAGAAATGTCCGGCATGAGCCGGACTGAAGAAGGGATGCACTCATGACCAAATGGACTGTCCGATTCGCCGTCTTGTGCGCGTGCCTCCTGGCGAGTGCTTCGCTGTACGCGCATCACTCCCTGGCCGGCATGTATGCCATCGGCAAGGAATCGAAGATCACCGGGGCGTTCAAGGCCTTCCGCCTGATCAACCCGCACTCGGCGTTGAAAGTGGACGTGAAGGGCCAGGACGGCAATCCTGTCGAGTGGAACATCCTTGGCGGCAGCGTCCAGCAGCTGGCCCGGCTCGGCATCGGCAAGAGCGGCCCGAACGCGCTCAAGGCCGGTGACGAGATTACGGTCACGATCATGCCGGCGCTGGACGGCAAGAGCCCCATTGGCCTGCTGGTGGCGATCACCTGGCCCGACGGCCACACCGTTCGTTTCCGTTCGCCGGACGAATAGACGGGTCACGGCGTTTCGAATCTTCAGGGGGCCGCCTTCCAAGGCGGCCCTTTCCTTTTCACCCTACAATCCATTCATGCCGCGGCTGCGCACGCGCCTCGCCATCGTCCTGGCGCTCGTCGCCGCCACCGGCGCTGTGTCGATGGCGCAGCGCTTCGGCGTCTTCGAGGGCGCGGGAGCCGGCATCCGCACGCCGCCAGCGGACTTCAGCGACGGCGCGTTCACCGTCTGCAAGTGGATGTTCCGCAGCGAACGGTCGGAGCCGGGCGGGATTGGCTGGAGCACCGACTACCCCTTCGGCGAGATCAACCTGCTCACGCGCCTCTCGGACCTGACCAAGGTCCGCATCAGCCGGGACGCCAGTCGTCAGGTGAACTACTGGGTCGTGCGCGTCACCGACGATCAGCTGTTCCAGTGCCCGATGCTGATCGGCTCGGACGTCGGGACCGCGGGGCTCTCGAACGCGGAGGTCGAGCGTCTGCGCCTCTACCTGCTCAAGGGCGGGTTCCTGTGGGTGGACGACTTCTGGGGCTCGCGCGCGTGGGAGCAGTGGCGGAGCCAGATCGCGCGGGTGCTGCCGGAATTCCCCATCGTGGACGTGGGGCCCACTGATCCGATTCGGCTCACGCTCTTCAACATCAAGGACGTGAAGCAGGTCCCGAGCATCTTCTCCTGGGGCGGCCCCGGGAGCGACCCGCGGGAACGCGGCACCGACAGCCCGCACGCGGACTTTCGCGCGATCGCCGACGCGCACGGGCGCATCATGGTCGCCATGACCCACAACACCGACATCGGCGACTCGATGGAACGTGAGGGTGACGACCCCGCCTATTTCGCGGAGTTCTCACCGTCCGGCTACGCGATCGCGACGAACATCGCCGTCTATGCCCTGACGCACTGACACCCAACCCGAGGCCTCCGGCAGGCGTCTACACGGCGTGCGCATCCGAAGCCTTGCGGTGTCAGTGCTCGCTGTGGTCCCAGCCATCGCGGCAGCGCAGCAGTTCCTGCCCAACCTGGGACCGCCCGCGGACCCGAATGCGCGGTTCGAGGAGGCCGCGATCAAACCCATCGGCAGTGGGAATGGACAGCTGCTGATGCGGATGACGCCGGGGCGATTCGAGTCCTACGTCTCCGTATCGGTCGTGCTGCGCCAGGCGCTGCAAAAGGTGGACTACCAGATCGTGGGCGCTCCTGGCTGGATCGACAGCGAACGCTACGCGATTACGGCCAAAGTCCCCGACGGCGTACCGCTGACGGCCACAGCGGCCATGCTCACGAACCTGCTCAAGGACCGGTTCCAGCTGGCGACACACCTCGAGACCAGAGAGCGGCCGTTCTTCGAGCTCGTCATCGCCCGCCCCGACGGGAAGCTCGGGCCGAATCTCACATCGACGTCCGCGGAGTGCCAGGCCACCATCGCGGAACGGATTGCCGCGTCGAAAGCCGCGGCCGCCGGGCGTGGCGGCCCGCCGCCGCTTCCACTCGCCTTGCCCGGTCCGAACGATCCACTTCCCTGCGGCTTCGCTCGCACGCCTCCCGGGCGCTTGGGCATGAGTGGCCGAACGATCGCGCAGGTCGTGCCGATGCTGGCGGACCTTCTCGGCCGCCCCGTGATTGACAAGACCGGTTTGACCGGGCTGTACGACCTCGCGCTCACGTACGCGCCGGAGGGCCGCGTGGTCGGTCCATTCGGACCGACACCGGGCGCAACGCCTCCGCCGTCCGATCCCGACGCGCCGAGCCTCTCCGTTGCGCTCCAGGAGCAGCTCGGGCTCAAGCTTGAAAGCGCTCGCGGCCCGGTGGAGGTGCTGGTGATCGACAGGATCGAGCGGCCAACGCTCGACTAGCGACGGCGAGCCACGGCGTACAGGACGTCCGCCCGCGAAGCGTCCGACAGGTCCTCGCGCCGTGCCTCCTCGAGGGCCCGCAAATACTCCTCTCGCAGCGCCGCCTGCGCCTGCGGGCTCAGATCACGCGCCCCCGCGTGGCCAGCCGCGCGAAAGTTCGCCTCCCACGCGAGCAGGGGATCGAACGCTTCGAAGTCCACGCGTCCAGCGGTCACCTCCACGCGGTCGAAACCGGCGTCGTGAAGCACCGCGCGACACGGCTCCTCGGTGCCCAGCGCCTCGCTGGGGTCCTTCAAGTTCAAGTCGAAGCGGCTGGCACATTCCCTGAAGATCCGCCCGGCCGACGGTGAGCCAGCCTTCATGGTGGAGAACGCGACGATGCCGTTCGGTTTGAGCAGACGATGCCATGCAGAGAGGGCGCGCGCGACAGGCATGTACAAGAGCCCTGCGGCGCAGACGACGGCATCGAAAGTAGTTGCGGGGAGCTCACGAAGATCCGTGACGTCGGCTTCGAGGAGCTCGATGTTCGTCAGCTGCTCGGCGTCGATGACACGCCGCGCCTGCTGCAGCATCCCGAAGGACACGTCCACGCCCAGCACGTGCCCCTCGGCGCCAACTCGCCGCGCCAGGGCGCGTGCGGCGAAACCTGTCCCGGTTCCTGCGTCGAGCACACGGTCGCCCGGCCGGACCGGTACAACGGCGACGAACTGTTCGGCGTAACGCCGGTGCCAGTCGTCACCGCTGTATCGCTCGGCACGGGCGTCGAAGATCTCTGCGACGTCCTGCGGATTCATTGCGCAGGATGTTGCCACAGCCGGCGAGCGTCGATGTCCCCTTCGACCGACGTGATCCGGAGGTGCGTGACCTCGCCGTTGCCGTTCTTGATGAACATCAACGGCGTGCCCAGCGTGGACACCAGAAACTGATGGTCGGAAAGGGCCACGGCCCGATGGCGCGTGTCGCCGCCCGGCAGCACCAGCGCCAGTTCGCCGCCATGAACCACGACTTTCAGGAGACCGAGCGGACCGGCGGCATAGGTGCCGGCATACGTCGCAAGCACGTGCGGCGACACGTGTACTTCCTTGGAGGTGTACTGTTCGAGCCGTCCGACGAGCCGCGGACGATCCCTCTCGTTCTCGTGGCACACGTTCTCGAGCAGCTCGGTGTCGGCCATCAGATGCATGTCCACACCGATGGTCCACGGCCGGCTGTACGTCTTGGGATCGTCGAACGTCATCTCGACGCGCATGCGGCCGGTGTCGAGCCGCTGGAATCGCTCGGTCACGCGCAGCGCCTCGCTGTAGGGGTGGCCACTGAGGTCCAGCCAGCCGCGATCGTTGAATCCGGTGCTCTCCACCACCAGCGTGTCGCCCTCCCAGTGTCCGATGGAATATCCCATCCACGCGGGGTTCGGGTCCTCGGGCAGGCGCCGTCCGTCCATGAACACCTGCCGCGTCGGCGCGTCTTCGTGAAGGACCAGCAGCAGTCCTGGCGTCTGCACGAACTTGACCGGCGCCATGCCGAACAGGCCCGCTCGCGGGCCGGCCGGGAGACAGTTCGTCTCGGGACTGTCCTTGCCGAAGCTCGCACCGCGCGCGGCGTAGACGTCGCGCGCCCACGGCAACATCCCGACGTTCTGGTTACCGAGAATGTCGAACGTATAGCCAAGCCCGTTCATGCGCCACAGGCCGGAGACGTCCGGTTTGCCGTCGGCCGTGCGCTTCGCCGGCGCGGCGAGGTCTGGCTTGCCGTCGGCCGTGCGCGGAAGTCCAGGGGTGGGATGTGTCAGCCACTGCGCTGCCGCCGGCGCCGCGCTCAACAGACACACGAATATCGCGAGGATGAATCGTTCCACGGAATTCCTCCTGATCGCTTACGCGCCAATCGAGAGAGAACCCCGCAACGGGGGCGCATCAACGTGCTACCACGAAGGTGCGACTTGTGGCGCTTCGCCGCCCCTCCTATCGTCTCCTCTGTCGTCAGCCAGACGATCCGGCATCAGCCAGGAGGACGTCATGAATGGAGACAGCGAATATCTCGGGTTGGAAGAACAGGAAGCCCCAGCCGGTCTGATGTCGTCGCTCGGCGAAGATCAGCTCGACGACGAATACGGCATCGGCGAGGCCGAGGAGTTCGGCGACTTCGAGCAGTCGCTCGAAGGCGGCTACATGGAGAACGAGCTCGGCGAAGAGTTCGCCGATTTCGAGGGCGACCCGTTCCTGGGCAACGTCTGGAAGAAGGTGAAGTCGGTCGCGAAAAAGGTGGCCCCGGTCCTCAAGAAGCTGGCGCCCATCGCGGGCAAGGTGGTTGGCGGCGCCCTCGGCGGTCCGGCCGGCGCGATGATCGGCAGCAAGCTCGGTGGGTTCGTCAGTCAGCTCGAGGCCGAGGAATTCGACGGTGAGGGCGACACCGAAGACGAGCTGCAGGCCACTACGGTGCCCGGCCTGACGCAGCAGATGGAAGCACTCGCCGAGGAGTTCGCCGGCGAGTCCGCCGAAACCGAGAACGAGGCTGAAGCGCAGAGCCTGGCCGGCGGCGTCACCATCCACATTCTCAGCCACGCCCCGCTGTCCGTCCGCCGCGTCTCGCCCGTGCTCGTGCGGCGCTCCGCCCGCCTGGCGCAGCTGCTGCGCCGCTCGCCGCACACGCGCCCGCTGCTCAAGACGCTGCCCTCGATTCAGAAGCGCACCGCCGCCGCGCTCGCCGTGAAGGCGTCGAAGGGGAAACCGATCACGCCGCGCACCGCCGTCCGCACCATGGCCAAGCAGACGATGCGCGTGATGGGCAATCCGCAGCGCGCCGCCGCGGCGCTCGTGAAGAACGACCTGCACCGCCGGCGGCTCCGCCGCTCGGCCGTGGCGCGCGTCGAACGCGGCTAGGCGATCTACCAAGGAGATCAGATTCGGTTTCACTGGATGGCCGCGCGCCCTCACGGGCGCGCGGCCCGAATGGAGGACGCGGCAATGGCTCTCTACGAATCGCAAGCGTTCGATCCGTACGGCGATCAGGAAGACCCCTTCATCGGCAGCCTCGCGTCCAAAGTGCCGTGGGGCAAGCTGGCCCGCACGGCCGGGCAGTCGATCCTGAGCAGCCTTCAGGGTTCCCTGGGCGAGGAGGAACACTACGGCGACCCGGAAGGCATCTTCGAGGAGTTCGACGCCGAACAGTTCGAGGCCGAAACCGCCTTGATGGAAGTGCTGGCAGCGGAAGCGGCGGATGCCGACAGCGAAGAGGAAGCCGACGCGTTCATCGGCGCGCTCATCCCGCTGGCCACCAGCCTCATCCCGAAGCTGGCGCCCGCGGCGGCCAAGATAGGACAGGCCGTGTTGCCGCAACTCGTGAGCGGCGCCAAGAACCTGGTGAGCACGCTCTGGAAATCGCCCGCCACGCGCGAGCTGATTCAGACCGTGCCGACGATCGCCCGCGGCACGGCGGCCGCGATCGCCAAGCAGGTGGCGGCGGGCAAGCCGGTGACCGCGCAGTCCGCGGTTCGGGCCCTGGCGGGCCAGGCGGCGAAGGTGCTGCAGAACCCGAAGCGCGCCACGGCGGCCGTGAAGCGGTGCAAGCAGGTTGCGGCGCGCGGCAAGCGCTCGGCGGCGCTGGCCTTCGCGTAGGCGCGGATTCACTCGAGTCGCAGGGAGGTTCCGGTGCCTGCCAGCTCAATTGCGGTCGCGACGGAAACCGACGCACGGCGGCGGCCCGCGACGACCACGGTCGTCGTGCAGCCGGCGGCGCCGTCCTTCCTGCGGCAGTGGATCCGCAGCCAGGCGATGAACGGCGCGTGCCACAAGGAGGCGCTGCGACCGTTCCGCCAGGGTGAATTCGGCACCGGGATGGCCAGCCCGACCGAAGCGCACCGGACCGCGGCCAACGCCCTGATCAACGCGCTGCGCAAACCACTCGGCGACGTGACGCGTTCGTTCGCGGCCGCCGCGGCGCGCGCGGCCGAGCAACCGGTGCCCGAGCGGCTCGAGACGTTTACGACACGTAAGGAGGACGCGCAGCGGCTGGTCGAAGCGGTCGAGAAGGTGTGGAACTTCTACTTCGAGCTCTTCAATCAGCGGCAGACGCAGATTGCGCCGTACCTGCTCGCCTCGGATCGCATCGCGCTCGACTGTTACCAGGTTGTGTACACCAACCTCGGGCGTGCGCGTTCGATTCCGTCGCCTCCACCGTTCTCCTACATGGAGGGCGGCTTCGGCCCGGCGACGTTCCGGCGGAACGTGCTGTTGACCAAGCTCGGCAAGCTCGCCAATCCGTTTCCGCTCGTCAAGCTGCCGTATCACCGGCTCGTCAATCCGTGGACGCTTGGCGCCATTCCGCATGAGGTGTCGCACAACATCCAGTCGGACCTCGGCCTCTGGACGGCGATCCCGCGACAGCTCTTCCGCGCGTTGCGCGGCATGGGCATCCCGCGCGAGACCGCGCTCACCTGGGCACGATGGCACAAAGAGATGTTTGCGGACCTGCTGGGTGTGCTACTGATCGGTCCCGCGTTCGTGAGCTCGCTGATGGACATCGTTGCGAAATCACCGTACGCCACCACCGCGTTCAACCCGCGCGGTGTGCACCCCACGCCGTACTTGCGGGTGTTCATCGACCTCGAGTTGCTGGGCCGGATGAACTTCCCCGACGACACGCAGGTCATACGTCGTGCATGGACGCGTTTGTACTCGAGCCCCGGCACCCTCATTCCGAAGGCGATGCTCGATAGCTTCGACGACGCCGTGCACGCCGTGGTGGAGGTGATGTGCTTCCAGCGGTACGAACAGCTGGGAGGCAAGGCGCTGGCCGACGTGGTGTGCTTCGCCCCGCGGCATCAGGTGATGGTGCACGAAGCGGCCGAGCGGCTGGCCGCCGGCGTCGATCCCGGCATCCTGCCGGAGCGGTTCCTCATCGCCGCGGCACGCAGCGCGCACGATCAGCGCCTGGCGACGCCGTCGGCCATCTCGACGAACTTCTACGAGGCTTTGGGAAGGAGATAGGCGATGCCACTGTCCTACGAGTCAAGAGCGCTGTCCGGCACTCGTTCGACCGGCACGGCGTGGGTTCGCGGCGCGTTGCAACAACTCATCGGCGACATCCCCGATTTTCGACGGGATTTGCGCACGCCGGACGAGGTGTCTGCCGACGAAGCCTTCCCGATCATCAACCGCCTCACGCAGGCCTTTCGTAAAGAGGTCGACCCGAAGACGCAGCGCACGGCCTTCGTAATCCAACCGCGTGGGCTCGTGATGAACGGCGGCCTGCGCGGCACGGTGAAGTCGACCGGCGCCCTCGGCGCGCTCTACGAGCGGGCGAAGACGACGGTTGACGAGGCGGTTGGGTCGCTCGAGCGGCTCAAGCCGCTCGATCCCCGGGCCGACCTCCTGAAATTCCACTCGGTGCTGGCGATCGTGAAGAGCAACCTCGAAGCACTGGTGGCCGAGGTCCAGCAGGAGCCGCGCGAGTTCCAGATGGACGGCCTCTTCGCCTCGCTCCTCGACGGGCCGCCGGCCGGTGGCCTGCTGGGACAGCTGCAGCAGCTCGCGGGACTCGATACGCCCAACGTGCGGCAGACGAGCGACTTCGAACAGTACGCACGCTTCCGGCTGGTGCGGAACTCGATCGACGGCCTGAGGCGCTTCTGGAACGACGTCTGGAAGAGCGGCGTCGAGACGGGTGAATTCGGCGTGCAGTTCGTGCACGTCGGCCGCCTGCTGCAGGCGGTGCGCGAAACGGTGGACTCGTACCGGACGCACCTCGACGACGCCGGGCTGGGCGACGCCACGCGCTGGACGATGCAGGTCTCGTTTGCCGAGACCGGCGAGGAGCCGATGAGCCTCGAGTCGTTCCTGGATCTGATCGACAGCGAGGCCGCGCGCTGGAGTCTGCTCTTGAGCAACGGGGGCACCGTGGCGGTGCCGACGGTGCTCGATTTCGTCGGCCCCGTCACGCAGCTCGTGGATAACGCCACGAGCGAGCTCGACCTGCTCGACGGCGCCGACAACACCAACCAGAAACCGCCCGCCGCGCAGCCGCGGCAGCAGCGCCGCCGGCCGGCCACGCCGGTCAGGCCGGCCACGGCCAGCGCCGACGGCATGCCGCACGCCGACTCCGCCAAGCTCGAAGAGCTGCGCGCCGGATTCGACATCGCCCGTCAGCGGCTGCACAACCTGCTGACAGAGATCGGCGACGAGCTGCGCGACGAAGCGCCACCGGAAACAGAACGCTCGGCGATGTAGAACAAGGAGCGCTGCGATGGCTACGAGAGAAGCTTATTTCGACCTGATCAACAGGATCGAGGCGCTCAGGACGCGCATCGTCCACTCGGCCGTCGAAAGCCCCGACCCGGCGATGCGCGACGCCGTGGCGCGGGAGCTCGACGACCTGCGCCTCGTCCTCACCAGCGCGCTCCAGTCGCAGACGGGCCCGAAGGATCACGGCCTGGCCACGATTGTCGGCATCGGCGAGGAGGCGGGCACCGCCGTCAACGAGTTCTACGTGAACACCGGCGTGGTGCCGTACGACGAGGTGGTCACCTCGGAGCGCCTCCTCGCGATGGCCGACCTGTACTACATCTATCAGCACGAGCGGGCCGGGGTGTTCCGTTCGGTGCTGAAACTCCAGGAGCTCTTCAAGGCGGGCCGCATCCGGCTGTCGGATGGTCCCGGCGCCGTGGGGCTATTTCAGTACGA
>Ga0315912_10004282_pt1 | contig 13606 bp, 10 predicted proteins | sample VfabasoilMG_FD_204469 | JGI IMG/M metagenome (GOLD analysis project Ga0315912, IMG submission 204469) | Garden soil microbial communities collected in Santa Monica, California, United States - V. faba soil | ecosystem: Environmental > Terrestrial > Soil > Garden | place: USA: California... | reverse complement strand
TCGCACCTGAATTGGGTGCTTGCATGTGCCCCGCCTTGTACTCGCACCAGGTGACCGGATAGCCGTCTTTGCAGCCCTGGTAACTGACGCACGTGCAGGGCTGGTAGTTCTGGCCGGCGACATCACACCAGGTGGGCTGGCTGGCTACCGTTTGCGTACTGCAGCCGTTGCGCTGAGCGAAGGTGTCGCGACCTTTGCGACCACCGTCGATCGCGACGACCGTATCGTCGACACCGTGGAAGCCCATCAACGCGACGGAGCGCGTGCCGCTCCCGCAACCCGCGACCGAGGTGTTGCCCGCCATGGGCGCAATCGCGCGCATCATGCTGTTCGACGCGCAGCCGGCCGCGAATGAAAACATGCCGCCGAAGCTGAAGCCGACGGAGAAGATTCGATTCTCGTCGATGCACAGCTGCGAGCGGAGCTGATCGAGCATCGCGTTCAGAAACGCGATATCCTGCCCGTTTTCGTTGCCCCAGCCCAAGCCGTTACCGCCGAAGTCGAGACCCTCGGCCGCCACGAAGATCGCGGCGCCCTTGGCTTGATTGAGCAGGCCGTAGTAGCCGCCTCTCTCGACTTGCTGAGCCGAGCCGCCCCAGGGGTGCCAGCCGAAGATCAAGCGGTAGGGCTTGCTCTGATCGTAGTCGCTAGGCAGAGCCAGGATGTACTCGCGCATCTTGCCCGACACGTCGATGCTGGCGCGACCGCTCTTGAGCCCTGCGGCCTTGCCGCAGCCCGCACTGGGCAACGAAGCACCGGCTCCGCCAGTACCCGTGCTCGGCGCGCCGGCGACGCTCGAGGCACCAGCGGTGGCGGGGACGCTGCCCGCGCTCCCTCCCGACCCGCCTCCGCCGCTCGCTGGCCTCCCGCCTGAACTCACTTGGCCGGCCGCCCCAGGCGCGGCCCCGCCCGACGCTGGAGCTCCGCCCTTCTGATCGCCTGGGGCGCCGCCCACGAGCGTCGAACCTCCACTGCTGACGCTCGCTCCGGCAGTCCCAGCGCTTCCCGAGGGTCCCGCGTTGCTCGAACTGGAGCAGGCGATTATCCAAGGCAGAAGCGCCACAGCAAGACCGCACGCGTGGAAGGTTCGATGATGGGCTGCTTGCATGATCTCTTCTCTCTCGCCACACGACGGCGTGGTTCGGGGCTGAAGCCCACGCAGGATTGGAATGTACCGAACGCAAATGCGCTCGCCGAGCGGGCAATTCTGCCCTCCCGGATCGACAGAAAGTTTCCGCTCGGGTTGCGGATCGATCGCTAGCGCGCTCGAATCGCGAGTACTTTTTTTTCGAAGCGACCCGCATTTTGGTCAACGGAAGTGCCAAGTCACCGCTATTGCAACTGTGTGGAGATGGCTCTTGCCGGGTGCCCTACGAGCGACGTTCAGATCCAGAGCAGACGTCGGCGCGAGAGGGATTCAGTTCAAAGAACGGCCAGAGGGTGCGGCGCTTGGGTCGGCTGGCGTCTCACTGATCAGCGCCTCCGCGTTGGGCAGGTCGACGAGCAAGCGGTGCCCGGCCCGTAGCACGATGCCTCCGCTGGCGATTGGCCCGCTGACGACCACGGTGCCCTGCTCGAGTCGAAGCTCGAAGCGCTCGCTGACGGGTTCCCACGAGATGCTGAAAGCCGTTCCCTTGATAGCAACTGAAAACGGACCGGCCTCTACGAACCACCTGTGCTCTTTGCTGCGCGCCACGTCGAAGGAGGCGGTCCCTTGCTCGATGATGACGCGCATGCCCTCCGTTTCAAGCGCCTGCAAGCGCCCGCGAGCCCCGGGCGTCAACGCGACTGTGCTGCCATCGTCGAAGAAGAGTCGAACTCCCCCTCCGCCGAACCCCTGCACGTAGCCACCAGATAGCACGCTCCCACCCTCGATGCGGTAGAGAAGTAATTCGGGAACTGGCCGCAAGAGCGACACGAGTCTCATCCCCACGAACACGAAAACGGCGGCGAGTACGGCAGCGAGTGACCAGTGGACGGTGGCGCGCCATATTCTCCGGCCCGTGGCGCGATCCACGCGCCGCTTCTGCCCTCGAGCGAGCGCTGCAGCCGGTGGCGGCTGCACTGAATCACGGACGCGCTTCGCGAGCGCGTGCAGCGCTCGGAGATCCGTCGCAGGATCGCGCAGGTTCATCGCTGCCACCGTCGCGTATCGAAAACGTCCGCGAGGTCCGGCTCTGCCATGATCCAGCCGGAGAGACGGGTCGTGGCGTGCGCGAGAGAGCGCTTGACGGTGGACTCGGACATGTCCATGACCTCCGCGACCTCCTGGACGGTCATCGATTCCAGCTGTCTCAGACTGAAAACGAGCCGGTCGCGCGCTGAAAGGCGGTCGAGCAACGCATAGAAGCGACGCAGGAGGTCCCGCGATTCGACGTCCATGCCCGGCGAGCCGACTTCGACCAGGGCTTCGGGCGTCAGGAGCGAAAGCCAACTGCGCAGCTTGCGCCGGCGAAGCTCGCTTTTCAGCCCCAAGATCGCGCACGAATACACGAAGCTTCGCAGCTTCTCGGGCTCTCGCAGCTGCTTTGCGCTCCTGAAGATTTTGAGAAAAACCTCTTGCGCCAGGTCGTCCGCGTCCGACCGCGAGCCGAGTGAGCGCTCGGCCGTCGCGAGCACCATCGGCGCAAAGCGCTGCCATGCCAGACCAATCGCCCAGCTTTCAGCAGCAGCCAGGGCGTGAGCGAGCTCTCCGTCGCTCACATCGCGACGGTTCGCGCCTGCCACCAACGACAGGAACGTCCGAGAATGGCGCTTCGACATGGCAACGGAGATGCCTCGCAGACGCACAAGCGCGTTCGGCCGCATCGAGAGGCTCCACCGGTTAACTGTCGGCGGCGGCCTCGAGTTGTCACTCGAACGTGCACGCAGCTTGGATTCACTCGACACGACCTGTGAGCACGCGCTCTTCTCGATCAGGCGGGTCGCAACCGCTGCCCGTTGCAGCAGCACATTTTGCGCGACGGAAATGGCCAGCCGTCGCTATTGCCCAGACAATGCCGCGACCCCAGCCATCTGCCGCCAAAGAACAGCTGGCCAGAACGAAATTTTTAGCTTGCGTGAGACTCGTCGAACCAAGAATTGGACTCGAGCTACTGGCACTGATTGCGGGTCTTTGCATCGGCGGCTGCGCTACGAGCGACTACGAAGAAGAAGGAGCCTCCGTCAGCAACGGAGGCTACAAGCACTCGGGCGGCGCGCCGGCAGTCGCGGGCAAGACCTTTGGTAGCGGTGCCGCGAGTGGCGGCTCGCCCAGCGTCGCAGGCCATGGCGGCTCTCAGCAGCAAGCTGGCAGCGCCGGATCGTCCGGCGGCATCACTTTCGGCGGCCAGGGTGGAACTTCGGCGAGGGGCGGAGCAAGCTCCGGTGGTCGCAGCGGCGTGGGTGGAACCGCGGGTGGCTCAGGCCCCTCCTCGGCCGGCGCTGCTTCCGGCGGCGCGCCGCCACTCGGCAAGTTCTTCGGCAACATCACTACCGGCACCTCTGTCGACACCGGCGGCATGAAGTTCTCCAAGTATTGGGATCAGCTCACCCCAGAGAATGCTGGGAAATGGGGGTCGATTCAGCGTTCGGCCAGCGGCGACTTCAACTGGTCGACGATGGACGCGCTCTATGAATACACCGAGACCAACCACATCATCTTCAAGCAACACACGTTCGTTTGGGGCTCGCAGCAGCCGAGCGGCACGCCGACCCTGGCTCAGGTCGAAAACTGGATCAAATCGTTCTGTCAGCGCTACCCCAACACGCGGCTGATCGACGTCGTGAACGAACCGCCGCCGCATACCACGCCCAACTACACCGCGAACTTGGGCGCCGGCGAAACGGGGACGTATGGCTGGATCACCAAGGCGTTCAAGCTCGCGCGCCAGCATTGCCCGGGCGCGATCCTGATCATGAACGACTACAACAACATCGAGTATGGCGACCAAGAGAGCCACTTCATCGACATCGTGAAGCAGATCAAGGCCGCCGGAGCGCCCATCGATGCCGTGGGCTGCCAGTCTCACGCACTACGCACGATGTCCGCGTCGCAGCTTCAGAAGAACATCGACACCATGGCGAGCCAAACCGGACTACCGGTCTACATCACCGAGTACGACATCGGCGAAGCCAACGATGCGACTCAGCTGGCCACGTACAAAGCGCAAATTCCGGTCTTCCGAAACACGGCGGCAGTCAAAGGCGTCACCATCTGGGGCTGGATCAACGGCAGAACTTGGGTTGCCAACACCGGCCTCGTCAATGGCACCACTCCGCGCTCGGCGATGACGTGGCTGATGGGCGAACTGGGTCGCCCAGTGCCGCCGAACTGAGCGGCACCCCGCGCGGTCTCGCTTCCGAGTCAGCCCGAGCGAGTGCTCACTGAGCTTTCGCTCGCCCGTCGCCGTCGATCGACGGCAAGAAGTCCACGGCGAGCTGCTGCGCTCCGACATCGACCAGCCATGCGACCGCTTTTCCGTTGGAAGCGACGCGGGTGATCGAACCCGGGCGATCGTGCACGAGCACCCTCGGTTGCTGGGTATCCTTGCCGACGTCGAACAGACCTTCGACGCAGCCACAGTAGATGCGGTCCGTTACCTGAATGGGCGAGCACACGAAGTTGGTCAGTTGAACGTGCTCCTGTCGCAGATCGAGCGAAAGCCGGACGACGCGCTTGCTGTCCAAATCGAAGTAGTAGACGCCGTCCGAACCGGCGAGCTGCGCTGGTGCGCGGCCCTTTTTCGCCACCGTGTATTGCGGCTCTCGACCCGCGCGATGCACGAAACCGATTCGCCAAGAGTCGTCGCTGGGCCGCTGCACGAAGTATACGACATCACCGACCATATCGAGCGCACGAATTTCCCCCGTCGAAGACAGCAGCAAGCGGGGCTTTCGACCGTCCAGAGTCTGAATCGTGTATACGCCCTCGTCCGACAAATCCACCCAGGCAACGGCGTCCCCCGCGCTGACGAAGTACTGGGGTTGATGCGAGAATTTCGCAAGTTCCTGCGCGGGCCCGCCTGCTGCTTTGGGTGCACTCCAAATGACTCCATTGGACCAAAACACGAACGCCGTTCGCGTCAGGACCGGACCCACGCCGAGGTCGAGCAGCAGTCCCTGTGGGGCCTCACCTTCTACCAAGCGGTAGACGGCGTTGCTCGTCATCAGGTAGGCCGCGTCGTCATCCATGGCGATCGTGGCGTGATAGGCCGAGATGGGCATGGCCGTGAGTCGCTGGGGCGAAGGGATAGGGGCTTTCGGCGTCGGGGCCTGGGCGCCAGACGAGCTGGACGAACTCATCGACTCAGACAGCGACGGTTTCGGATCGCGCCCACAAGCGAACATGAGCAAGGCAACACACGCGAGTGTCACTCGCTCGCTGATCATGCGAAACCCACCAATATGCCGATCGCACACCGAGCGTGCAAGCATCCCTCTGCAGCTCGCGAACGCGATTTGGACCCGCGTTTCAAATTGCGTTCGGCAAGGTTTTTTTGACAAACCTGCAAGCGTGAAAACAAACCCCAGTGCGGCAGCATGGGCCGCGATTTGTCGATTTTGCCTGCCCCGAGAGCTCTTCCATTCGATGAAAAATTTCCTGAAAGTTCCTTTCTTTCTTGCGACTGTTCTGTGTCCACACCTCTGTTTGGCAGTCGGCAGCGCGGAGCTGTACACCTCCAAAGCCTATGGCTACGGCCGCTTCGAAGCGCGCGTCCGCTTTGCGCAGGGCGACGGAGTCGTCAGCTCCGTCTTTCTTTGGAAGGACGGCTCGGAGAAAGCGGGCACTTTCTGGAACGAGCTCGATTTCGAGAAGCTCGGCGCCGATTGCCACGTGGCGACGAACCCAATCTACGGTAACCCAAGCACGGATCACAGCAAACCACACGCGCTGCAGCTGGATCTGTGCGGCGCCTTTCACACGTACACTTACGAGTGGACACCTGAAGCCATCGTCTGGCTGGTCGACGGCAGCGAGATCCGACGCGAAACAGGCGCAACAGCGCAGGCGTACGCGGACAACGCGACCGCTCTTGGCATGCAGATTCACTTCAACGTGTGGCCAGGGGATGCCACGTTTGGCGGTAACTTCAGTCCAAGCATCCTCCCAGTCCACCAATACATCGATTGGGTGCAGTACTCGGCGTATCAAGACGGAGCATTTACGCTCGCTTGGCGTGAAGACTTCGCGGCCGGTACGGTGCCTGCCGGTTGGGCCACGGGCAGCTGGAGTTCACCGAAGAATCGCTCGACCCACGACCCTGAAAACGTGAATTTCATCGATGGTTATGCGGTCCTTTCACTCACGGCCGACGATGCGCTCGGCCCAGCTGGCGCGATGCCCACCGGTTCGGGCGGAGGAGGAGCGGTGAGCGGGACTGCGGGCTCGAGCGGGACTGCGGGCTCGAGCGGTACCGCAGCGCCCGGCGGTTCCACTGGCGAGGGCGGAACGACGGGAGTGGCCGGTAGCCCTACCTCGGCTGGCACGACGAACGACGCAGCAGGCGCCAGCGTCACTCCCATGGGTTCATCGAACGGCTCTGCGACGACGAGCAACGGCTGTAGCCTTGCGCGCACACCTGGCAAGGGAGGGTTCTGGTGGGCCATCGGCGTCCCGGCCCTAGTGCTACTGGGTCGGCAAATTCGTCGCCAACGCGAAGCGAAGGGCTGAAGCTCGACTTAGCCATTCGCGGGCCCTTACCCTGATTTCCAACACAGGCCCTAATCCGAATTGCGCTGCGGTCGTTGCTAGGCGGTCGAGAGTAAAGAGATGGGACTGATTAAACGACGCGTGGCAAACCTGTCCGTGGCTGCGCTTTCGTTCGTGGCTATGTTGCGTTGCAACGTATACAACGACACACTGCTCGGAAACGGCCAGTTGGTCGTGGGCGGCGCGGCCACCATGACGCACGCAGGAACCTCGGGCACAGCTGCGGCGAGCGCGGGCCGTGCAGGCTCTGCCGGTGAATCAATGGCCAACGCAGGCCTGGGCGGCTTCGCTGAGATGGCGGGAGCGACCGAGACAGGCGGAGCCGAAACGAGTGGCGGCAGCGGTGGTACGGGCGATGCTGGCGGGACGACGAACGGAGGTGCGGGCGGGACGATCACCGGCAGTAGTGGTGCGGGCGGGACGAGCGCCGGCAGTAGTGGTGCGGGCGGGGCCGGCGGGGCCAACCAAACCGCCAATGGCTGCGCGAAGCTCTCTGTGCCGCTCGACGACGCGGGTGACAAGGCGCACTTCGTCATCACCTTGGCGTCGACCGTCGACCTGAGCGGCGCGACCATCAGCATGCGCTTCTACGTAGAGAAAGGCCAGGGCGGGTCGATCTTCAACTACGTTCAAGACTCGGGCACGTATCATTTCTTGGGCGTGCCGGCGGCCCAATGGCAGCCACTGAGCAGCGCAAGTGGCTGGTCGACAGTCAATTGGAACGTCGGCGCGGAACCGGACTCAGCAGGCACGGGGATCGTCAAAACCAGCATCAAGAGCATCGGCATCGAGATCAACGCTCAGCCCTCTTCTGCTTGGTCGAATCCGACGACCGTGTACGTCGACTCGATCACCGTGCAGAGCCCCGCCCTTTCTTTCAGCTTCGACGCAGCCAGCTCGGTGTCGACCAGTAACACCTCGGGAGCTCTCTGGCTCAACGGCAACTCGCAGGATACGACAGCGAGCGGCAGTGCGGTCACCTGGCAAGCGACTTGCCCCTAGCCGCACACCGCGCGTCGTCGAGCGCTGCGAAGCGTGCTCATTTCGCAAACGTCAGCAGACCAAGCTTGTACGGAAGCAGGCCATAGTCGCTCACTTGCGCGTTCGGGTCACGCCCTTGGAAGACCATCTGCAGGTTGCAAGGATCAATCGGGAACGTCTCGTCCGGACTACTGCGTACCAAGTCGCCGTGACTGATGTCATTGGTCCAGTTCGTACTGAACGTGACGTTGCTCTTGATCGCGAAGTTGTCGGTCAGCAGAGTCCATGGCCCTTCCAAGTCCGTGGCGGTCCAAGCGCGGAAATAGCGCGCATTGCCTTGAGCCTCGACCAACATCAAGTACTTGTTGGACCCCTTCACCGAATAGACCTGAACCGCCTCGAATAGATTCTGCGACGTCCCCTGGATGCCACTGTCTTGCGCAGCCGAGAACTCTCCTGGAAAGCTGCCGATTGCCATCGACGACTTGTAGATATGCCCGTTGTCGCCAGCGTAGTAGAGATAGCACTTCGTGGCGTTGCAGATGATCGTCTGATCGATGGGCCCCGTTCCACTCGACGGCAAGGCCGTGCTGTATAGGCTCTTTTCCGCGCTCCAACTCGAGCCGTCCTCGGGATTCGTCGAAGTCCTGTAACTGAACTTGTGCGTCCCCCACTGGTATGCGAGCACCCACAGCTGTTTCGGGGTGAAATAGAACAGCGTTGGCGCGACGCCGAAGGACGTTTCGGTCTGTTTTGCCGTGCTGGCTCCGGGCCAGTCATCGAACGTCATCATGGCCGAGCCCCAATCCGATTGGTCGTGCGTCGTCATGTAGACGATGTGCTTGTTGTTGAAGAAGACGTGCGTGAAATCCTTGAGCGCCACCCAGCCCGTCTTCGGTGAGGCAATCGGACCACCCGAAGTCCACTTGAACGTGCTCGGTAGGGCACAAGTGGCTCCGCCGCCAGCACTGCCACCGCCAGCGCTGCTGCCAGCGGAGCTCGACGCGCCTGCGCGGCCAGCCACCCCGCCGCTGCCCGCTCCTGCACTCGCCGGACTGCCGCCCATTGGCCCAGTGCCCCCGCTGCTGAAGGCGCCGCCCGACCCGCCATCGGCTTTTGCACCGCCGCTCTGCACACTGCCAGCTGCGGAGAACGCTCCGGCCGACGACTGAGAGGTGCCACCACTGCTGACGCTCCCGCCATTGCTCGAGCCGCCCGATTTGGCACCAGCTTGGCCGGAGCCTTCCGGGGTCGAAGCCCCACAACCAGTTTCGCAGGCGGCAATGACTACGGCGAGAGTGGCGTTCAGTAACTTGTTCACGTTGACCTTTGATTGAGCTTGGATCGTGAGCACGAACCTCGTTGCCATGCAAAACGGCGCGTTCGAGGCCGTCGTGGCCGCAGCACGGCGCGGGGTATTTGCCGCCACCGGTTCGATCTTGTTAAAAAATCGACGGGGTTGGCCAGGCTCACTTTTGGTTCGGAAGTTTGCCGAGCATCCTCGGGGCCGCGCCCGCGCTCGGGTCGAGCGTGGTGTTCAGAAGCGCGATGAAGCGCCATCCTGTACGCAGTATCCTGCGCTCGCCTCGTCCGTCGGAAAATCCGCCAAAAATGTGGCTTTGACAAACGCGGCGGAGCTTCGACAGGTTACGGGGTGAGCTCGCGCCGCTTCTTTCGTTCGCTACACGTGGCCTCGATCGCGCTCGCGATCGCCGCGCTGGTCCCCTCTCCCGCTCGCGCGGACAACCCGATCGTGCAGACCTCCTACACGGCCGACCCGGCCCCCATGGTGCACGAAGGCCGGCTGTATCTCTACACGTCCCACGACGAGGACGTCACCGTGAAGGACTTCTACACCATGAACGACTGGAGACTCTACTCCACGACGGACATGGTCAACTGGACGGATCACGGCTCGCCCGCGGGCCTCAAAAGCTTCAGTTGGGGAACCGACAGCGCTTGGGCGCCGCAGGGGATCGCCAGGAACGGCAAGTTCTATCTATACGTGCCGCTCAACAACAACACCGGCGCGCGAATCGGCGTGGGCGTGTCGAACAACGTGGCAGGCCCGTTCACGGACCCGCTGGGAAAGGCGCTGGCCCAGAAGGACGACAAAAACATCGACCCCACAGTGTTCCTCGACGATGACGGCCAGGCCTACATGTACTGGGGCAACAGCGCCCTCCGCTACGTGAAGCTGAACTCGGACATGATCAGCACTTCGGGAAGCATCACCAACGTGGCGTTGGATGGATTCACCGAGGGTCCGTGGTTCTACAAGCGCGACAAACTGTATTACATGGTCTACGCCGCCGGCAGCGGGAGCGAAAAGATCAGCTACGCGACCAGCAATGCTCCCACCGGGCCCTGGACCGTCCGCGGTGACGTCATGGCCGCTGGCTCGACCTATACGAATCACCCCGGCGTCGTCGACTACAAGGGGCACTCGTATTTTTTCTATCACAACAGCGCATTACCGGGCGGCAACGACTTCAAGCGCTCGGTGTGCGTGGAAGAGTTCACCTACGGCGCCGACGGCAGCATTCCCAAACTCACGATGAGCACGAAGGGCCCATCCGCCATCGCCACGTTGAATCCGTTCCTGCAGGTCGAGGCCGAGACCATCGCTTTCTCGTCGGGGCTCAAGACCGAGGTGTGCAGCGACGCCGGCTCCGGTATGAACGTCACGTCCATCAGCAATGGCGACTACATCAAGGTGAAGGACGTCGACTTCGCGTCCGGCGTGACCTCCTTCGACGCTCGGGTGTCGTCCGCAGCGAGCAACGCGAAGATCGAGCTGCGCCTCGACAGTCAGACGGGTACGCTGCTCGGGACTTGTGACGTCTCGGGCGCGTCTTCCTGGACCACCAAGACCTGTGAGGTCAGTGGGGGCAGCGGAAAGCACGACTTGTTCCTGAAGTTCTCCGGTGGCAACGGTGAGCTATTCAAGTTCAATTGGTGGCGGTTTAGCGGACCCACCATGCCGGACGGCGGAGGCGGCAGCGCTGGCACGGGGCCGGGAAACGGCGGGGCCGGCGGCTCGGGCAACACAGCCGGCGGGCACGCTGGCTCGGCGAGTACGACAGCTGGCAGTGGCAGCTCGCTGACGGGAGGCTCCGGCGGAATGACCGCTAACGCTGGCTCGAGCACAGGCGGCATCACCGTGTCGCTCGCTGGGGCAAGCAGCGGTGGCACCCATGCGGGAGGGCGCGCCGGCAGCACGCAAACCGTTGCTGGCGCCGTCGGAAGCGGTACGGCCGGCAACGACCCAGGCGGCTGCGCGTGCCGCGCAGCAGCGAACGCGAACGACGATCGACTCGCCGCGGCCCTCTCGTTGCTCGCTTCCGCGCTCGTTCTCCGGCGGCGGCGCCCCTGGGCGCACGGTCCAGCTGGTCGTCCACGCGGCATGTAGCGCGCTGGTTTCTTCAGTCCGCGTGACAATTCAGGACGGCAACGAGCAATTGAAAAGCATGTTAACCATGAGCCGGACCCAGCGCTCGATTTCCGGGCTCTGCCTCGCTTTCTTGATTCCAGCGTGCAGCTCGGACCATGCGCGCGATCTTGGCGCTGGCACCGGCGGCAAGGGGGGCGGGACGAACGGCAATCCGCTGGGCGGAACGTCCGGAAGCCCGAAGGGCGGGGCCAGCGGGAGTTCGACAGGCGGAACCACCGGCAATCCGAGCGGCGGAACAACAGGGAATTCGAGCAGCGGGACGACTGGCAATTCGAGCGGCGGCTCGACTACGAGCCAAGCAGGAGCGACCAGCAGCGGTGGAACGACGGCTGCTGGAACGGCGGGCAGTGCGAGCGGTGGTCAGTCCGGAGCGGTCGCGGGCCACGCGGGTAGCGCCGGAGCTGGCGGTGGACCAGTCAGTGGTTGCGTGGGCGGCAAGGCGTGGCCGACCGCTAATCCCACGGCCGCCGGCCCATTCGAGGTTGCGGCCGACAAGGGCGTGGGTCCCTTGGCAGGCTACACCCCCGATCCGATCTACGGCGACCAACAACAGCGATTCAATATCTACCGCCCGAAAAATCTCGCGAACAGCGGATACTGCCACCCGATCCTGGTCTGGGCGAATGGTCACACCGACAATCCCGAGCCGAACGCTCCGCTCTGTGTCGTCGACTCCGGCGCCAACAAGTGGTGTGGACAGTACTTGCCGATGATGAACCATCTCGCCTCGCACGGCTTCGTCGTGATCGCCTCGCTCAGCACCACTACCTCCAAAGGCGATCCGCTGCCCACGATCGCCGGCTTGAACTGGCTGATTCAGCAGTCCGAGGACGCGAGCAGCGCCTACTATCACCGCCTCGACACCGCCAACATCGGCCAACTCGGGCACTCCGAGGGCGGCATGTCCACGTGCATGGTCGCGTCGGAACCGCGCTACAAGGCGCTGGCAGCGATTTGCGGCACCAGAACCCTCAGCGGCGTTCACACTCCCATGCTGTTTTTCTGCGGCGGCAAGGACACCGTCGTCAATTGCGATGGTGTGAGGGACGTCTTCCTCACGGTCAAGGATCAGCCCGCATTCTTCATCAACGAGCTGAACGCGGACCACGGGAGCTGGGTGTACCAGGGAGCCAAGGGCGTCTCGCTTTCGGTGGCTGCCGCGTGGTTCCGGGTTCACTTGATGGGCGACAGCGCGAACCGCAAGTACTTCTATGGCCCGAATTGCACGTTCTGCAGCGACAGCCGCGTGAAGGCCGAGCAGAACAGCCTGATGGGCCAATGACCATGCGCGGGCGACCACTCGAGTCGCCCCCGCGCTGCGTCGAACGCGTCTAGCGATCGCCTCAGAAGCGATTCAGGAAATCCCAAGCTTTCTGGTACTCCCAGCTGTGCCCTGACCCGGGTCCTTCGCATCAGGAGTGTGATCGCTGTTGGACGATCAGAACTCTTCCGGATAGCCGCTCATACAACCCATGAGGGTAGTGCCGAGCACGAGCTCTTTGCATGACAAGAGCTCGCCCCAATGAACAACGCCATAGCCCTGTTGACAGGCGCTCGACCGAATCACTCAGCGCCGTTAGCGAGAAATGGATTCGATTGTGTAACCATGATCTGATATGGTGGAGGATCTTTCGGCTCACGTGTCGTGGCGCGTTCGTGCCTCTTTCCGACGAATGGACTCGAGACTCCATGCCTTTTGGTTTCAAGCTAATCGCACCCTGCGTTCTGGCCCTTTACCTGACCCAAGCCTGCGTCCCCGACCTCGACTTACTGTCGGTCGACTACTCCACGAATAGCAGTGGAGGAACTGGCGGCAGCGGCGTCGAGCTCCCGGGAGGTGATAGCGGCAACACCCCGAACAACACCAACGCAGGCGGTTCAGCCCCCATCGATACCTGTTCGAACGACAAGAAAGACTTGAAAGAGTCCGACGTGGACTGCGGCGGCACCAGCAAGTGCGACCGCTGTGTCGCAGGTTCGACGTGCACGGCGAACAACGATTGCGAAAGCGAGTATTGCAAGAACGGCAGCTGTACTGATCCGTCTTGCAAGGACAAGGTCAGGAACCAGGACGAAACGGGCGTCGACTGCGGCGGGCACTGCCCGGCATGCGACGACGGCCTAGCCTGCGACAGCAACAGGGACTGTGAGGGCGAGTACTGTCTCGATAACGGCAAGAACAAGGTGTGTGCCGACCACTGCACCAGCGGCGTGAGAGAAGCGGACGAGACGGACGAGGATTGCGGCGGCTCGTGCGACCCGTGTGCCGACGACAAGGGCTGCAGCGAGGCCGACGACTGCACGAGTGGGATTTGCTCCAATCAGCATTGTCAGAAGCCTACTTGCAGCGACAACATCAAGAATCAGGATGAGAGCGCGACCGATTGTGGTGGTGTTTGCGGCGCCACGAAGCGTTGCGAGTTCGGCCAGCACTGCAACAGTGAGGCCGATTGCGAAAGCTGGATTTGCTCGAGTACCAC
>Ga0315912_10004281_pt1 | contig 13608 bp, 14 predicted proteins | sample VfabasoilMG_FD_204469 | JGI IMG/M metagenome (GOLD analysis project Ga0315912, IMG submission 204469) | Garden soil microbial communities collected in Santa Monica, California, United States - V. faba soil | ecosystem: Environmental > Terrestrial > Soil > Garden | place: USA: California... | reverse complement strand
TCTGCTGTGCAATTGTGCCTGCCTGGGCCTACCGGGAACATTTCACCTCCGAGCAAAAAACCCAACTGGAAAAGATTCAAACCGTATTGATCGAAGCCATCGCCCTCACGGACAAAGGCCGTACGGACTCCGCCTCTCTCGCCAACACAGCTGCTGAACGCCTCAAAGAAGTGGGGTACCAGGTCATTCTTGATCACAGTCAGCCCCATGATGTCCTGTTTCGCATCAAATGCGAACAGCGCAAGACATGGGAGGGCACCACGAGTGCGGGAGGCGATGCCGATCTCCCGGACGCCCCGTCTCGACTCTGGAAAGGACCAGCCTGCCAGCTCACCTATATCCTGGGCGGCATGAAAATCAAATGGCAAAAAGAGGTGCGGACAGAATTTGAGGATGCAGTGGCCGCCGCCCAGGCTGCGCAAGCAGCCGATCCCGGCGTCTATGCACTGTCCAAATTACAGGAGGCGCTGGAAAAATACGAGTTCCCTCTCCTCTTGGCATCTGAATGGGGCCATCCAGACCGCCTGCTCAAATTGTTGGACTCGGCGGATACGAGCCAGACCAGAAAAATCAAAATCATCTCGCTCCTTGGGGAGATGCAGGCCGACGAAGCGATGCCCAAACTCAAAGCGGCGTTGAAGGATCGTGATCTCGCCAAGCAGGCGCTCATGGCGATGGGCAATCTCGGCAGGGAGAGTATCCCTCTTCTGATTGAGATCATGAACACGGCACCTCAGACGGATATCCAGGCGGCAGCGGCAAAAGGGTTGGGGCAGATCGGGGGAATCGCTGGTGATGCGTCTGTCGTGCTGCCGTTGCTCGCAAAACTGCAAGATCCCAAGACCGACTGGACGGTCCTCACGGAAGTGGCCTGGGCGCTCGGCAAGATTCCCGATAAGCGAGCGATCCAACCGCTGTATGACTTAGACAAGAAACTGCAAGCCATTTACGAACCCGACAATATGATCCTCAAGAAGCTCAAAGAAGCCGTCTTCTGGGCCATCAAACAGTGCGACACGTGGGATCAGTACAGTTGAGGGGAGGCGGCGGGCAAGTCTGGTCGTCCTCCTGCTCGCAGAACGCGCACGATCAGAATGTGCTCGCCTGGGACAAGAGCGCATCTCGGCGCGCTCGGGGTTAGGCGGGTGAGAAGGTTGCACGCAGATAGGGTGCTGCCTACCAAGCCCAAATCGTTCCTGCCACCTTTATCTGCGTCCTTCAAGGGATAGCGTGGAAATCATTGCAGGAAATCCATGGCCTGAGCTTGCCTGCGCTAACTGATGAAAGCCAAAGTACTTGATGCGTTTGATTGGAGTGGCACTGACAAATTTCAGAAGTTATGCGCAAGATACTCGGACTAGGTAAGATCAATTAACCGGCCAGATGGCGACGACTGCTTGAACAACAGTGGCGACTAAAGCCGCTATTGATATGTAGAGCGCAATCCGGCTGATGTTCGAGGCTTCTTGATTAGCCTCCTGGCTGATGCGTACTAGAATAAGGGTGCGTACTGTCTCGCACATCTGAGGGAACCCGGCTGAAGTGAAATGTGAATAAGCATGTGGCCTGGAGAGTATGACAGCGAAGCGCTCAAGCTCGGACTTGGATGCTTTGGAAATATCTCCACCAGCGAACACGTGACTGAGATGCACGTAGTCATCATCGCTTACGGTTGTAGGTGTTAGAGCTTGATTCATCGGCAGTCCCCCCTTTTAAAAAGAAGACTGTCCCAAAGGCACAAAAAATGTCAAGGCTCCGCTAGCCTGACCGACACCTTGAGGTCTCTACGAAATTTGCCCATTCACGCTAAACATCCCTTGCGGATCAGTTCGCTTCCCTCCTACAATACTTCTCCTTTCTGGCGGAGTGGCCAAAGCATAAGGGGACGTAGGAGAATTCACTTGGCATGATCGAGGAATGGTTCAGCAAGCGGAAGTGGACCAAGCTCGTACAGGAACTAGCAGCCCTGCCTCCAGATCAACGATCACAAAAGATTCAAGCGTTAACCCAGTCAGAGAAAGCGGCTTGCCTGAAGAGCGTTCCGTTAAGCGCTGAAAATCGTGAGGTCTGGTTCGAGCTATCCAAAACTAATACGGAGGAGTGTGCGGCTTCTATCGATAAGATTTACGAGCTTGCGCAGCAACAAAGAGCAATTAACGATGTGGCCTATGCGAAGGGCGTACGCACACTCCATGAGAAGCTAAAGGCTACAGGATGGCGAGTACAGATTTGGGGAGCTGAGCAAGGCTGCGCTATCAATCCACACGGAGAAGTCTTTACTTGGATTTCACCGAATCTTAGCGACGTACCTTGGGACTGGGACCATAGGGAAGTTCGTCGGCATCCCACATGTACTCCCCCTCAGGCCGTATTGGATTGGATTCTCTATACCCTGCCGGAAGAGGGTCATAAAATCAGGCTGACAGAATCAGACCTTCCAGTCCGTAGAATGAGTCCGCCAGAATCTTCCTGAGAGCCGTTCCGGATCAAAAAACATGTGTGCCTTGATAAGCCACAAAAATGGCCACAAAAATGGGTCGGGAGTCTTTTCCGGGCGGAATATACATCGCGCTTCTAGCAGCCTTCTCCCTTGAGAGCGGGCTAGATTGGTCTCCCACTGCGCGTGTTATCCCAATCCTCTACTTCATTCAAGGGCAGCCTGGTCGATCCTCGATTGCGCGCATCGAGCGACCACCGTTTCATCGTGGGGGCTCTGCGAGCACAGAGACCATACCAGCTGCCTCGCTAATCCCTTCTGATCGTGCGCGTTCCGTGAGCAGGAGAACGGCCAGGCTACCCATCCTCCCCCTCTTTGTTTGACTTCGCCATAGCTGCCCTCTACAATTTGCCTATGACGAAAACGGTGAATGAGAAGCGCGCGAAAACCGTCTTTGCCGAGTTGGTTGGGCGAGTTTCCAGCAAAAAAGATACGGTTATTGTGGAACAGCATGGGAAACCTGTCGTCGCCATGATCGACTTCGACCGGTATCAACTCCTCACCAACAAGCGGGAACGTCTTTTCAACGTGCTTGATCGCGTGTGGGCGAAGAACCGGGCTAAATCCCCTCGGCCAGCCTATCAGGACGCCACTCAAGCCGTGAACCTTATCCGGGGCGCTTCCTCTCGGACTCGCAGGCGTCGGAGTGCCTAGGGCGGTTCTCGACACCAACATTCTCATCAGTGGACTGATCACACCTCGCGGGACTCCGGCGAAAGTATTACTCGCCTGGCGGGGAGGACATTTCGACCTCGTGACCAGTCTTCCTCTTCTTCTCGAACTGAAAGAAGCCATCTCACGGCCACATTTGAAAGATCGGTATCACCTTTCGTCTCAGAACATCCATGACTTTATCGCTTTGATCAAGAATGCCGCGTTGCTGATAACAGACCCAGGAGTTGTCTCGGCGCAATTGCGTGATCCCGATGATCTTGCTGTATTGGCATGCGCCTGGGCCGGCAACGCTGAGTACATTGTCACAGGCGATCGTGATCTTCTCGACCTGCAGGCTTTCGAAGGGATACAGATCGTGCGGCCTTCCCTGTTTCTTCAACTTCTTCATTCACCGTCATAAGCCGCGCATTCCCTATTCCACGCTTGAATCTTTCCCCCAATAGGGAGTGGCTAGGTTGCCCTTTACTGTGCGCATCCGACGATCGATTTTCTACTCCTTACTCGTATCCAGCGAGTCGGCTGATGTGGTCTCCATTGCGCGCATCGAGCGACCACCGTTTCATCGTGGGGGCTCTGCGAGCACAGAGACCATACCAGCTGCCTCGCCGCTCCCTCTCCCCCCTCAGACAGCTACTTGATTTTCCATGTGGTGGGGCTTAGCCTACCGTATCGGTCGAACGGCTTACCAGGCGTCCATAGCAAAAGTTACCCAATTCAAGATCGAGCTAGAACAAGAAGAAGATGGCCGCTGGGCGAGGTACCGTCACTGCCTGGCGTGATGGCCTATGGACAGACGAAGGCTGCTGCGCTTGCGGCTGTCCAAGCCTTGGCCCTTCGTGCAATGGCCGATCGCCTTGAACATGACGAGGCGGTACCTGAGGAGCTGCTGAACGTCTCGTTCATTGCCGCATGAGCCATTGGCCGTCGACCCAAGCTTCTCGTGTTCTCTCCGAACTCCTCCGCATCGGCTGGCAAATCAAACGAACCACTGGTTCTCATAAAATTCTACAGAAGATCGGGTGGCCTGATGTCGTCTTCGCGTTTCATGATCGCGACGAGATCGGTCCGTGAATGTTGGCCCGCCTATCCAAGGTGACAGGTCTCAAACCAGAAGACCTGTGAAAGCAGCCTTCGAGTCAGATCCTGCTCCGGAGACCACCCCAACTTGAAATCACAAATTGTGATTTCAAGTGGTTGAATTCCTGCTCCGTCAGTTGAAACATGTAGGAGGTCTGTCAAGCGAAAGGGGCTCTCCCCATTGGGAAGAGCCCCTTCGTTACTAACAGGCACAGGTAGCAATGAGAATCTGCCTCTGTGCTACTTGACGATAACCTCGACACGGCGATTCTTGGCACGTCCTTCCGCCGTCTTATTGCTCGCGACCGGGTTCGTCTCTCCATGACCGGCAGCCGACAGGTTGCTGCTGACCCCGCCGTCCCGCAGCGCCTGTTCAGCACTATGGGCTCGGGCATCCGAAAGCTCCTTATTCGTCGGGTACTTTTTCTTCAAGGCGCTCTTAATCGCTACGTTGTCCGTGTACCCGGCCACATGCACCTGCTTCTCCGGGAAGTCCTTGAGGACAGTTCCGACGCGCTTCAAGGCATCGGCGCCGCCCGCCTTTAATTGGTCCTGTCCGGAATCAAACAACAGACTCGACGCCAGGTTGATGATGAGGGCATCGCCGGAATGGCTCACCGAAACAGTCCCTTTGGCGATTTCGGGACGCAACGCCTTCAAGAGATCCTTCTCGGCCTTGGCCAGATCACCCTTGCTCTGGTTCAATTGCGATTCGAGATCCGCAATGCGCTGGTTTGCAGCGGCCAACTCCGCCGCAAGCCTGTCTTTGTCCGCCTGCAACCGGCTGAGGTCGCTTTGCGCCGCTGCCAATTGACTCGCGAGCCTTGCAGAATCTCCCGCACCGGAACGAAGCGCGGCAATTTCTCGATCGCGGTCGGCAAGCTGCCGTTCCAAGTCGCTCACGCGGCTGCTCAACGCTCCATTCTGTCTCCGAGCGGCTTCCAGTTCATCGGCAAGCCGTTGGCGCTCTCGCTCAAGCGCCGCCAGCCGGGCAGCCGCGTCTTGTGAGGCATCGGGCGCCACAGCCTTCGCGACAGATGGACACCCGCTGCCCTGGTAATAGCCATACCACTTCTGGTCAATACAGACGGTCGGCTGCTTGATGTGGGTGTCCGGATGATTCAGGGAGGCACAGCCTGTAAGGGCGACGATCCCTGTCAGCATGACGGTGGTTGTGAATGTTCGCATGATGATCTCCTTCTCCTTCATTACGCGGGACTCGCCCCGCACGCTGTCATTGTGATTAACTTCAGAAGCTCACTGACGGCTTTTCAACAGATCACGGATTTCCTTCAACAATTTCTCCTCATTGGTCGGCTCCGGCGGAGCAGGTGGTGGAGGCGGCGGAGCTTGATTCTTAAACCGGTTCACCTGCTTCACCAGCATGAAAATGACAAAGGCAATGATCACGAAGTCAAATACGCTCTGGAGAAACACGCCATAGTTGAGCGTCGGGGCTCCGGCCGCTTTCGCCGCGGCTAATGATGGAGGGGATGTACGGGACAAATCGACAAAGAGACTGGAAAAATCCACCTTCCCCATCAGCAGCCCGAGGGGAGGCATCAGCACGTCGCTGACGAGCGACGACACGATCTTACCGAAGGCTCCGCCGATGATCACACCGATTGCCATATCCAGGACATTGCCTCTCATGGCGAACTGTTTAAATTCTTTCAGCATAGTGCTCCTCCTTGATGAGCCCGGTTCATTGCACGATTCACCCTTCTGCTTACCGCTTTCGTGTGGTATCGAAGGCATAGCCCAGCGTAAAGAGATACAAGTTATCGGTATCGGTCGTGCCCGCAGGCGGTTGATTATTGTAGCGTGTCGTCACTTGGAACCCGCTGGCCAGCCCTCCCAATATTTTGACGCGAACGCCGTTATCCATTGTGAAATAGTAATTCGACGCGTTCTGGAGGGAGGGGAACATTTCATTGTAGTGATAGAGCACGATGCGATCGTCGAAGATCGGCCAATTCCACTTCATCGACACGCGCGCGCGGAAACTCGAGGCATCCGACGCGACGCGGAAATCTTCATTGAAATAGGCCAAACCGGCTTCCGTGTAGAACGTCATGTCTTTCAGCATGCCGCCGAAGTCTCCCCGGTCGATCCATTGGTAGCCTGGTCCGCTGGAGATTGCGGTCCGCAACTTCAGATCCTGAAAGTGGTCGTTTTCAAAGTAGGCGGACGCAAACCAGAAAATCCGTTTGGTGATAAAGAAGTCGAGCTTGATCGTGCCTCTGGCATTTCGAGTGTTGAGCGTACCGGCATTGTCGCCATAGACGTAGCGGCCGAGCAACGACAGCCGAAGTTGCTCGCTCCGTGCGACAAAGTCGCCGAGCACGCTGACGTTGCGAAGTTTGCTGTTGCCCGTCGCTTGCGAGTAGCCGGCCGTGAGACTGCCTGTGTAGATGACCGGCGCCTGAGCCAGAGGATTGACCGACGTGACGGATGCCAGCGGCACGGTCATCGATCCCTTGAGCGGTTCGGCTTGGATGTTCAGATTCCCATCCGGCCCTGCTGTGGCGGTGCCGTTCAGAATCGTCCCTTCTTTGAGATGGAATGGAATGGGATGATTGACCGACAACTTCGTGACCTCATCCCATTTGATCTTGATCATGTTGTCGGAACTGGATGCCGTCTTGAGCAACAGAATCCCGCCGGACATTTCAATGACTTCGCCATAGAGAATACTGCCGTCTTTGAGTGTGACGATATCGGACACCTCCGAGGCGGTAGGGAGGGACTCTGATTGAGCCAACGCACAATCGACAAACCCCTGAGCCAACAACACAAAGACCGCGAACAGACAACTCCACAAGCCTTTGTTCACCGAAACCTCCAAGTTACGATTGAGCACGATTGGAAAATGATAGGACTCAGCAATTGCGGGACAGGAGCACACGGCGATGTTTAGCAGTCGGCCTCCGTCGTTAGGAGTAGTTCCTATGCATGACCGGTCAGTTCTTCGCAACCATAAATTCCTTGGGCATCGAACGCGTCGCCGCACTGGCATTCGCAAAGCCTGCGCCTAGGTGAAGGGCAACTGACTGCACAGGAAAGCGATGTTTTGAATGCTTTTCGACCCGGCCCTACAGATGATGCTCTGTTCTTTATGTGGCGATTTGGACTGAAGCCTTTCTTATCTGCCTCAGTGCAATCAAATTTAAATCGTCTTGCAGACATATTGGAGAACGGCTGGAGGCACGACCGCCGAACCCGCCGACATCGGCTTATGTTTCAAACCTGCGAGGCCCTGACACCGGCTCGTTCACTTCGGCATAGACGGGAGTGGAGAGGGAAACTCAATCTGCGCGTCCCGCAACCGTTCGAGGATTGCCTTGTTCAGGTCGCCCTGTGTGACATTGAAGCGAACGACCGGTATCCAAGGTTCGATCGCGATGGTCACGGCCGGATGTCCGAGGCGGCTGATACCGACTGAAGGAGCCGGGTCTTTGAGCACATGGGGATGCACAGCAACCGCGTCCCGGACGATCGCGAGGGCGCGATCCAGATCAGTCTTGTACGAGACGTCGACGGTGAGATGCATTTGTCTGATTGTGCCGAAGTTATGCAGAATTTCCCCGACGATCTTCCGGTTGGGGATGATAACCCGCGACTGATCCGGGTGCATCAATGTTGTGGAAAAAATGTCGACCATCACGACATCGCCATGGACGCCCAACAAGGAAATGTGTTCGCCGACTTTGTACGGCTTCGTGAAGATGATCGAGAGTCCGGCCATGACATTGCTCAAGACTCCTTGCAAGGCAAGACCAATGCCGACGCCTGCGACGCTAATGCCCGCCACCAACGGCGCGATCGGGACCCCGACTGCCTGAAGGGCAATCATGGCGGTGAAGAGCAGCACCAGAATTTTGACGACACGAACCATGAGCATCCGCACCGGCGGATCGAGCGTGTACCGTTCGAGCGACCGTTGCGTAAATGTTCCGGCCCAGCGGGACGCCATGACACCTGCGATAAAGATGCCGATTCCCACCAGCGCTTGCAGGCCGTATTGCACGGCATATTGGGTCAATGTATCCATGGCTGCCTTCTGCGCGGTGTTTCTACCGCCCCATCAATCCCTTGAGGAGATCGCGCCCTTGCTGTTTCACGTCCTGCGGCTTGGTTGTGCCTTTGAGCAATCCACCGATGGCTTCTTCCGCTTTCTTCTTGACCTGGTCTTGCACAGCACCCGTGAGGCCTTTCATGTCCAGCCCATAGGACGGGGCTTGGACGGTTCCTCCAATGGTCAGTGGGAGGCTTAACCGGCCTTCTTTGAGCGCCAGCCTGGCAACCGGCGAGACACCGGCGATCTTCTGACTCAAGTCCTGGGTAAGGTTCATCTTCACCGTGAGGTTCAGCGTCTGATCAAATCCGATGGTCCCCCCGCCGGTGGCCTGAAAGTCGTGGCTGTCCATCAAGAGGCGCTGCACGTTGACAATCCCCTGTTTAATCACGAGATCCGTCTCAATCGTCGAAAATGCCGTGGCCTTGGGATTGTCCAGGGTGATACCAGCGACTTTTAGAATAGACATGGCTTCCTGCAAAAGGTTAACCCCTTCGATCTTCCCATCCTTCACCGCCATGTGACCGGTTCCTTCCAGAGCCTTGGTCAGGTCCGGCATGGAGAACCCGCGGCCTTTCAGCGTCAGATCGGCACCGGCTGTTCCGCTGATGGAGACCGGCGTCTCCGAGACGGCATCCAGAGCCGGACCGAGTTGCACACCTTGAATCGCGACGCCCCCGTTGAAAGGCGGCGCATCGGATCCGGCAATCAATTTTCCCTGCGCTTTCACCTGGCCGTCGAACAGTTGGAGCGATAGGGAATTCAGTCTGGCCTCTTGTCCCTTTACCTCCGCCGCAATCTGGAAATTCTTGATGTCGACCGGCTTTTTCAACGGAAGGGCGACCGGAAGGTTCGCGGTATTGATCACCGGCGAGCTGATGTTGACCGTCGCGTCATGACCGGCGGCTTTTCCTGTGATGGTGAAGTCGGTCTTCCCCACGCCAAGCTGGAAATTGATCGCATCGATGTCCATCGTCTCTTTGAGCGGCCCAAAGCTGCCGTCCAGCTTCACCGGCAGATTGAAGGGCTGAACGAGCGACCCAAAATGTAAGCTCGGAGTTTGACCGAGCCGAACGTCCCGCAGCAGTAGCTCCATATCCTGCAACACATATTCGGTCGGTTTGGCGGCCGACAGATCACGGAACGTCAATTTCCCGCCGTCGATGGACACCCGGTCCACAGCCAGCAGCGCCAGGATTTTGAGCGGACCCTCCGTCGATGGAACCGGGGCGCGCGAGGGCGTTTCAGGCACCGGTACACCTTTACGCCCGATCGTCGAAACGTTCAGAACCCCGGCTTTGTTTTTAATGACTGTAATGACGGGATCGCGCAGGGTGATTTCTTCCACCTCGACCTTACTACTGAGCAGCGGCATCAGCTTCACCCCGACATCCAACGAGGACAGCGACGCGAAGGGGCCAGCCCCGAAGGCCGGATCATCCAACACGGCGAACCCAGCTACCCGCGCGCCGATCCTGGGCCAGACGGTTAAGCGAATATCTTGCAGCTGAATCTTGCGATTGAGAGCTTCTTCGATGAGCGGCTTGTATTGGTCTTGGTACTTATTGAGGTCGATCAAGAAGGGGAGCGAGAGCACGAGGCCCACGATCAAGACGACCACGACGAGCAAGCCCATTAGGATTTTCATCGCGATCACCTCCAGTTAAAGATGAAGTATATGAACGGATTCCTTGCGAGTCAATGAGCAGAGGCAGTGATCAGATCTTCAACGGTGCGGGGGAACTGCTGGATTTGACGATTGGGGGTTAACGATTGCAGGGTCGGCGGAAGGAACTGCCCCCTGTGCGCGAACTGCTTCGCGATGCCATTCTCGGCGGAACGCCCAGGGTAGCGACGTGCTCGCACAGCGAATGGCGTCTGACTGAAATGCAGGAATGAGCAAGCGGACCTGCAGTTATGTTGTCGACCACCCGCTCGATAGATTAGACGAAACGGACTTATGCAACTCGAAGCACCAGCCGCTTGCCACAAGCTTTGACATACTTCCGCAACGTCGCGATCGATGGAGAGTGTTTCCCGCTGGCAAGGGCTCGCTCCAGACGAGCGACAGCGGGTGCTTGTGTGCCCATTCGAGCCGCCACCTGGCTTTGGGTCAGCCCTGCTTCTTGCCGGGCCTTGAGCAAGGCATCAAGCAAGACAGACTCCTCACGTTCAATTCTCTCCACTTCCGTCCGCACTCCTGATCGACGAAGGAGCTTCCTGACAAGTTGCTCATGTGTCCGCACGTTTGACCTCCTTCATTCGCGCCTCAGCGATCTCTCGATCCCGAAGCGGCGTCTTCTCCGACTTTTTGACGAAACTATGCAGCATGACAATCCGTTTGCCCACCAACATGCAGAAGAACACTCGGGCAATCCCCTCCGCCCCTTTCAAGCGTAATTCAAAGAGGCCGTGGCCAAAGGCCTCGGTATGCGGGGTTCCGAGGTTCGGTCCAAGCACGATCATCCGCCGCGTGAGGACGATATATCGCGCCGCCAGCGTATCAGGCAGGGCAAGAATGTCGCTCTGCACGGCCTCGCTGTAATACGTGATCGTATAATCCACGGCAAATAGTAACAAATATGTTATTCGCGAGCAAGATGAGGGGCGACTTGAGCTGTCGCACGGCTGGATTCGCCATGTTCGGTTGGACTATTTGCGGCGGCAGCCTGGTATCACTCGACCGCTATTTCTTTGACTTTCCCATGGCTGCCAGAGTTCGTCGCTGCGAGCTGCTTAAGGGGAAATGTATGAACGCAAAACCCGACCCCAACTAGGTGCAGAAACACGCCCACGCCCACCGAACTCGTTCATGCGGCAGTACTTTCTTGCGCAGAACCTCGAAGCGTGTTGATAGCAGATCAGCCGGAGGACACGGCCCGGCCTCACCGCATTCTCTCCCCCGTCTTACCGGCAGAAAAAGTGGCAGTACTCGATCGGGCTCGGAGGTGCGGTCAAAGCGATGCTGAGAGTATCGGGATCGTAGCCGACCGCTTCCAAATCGTTTGCCGCTCGGGTGAGCTCTTCTTCCGTGAGATAGGCAATAGTATCGGGTACTCCCTGCCGCTTCAGCGAGAGAAGCATCCCCTTCAACGTATCGCGCTCTTCCGGCGGCATGTCTTGTCCCAGCGGATACGCAAGCGCATGGCTATAGGGGCTTTCGTAGGTTTCATTCAAAGCCTTGATAGTCTTGAGCACAAGCCGATCCTGTTCCCATGGCCGGAGGTTCGGACCGGCAGACGGATGGGTGGCCAGCAAATCCATGAGCGTGATGACGTTGGTATTCAGCGACCGGCCGACGAATTCGCGCTGCGGCTCAAGGGCGACCTGTTCCATCCCCAGATGTTTCGCCACATGTTCGATCAAGGCAAAGTTGATCATGAAACTGTATTGGCCGCCGAATTGGCCGTAACAAGGCTTGTCGGGGTCGTTCAAGACTTTCATCTCCCCGGTGCCGGCGTCGAACGCGCTGAATCCGACCGCCTCCGGCGCCAAGAGCCGCTTGGCTTCTTTCAGCGTCGCGAACGCGCCCAGATGGACAGGCGCCAGCACCTGCTCGTCCATCACCTTGAGAAACTCCGTGATGGTCTTCCGGAACGGCACGTCCTTCCATTCCACCTTTCGATACTCTTTTTCCCAGACCAGATCGTCGAGGAACGGAGGGAAGGTCTTCAGTCGATCGAGGTCCTTGGCCTCAAACGCCCTCACAAAGCCGGACCAGTCCTGAATCGTGGCGTGCAGGGATTCACTAAGATTGGGACGGATATATTCTTCTTCGATCTCGCCGGCATTCTTCGCCATCAGCTTGGTCGGCAGCTCGTTCCATAGTTCGTTGCAGATGATGCGATCAACGGTCCCATCCGCCACGTCGGCCATGTTCTCGATCGAACCGCAATGGATTTCTACACGATCCCGATGCGCCGCGAGATCAGGATGGGCCAGGGCGCCGTCCAACACCGGCTGTTCCCAATCGACCAACAGATAGCGAACACGAGGATAGACTGTGCCTTTCTGGTCGAGCGCCTTGAGATGGCTGAGAAAGCAGGCGGCAAGATTGCCATTGCCGGGACCGAGTTCCAGTATCGTGAGGCGAGACTCGCTGGACAGGCGCGACTGGCGCGACAAATCCGACGGGCCCGACGAAGTCGTCTCGCCTTTCCCGCTTTTCGCGCCCTTCTCGCGCTTGATGACTCGCTCGTAGTAGTCAGCCGCCAAGGCGTGCGCGAGACGATAATCGGCTGAGGCAAAGGTCTGATAGTAGGAGCGCAGCTTGTCTCCGCGCAGCCCATAGAAAAGCCGATTGAGATGGGCCTGCCATTGATCAAACGGTTTGTACTCTCCAATCAGCTGGGGAAGGTCGTCAGTACGTTGCAACATGTTTCAAGATCATCCCTGTGTGGGTTTGACGAATTGGCCGTACGGCGGGGGAAATCCTAACAGATGGCTGGAAAATGCCGCAATGGCAGATTGTGCGGCTCTTTCTTGACAGGGTCCGTCGATCCGGTGTAGCAGACAGCCATGACAGCAGCCTCTCGGTTTGTCGGTGCCATAGCGGCAGTGCTGATTTTGTCGGTCCAGCCGGTCAGCTGGGCCGAAGAGCTGCCCCTGACGGAGAATGTCCCGATCTCCGAATTTCAAAACCGAACCGAAGACACGACCCCGTACGATTTCGATGCCCCACCGAAGGGGATGTTTCGTTCGATCACCACAGCGGAAGACTTCGAGGAGCAGCTGGGCTTTCAGCGAACACACGAGATCGTCCCTGTCAGGCCGACTGATCGGTTTGCCACGAACACCCCGGCCATCTTCATCGTGTTCTCACTCCATCAGCACTATCAGGGCTTCAAGGTCTTCGGCCGCTGCCTGCCGGAGTCAGTATCCGGCGTCACAACCGGCACGCTCATCAGTGAAGACGTCATGCATGTGGCGTTGGAAGACGATAGCGGGTATCTCAAGCTGTCGCCCCCTCGCGGAGGGTGGCTCCCCGGCCGGTATAAAGTCGAAATCCACGCCGGCGAGGAAGTCAATGAGATGAGCCTGATGGGCACGATGCGGTTCACGGTCGCGGCGTCTGGGAAGTAGCGAGACCTGAATCGCAGCAGGAAATACCACCCCTGGAATAGTTATTTGGACGAACTCTATAATGGCTTTGCTTTTGCTAGCAGGCTGTTGACAAACCCGCTCCTCCTCCCGCCGCAGGTGTGATAAGAGAAGTCTCCATCAGGAGGGCCGCCACTATGATGGGCCCAGCCGATCCCCAGCCGTCGATGTTCTACCACAT
>Ga0315912_10004280_pt1 | contig 13608 bp, 11 predicted proteins | sample VfabasoilMG_FD_204469 | JGI IMG/M metagenome (GOLD analysis project Ga0315912, IMG submission 204469) | Garden soil microbial communities collected in Santa Monica, California, United States - V. faba soil | ecosystem: Environmental > Terrestrial > Soil > Garden | place: USA: California... | reverse complement strand
CCGGAAGCGCAGCCGCGCAGCCCGGAGGCGGCGCGCTTCGAGGCCGAGCGCCAGGAGCAGGAGACGAGCCTCGGCGCCGTCGTCGAGAAGGCGTTGGAGTTCTACCGCGCCGAGCTGAAGAAATCGCCGCGTGCGATCGAGTACCTGAAGGGGCGCGGGCTCACGGGCGAGATCGCCGCACGGTTCCGTATCGGCTACGCGCCCGACGACTGGCAGGGCCTGAAAGGGGCGTTCCCGGACTACGAGCAGAAGGCGCTGGAGGAGGCGGGCCTGGTGATTGCCAACGAGGGCAAGCGCTACGACCGCTTCCGCGACCGCATCATGTTTCCGATCCTCAACGCGCGCGGCGCGGTGATCGGCTTCGGCGGCCGCGTGATGAAGCCGGACGACACGCCCAAGTACCTCAACTCGCCCGAGACGCCGCTGTTCCAGAAAGGCAGCGAGGTTTACGGCCTGGTGCAGGCGCGCGAGGCGCTGCGCGAATCGGGCCGCATCCTGGTGGTCGAGGGCTACATGGACGTGGTTGCGCTCGCGCAGTTCGGCGTTGGCTACGCCGTGGCCACGCTCGGCACCGCCACCACGCCCACGCACGTGTCGAAGCTCCTGCGGCTCACGGACGAGCTGGTGTTTTCCTACGACGGCGACAACGCCGGCCGCAAGGCCGCCTGGCGCGCGCTGGAAACGAGCCTGCCGCTCGCCACCGACGCGAAGCCGATCCGCTTCCTGTTCCTGCCGAAGGAGCACGATCCGGACAGCTACATCCGCGAGCACGGCAAGGAGGCCTTCGAGCAGCTCGTGCGCGATGCGCCCACGCTGTCGGAATTCCTCATCGCCGAACTGCGCGCCCAGCACAACCTCGACACGCCGGAAGGACGCGCGGGATTTCTAATCGCGTCGAAAACGTATCTAGAGAAACTGACTGCCCCTGCGCTGCGGATCCAACTTCTTAGAGAGTTCGCTTCCTTCGCGAAGGTATCGACTGACGATATCGAGAAACTGATTCAGCCAAACCGCTCGCAAGGCTTCCAAAGGCCGGCGCCGGCGAAACTTCCGCCCAATAAAGTGATTCCGATCGAAGGTAAGCTTCTTCGGTACGTTTTGATGGTTCCCAAGCTGGTTGGTCGACTGGAGTCGGAGTTGCTAGATCAAAGTCTCACCGAGACCAGCTTTCTGCATTTCGTTGCAGGGAGGGAGATTGATCCAAATGCGAGCCCCGCGTTCTTAATCGAGTACTTCCAAGGAACTGATTTCGAGCAAATAGCGCTTGCCGCGCGGGTGGCGATCGAGGAGTTGCAGCTCCCCATTGAAACGATTGAATCCGAGTTCAACAGCGCACATATGGCGCTGCGAGAAATTCGCATGAATGAAGAGATCGAACACTTGAAGGCAAAGGTCAATGCTGACCCTAGCCTAGGTGCCCGCTTGAATGTTCTTGTGAAGGAGCTCGGCCAGCTGAAAAATCAGCGCCGCGCCCCGTCGGCCTGATTTTTGGCACGCTTTTTTCCAGGGCGCTGTTATCACAAAACACTCCAAAGCGCCTGCGCCATAGGGTAGAATCGCGCACTTTTTTCCGTGCCCGGATGTCTAACCCGGGCTCATCAAGAGGCGACATGGCCAAACCGAAGCGCAAACCGAAATCGAGCCGTGCCTCCAAGGCCAGCAAAAAGATCCATAAGATCAAGGCGTTGAAAAAGAAGGCGACAGGCCGCGCGCGGCCTGTCGCGACAAAAGCGAAGGCAGTCGGAAAGGCGCTGAAGAAAGTACTCGCGCGCAAGCCCGCGCCGGCGCTCAAGCCCGCGGCAGGAAAACCCGCGGCGAAACCCGAGGACGGCAAGAAGGGCAAAGTCGCTGGCAAGCCGACCATCAAGAGCGCGAAGGCCGCGCTCGAGCTGCTCGAAGCGAACGTCGCCGCAGCCAAGGGCAAGGGCGTCAAGGGCCGTCTGGGACGCAAGGGCAAGAAGGACGCCTGGCTGATTCCGCCGGAGATGCCCAAGGAAGACGCCGAGACGCGCCGCACGCGCCTGAAGAACCTGATCAAGCTCGGCAAGGACCGCGGCTTCCTGACCTACTCGGAGATCAACGACCACCTGCCGGATGATCTGGTCGACGCGGAGCAGATCGAGGCGATCATCTCCACGTTCGGCGACATGGGTATCCAGGTCTATGACCAGGCGCCCGACCAGGAACAGCTGCTCATCAGCCCGGACCAGCCTGCGGCCACGCCGACCGACGACGACGTCGAGGAGCAGGCCGAGGCCGCGCTCTCCACGGTGGATTCCGAGTTCGGCCGCACCACGGACCCGGTGCGCATGTACATGCGGGAGATGGGCTCGGTGGAACTGCTCACGCGCGAGGGCGAGATCGAGATCGCCAAGCGCATCGAGGACGGCCTGCGCCACATGATCCAGGCGATCAGCGCCTGCCCGACCACGGTGCAGGAAGTCCTCAACCTCGCCGAGAAGGTGGAGAAGGACGAGTCGCGCATCGACGAGGTGGTGGACGGCCTCATCGACCCGAACGCGAAAGAGGAATTCCAGCCGAAGAAGGCCGCCCCGCCGCCTGCCGAAGACGACGAGGAAGCCGAGATTGAGGAAGACGAGGGCATTTCCGAGGAAGAGGAGAACGCCGCGCAGACCGCCAGCCTGCTCAAGTTGAAGGGCGAGGCGATGGAGAAGTTCAACCGCATCCGCCGCCTGTTCGAGAAGCTGAAAAAGGCGCTGGAGAACAAGGGCTCGCGCGACAAGGATTACCTCAAGGTGCGCGACCAGATCACCGCGGAACTGATGACCATCCGCTTCACCGCGCGCACGGTTGAGAGGCTGTGCGATAGCGTGAGGAGCCTGGTCGAGGAGGTTCGCTCGCACGAGCGCAAGATCCAGTCGATCCTCGTCGACAAGGCGAACATGCCGCGCCAGCACTTCATCAAGATCTACGCCGGGGCGGAGGGCTCCAAGCGCTGGCTGACCGCGGAGCTGAATGCCGGCCACGCCTGGAGCGAGGCGCTGATCCGCCTGGAGCCCTCGGTGCTCGAGCTGCTGGGCAACATCCAGAACGTGCAGCACAAGATCGGCATCTCGATCAAGGACCTGAAGGACATCAACAAGCAGATGTCCACCGGCGAAGCCAAGGCGCGCCGCGCCAAGCGCGAAATGACCGAGGCGAACCTGCGCCTGGTGATCTCGATCGCGAAGAAATACACCAACCGCGGGCTGCAGTTCCTCGACCTCATCCAGGAAGGCAACATTGGCCTGATGAAAGCGGTGGACAAGTTCGAATACCGGCGCGGCTACAAATTCTCGACCTACGCCACCTGGTGGATCCGGCAGGCCATCACGCGCTCGATCGCCGACCAGGCGCGCACCATCCGCATCCCGGTGCACATGATCGAGACCATCAACAAGATGAACCGCATCTCGCGCCAGATCCTGCAGGAAACGGGTTCGGAGCCCGATCCGGCGACGCTCGCGCAGAAGATGGAAATGCCGGAAGAGAAGATCCGCAAGATCCTGAAGATCTCCAAGGAGCCGATTTCCATGGAGACGCCGATCGGCGACGACGACGACTCGCACCTCGGCGATTTCATCGAGGACCAGTCGACGATGGCGCCCGCGGATGCCGCAACCTACGCAAGCCTGCGTGACGTCACCAAGGAAGTGCTGGACACGCTGACGCCGCGCGAAGCCAAGGTGCTGCGCATGCGCTTCGGCATCGAGATGAGCACCGATCACACGCTGGAAGAAGTGGGCAAGCAATTCGACGTCACGCGCGAGCGCATACGCCAGATCGAGGCCAAAGCGCTGAGGAAGCTGCGGCACCCATCGCGCTCGGAACGGCTGAAGAGCTTCCTCGACCAGGAAGGTTAACCCCGGAGGGGTAGGGAAAGGAGTAGGGAACGAAGGGGCCGCCACAAGCGGCCCTTTCTGTTTTTGGCGACTAGAATTGCAGCGCGGGCCGGTAGCTCAGCTGGTCAGAGCAGGGGACTCATAATCCCTTGGTCGTTGGTTCGATTCCAACCCGGCCCACCAATTCGCGCGACACAGCGTGCGGCGCGATCTGCACCACGGCCGGTCGCCAAATCACGACGTGCAACATTATGTGGCGCGGTGTGCACTACTGCGAGTCGCAGTATTACGATATTCAATCGCCCGGTTGTGCACAATTTTGCGTGCAAGTAGTATTTTCCGCAGAAGGGCTCGCGCTTGTGGAATAATCAATCCTGGCGCTGCGTTCCACGAAGCGCAGGGGACATCCGAAACACGCAACGATGTCCGTTCAAGTTCCGACATTAAAGTATCAACAAGAAAAATCATGGCGACAGCATTGAGTTCCGCGAAACGCCAGGCCACGAGGACGTTCAGGGCGGCGTTGCACGGGCTGGAGGGCCCTTTGCTGGCGCACCCGAACGCGCGCTTTCAGCAGGCGCCGGCGAACCTCGCGCACAGCGTCTCGGGGGCTCAGATCAACGCGCAAGACGGGGTCGAGATCTGGCGCGAAGCGGCCGGGCAGGAGCACAGGGCCGTGCCGCACCCGGGCATCGTCACCATCAGCGGCGCTGGGCTGATCGGCCACACCGAGCGAAACGGCGCAGAGCACCGGAGCGTGCAGGCCATCGTCAATATCGCCGACAGTTCGGGGCGACCGCTGTTGTTCCCGTTCAAAAAGCATTGGAACTTGAAGAGCTCGCTCAAGCATTTTGATCTTCTCTTCGCCGGGCCCGGGGAAAGCGCGCAGCGGAAAGTGGCGCTGCTGGGCAGTTCGCACGTCAGCTTTTATCACTTCATGACCGAGGTCGCGGGGGACTGGTGGTTCCTGAAGCAGATGGGCTACGGCGAACGCGATTTCTCCGCGGTCGTCGTTCACGGGCACAGAACCCGCTGGCAGGAAGAGATCCTGCAGATGCTCGGGATACCTGTGGAGAAGCGGCGCTATCACTTCGAGATGAAGGAGCGGCACATCGATTTGGTGCTGCCGTACCGGACCAAGGGCGACGCGGTTTCGTTGCCGAGCTGGATGTGCGAGGTGCTGCGCGGCGAGCTCGGCAGGGAGACCGGCGTTCGCGCAGGCGTCAGAAAGCTTTACCTGTCCAGGAAAAATGCGTTGCGAAGGAGAATGACCAATGAGGCCGAGTTGACGACGCGGCTGAAGACCCTGGGATTCGAAGTCTGGCAGCTGGACGAGGTGAGCGTCGCCCAGCAGCAGGAGTTGCTCGGTTCCGCGCGGGTGGTGGTGGCCGAGCATGGCGCCGCATTGACGAATATCGTGTGGTGCCCGAAGGACGCCACTGTCATCGACATCCACGCTGCCTTCCCGGCAAATCCCTGTTTCAAGATACTTGCCGACCAGCGCGGGCTGCGTTACATCCCGATATCCGCATTCCAACGCAGGAATGCCGAGCACGACGACTGGAACATCGACACGAATACGATCGAGACCGTCCTCAGCGCCGTTCGGGGTCTCTGAATTTGCGATGGTCGGCCGGGAACGGCCGGAATCGGCCGCGCCCTGGCGCTAATCCTTGGCGGCGTCTTCCGAGCTTTTCTGCATCTGCTGGCTCGCCGCCTCGATTTTCTGCTTGGCGACGTCCAGGCTTTTCTTCGCCTGCTCCATCTCGCGGCGCTTCGCTTCGGCGACGGCCGCGGCGGTCGTGGCCGTTTCAACGCCGCAGGCGGTCAGGGTGGCGAGAGCGAGGGCGGCGAGAAGTGCTTTCAACGGCGTTCCCGGTCAAACAACATCAATTTGCCTTTGCAGCCTTCCGGTCGAGGAGCTTGGCGAAGTTGTCCAGCGACAGCAGGTGCGCGTAGATGCGCGACAGGATGCCCTTCTTCGCCAGGTTCTTCAGCTGGCTCGCGTTCAGGTGCTCGATCTTCGCTTCGGCGACGCGGTGCATGCCGGTCATGGCGAGCGGACCGCCGCCCTTGTTGAGCTTCGCCTGCATCGTGAACGGCTCGAGCAGGCCGTAGTCGGCAAGCGTGCCGCACATCTCGCGGCTGCGCTCGAGGTCCGCCTCGTACTCGGTGAGCATGCGCTCGATGTCCTTCCACTTGTCCGAGGGCGCGCCGGCCGCGTCGAACAGCGATTCCCCGGCGGCATCGTCGATGTGCGACTTCTCGATGCAGATCAGGCGGTTTTTCTGCTCGACCTTGTCGATGGTCACGCGCGACATGCAAAACGGATAGCGTCGCGCATAGGCGGGGACGTACACGCCCGCAGCCCAGTTGCCGTCCTGGTTGTACAGGTTCTCGCCTTCGCTCATGCCGAGCACCGCCACCGGCCCGTAGTTCTGGCTGCCGGCGGCCGCCGTGAACACGATCGGGTACTCGCGGGCGACGTGCGCGAACTCGGCGTAGCTGATGGGCACGCCGTTGGCGGCGCGGGCGAACTCGGGCATTTCGCCGGCGCGCAGCAGCCGGACCTTCTGGCTGCGATTGAGTGGAACGATCTCTTTGTATCCGAAAGGGGGCGCGATATCCATGCGCGGGATGATACCCGATGCCCTGTGCGCGGCGGCCATTCTCCGGTAAAATTCGCGCCCTCCACGGGGACGTAGCTCAGCTGGGAGAGCGTCGCGTTCGCAATGCGAAGGTCGAGGGTTCGATCCCCTTCGTCTCCACCAAATCCCCCCAGCACTTGACCGGCAGGAGCATCGGCGCATGGCACGTTTGTGCGAAGGGCGGGTGGCGATCGTCACCGGGGCGGGGCGGGGGCTGGGGCGCGAGCACGCGCTGCTGCTCGCCGCGCACGGCGCCAGGGTGGTGGTCAACGACGTTGGCGCGGGCACCGATGGCAGCGGGCGCGACGCGTCGCATGCCGCCCTCACCGTTGCCGACATCCGCAAGGCGGGCGGCGAGGCCGAAGTCAACGGCGACGATGTGTCGAGCTGGGACGGCGCGAAGCGCATGGTCGAGCAGGCGGTCGCGTCCTACGGCAAGCTCGATGTGCTGGTGAACAACGCCGGCATCCTGCGCGACCGGATGCTCGTCAACATGAGCGAAGACGAGTGGGACGCGGTGATCCGCGTGCACCTGAAGGGAACCTTCGCGCCCGCCCGTCACGCGGCCGCGTATTGGCGCGAACTCTTCCGCAAGACCGCGGCACCGGTGGCCGGCCGCATCATCAATACCACTTCGACCTCGGGAATCTACGGCAACGTCGGGCAGACGAACTATGGTGCCGCGAAGGCTGGCATCGCCGCCTTCACCATTATCGCCGCGAGGGAGCTCAAGCGCATCGGCGTCACGGTCAACGCGATCTCGCCCAGCGCGCAGACGCGCATGACCGAGGGACTGCGTGCGGTGACCGAGGCGCAGCGCGCGATGCGCGATCCGAAATGGGTGGCGCCCGCGGTGGCCTATCTCGCCAGCGAAGAGGCACAGGACATCACCGGCCGGGTCATCCAGGCGGGCGCCGGGCGGCTCGCGGTCTGCGAGGGCTGGCGCCGCGGCGCAGAAGTGCCGCAGGTGGACGACCCCGCGGAAGCCGGCCGCCTGATACGCGCCATGCTGCCGAAGGTGCGCAGGAATTCCGGCATGGACGGGCTGGAGCTGGATTGATCGTCTACGAAAAGCTGATGGGCCTGAAGCGCGCGGGCGAGCGCTTCAGCTATACCGACCGCGACACCATGCTGTACGCGGTTTCGGTCGGCATGGGACGCGACCCGCTCGATGCGCAGGAACTTCCCTTTGTCTACGAGAAGGCGGCGCTGAAGACCGTGCCGTCGATGGCGACGGTGCTTGCGCGCATCGCGCTGCTCAAGGACTGCGGCTACGACTACACGAAGGTGGTGCACGGCGAACAGTGCCTGACGATGCACCGGCCGCTGCCGCCGCAGGCCGACATCCTTGCGGATGCGCGCGTGGTCGCCGCCTACGACAAGGGCGCCGGCAAGGGCGCGCTTATCTACACCGAGACCGCCGCGCGCCTGGCCGAGGGCGGGCAGGCGCTCTTCACGCTGTTGTCCTGCACCTTCGCGCGCGGCGACGGTGGCTTTGGCGGCCCGGCCGGCTCAGGTCCCGCGCCGCACCCGATTCCCGCGCGCGCGCCCGATCTCACGGAGTCCTTCGAGACGCGCGCGGACCAGGCGCTGCTCTACCGCCTGAATGGCGACCGGAATCCGCTGCATGCCGATCCGGAGCTGGCGCGGCGCGTCGGCTTTCCGGTGCCCATCCTGCACGGGTTGTGCACCTACGGCATCGCCTGCCGCGCGATCCTGAAACGGGCGGCCAGCTACGACGAGCGCCGCATCCGCGCGCTGGACGTGCGTTTTTCCAAGCCCGTCTATCCAGGCGAGACGATCGCGACCGAGCTGTGGCTGGACGGCGACACCGTGTCTTTCCGCTGCCGCGTCCTGCAGCGCGACGGCGCGGTGGTCATTGACCACGGCCGCTGCCTGCTCGGCTAGCGCGCCTGCTTTTCCAGGCGGCGCGCGAACACCGTCATTTCTTTTTCCGCCTGCTTGTCGCCTTTGGCATGCGCGGCGGCGATGCCGTCCCGGTAGGCCGCAAGCGCCTCGTCAGCCTTTCCCGCGGACTCGAGCGCCTTGCCGAGCGCGCGCCAGGCCGCCGAGTAGCCGGAGTCTTGCGCAATCGCCTGGCGGAGGTATACAACGGCGCGTTCAGGATTCTGAATCTTGAAATACTCCAATCCAAGCGAAAACCGCAACAATGCTCCGTCGCGCGGCGTGCCGAGCAGTTTTTCCAGGCGGTCGATGGCGGGCGTGGCCATTGGGCTAAGATACTCCTTGCATGAAGACCGCTGTACACACGAACGATGCGCCGGCCGCGATCGGCACCTACTCGCAGGCGGTGCGCGCGGGCGACACGGTCTACGTCTCGGGCCAGGTCGGCTTCGATCCGGAAACCATGCAGCTGGTGGAAGGCATCGAGGCGCAGATCCATCGCGTGTTCAAGAATCTTGCGGCGATCGCGCAGGCCGCGGGCCTGGGCCTGGACCGCGCGGTGCGCATGACCGTCTATCTCACCGACCTCGGGCACTTCGCCAGGGTGAACGAGATCATGGCGCAGTACGTCGGCAAGCCCTATCCGTCGCGCGCGGCGATCGGCGTGGCGAGCCTGCCGCGCGGCGCGCTCGTGGAGATCGACTGCATCCTGTACGCGGGCTAACGCGCGTGCGCGTTCGTTGCTAACGCGGGCGAGTTTCTTTGGGGAGCCAGCCCGCGCCTGCAATCGCAAAGAAGCTCGCCAAGCTCGGCCTGCGCACGGCGCAGGACCTCGTCCTGCACTTGCCGCACCGCTACGAGGATGAAACCCGCCTCACTCCGATAGACGCAGCGCACGCGGGCACGCCTGTCCAGGTCGAAGCGCGCGTGCTGAACGCGGAAGTGAAATTCCGCCCGAAGCGCCAGCTCGTGATCCATGCCGAGGGGCTGGTGCTGCGCTTCCTGAACTTCTATGGCAGCCAGCTGCGCCAATTCCAGCGCGCGGCCGAGGAGCAGCAGCTCGTGCGCGCCTTCGGCGAGGTCCGTCCCGGGTTCTTCGGCGCAGAGATGGTCCACCCGCGCTACCGCATCGTCGCCCCCGGCGAGCCGCTGCCGCAATCGCTGACGCCGGTCTACGCGACCACGGCCGGCCTGTCGCAGGCCCAGCTGCGCAAGCTCGTGCTGGCCGCGCTGGAGGAAGTCGATCTCGACGACACGTTGCCGGCGACGATGCGCAGGAGCTACGACCTGGCGGAACTCGCGCCCAGCGTGCGCGCGCTGCACCTGCCCGCGCCGGATGCGCCGCTCGCCGAGCTATCGGCACGGGGCGGTCCTGCCTGGTGGCGCGTGAAATTCGACGAACTGCTCGCGCAGCAGCTCTCGATGCGCATCGCCTACCGCGCGCGGCGCGCGCGCGAGGCGCTGCCTTTGTCCTCCAACGGGCCGCTGCTCAAGCGCTTCCTCGGCAAGCTGCCGTTCCTGCTGACGCGCGCGCAGGGCCGCGCCATGGCGCAGATCCTGCGCGATCTCGCCCAGCCGCATCCGATGCAGCGCCTGCTGCAGGGCGACGTCGGCAGCGGCAAGACCATCGTCGCCGCCATCGCCTGCCTGGCCGCGCTGGATGCGGGTTGCCAGGCCGCCGTGATGGCGCCGACGGAAATCCTCGCCGAGCAGCACCTGCGCAAATTCGGCGAGTGGCTCGCGCCGCTGGGCGTGCAGATCGCCTGGTTGCACGGCGGCCTGAGCACGGCAGAAAAGAATGCCGTGGTCAAGCGCCTGAAGGAGCCGCATCCGCTGATCGCCATCGGCACGCATGCCCTCTTCCAGAAGAACGTGGGTTTTGCTCGCCTCGCGCTCGCGGTGGTGGACGAACAGCACCGCTTCGGCGTGCAGCAGCGCCTGGCGCTGCGCAAGAAGGGCAACGCCGGGCCGGTGCCCCACCAGCTGATGATGAGCGCGACGCCGATCCCGCGCACGCTGTCGATGACCTACTACGCCGACCTGGACGTGTCGACGATCGACGAATTGCCGCCAGGGCGCCACGCCGTCGCCACGCGCCTCATCTCCGCAGGCCGGCGCGCCGAAGTGCTCGATCGCATTCGCGCCGCTTGCGCCGAGGGTCAGCAGGCCTACTGGGTGTGCCCGGTGATCGAATCGAAGGAGCGCAGCGACGGAGCGCTGCGCGCGAAGGATGGTGACCTGCAGACCGCGCTCGATACCTTCGGTACCCTGCGCCGGGAACTGAAGGGCCTGCGTGTCGGCCTGCTGCACGGCCGCCTGCCGGCGGCAGAGAAGGCGCAGACCATGCAGGCATTCGCGTCCGGCCGCGTGCAGCTGCTGGTGGCCACCACCGTCATCGAAGTGGGTGTGGACGTGCCGAACGCCTCGCTCATGGTGATCGAGGACGCCGAGCGCTTCGGGCTGGCGCAGTTGCACCAGCTGCGCGGGCGCATCGGACGGGCCTCGGGTACGAACGCGCGCGACAGCGTCTGCATCCTGCTGTACGCGACGCCGCTGTCGGCGGCCGCGCGCACGCGCCTGAAGGTGATCTACGAGCAGAGCGATGGCTTCGAGATCGCGCGCGCCGACCTCAAGCTGCGCGGTCCGGGCGAGTACCTGGGCGAGCGCCAGAGCGGCATGCCCTTGCTGCGCTATGCGGACCTCGACCAGGACGAGGCTCTGGCGCGCCTGGCGCGCGACGCCGCGGAAACGCTGCTCGCGCAGGATGCGCAGGCCGCGCGCCGGCATGTCGAACGCTGGCTGGGTTCGCGTGCCGACAATGCGCGGGCGTGAGCCCGGCGTCCATCCTACGCGCGCGCCTGATATTCTCCCGTGCTGTCCATGGACCTCGCCGCCGCGCTCAAGCGCATCGATGCCTACGAGCGGCTGATCCGGCTCGACAAGCCGATCGGCATACTCCTGCTCTTGTGGCCGACCCTGTGGGCGGTCTGGATCGCGGCGCGAGGCAATCCCCAGCCCGAGGTGGTGCTGATCTTCGTGATGGGCACGATCCTGATGCGCTCGGCGGGCTGTGCCATCAACGACTGGGCCGACCGCGATTTCGACGGCAAGGTCGCGCGCACGCGCCACCGGCCGCTGGCGGCGGGGGAGATCGCGCCGAACGAGGCTCTCGCGGTGGGTACGGTCTTCGCCGCCTGCGCGTTCGGCTTCGTGCTGTTCCTGAACTGGTACGCGATCCTGCTGTCGTTTGCGGCGCTGGCGATCGCGGCTGCCTATCCTTTTTCCAAACGGTATCTGCCGCTGCCGCAGCTCGGCCTGAGCGTCGCCTTCAGTTTCGGCATCCCAATGGCTTTCGCCGCGATACGCGGCGCGCTGCCCTGGGAGTGCTGGGTGCTGTTCGCCGCCAACGCCTGCTATGCCTTCGCCTACGACACCGAATACGCCATGGTGGATCGCGACGATGACCTGAAAATCGGCATCCGCAGTTCCGCGATCACCCTGGGCCGCTACGACGTGGCGGCGGTCGCGGCAAGCTACGTGCTGATGGCAATGCTGCTCGCTGGCGTGGGCGCCGCGCTGGAATTGGCCTGGCCGTATTACATCGGCCTCGCGCTCGCCGCATCGATGATGGGCTACCACGTCGTGCTGATCCGCGACCGGTCGCGCGAGAAATGCTTCCGCGCGTTCCAGCACAACAACTGGGTCGGCCTGGCGGTTTTCGCGGGCATCGTGGCGGCGTATTCGCTGTGATCCGGGGCGAACTCCTGACGGAATTTGATTTCGGTGCCGGCGCGCGCCTGGCGCTGCACACCAACCGCCTGGTGCTGCACGGCGCCGACGCGATGGAAGCGGTGCCGCTCGCGCACCTGGCGTCGGTGCGCGTCGCCTTCGAACGCGACCCGCGCAAGCTCAACTGGGCGGTGGGGCTGCTGGTGTTCGCGCTCCTGCTGGCGGCGGCGTCGGCGCCGCTGCAGTCCATGGCGACAGCGTTGGCCTCGGGCATCCGGGAACACGCGGGCCGTGAGTCGCTCGATGCCGTGCTGGTGACGTCGGCGTCCGCGCTGCTCGCTTTTGCGCGCATGTTCTCGCCACTGGCGTGGGCCATGACAGCGATTGCCGCCGCGCTGCTGGTGTTCTTCTGGCTGGGGGTGACCACGCTGACGCTCAGCTTCGCGGCCACCGAGCGCATGTTCCCGATGCGCGGGCGCAACCCCTTGCTCGTGCAGTTCGCCGAAGCCGTGGCCGAGCAGCTGGCCGCGTTGCCGGACCGGCCCGGGTCCTAGGCGTGCATTACGCCGACCTGCGTGATTTCATCGCCCAGCTGGAACGGCTGGGCGAGTTGAAGCTCGTCGCCGCGGAAGTGTCGCCGCGCCTGGAAATGACCGAACTGTGCGACCGCGTGCTGCGCCAGGGCGGCCCGGCGCTGCTGTTCGAGCGACCGGCGGGACACACGATGCCGGTGCTGGGCAACCTCTTTGGCACGGTGCGGCGCATCTGCCTGGCGATGGGCGTCGAGGACACGGCTGCGCTGCGCGACATGGGCAAGCTGCTGGCCGCGCTGCGCGAGCCGGAGGCACCGAAGGGCCTGCGCGATTTCTGGGAGCGGCTGCCCGAGCTGAAAGGCATGGCCGCCAGGGTGTTCGACATGGTTCCGAAGGAACTCTCCTCCGGCCCCTGCCAGGACGTGGTGTGGGAAGGCAAGGACGTCGACCTCGCGCGGCTGCCAGTGCAGACCTGCTGGCCCGAGGACGCGGGTCCCCTGATCACCTGGGGGCTGACGGTGACGCGCGGGCCGCACAAGGCACGCCAGAACCTTGGCATTTACCGCCAGCAGGTGATCGGGCCCAACCGCGTCATCATGCGCTGGCTCGCGCATCGCGGCGGCGCGCTCGATTTCCGCGACCATTGTCTCGCGCATCCGGGCCAGCCGTTCCCGGTCGCGGTGGCGCTGGGCGCCGATCCGGCGACCATCCTTGGCGCGGTGACGCCGGTGCCCGATACGCTGGGCGAATACCAGTTCGCGGGATTGCTGCGCGGCGCGCGTACCGAACTGGTCAAGTGCCTCGGCAGCCGCCTGCAGGTGCCGGCTTCCGCCGAAATTGTCCTGGAGGGCGTGATCCACCCGGACGATGTCGCGCTGGAAGGCCCGCACGGCGACCATACTGGCTACTACAACGAGGCGGAAAAATTCCCGGTGCTGACGGTCGAGCGCA
>Ga0315912_10004279_pt1 | contig 13609 bp, 8 predicted proteins | sample VfabasoilMG_FD_204469 | JGI IMG/M metagenome (GOLD analysis project Ga0315912, IMG submission 204469) | Garden soil microbial communities collected in Santa Monica, California, United States - V. faba soil | ecosystem: Environmental > Terrestrial > Soil > Garden | place: USA: California... | reverse complement strand
GCTCGCCTTCAACGACGCGCGTCGCGGCACGATGACGTGGCCCGGCGGAAGTGTCGCCATCGAGCGCTTCAACATCGTCCCGAACGGATTGAACCTGCAGAAGCGCGAAGGGGAACCCGAGGGCGGATGGTGGTGGAACCCGAACGAGAGCGGCCGCGGCTTCTTCCTCGAGTGGCAGGGCGGCCAGCTCTTCATGGCCGGCTACATGTACGACGACAACGGGAACCCGGTCTGGTACCTCGGCGCGAACAACACGACGAGCACGCAGAGCTTCTCCGGCACTTGGGCGCAGTACGGAAATGGCCAGACGCTCACCGGCACCTATCGACCCGCCGCCCCGGTCAACGCCAACGTCGCACCGGTGACGATCACGTTCCAGGGTTCGGAGAACGCGATCATGACGCTACCGAACGGGCGCACGACCAACATCCGGAGGTTCAGGTTCTGATGAGGACGCGCGTCACGCTCTTCGCATTGCTGCTCGCGGGCAGCATCGAGGCACTCGCGGCGCCGCAACTCCATCAGGTTTGGGTGGACAAGACGCGGCGGCATTACCAGACATCCGCCACGGCCGTGGCGTTGAGCACGAACACCTCCAATTGCCTCTTCAGGTTCGACTGCGCGTATGCCTTCAGCGCTCGAGTGGCCGGGACCGACATCAGCGCGATACCGGCCCCCACGATCTCCGGACCGATCAATAGCGGTCTCCTCGGGTCGCGCTGGAATGGCGGCGCCCTGGGATACGACCCATCCGGCAGCTGGTGGATGCTCGGGATGCCGTTGGGCGGTGAAATCAATTTCGCCACGCAATCGGATGTGGACGCTGCGTTCGGCAGCGGGCTCTACACGTTCACGGTCCAGGGCCAGACGTATGCGGTCAATCTCGCGGGGGATGCCTATCCGCAAACCCCGGTGATGACCGTTGCCGGGACGGGAGCCTGGTCCGGAGGCAAGTTCGTCTTCGACCCTCGCACCCCGGTGACGATCATGTTCTCGCCCTCCGACCTGGGGCCGCTCGGGGGTTATGTGGCCCTCAACGGTTGCTTCCGCGGCACCTGTCCATTCGTTACGTCCGGCAGCACGGTGTCCCTGTCGATTCCTGCCAACACGCTTGTGGACGGGGAGGAGCTGACGCTCAACGTCACCCAGGTTCGATACGTCGACGAGGCGGCCCCGGTGGACGGGCCTCATCGATTCGCGTCGTACAACTCGGGGACGCAGGCGTTGCTCAGGGCGCAGTTGCCGCAAGTGTTTCCGATGACGGTGAATTCAAACATCACGCCGACGGTGTCGAACGCGACGGCGCAGATCGCGCCACGGCCGGAGGATGTTGGTACGACCGCGAGCATCTTCTCCTTCTTCGTGGCGCCCTCGACGAAAGTCCTCAACGCGGCGATGGAGAAGGGCGCGCGGCTCGCCGTGCGCGCGGAAGGCACGGACAAGGCGGCCTCCGTCGAATGCGTGCTGGCGCAGCTCAACTCCTCCGGGCAACTCGTGGCGGTATCGGCATCGGCGCTGCAGGCCTACATCACGGGAGTCCTGAGCGGGCAGGGCCAGGCGGTGAACATGCTCAACAACATTGCGACCGCGAACATCGCCGGCACGTCCCTCTACGTGGGCTATGGGCAGAGCGCGCTCGACATGCTGACCAAGGGCCTCAACCAGCGTGCGTTGTCGATACCGGGCGAGGTGTTCTGCGACCCGAAGGCGCCGAAGACAGGCTGGTGGTGGAATCCGGCGGAGGGCGGGCGCGGATACTCGATCGAGGTCGCGGGGAGGAATATCTTCTTTGCGTCGTATCTCTACGCGCTCGATGGCCGCGCGACTTGGTACGTCGCCTCCGGCCGGCATTCGCTCGATGGCTCGCTCTTCGTGGGAAGCCTGGAGGGCTACTCACGAGGCCAGTCACTGGGCGGCACCTACCGGGCGCCGGGACCGGCCGTGAGCGCCGGGACGCTCACGCTCGCCTTCGCGGACGCCTCCCACGGCACGATGATCTGGCCAGGCGGGACGACCGCGATCGAGCGCTTCAACATTGTGCCCAACGGAACCACGATGAGCCCGATGGCGAGCGAACCGGAATCGGGGTGGTGGTGGAATCCGGAGGAGAGCGGGCGCGGCTACTTCCTCGAATGGCAGGGCGGCCAGCTCTTCATGGCGGGCTACATGTACGACGACAACGGAGAGCCGCTCTGGTACCTGTCGTCGAACACGACTTCGAACGCGCAGAGCTACGCAGCGAACTGGTGGCAGTTTGCGAACGGGCAGACCCTGGGCGGGGCGTATCGTGCGGCCACGCGCATCAACGACAATGTGGCGCCGGTGACGATCACCTTCAGCGGCGCCTCGAACGCGATCATGACGCTGCCGAACGGACGCACGACCAACATCCGCAGGTTCAGGTTCTGATGGGTGAAGCCATCCAGCGGATGCGCAACGTCGTCCTGGCGACCGCATTCCTCGCCACGAGCCCCTCGTCCCTCGCGCAGGTGACGGACGTCACCGTGCAAAAGTTTCGGACCTACACGCAGACGTCGGCTACCAGCGTTTCTCCTGCTACCGCCAATCCGTTTGGCTTCTTCGTCATGGTGCGCGGTAACAACATCGCGTCCATCACTCCCCCTGTTCTATCGGGGCCGATCGCATCCGCCGCCCTGCCGGCATCTGTCTGGAACAACGGCCAGCTGCAATTCCAGGGGGACGCCTGGTACCTGGGACAGGGCGAGTGGATATCGCCGACGCAAGCGGATCTCGACGCGAAGTTCGGAGACGGAACGTACACGCTCCTCGTGAACGGGGAGAGCATCGCGCAGCCGCTGACGGGCGCAGCCTATCCGAACCCGCCGCTTGCCACTTTGAGTGGAGGAACGTGGAGCGGCGGCAAGTACGTGTTCGATCCCAAGCAGCCGCTGACCATCACCACCAATCCCTTTGCCGGATATGGAACGTTCGGCGCGGACGTCATCTTCGTCGCGGCGGGTCAGTTCGGATACACCCAGCAGAATGCGAGCTCGAACTCTTCGAACGTCGCCATACGAAGCATTCCGGCGCATACGTTCACCGATGGGAGCGAATACGTTCTCACGATTACCTTCGCCCAGGTCCCGAGTGCCGTTGTCGGGCCGGATGGGAGCTGGCGCACTTCGAACTATCACGCGACGACGAATATCCCGATCAAGGCTCAGGCCAACCCGGTCTTCCAGATGACGGTGAGCTCGAGCATCACGCCGACCGTCGCGAACGCGACGGCGCAGGTTCAGCCTCGGCCGCAGGACGTCGGGACGACGGCTAGCGTGTTCGTATTCGCGGTCGCGCCGTCGAACAAGGTGGTGAATGCCTCGGCTGCGAAGGCGGCCGGAATCGCCTGGAAGGCGGAAGGTGCGACGAAGGACGATCCGGTCCAGTGTGTCCTGGCGCAAATCAATTCGTCGGGGCAGCTGCAGGCGGTCTCTGCGTCGAACCTCCAGGCGTACGTCACGGGAGTTCTGTCCGCCCAGGGCCAGGCTGTCTCCATCCTCAACAACGTTGCGACGCCAAACGTCGCGGGCGCGGCCTTCTACGTTGGCATGGGAACAAGCGGCAGCGCCATGATCAACAACGGGATCAACCAACGCGCTGTTTCCGTGCCCGGCGATATCAAGTGCGATCCGAAGGCGCCGAAGACGGGATGGTGGTGGAACACGACTGAAGGCGGCCGGGGGTATTCGATCGAAGTCGCCGGAAGCCACATCTTCTTCGCGTCGTACCTCTACGAGCTGAATGGACGCGCCACGTGGTACGTCGCGTCCGGCAACACCTCTCTCGACGGCTCGCTCTTCACCGGCAGCCTCGACGCGTACTCGCGCGGACAGACGCTCGGCGGGGCATACCGCGCTCCGGGTCCGGCTGTAAGCGCCGGCTCGATCACGCTCGCCTTCTCCGACGCGTCCCGCGGCACGATGGCCTGGCCGGGAGGCACGACTCCCATCGAGCGATTCAACATCGTGCCCAACGGAGCCACGATGAACTCGACGACGAGCGAACCGGAATCGGGATGGTGGTGGAATCCGGAGGAGAGCGGGCGCGGCTACTTCCTCGAGTGGCAGGGCGGGCAGCTTTTCATGGCCGGCTACATGTACGACGACGAGAACAACCCCATCTGGTATCTATCGTCCGGGACGACTTCGAACCCGCAGAGCTACGCGGCGAGCTGGTGGCAGTTTGCCAACGGGCAGACCCTGGGCGGGGCGTATCGTGCGGCCACGCGCATCAACGACAATGTGGCTCCTGTGACGATTCAATTCTCGGGGAGCGAGAACGCCATCATGACGCTGCCCGGCGGACGGACGACCAACATCCGAAGGTTCAGGTTCTAGGATGACCCTGCGAGCCGCCGCTCTAGCGCTGCTGCTGGCTTTCGCCGCCACCGCGGCGTACGCGCAGCAGCCCGCGGCCGAAATCGCGAGCCTCGACGGCAAAGGCGAGCATCGGCAGGCGCAGGAGACCGGCTGGCGCGCGGCGCGCGTCCAGCAGCGGTTGTTCGCCACCGAGTTCGTCCGCACGCTCGACATGAGCCGCATGGCGATCGTCTTCCCCGATCGCACCCGCCTGCAGCTCGCGCAGAACAGCACGCTGCAGATCAAGGGCGCGGCCGCCGGCACGGACGCAAAGACGATCCTCAACCTGAATTCCGGCCGGGCATGGACGACGTCGAAGTCGGCGCCGCGCGGCGTGACGGTGGAAACGCCGGCAGCGACTGCGGCGATTCGCGGAACGGAGTGGGAGATCGCGGTGGACGGCGAAGGGCGCGCGACGCTCTCCGTCTTCAGCGGGGAGGTCGAGTTCTTCAACGACCAGGGGCAGGTCGTCGTCGGCGCCAACGAGCAGGCGGTTGCCGAACGCGGCAAGGCACCGGTGAAGCTCACGCTTCGCACTTCCCGCGACCGCGTGCAATGGGTGTCGTCGTTCACGGTCGACGCGAATCGGTACGGAGTCCGCAGGGAGTTGCCCGAGATCGCGGCGCTCATCGACGAGCAGAGACTCGCCGACGCGTATGCACGCGTGAAGGCCCGCGCCGGGCCGGGCGCCCCCGCCAGCGCCGACCTCCTGCTCGCGGATTTCGAGGTCTATCGAGGGGAGCTCGCCGCGGCGGATGCAATGCTCAAGCAGGGAAGCGCGCGCCATCCCGCGGATGAGCGATTCGATGCGGCGCTCGCTCGCGTAGCCCTCTTCAACGATCGTCCGGCCGAGGCGCTTGCCCTGGCGAAGGCAGCCGTCTCCAAGCGTGCGGACTCGGCGGAAGCATGGATCGTCCTGGGCGACATCGAGCGACACCTCGGCCGTGCACGGGAGGCGACCGAGGCGTATTCGCAGGCGACGCGGCTCGCCGCGAAGGATCCCCAGGGCTGGCGCGGGCTCGGCATCGTCGAGAGCGAACGCGAGAACGTTCGCGCGGCCCGCGCGCATCTCGAGCAGGCCCGGATCCTCGATCCGCGGAGTGCCGAAACGCTCGCCGAGCTGGGCACGCTCGAAGGATTCGCGGGCAACCTGGATGCGGCGCGGGAGGCGCTGAAGCAGGCGATCGCGGCGAATCCGGCGAACTACGTCGCATGGACGGGTCTCGGCGTCGTCGAGCTTCGCGCCGGCAACGAGGAGGCGGCGGGCGAAGCGCTCGCGCGGGCGTCCTCGATCGAGCCGGGTTATGCCCGTGCCCGCCTTTACCTTGCCGTCGTCCAGTACCGCCTCGCAGGTGACATCGCGGCTCTCGATGAATTGAAGCGCGCCACGGAGCTCGATCCGAGCGATCCGCTGCCGCACTTCCTCGCGAGCATGGTGTTCATCGACCGCATCGAGCCGGGCGTCGCGGCCCTCGCGGCAGAGCAGGCGATGGCGCGCCTGCCCTTCCTCAAGTCGCTGAACCCGGTCGCCACCAACCAGCGTGGCGTCGCGAACGCCGGCTATCCCCTGGCCGCCATCGGCCTCGAATCGTGGGCGCGCAGCAATGCGCAGGAGTCGTACTTGCCGTCCTGGGGCGGCAGCCACTTCTTCCTCGCCGATCGCTACCCCGGCGACTTCAACCGCCGCTCGGAGCTCGTGCAGGGTTTCATCGCGGATCCGATCGCCTTCGGCGCCTCGAACCGCTTCCAGTCGCTCTTCGTGCAACCCGGGCACTACGCAACCTTGTCCATTCGCGCCGACACGAGCGACGACTGGACGACCTACGAGCCGGTTCTCACGCTCAACGGGAATGGGACGGCGGGCCGCGTTCCGTTCGCGTACTTCGCGGAGGTCGGCGAGTCGAATACGGAGCCGGGAACCCAGGTGCTCGACGGGAAGATCCGGCGCTTCACGGGCGGACTGGGCGTGCGGCCGACTCACGAGCTCGGTGCGTTCGTCTACGTGAATCACTTCAACGCCGAGACGACCACGGGGCAGATCTTCAGGGACAGCACGGGATCCGTCTCGAGCTTGTCGAGCGCCGACGGAACCTCGTCGCGGATCGATGCCGGGCTTTCCTACGCGCCGAGCGCTCGCGCGCGCTTGTGGGCCAAGGCGGGGGCGGGCAAGGAGGATTCGACCTCCGAATTCGTGACGCGGCTTGAAGTGCCCTCCCTCACGCTGGAGCAGGGCGGACGCTTCGTCCTGAAACCCGAGACCCAGGATGCCGGCATTCGCGGGTTGCTCGACTGGAGCGACCAGCTCGAGCTGAGCGCGGGTTTCCAGTACGCCCGCTACGAAAACCCGCAACACCTCGCGCAGGACACGATCTTCCACGTGCCGCCGCAGGGCGTCCCGCGGGACACCCTGCGGATCGACGAGGAGGATCGATCGAACAACTTCCAGCTCCTCGCCCGCTATCGTTCACCTGCAATCCGCGTCGAAGGCGGCGTGGAATGGCACGACTACCGCAAGGATCGGACGAACGTCATCACGCGAGCGGCATTCCCGACCCAGCCCGGCACGATCATCGAAGAATTCCGGCGGCGGAAAGCGGACCCCATGCTCGGGATCGTCGCTCCGGTGACGCAGGCGGGCCTCGTGCGTGCCGCGTGCCGCCGCTGGGTGCGCCCTTTCGCTTCCGATACGCTGATGCCGGTCGCCATCGCCGGCGTCCCGCTCGCCGACCAGCTCGTCTTCCCGGGCGGCGAGCTCGAGCAGTGCCGCGCGCAAGGCGAATGGCGCCTCGGCGCTCGCGCGTTCGCGATGGCGTCGTTCGAGCACATCGAGACCAACAACATCGTTTTCCTGGGAGGTGTCGCGAACCAGCGCCCGGACCAGACGAACCTCGACCGCCTGCGCAACCGCATCGTCCCGCAGCCCACGAAGCCCGACCAGCTCGAGGACGATCCCGTCTACGGCGGGGGACGGATCCAGCGCGCAAGCGTGGCGTTCGAGGCGAAGGTCACGCCGCGGCTGGCGGCGCGCGCGTACTACACCTATACGGACAGCCGGAATACCACGCCGGAATACGCGGGGCTCAAGGTCCCGCTCCTGCCGCGCCACCAGTCCAACGTCGGCTTCACCTGGACGCCGGGCTGGCACGCGATGCTCACGGCGCAGGCGATCCATCGCACCACGCGCTATTTCGACGAAGCGAACGGCATCAAGTACCCGGCGAGCTGGGATGGCCAGGTCGTGATCTATGCCGAGACGCCCGACAAGCGCTGGTGGATCGAGGCGAAGGCGCTCTCGCTTTTCAAGAAAGAAGCTTCGGACGCGTTCGGGATCATCCTGGGTTATCGTTTCTAGATGTTCGGACGGCACCAGGGCCCGCCGGCACGCACGCTGGCGATCATCGCCGCTTCCATCTTCGCGGCGTTCGCGCTTCTGTCCTTCGCGGACGCCTGGCAAGTCGTCGAGCGGCGCGGCTTCGATGCGCTCACGGTCGCGCAGGCGCCGGGCAAGTCCTCGCTCCCGATCACCATCGTCGGCATCGACGAGCCCTCGTTCGCGCAGGTCGGGCGCCAGTGGCCGTGGCCGCGCTCGCTCTACGGAAAGGTCATCGACAACCTCTCGAAGTCGGGCGCGCTGGTGATCGCCATCGACGTGCTGCTGTCCGAGCCTTCGACCGAGGCGGAAGATCGCGCCCTGGCCGAGGCGATCCAGCGTGCGGGCAACGTCGTGATCGCTTCCGACATGCAATACCAGGAGAGCGCGCACGCGCGCATGTGGATGCGTGTCGATCCGATCGACCTGTTCAAGAAGGCGGGCGCTTCGAACGGACTCGTGCGCGTCATTCCCGACGGCGACACGGTCGTGCGCGACATGCCGGAAGGCAGCGACGTCTTCTGGCGCCAGATCCTGCGCGAGGTGAATCGGCTGCAGCCCGGGCTGATTCCGGAGAACCCTGTTCCCGAGGGCGCGATGATCCGCTACGTGGGGCCGGACCACACGTTCCCGTTCGTGTCCTTCTACCAGGCGCTGAACGCCGAGTCGCACCTGCCGCCTGACGCGTTCAGGGACCAGATCGTCCTCATCGGGCGCGACCTCAAGTCGTCGCCCGACGCGCGGGCAGGGGTACCGGACGTTTTCATCACGCCGTTCACGGCGACCACGCGCTGGACGACGCCCGGCGTCGAGCTGCATGCCAACTTCCTCGAGACGGCGGTGGCGGGCAATGCGGTCCGGCCGGCCCCCGGATGGGCGCCGTTCGCGCTGCTGGCGATGGTGGTGCTGGTGACGTCCCTTTTGCTTTGGAACTGGCGTCCCCTGGTGGGGGCGGGCATCGTCACCGCTGTCACGGCGGCGCTGGCGGGGGGCGACTACGTCCTCTTCAAGCAGTACGACCTTTGGGTCCCGATCTTCGCTTCGATCCTCGCCTGCGCGACGGTGTACCTCACGTTCGGCGCGCTCGCGTTCCTCACCGAGCGCCGGCGAAAGGCCGAGATCCGGAATGCCTTCTCCCTGTACGTCTCGCCCGAAGTCGTCGATCACGTCATGGAGCATCCCGAGGGGCTCAAGCTCGGCGGCGAGCGGCGCGAGGTGACGATGCTCTTCACGGACCTCGCCGGTTTCACGACGCTCTCGGAGCAGATGAAGCCGGAGGAAGTCGCGAGGATCCTGAACCTGCACTTCAGCGACTGCACCGCCATCGTCAAGCGCAACAACGGCACGGTGAACCGCTTCATCGGCGACGCGGTGATGGCGATGTACGGCGCGCCCGTGGCGGACCCGGACCAGGCCATCGACGCGGTGCGGACGGCTTGCGAGATGCAGGATGCGATCGCGAAGTTGCGGGAACAGCTCAAGGCGCAGGGGCTGCCCGAGATCCGCATGCGGATCGGCATCCACTCCTGCACGGCCGTCGTCGGCAACCTGGGATCCGAGGACCGCTTCGACTACACCGCGATCGGGGACGGCGTGAACCTCGCCGCCCGCCTCGAAGGCGTGAACAAGCTCTACGGCACCGGCATCCTCGTGAGCGGCGAGACGGCTTCCCGCCTGGGCGGGGCGATCAGGCTGCGGCCCGTGGATCGCGTCATCGTGAAGGGCAAGACCGAGCCGGTGGAGATCTTCACGCCGTGCTCGGACGATCGGGCGATCGAGGCGGCGCAGCGCGCCGTCGATCGCTATCGCGCGCGCGACTGGGATGCGTCCGAGCTTGCCTGGCGCGAGGTGGCGGCTGCGATCCCTGGCGACGGCGTCGCCGCGATCTACCTCGAGCGCATCGCGCGGCTGCGCTCGATCGCGCCGGAGGAGCCTTGGGAAGCGGCAGTCGAGCTGGACAAGCTATAGAAAACCCGGGACAGACCCGGTTTTTCGCGAAAAACCGGGTCTGTCCCGGGTTTTGCCCGAAAAACCGGGTCTGTCCCGGGTTTTACTGGCTCGCGGTGATTCCGCCGTCGACGTAGAGGACCTGGCCGGTCACGAAGTCCGAGGCGGACGAGCAGAAGAAGAGCGTGGCGCCGACGATGTCGCGCGGCTCCGCGGCGCGGGCGAGGGGGACGCGCGCGAGGAAAGCCTCCCAGCGGCCCGGGTCGGTGCGCCACTTCTCCGCGGCATCGGTCAGCACCACGGTGGGCGCGATCCCGTTCACGCGGATGCCGTGCGGCGCGAGCTCGAGCGCGTGCTGCTTCACGAGCATCACGAGCGCGCCCTTGGTCGCGCAGTACGCCGAGTAGCCGTAGCCGCGCATGCCGAGCTGCGAGCGCACGGAGAGCATGTGCACGTGCTTTCCGCCCTTCGCGCCGGCGACCTGGTGGCGCGTGACGGCCTGCGCGAGGAACATCGCGGACTTGAGGTTCGTCTCGTAGATGAGGTCGAACGTCTCCTCGGTCGCCTCGTCGATCTTCTGCTCGCGGTTCATGCCGACGCAGTTCACGAGGAGCGTGAGGCCGCCGAGGTCCTTCGCCGCCTCGTCGACAACCACGGGAATGCTGGCCACGTCGCGCACGTCGAGGGCGTACCCATACGCCGTGTGGCCCGCGGCGACCAGCTTCGCGGCGAGCTCGTCCGCCTTCTCCTGGCTGCGTCCCGCGATCGCGACGCTCGCCCCCGCCTCCGCGAGCCCCCACGCAACGGCTTCACCGATCCCGCCATAGCCGCCGGGAATGAATGCCGTGTTGCCCTCGAGGGAAAAGAGATCGTTCATTCCATCAATCCATGTGCAGGCCGCCGTTCATGTCCAGCACCTCGCCGGTGATGAATCCGGAGAGCGGCGACACGAGGAAGCGGACGGCGTGGGCGAATTCCTCGGGCTCGCAGAAGCGGCCGACGGGAATCTGCGCCATCAGGACGCGGCGCTGCTCCTCGTTCAGCTGCTCGGTGACCATGGGAGTGCGCACATAGGCGGGCGCGATGGCATTCACGGTGACGCCGTGCGCGGCCGACTCGCGCGCGAGCGAGAACGTGAGCGACGACAATGCGCCCTTGGAAGCGGCATACGAGGTGCCCGCGGTGAGCCCGCCGGTCTTCGCCGCGAGCGAGGCGACGTTCACGATGCGTCCCCACTTCCGGGCCTTCATGCCCGGCAGCACGGCACGCGACCAGTAGAACGCGCCGTCGAGGTTGGCCGCCATCACGCGCCGCCATTCGTCGTCGCCCGTCGCTTCGGCCTTGTTGTTGGAAAGGATCCCGGCGTTGTTGACGAGGATGTCCACGGGTCCCAGCTCCTGGGCGACCCTTGCGGCGGCCGAGCGCACGGACGCGGGATCGCTGACGTCGCAGGAGACGGCGGCGGTCTTTCCCTTGAGGAACCGCACCACGCTGTCGATGCGCAGCGCGTCCAGATCCACCAGCGCGACAGCGGCGCCGCCATCCAGCAGCGCGCGCGCGGCCGCGACGCCCATCCCGCCGGCTCCGCCCGTGACGACGGCGGTCTTTCCATTGAGCTCCATGCCGCCAGTCTAAGTCATGTGTCGAGCGCGCTTTTCCGCCCGAAGAGGCCGCGCGCGCGGAAGGTGACGACGACGATGAAGAGCAGGTACATCGATAGAAGGGACCACTCGGAAGCGTAGGCGCCGGTGAGTCCGACCACCAGTCCGACCAGCAACCCCGCCGCCACGGCGCCCCAGAAGCTGCCCACGCCCCCGAGCACGATGATGAGGAAGGCCGGCACGACGGCGTCAACGCCCACGTGGGGCCGGATCCCCCAGATCGGGGCCATGACGATGCCGGCGACGGCCGCGAGCGCGGTGCCGAGGGCGAAGACGCCCAGGCGCAGGCGCGCGAGGTTGTAGCCGAGCGCGCGCACCATCTCGCTATCGTGCGCGCCTGCCTTGATGATCGCGCCCACCTTCGTCTTCTCGATGAAGAGCCAGAGCAGGGCGATGAGGACCGCCGCCACCGCGCAGGCGAAGAAGCGGTACTTGGCGTAGATGAGATCCCCGATGAGCGTCGCGCCCTGGATCGCCTGGGGGAGCGGCAGGGAGCGCTCGCGCGAGCCCCAGATGACGCGGATCAGCTCCTCGATCACGAGCGCCGCGCCGAAGGTGAGCAGCAGCCCGTAGAGCGGATCGCGGCCGTACGTGCGGCGCATGCAGAGCTCGAGCAGCATCCCGAACGCGCCGACGAGAAGCGGCGCCGCGACGAGCGCCAGGGCGTAGGCGGCGAGGGTCGGCTGCGCGCCGAGGAAGATCAACGCGACATAAGCGCCGAGCGCGAAGAGCGAACCGTGGGCGAGATTGATCACCTCCATCACGCCCACGATCAGCATGAAGCCCAGCGCTATCAGCGCAAACAACAGCCCCAGCGACAACCCGTTGACGACGTGCGGCAACAGGTTGACGACGAAGTCCATCAATCAGACTTCCGCGGCGGGGTTTTACCGCCCTCACACTTCATAGGTGGGAGTGGCTTCGTAGGTCTCCAGCTTGCAGGCGCCCGGCGCGTCCCTGTCTTCCACGTCCTGCGGCGGGAGGCTCGCGAGGATCTTGAAGATGTCGTCCTTCTCCGCGGGCTTGTCGTTGTAGGTCGCCATGTAGATCGTCTGCTGGATCTGGTGCGTCGCGGGATTCATGTAGGCGTCGAAGTGCTGCATGCGGTCGCGCGCGGAGACCTTGCAGTTCTCGAGCTCCTTGATGACCTTGATGTTGTTGGTGCTGCCGGCGCGCTCGACGGCGCGGAGGAGCTCCCGCGTCGCCATGTAGCCGTTGTAGTAGACGTTGCCCGGCACCTTGATCTGCACGCCGGGATACGCCTTCTGGTACTTCTCGACGAATTCCTTCACGCCCGGCAGGTCGAGGCGGTAGTACCAGTTGGTGCCGAAGACGCCGAAGATCTCCTCGGGGCCGAGGCCATACACGTCCGGCCAGTCCTGCTGGTTGTTGATCCACGCGAACGACCGGTCGAGCTTGAGCTGAACGACCTGCCGGCGCATCGCCTTCAGGTCATCGCCGCCAACGGCGGCCGCGACCACCTGCGGTTTCAGCTGCTGCAGCTTGATGAGGAACGGGCTGAAGTCACGGGTGTTCTGCGGGACCATCAGCTCTTCCACGATCTTCGCGCCGTTCGCCTCGGCGAGCGTGCGCGTCGCCTTCGACGTGTTGTGTCCCCAGACATAGTCGTTCGTGAGCAGCACCCAGTTCTTGCCGTTCACCTTGATCGCGTTCTTCACGATCGCGTGGGCGAAATTGGTGCCGTTGCCGTCCCAGACGAACTTCGTGCGGTGGCAATTCACGCCCGCTTCCGTGGGCGAGCTCGAATTGGTGTTGAGGAAGATGCACCCGTACTTCTGCGCGACTTGCGAGATGGCGTTCGCGACGCCCGAGTGCAGCGCGCCGATGAGGAACGCCGCTTCATTCCGCGTGATGAGGCGCTCGGCGACGCGCGAGCCGGTGGCGGGCGTCGTTTCCGTGTCCATGTGCAGCGCCTCGATGGTGCGCCCCAGCACGCCGCCCTTCTCGTTGAACTCCTTGATGGCCATCATCGCGCCGAGACGCTCCTCGCCGCCCGAGGCGCCGTACTGGCCGCTCGCGTCCATCGTGAGGCCGATGACGAGCGGCTTCTTCTGCGCGGATTGCGCCCACGCGTGATGGACCTTCCAGGGGCCGAAGAAGGTCGCGCCGGCCCCGGCGGCGATGGCTTGCATGAGGGTGCGTCGTTTCTGGCTTTTCATGGCTGTCCTCCTTGGCGGTTGACGATGGTCGTGCCGTTGATTTTTTCCTGGGCCTCGATCATCGAAGGGAGCATG
>Ga0315912_10004278_pt1 | contig 13610 bp, 9 predicted proteins | sample VfabasoilMG_FD_204469 | JGI IMG/M metagenome (GOLD analysis project Ga0315912, IMG submission 204469) | Garden soil microbial communities collected in Santa Monica, California, United States - V. faba soil | ecosystem: Environmental > Terrestrial > Soil > Garden | place: USA: California... | reverse complement strand
CGGGTGATGAGGCGGCCGAGGCCGTGCAGAAGCTGGGCGAGCTGATCAACAACCGCTTCGGAGAAGACGAATAGGGTCATGAGGTTCGACGGTACGAGCATGCACCAGAGCGGCGCCGCGCAGGTGATCGATGGCATTGCCGGTTCGGCCGGCTATGCCATCGGTCATGTCGTGATCGTCGACACGCGTCGCTCGGGCGTCGTGCGCCGCCATATCGCGCCCGAGGCGGCAGCCGAGGAGCTTTCGCGCTTCGACGACGCCGTAAAGCTCTCTGCGAACGAGTTGCGCGTCGTACTCGCCGCCAAGCAGGGCACTGCCAGCCGCGCCGAGACCTCGATTTTGGAAGCGTACGTACTGATGCTCGAAGACGAGACCCTGCGCGCAGCCGTCGAGGGCAAGATCGCGAGCGCGGGAATTTGCGCGGAATGGGCGCTGGATCTGGCAGTGGCCGATATGGCCGCCGTGCTCCGTCAGAGCGGCGATCCGTACCTGGCCGAGCGCAGTCATGATTTCGAGTTCGTGGAAGATCGCCTGCTGCGCACCATGGCCGGCAAGCAGGGCGCGGTCGTGCTGCCGAAAGATGGCGCGCCCGGCGTGCTCGTCGCTCATGATTTGTCACCCGCCGAGACCGCGGGCCTGACCAAAGAGCGCGTGCTGGCCATCGTCACCGAAGTTGGCACGCGCACGAGCCACACGGCGATTCTGGCGCGCGCGCTGGAGATCCCCGCGGTGGTCGGCGTGCCGAATCTGCTGGCCCGCGTCGGCACGGGTGAAGTGATCGTGGTCGACGGCGTACACGGCCAAGTCGCGATCGCCCCCAGTGAGGCGCTGATCGCCGACACCCACGCGCGCGCGAGCCGCTTCAGCGACATCGCGCGCCACCGCCGTGAAGCGCGCGATCGACCGATCCGCACGCGCTGCGGTCAAACCGTCGAGCTGCGCGCCAACATCGAGCTGCCCTCGGAAGCCGAAGGCGCGCTCGAACAGGGCGCGCGCGGCATCGGCCTGTACCGTACGGAGTTCTTGTATCTCGACCGCAACGAACCACCGAGCGAAGACGAACAGTACGAAACCTATCGGCGTGTGGTGGAGGTGCTGGCGCCTTTGCCCGTCACGCTGCGGACCTTCGACATCGGCGGGGACAAGTTCGCGTCCGTGTTCCAGGTTCCCTCGGAGATGAACCCAGCGCTCGGTCTGCGCGCGGTGCGCCTAGGGCTGGCTCGACAAGACATTTTCCTGACGCAGCTGCGCGCGATGGTGCGCGCCTCCGCGCACGGCCAAATGCGCGTGATGGTGCCGATGATCGCCTCCATGGGTGAGTGGCGTCAGGTCAAGACGCTGTTCGCTCGGGCGGTGGCGGAGGTCGACGCGCGCGGCCAAATGCGCAGTCCGCATATTCCACTCGGCATGATGGTCGAGGTGCCCTCGGCCGCCGTATTGGCGGAAGAATTCGCGATCGAGACCGAGTTCATGAGCATCGGCACCAATGATCTCGTCCAGTACACGCTGGCCGTAGATCGTTCGAGCCCAGAGCTCGCGTACCTGGCCTCGTTCTACGATCCTGCGATTTTGCGGCTCGTGCGTATGGTGATTCAAGCGGGCAAAAATCGCTCGCGGCCGGTCTTGGTCTGCGGCGCCATGGCGAGCGATCCGCTGGCTGCGCTCTTGCTGGTGGGCATGGGCCTCCGGGAATTGAGCATGGAAGCCGCAGCCATCCCGGAAATTCGCGAAGCCATCGGCAACGTGACCGTGGCCGAGGCCGAAGAAGTCGCGCACAGCTGTTTGCTTGCCGAAACGGCTCGGGAAATCGAGCACATCCTGCACGCACGCTTCGCGGAGCGCTTGGACGCAGGCGAGTGAGAGCGAAGCGCGGCGCTTACGCCGCGCGACAGGGAGACTCTTCATAGGCAGCGTGCGACGCAACTCGCCCTGCGCTCTGACCGATACAGGCGGATGATGCGCGGGTTGGTCTTGATTTTTGGGGTCGCCTCACTGCTGCTCGCTTGCGAGGCACCACACGGTGCTGGGCCGCGCGCGACGGCAGCTCGGTCCTTGGTCGTGATCCATACGGCTGATTTGCACTCGCATCTGTTTCCCGAGCGTCAGCTGATCAGCAGCGTCGATGCGGCGCGTGGTCTGGCGCGAGCAGGCGAAGTCGCGGAGGTCGGCGGTTTCGCGCGCGTGGCACACGTGGTCTCGGAGATCCGCGCGAACGCGTCTCACTCCCTGTATTTGGACAGCGGTGACTTAGTGGAGGGCACCGCCATCTTCAGCGAATTCGCAGGCGAGCCGGAATTGCGGGCCTTGAGTGCGCTCGAGCTCGGTGCAGCCGCGCTCGGCAATCACGATCTCGCTCCGGGCGCAGAAGCCTTTGCCCGTAGCCACCGCCTGTTCGCGGACTTTCCGGTGCTGGCGAGCAACTACGCGGACAATGGCTCGGAGCTCGCCTCCGCACTGCTGCCCGCAGTCGTGCTCGATGCACAGGGGCTCAGGGTAGGGGTGATCGGCGTGGCCAACCCCGCGAGTCCGAGTGGCCTGGGGCGTGCGAACAATCCTTACGGGATAGAACTCGTGGCTACCGCCAGCGCGGTCCAAACGCAGATCGATCGCCTGCGCTCAGAGGTCGACCTGTTGATCGCTCTCAGTCACCTCGGTCTCGACGGCGATCAACGCTTGATCAGCGGCACCAGCGGCCTCGATGTCGTGCTCGGCGGCCATCAACACCTGGCGTTCGCTGCCGCGCAGGAGCACATGGACTGCGCGGGCACGCTTTCGAACGAGCGCGGTTGTAGCCCGCGGCGCGTGATCCTGGTGCACTCGGGCGCGTTGGGGCGCTACGTGGGTGAGCTCGATCTGCAGCTCTCGCCGATCTCGGAAAGAACCTCGGATGGCGTCGCGGCGGATGTGCGCGGCCTGCGGGTCACATCGGCCGAGTATTCGCTGATCCCGGTATCCGCGGAGATAGCGGCGGATCCCGCGCTGAGCGAACTGCTCGAGCCGTATCGCGAGCGGCTGAACGCGGCGGGCTTCGATACGCCGTTGGCCTTCGCCCGGGGCGCGGTCGAACGCTACGCCGCGAGCGGCGCTGATTCCGCGCTCGGCAACTTAGTCGCGGATGCCATGCGCGAGCAGAGCGGGGCGGACTTTGCCTTGCTGAACAGCACCGGGCTGCGCGCCGATCTCCCGCCTGGTGAGCTCACGCGCACGATGCTCGCGGCGGCGCTGCCATTCGCCGATCCGCTCACCGTGCTCACGTTCAGCGGCGCTCAGCTGCGTGCGTTCTTCAATCAACAAGCGCGCACGGCGAGTGAGCGTGAATGCCAAACGCCAATTCAGATTTCGGGACTCAGTCTGCAGTTCAAGTGTTCAGGCTCGTCGTCGAGCGCGCTCGTACGCATTCCGAGCACCGCGCGCGAATTGGATGCGCGCCGCACATACACGTTGGTCACCACTGCGTACCTGGCCGATGGCGGCAGCGGCTTCGACCTGCTGACCGAAGGAACAGCGCGTCTCACGCTCGACGTCGCACCCTTGGACGCACTGCTCGAGTCCGTCTTGGCCTTGCCCAGCTGTGCCGAATCGACCTTGCCGTGCCTCGACCCGAGCAAGCTGCGCGACCATCGAATCGCTGTCCAAAGGCAATGAGCGGGCGGCTTCTGGTGCGGCCGCTGGGCCAATCAATTGCTCGACTATCGCCACATCCGGGCCAATTTCCGCAGAAATCTCGGTGAGCGGCCGGCTGGCCCAGTGGTGGCGGATCCGAGACAGCCAGGGTTGACCAGGGTAAGCGGGCGCGTATAGTGTCGCCCGCCGTTTAACAGACGGCTATTCGAGGAAAGTTAGAAATATGCCACAGGACGCGGACGTCAAAAAAGACGTAATTTCCAAGTATCGGCTGCACGAATCTGACACCGGTTCGTCGGAAGTGCAGGTTGCTCTCCTCAGCCAGCGTATTGATTACCTGACTGAGCATTTCAAGACGCACAAGAAGGACCACCATTCGCGCCGCGGGCTATTGAAGCTCGTCGGGCAACGGCGTCGCCTTCTCGACTATTTGAAGCGCTCGAACCTCGAGCGCTACCGGACGGTCGTGAGTTCTCTCAACCTACGCAAGTAGTCGCGGAGCCCTCTCAATCTACTTTCGGGTAGGTGAGAGGGCTTCCGTCGTTTGTTTCCGAACGCGAGGAGCCTCTCCTTCGACTTCGCTTCGTGTCCCGAACGCCGCCTGCCTCGATCGTGAGACCGAGAAAGGACGTTCGAGCCAGGAATCGAGGCTGAAGATCGGGCGCTCGCCTTCGGCGTTTACCGCACGCAGCGGCACCATGCGCCAGGGGGCGCTAAAACCCATGTTTGTTCGTGAATCCGTTAATATTGGCGGTCGTCTACTCACGTTTGAGACCGGTCGTCTGGCCAAGCTCGCGCACGGCGCGGTGCTCGTCACTTTCGGCGAGAGCGTCGTACTCGTCACTGCCGTCTCGAGCGAAGAACGCCCGGGGCTCGATTTCTTTCCGTTGACCTGTGAGTACGTCGAAAAGACCTACGCCGCGGGCAAAATCCCGGGCGGCTTCTTCAAGCGTGAAGGCCGCCTGCGTGACTACGAGGTGCTCACCTCGCGCTTGATGGATCGTCCCTTGCGCCCCTTGTTCCCCAAGGGCTTCAAGAAGGACACCCAGGTGATCGCGACCGTGCTCAGCGCGGACAAGGTCAACCCGACCGACGTGCTGGCCATGACCGGTGCCAGCGCGGCGCTGCACATCTCCGACATCCCGTGGGCTGGCCCGATCGTCGGCATCCGCGTGTCGCGTGTAGATGGCGAACTGATCGTCTATCCGACGTTCGACCAAGCCGCCGCGGCGGATCTCGACATCACCGTGGCCGTCAGCAAAGACGCGATCATGATGGTCGAAGGCGGCGCCGATGAATGCAGCGAAAAGGAGCTGATCGATGCCCTCTTCTTCGCGCACGAACAAGCGCAGCCGATCCTCGCGCTGATCGAGAAGATGCGCGCTGCCGTCGGCAAGCCGAAGCGCGAGTTCATCTCGCCCACGCTCGACGAAGGCATCGCCAAGCGCGTGGCTGAGCTCGCCGACACCGATCTCGGTGCGGCCAGCGTGATCAAAGAAAAGAAGAAGCGCTACGAGCAATACGCGGTCGTCAAGAAGGCGGTCGTCGAGAAGCTGACGGCAGAGCTGGGCGCCGATGCGTTCCTGGCTTCGGAAAAGCTGATCAAGGCCGAGATCGAACATCGCAAGGCCGAGGTCGTGCGCACCATGGTGCTCGACACGGGCAAGCGCATCGACGGTCGCGACGGCAAGACCATTCGCCCGATCAGCTGTGAAGTGGGACTCTTGCCCCGCGTGCACGGCTCGGCATTGTTCCAACGCGGCGAGACGCAAGCCATCGTCACCGCCACTTTGGGTACGTCGACCGACGAGCAGAAGATCGACGCGCTCACCGGCGAATCGTGGAAGCGCTTCATGCTCCACTACAACTTCCCGCCCTTCAGCACCGGTGAAACCAAGCCGATGCGCGGCCCAGGTCGACGTGAAGTCGGTCACGGTGCGCTGGCTGAACGCGCCGTGCAACGCCTGATCCCGACGCACGATGAGTTCCCGTACACGATCCGCATCGTCAGCGAGATCCTCGAGTCGAATGGCTCGAGCTCGATGGCTTCCGTGTGTGGCGCTTCGCTCAGCTTGATGGATTGCGGCGTTCCGCTGCGCCGCCCCGTGGCTGGTATCGCCATGGGCTTGATCGCCGAGGGCGAAAAGTTCGCCATCTTGAGCGACATCTTGGGTGACGAAGATCATCTCGGCGACATGGACTTCAAAGTCTGCGGCACCGAGAAGGGCATCACGGCCATCCAGATGGACATCAAGATCGCCGGCCTCGGTCGCTCGGTCATGGAGAGCGCGCTGGAGCAAGCGCGTGAAGGCCGCATTCACATCTTGGGTCGCATGCACGACACGCTGCCCACGGCCCGCACCGAGATCAATCGCCATGCCCCGCGCATCACGACGGTCAAGGTCAAGCCGGATCAGATCCGCATCATCATCGGCCCCGGTGGCAAGACGATCAAAGGCATCGTCGATCAAACGGGCTGTGCCGTAGACGTCAAAGACGACGGCACGGTGTCGATTGCGAGCTCGGATTCGGAAGCCGTCAAGCGCGCGCTTGCGATCATCGAGGGCCTCACGGCCGAGCCGGAAGTGGGCCGCATCTATCACGGCATCGTGAAGCGCTTGGTCGATTTCGGCGCCTTCGTCGAGATTTTGCCGAACAACGAGGCGCTCCTGCACGTGTCGGAAATCGCACACGAACGCATCGAATCGCCCGGTGACGTGCTCAAAGAAGGCGAAGAGATCGACGTCAAAGTGATCAGCGTCGAACGCGACGGCAAGGTCCGCCTGACCCGCCGCGAACTCTTGCCCTTGCCCGAGGGTGAAGAAGGCGAAGCCGCCAAAGAGCGCATCGCGCGCTCGCGCGAAGCCGGCCCGCCCCAACGCGGCCCGCGCCGCGACGGCCCGGGTGGCGGCGGCGACCGCGGTGGTCGCGGTGGCGATCGCGGCCCGCGCAGGCGCTGAGCTCGTCTGAGCTGAAAACGACGAACGGCCGGGACCCACGTCTCGGCCGTTCGACATTTCGGGTTACGATTCGGGCATGCCTCGCTATGCTGCGTTCCTGCGCGGAGTCAGCCCGATGAATCTGAAGATGCCGGCGTTGAAGGCGGCACTCGAGAAAGCGGGGTTTACGGATGTGAAGACGCTGCTCTCGAGTGGCAACGTCGTATTTGCGGGGCGGCGCGCGGCGGATGTGACGATCGAGAAGAAGATCGAGGCCGCGCTGGAGAAGCAGGTGGGCAAGCGGTTTGGCACGATCGTGCGCTCGATCGAGGAGCTCGAGGCGCTGATCGAGGCGGAGCCGTATCAGGCGTTTCGTTTGCCGGCGGGGTCGAAGAAGGTGGTCACGTTTTTGCGCGCTGAGCCCGAAGGCAAGCTGGCCTTGCCGCCCGCGCTGGACGGCGCGCGGATCTGGACGGTGCGCGGGCGCGAAGCCTTGAGCTCCTATGTGCGCAGCGATAAGGGCCCAGTGTTCATGGCCTTGATCGAGAAGACGTTCGGCAAGGACGTGACCACGCGCACGTGGGACACCGTGCAAAAGGTCGCGCGCGCGGGCTAAACGATGCGCAGTGCGCGCCCCACCAAGACCTCGTTGTGGGAGCCCGTGCGGTAGCCACCGAGGTCGAGCGTAATGTATTGGAAGCCGTGCTTTTTGCCGGCGCTGACCACGGCTTCGCGCACGCCGGGCGCGAGCATGAGCTCGAGCTCGGACAGCGCGACCTCGATGCGCGCGATTTTTTCGTGCCAGCGCACGCGCACTTGGCGAAAGCCGAGCGCTTTGAGTTCCGCTTCGAGCCCGCCGATTTGCGCTAGGCGTTCGCTAGTGACGCTGGTGCCGTAGGGGATGCGGCTGGAGAGACAGGCGGCGGCGGGTTTGTCCCAGATGTCCATGCCGATCGCGAGGGCCGCGGCGCGGACGTCGCTCTTGGTCATGCCGGCTTCTACGAGCGGGCTGCGCGCACCGGCATTTTTGGCGGCTTCGAGCCCAGGGCGATAGTCGCCGAGATCATCGCGATTGGTGCCGTTGACGACGACGGCGAGCTGCCATTCACGGCGCTTGGCTTCGGCGATGTCGTACAACTCGGACTTGCAGTGAAAGCAGCGGTCAGGCCCATTTTGAACGTAACCTACGCGCTCGAGTTCGTGTGAATCGACGAAGCGGTGTTCCGCGCCCAGCTTTTGGGCGATGCGCGCGGCGTCTGCTTTCTCGCCCTCGGACAAGCTGGGGCTGACCGCGGTCATGCCGATCGCGCGCGCGCCGAGCTCGGCGTGGGCAATGGCCAGAACGAACGCGCTGTCGATGCCGCCGGAGTAGCAGACCAAGACCGAGCCCAGCTCGCGCAGGATGCCGCGTAGGGAGTCGAGCTGCTGCGTCGAAGAAGTCACGCCGGAGTCATATCATTTTGGGGCGCGCGGGCCGCTCTTGGCGTTCAAGCCCTCGAATTGCTTACCGAGCAGCGCTCGTTCTCGGACATTGATTGTCCGATGCCTGAGCTACGATCACTGGCATCGGCAGCGTGAGCTGTTAATATGTTCAGTATCCCGATGGCTCTTCCCGCCCACCTGCTCGAGCGCTTGCCCACCGTTTCTCTGCGAGAACATGGCGTACGTATCGGCTCGGTAGCCGGGGCAGCTGTCCCAGCGGAGGAGGCCGCGTTCTCGCTCGGGATGGAGGCGCTCAACCGGGTCTTGCCTGATCATGGCTTGCCTCGGGGCGCGGTCATCGAGCTCAGCGTTCATGGCGGTTCTGCGCTGGGTACGAGCCTCGGTTTGGCAGCGTGCCGTGCCGCTCAACAAGCGGCCGTTGCCCGCGGAGGCAGCGTGCCCTGGTGCGCCTTCCTCGATCCATCGAGCACGCTGTATGCCCCTGGGGTGGCCGCCGCAGGGGTGGCGCTCGATCGCCTGCTCGTCGTTCGACCCTCGGTCGAAGCACTCAGCCGCGTGGCCCTGCGCATCGTCGAATCCGGCGCCTGCGCCGTCACCATCGTCGATCTATTGGGGATGCCTGGTCAAACCTTGTCGGTCAATCTCACGGCTTGGTTGCGCGTCGTCCGGCGCCTGGCCATGGGTGTGGATGGCACGCCGAACAGCGTGATCTTACTGACTGACGCGGCTGATCCGCGGCCCTTGCCGTTGCCTGTCGCGCAGCGCATCGAGCTCGAGCGGCCCAGTGAGGGCAAGCTCAGCGTGCGCATCGTGAAGGACAAGCATGGCCGCATCTCCTCGCCGCGCTCCATCGCTTGGGTCCGCACTGGCCCCGCGTGGAAGACTGACTCGACTCACAGCGCTTCGAACCAACGGGAGTTGAGCAATGTCCGCCGTCTCGCCTGAACTCGCGCCGTCCGTTCCGTCTGATCCGTCCGTTCCGTCTGCGCGGCGGGTGCTTTCGCTCGTGCTGCCGGAGCTTCTGTGTGAGCTGGCCGAAAAACGGCTGTTGTGCGTGCTTTCTCGGGGTAAAGCCAAGCCACCCTTAGGGGTAGTGCTCGTCTCGGGCGAGCCGAAGCCGGGTAATTCGCAGGCCCCCACCGAACAAAAGCCAGGTGACTCGCAGGCCGCCGCCGAACGAAAGCCAATCGATGCCACGGCCAAGCTGAGCGCCGTGAATGAAAGCGCCAAGCGCTACGGCGTGCGTGAAGGGCAAACCATTGCCGAGGCCTGTGCGTTGGTCGCAAGCCTAGTCGTGCGAGAGGTCACGCAGGCTGAAGTGCTCTCGACTTTGAGCAGCATTGCCGAAGTGGGGCTCAGCTTGGGCAGTACGGTTTCGGTAGAAGCGCCGGACACCGTATGCGTCGACATTACAGGTTCGGCTCATTTGCAGGGTGGGGAGCTCGCGCTCGGCTCTGAGTTTGCCAATCGCGTGCGCGCCATGGGTCATTCGGTGCGCGTGGCCATTTCTGACGGTCCGCGCCTGGCCCGCGCTTTCGCGCATTGGTTCACTCCCAGCGCGGCTGATCCGGAAGATCGCGGCGTGTGTGTGGTGCCTTCAGCGCACACCGTGCAAGCCTTTGCGGCCTTGCCGATCAACGCTTTGCCGCTTTCCGGGGATACCGCGGGTTGGTTCGTACGCCTGGGCGTGTTCACGGTAGGGGAGCTCTGCGCTTTGCCGCGTCAGGCTCTGGGCAGTCGCCACCGTGACTGAACTGTGCGCAGGGCGCGATCGCGCGCCGTTGGTCGCCTTTGCGCCCGAACGCACCATCACCGAAAGCAGCTCCTGGGATGAACCGGTCACGGGCACCGAGCCGCTGTCATTCGTGCTCGGTGGGCTCGTCTCGCGTGTCAGCGCGCGTCTGACGGGCCGCGGTGAAGCCGCGCAATCGCTGCTGCTCACGGTGCTGTGTGATCCCGCAATCGCCCGCTTCCGCGGCGAAAAAACCGAGCTCGTGCTGCGCTTCAAGCTGGCCGCGCCGCTCTACCGAGCCGATGAGCTGCGGCGCGTGCTGAGCGCGCGTTTGGCTCGCATGAAGCTCGGCGCACCCTCGCTCGGCATGCGCTTGTCGGTACCCAAGTTGGTGCCCGCCGTCGCGCGTCAGCTGGAGCTTTCGCAGGTGCTCGCAGGCAACACCGTCGGCATTGCCGCCGAAGGCGAGATCCCCGTGCTGATCGCCGAGCTTTCAGCCGAGCTGGGCGAAGACAAAGTGGGCATTCTCCAAGTGTGTGATTCCCATCGCCCTGAAGCCAAGAGCAAGCTTGGCCCAGCTCAGTTCGAACCTGCCGTTCGCGCCAACCCCAAAAAAGCTCGCCTACGCAAGGCCGAGCCCTCCTTTGCCGAGTTGCCCGGTGCACCCACCCGCCTCTTGCCGCAGCCCTGTGAGTTGCACGGCTCGCTCCGCGTCGGTGTCAGCTTGGCCATCGATCGCAGTCTCTACACCATCGAACATCTGCGCTTCGAACAACGGCTCGATGCCGTGGAGTGGTGGGGCCACGCGCCAGTCACTCGTGATTACGTGCGCCTCTGGCTGCAAGGCGCGTCCGGCGGCTTCGAAGCGGTCGCGTACGTCGATCGCTCTACGGGCCGGCGCTATCTGCAAGCTTTGGCGGACTGAGTTGCCAGCTCAGAAATAAGCGAACGATCTCGGGTGGCTGTGCGCACCTCTAGACGAGCGTCGGCAGCTGAATATACGTTCAGTGGTCGTGTTCGCCGAGCTGCTTGCCACCACCTGTTACTCCTTTCTGCGCGGAGCTTCGCAACCCGAGGAGTTCGTGCAGCAAGCGGCGAGCCTCGGCCTTTCGGGGATTGCGATTTGCGATCGCAATGGGCTGTACGGCGTCGTGAAGGCCTTCAATCAGGCGAACAGCTCGGGACAACGCTTCATTACCGGGGCCGAGCTGACTCTGGCGTCTGCGGCGAGGAAGAAGAAGCGAGGCCGCGGCGCGCATGAGCCGCCCACGCTCGCGTTCTTGTGTGAAACCCATCAGGGGTATCAGAACCTGTGCCGGCTACTCACGCTGTCGCACGCGGATCAGCCAAAAGGCGAGAGCGCGCTCGAGCTCGCTTGGCTCGCGCCGCACGCGCTGGGGTTGTGGGCATTGCTGCCAGCTCCGCGTTGTCCGGGCGATCCGAGTACACCCAGCGCGAGCGTGCTCGCTGCCGTGCGCGAAGCGTTCGGCGCGCGCGCGGCGCTCGTCATGTACCGTCATTTGGACGGTTTCGATGATGTGCGTCAGGCTTGGGTGCTAGAGACGGCCGCGCGCTACGGCTTTCGCATCATCGCCAGCGCGCGCCCGCTCTTTCATCGCCCCGAGCGCAAGCAATTGTGTGATGTGGTGAACGCGATTCGCCTGGGCACGACGCTCGACCGCGCGGGCACGCAGCTTACGGGCAACGCGGAGGCCTATCTGCGTTCGGAAGCGCAAATGCGCCAGATCTTTCCCGATCATCCCGAGTGGGTGGATGCTGCCGGTGAGCTGAGTGAAAAACTCGATTTTCGGCTGGATCAGCTCAATTACAAGTTTCCCTGCGCTTTGGCGGAGGGTGAGAGCGCCGATCAGAAGCTGACTCGCTTGGCCTGGGCCGGGCTGGGCGAACGGTACCCGCAAGGAGTGCCGGCGAGCGTACATGCGCAGGTGGAAAAAGAGCTGCATCTGATTGGCCGGATGGAGGTCGCCTCGTATTTCCTCAGCACCTGGGAAGTGGTGCAGATCGCGCGCGAAAAACGCATCTTGTGTCAGGGGCGAGGCAGCGCGGCCAACAGTGCGGTGTGTTACGCGCTCGGCATCACGGCGGTCGATCCCGAGCGTTCGAATTTGTTGTTCGAGCGCTTCTTGAGCGTAGAACGCAATGAGCCGCCGGACATCGATATCGATTTCGAGCACGAACGGCGCGAAGAAGTGATCCAAGCCATTTATGAGCGGCATGGGCGAGAGCGCGCGGCCATGGTCTCGGAGGTGATCTGCTATCGCGGCAAGAGCGCGCTGCGTGAAGTGGGTAAAGTATTCGGTTTGTCTTTGGAGCAAATCGATCGCTTGAGCGGGACGATCACGCATTGGGATACGGCCGAGGTGAGCCCGCAGCGCTTGCGCGAAATGGGCTTCGATGAACGCGGCGAACGCATTCGACGCATCCTCTCGCTTGCTCGACAATTGTCCGGTTTTCCCCGGCATTTGTCGATCCACGTGGGCGGCTTCGTGCTCTCGGCCACGCCCTTGTCCGAGGTCGCGCCGGTGGAGCCGGGGCGCATGCCGGGGCGCACCGTGGTGCCCTGGGACAAAGACGACATCGAGACGCTCAAATTTTTCAAGATCGACGTGCTGGGCCTCGGCATGTTGACTGCGGTTCGCAAAGCGCTTTCCAGCATTCACGCCGAGGGTGAGCTGACACATTCTGCGGCGGAACGCTTCGATCCGATCGACGTACTGGCCCGAGTGCCCAAAGAGGATGCGGCGGTGTACGAGATGATCACGCGCGCGGACACCGTGGGCGTGTTTCAAATCGAGAGCCGCGCGCAGATGGCAATGCTGCCGCGCTTGAAACCGAAGAATTTTTACGATCTGGTGATCGAAGTCGCGATCGTGCGCCCGGGGCCGATTCAAGGCGGCATGGTGCATCCCTATCTGCGTCGCAGAGATGGCGAAGAAAAGAGCGCTTCACCGCACCCGTGTTTGACGCCGATTTTGGAGCGGACGCTCGGAGTGCCGCTATTTCAAGAACAAGTGATGCAGATCGCCATCGATGGCGCGGGTTATTCGGGCGGTGAAGCCGACCAGCTGCGTCGCGACATGGCTGCTTGGAAGAAGACCGGTAAACTCGAACGCCACCGCGAACGCTTGTTGCTCGGCTTCGATCGCAAGGGCATCAATCGAAAGTTCGGCGCCGCGCTGTTCGAGCAGATCAAAGGCTTTGGCGATTATGGCTTTCCGGAATCGCACGCAGCCTCGTTCGCATTGCTCGTTTATACTTCGTCTTGGCAAAAGCGACATTATCCAGCGCACTTTGCCTGTGCGCTGCTCAACTCGCAGCCGATGGGCTTCTATTCGGCGGCGACCATCTTGCACGACGCAGGGCGCCACGGCGTAGAGGTGCGGGACGTGGACGTGACGCAGAGCGAGTGGGATTGTACGCTCGAACCCGTGCGCGCGCTTTCTGAAGATGCCGAAACTCAGCGCTGTCCACGGGCGATTCGCGTCGGCTTCAGGCAAATCAAGGGCTTGTCCGAGAAGTGCGCACAGCGGCTGGTCGCGGCGCGGTTCGCTCGCCCCTTTGCATCGTTCGAGGACGCAGTTCGACGCGCCCAACTGCGCGATGATGAAGTCGAACGCTTGGCGGAAGCCGGCGCTTTCGAGACCTTGTTACCTGGGCGCAGGCAAGCGCTGTGGCAAGCGCGCGCGCCGCGCGTCACGGGACTGTTCGCAGGCAAAACCACGGTTGAGCCCGAAGTGCGCTTGCCCGCCTTGCACGCGGCCGAAACCTTGCTGTTGGATTACCAGCACAAGAGTTTGTCGGTCGCCGATCATCCGATGTGTCACTTTCGCAAAAAGCTGAACAGCCAAAAG
>Ga0315912_10004277_pt1 | contig 13611 bp, 7 predicted proteins | sample VfabasoilMG_FD_204469 | JGI IMG/M metagenome (GOLD analysis project Ga0315912, IMG submission 204469) | Garden soil microbial communities collected in Santa Monica, California, United States - V. faba soil | ecosystem: Environmental > Terrestrial > Soil > Garden | place: USA: California... | reverse complement strand
GTAACAACGCCATCGGGCTGCAGAACCGTGCATGGCATGGAACGAACTTCCGACTTGAGGCACTAGGCTACGGTTACATTCGAGGGGTGGTACTACCGCGACGGGTCGTACTACGGCAAGTGCTCGAGCGGCACCGTATCGATAGGCACCTATCCTGGCGAGGACGTGGGCAGCAACGACCCGCTCGCGTCGGAACAGTACCTCGTGTGCGCATGCTTCTGGAGCCTGAGCTGAGCACGTCTTCGGGTTCTGAATCCGAGGGCAGATTCGAAGTGAGCTGCCCATGTCTTCAAAAGCGGTTCGTGAACGAAGCGTTGAAAGATTTCACGTCCGGCCCAAGACGGATGATCGGTTCGAATGATCTCGATTCTATCGGGTCGCGGACTAGGCTCCGAGCATGCCTGCATGGAATGCTCGACTGATCGTGGCGATGACGATCTCGCCGCTCCCCTTCTGGGCCGTCGCGTGCGAGCCCCCGCTCGGGATCGACGAGGGGAGTTCGTCAGGCGAGTATCATGCGGACGACGCATCGGGGACGAACGATCACATCTCCACGACCAGCGACGAATCCTCGGCGACGAGCCATGAGGCTTCGGAGACGAGCCACGATGGCACGGATGCGACGACGCCGGACGGTATCTGCGGAGACGCCAGAATCGACGTGGGTGAAGAGTGTGATGGTACCGAACTCGCCGGAGCTTCGTGCGATAGCCTCGGGTTCACGAGCGGTTGGCTGTCCTGTTCGACCGACTGCACGTTTGTGACCGATGCTTGCGGGCCCGGAACACCGGTACTCCAGCTCGTGGCTTCGCCGATCAAGCGGTTCACGCTCAGTTGGGAACCAGTGATCGGGGCCGATATGTACCGTATCGACGAAAGCCCATTCCCGGGTGACCCGTTCGAGCGACTCGCCGACGACTTCCAAGGCACGTCGATTTCGTTGACAGTGCCGCTCGCGCTCCGTCAACGAGCGACGTATCGGCTATGGGCCTGCAACGACCTCGGATGTTCGTATTCGGCGCTCCTCCAACCGTCGACTTCGTTGGCCGAAGCGGTCGGCTACATCAAAGCCTCGCACAAGCAGCGCCAGAACTTTGGTCGCAGTGTGACACTGAGTCCGGACGGCAACACCCTCGTCGTGGGTGCACCCCTCGAGGGCGACAATGACTCCGGTGCCGCGTATGTGTTCGTGCGCGAAGCATCGGGATGGTGGACGGAGCAAGCCTATCTCAAAGGGTCGAATCCGGTTCCATCGTCCAATTTTGGTTACTCGACCGCCCTCGATGAGGATGGCAACACCCTGGCCGTGGGAGCCTACCACGACCGTACCGGCGGGCATTGGGCGGGTGCGTTCTACGTATTCGTACGCGACGACGCGGGCACGTGGTCGCAGCAAATCTACATTCCAGCGGTGAGAGGTCCCACCTCTTCCCTCTGCGTCGACACGCGGCTGGGCGCCGAAGACACCTGTGTCGACGCGGAATTCGGTAGCGGCGTTGCACTCAGCGGCTCGGGCGACACGCTCTTCGTCGGTGCTCGAGGCTTCGGTTCCATTCACTGGTTCGAACGTGATGACGAAGGTCGGTGGTTGGCTTACCTGAGTATGGTTGGATCCGACAGTCACTTCTACGGCGAGGATATGGCGTTGAGCAACGACGGCAACACGCTCGCCGTGGGTTCGCCCACCCGAGATCCCGATCTATACCCAGGTGATGTGACGGTGTACGTCCGAAACGACAGGAATGGTTGGTCGCATCAAGGAACCCTCGCCTCTTCGACCGGCGCAACGAATGACGGCTTCGGGCGTGATGTGGCGCTGAGTGGAGACGGCAACGTGGTCGCGGTGGGTGCACCCGAGGCCGACGGCGATGGCAATTCACGATCGGCTGCTGGCGCCGCTTACGTGTTCGTTCGGACCGAAACCCAATGGTCGCAGTTCGCCCATCTCACGGCGTCCCATCCCCATGCGGACGACGCTTTTGGGGACGCCGTTGCGCTGAATGGCGACGGAAGCATGCTCGCCGTCGGAGCAAGTCGTGAAGACGGTGCGACCCACGGTCTCGGTGGCGACCCGCTCGATCTCGGGGCGACCGATTCTGACCATGGTGCTGCCTATCTATTCTTGCGTGACGCCATGGGACATTGGGCACCGCAGGCTTACGTCAAGGCATCGAATCAGAGCCTCTCCTTCGGTGATAGCCTTTCGCTCGACCGCACGGGCGACACGCTCGCGGTCGGGGCCCCACTCGAAAGCGTCGCCAGCTCCGTCATCGATGGCAACCAAACCAACTATTCGAATCCCGGTTTCGGCGCGGTCTACCTCTATTGAAGAGCGTCGCAAGATCGCGGCCAGCGTGGTCCCCCACCCGGCCGCGCCTTCGCCAAACCCCATTGGGTGTTCAATAGACGTAGACGGCACCCGCCTCGGTCGCGGTGTTGTCGGCTTGATCTCCCCCGATCCCGGTCGCCCAGCTGTCCTCGCCGGGGGCACCGACCGCGAGCGTATCCCCGTTGCCGCTGAACGCGAAGCCGGCGCCAAAATGGTCTCCGCCTTCGGTGTTCGAGGCTTTGACGTAGGCTCGCTGCGACCAATCCCCGAGGTCGTCTTCCGCAAAGATGTAGACGGCACCGGCACGCAAAGCGAGCTGGTTGGTGCCGTCGCCATCGATACCGATGGCGTTGCTGCTCTCGAGCGGTGCCCCGATCCCGAAAATGCGACCGTCTCGGCTGAACACGACCTGGCTGCCGAACGCTTGGTCGTTGGCTGTGTTGGAGGGTTTGACGTAGGCCTGCTGCGACCAGCCATGGCCCTCTTCGTACGCGAAGACATAAGCGGCGCCCGACGATTCGGCGCGAGCACTGGTGGTCTCGTCCCCGTTGACTCCCGTGACGTAGGTATCTTCGGACGGGGCACCCACGACGAGTCGCGTTCCGTCGCCACTGAGGCTGAGTGCCCCCCCAAAGTGATCGCCTGCCCTCGTGTTCGACGCCTTGACGTAGTGGGATTGCGACCAGTCTCCGCTCGGGTTCCGCGTGAATAGATAGACCGCGCCGGCATCTTCTGCAGCGTTGCTGGCTTGATCTCCTTGGATGCCGGTCGCGTCGCTGTCTTCGCGGGCGGCTCCGACCGCGAGGGTCGTGCCGTCTCCGCTCAGTGCGACACTCGTACCGAACACATCCCACGTGTTCGGGTTGGACGCTTTGATGTAGACCTGCCGCGACCACTGCTGGTCCTCGCCGCGCACGTACACGTAGGTTGCACCCGAATTCACGATATGGCCGACTGGCTCTGAATCCTCGTCACGCACAGGCACGAACGCCTGTTCATCGCCATTGATACCGCTCGCACCGCTGTCTTCGCCTGGAGCGGTCACCGCGAGCACATCGCCGTTCTCGCTCAGCGCAACGTTGCTGCCAAATCCGGTGTCGCTGCAATTCCAAGGGTCGTAGTGACCGTAAGGATCGTCTCCGCAGATGTCGTAGTGGAGCACGGTGGCGTCGATATTGACCTGTTGCGACCATTGACCTTGGTCATCTCGGACGAACACATAGACCGAGCCCGCTCCGTAGGCGATCCTCTCTTCGTTGCTGGCACCAACGGCGAGGGTATTGCCATCCCCACTGAGCTCGATGTCCGCACCAAAATACGCGTATATGTAGTTGCGGTTCGACTTGATGAAGGCCTGCCGCGACCAAACGTCGGCATCGTCTCGCACGAAGACATAGACGGCACCGGAAGCAATGGCATCGTCATTACCTTCGAGAGGGTGATTGATCCCCGGGGCGTAGCTATCTTCGTAGATCGAGCCAATCGCGAGGGTCTTCCCATCCTCGCTCAGACTGACGCTGTGGCCAAGCTGCGCAACATAGGTGGCAGACGCCGCTTTCATGTAGCCGATGGCTTCGTTCATCGAACTCGTCACGTCGACGGGAACCGATGTCGAGCATCCCTCGTGATTGCACGCACGGAGCCGATAGCTCGCCTCGGAGCGAAAGTGCAGCGGCATGGTCCACGACATCGACTCACCGGTCAGATCGTCACCGAGTTGGACGAATGGCTCACCCGGAGCGACGCTTTCCTCGATCTGGTAGAACTCGGTGCCGGGTACGACGAACCAACGGAACTCGAACTGCTTGATCGCGGAGAAGGTGAGTCTCAGGAAAGGAACCCCGACCGGCACGCACGCTTCCACGTCGTAGGCGCATGCATCGGAACAACCGAGGGTGCCGGTCGAGAACCCGAGCCTTTCACATGTGGCATCGCCGAGATCGTCCTCTTCGCATTCTTCTCCCGCCGCACGATTGATCAGACCATCGCCGCAAACCACCCCCGTGCAATCGATGTCGCAGGTCGCGGACGCGCCCCCGGTGTCACACTCCTCTCCGGCCGCGAGATTGGCCAGTCCATCGCCACAAACCGAAAACGTGCAATCGGGGTCGCACGCTGCCGATTCACCGTCGCACTCTTCGTCCGGCGATACGAGTCGGTCCCCGCACCGCGTCCCCTCCTCGGACGATGGGGCCTCGGACGATGGGGTCCCGGAGGAACTGCTGCTGCCTTCGGAGTCGGAGTCGCCCTCGGACCCCGTCGACTCGGAGTCGGTTCCCATACCGACGCCCGAGGTGTCCGGAGGATCGATCGGAGGGTCCGTCAGGCCGTCCATGCCAGCGTCGTCGGACGAACTACCCTCGCCGTCGTTCGACGGAACGAACTGGCACGCGACGATGCCAAGGGGGAGGCAAGTCGTCGCATAAGACCATCGAATCCACGATGCAGCCATGCAGAGAAAGTAATCAACGGCGCCGTGAAATCGAGCTGATAGACTCGGGATTCTGACTTGGGCCGCCAGCCACGGATGGTCTCAGCGTTCGCGTTTGGGTCGTTTTCACGTGGACCACGTTTCACGCGGTTCGAACATCGTTGGATGGATGCGTCATCCGAGCGATGAGGCTCGCGACCGCTGCGAGTCGACCCCTCGATGAAGCGGGTGCGCGGCGAACCTTCAACGGGTCCGAAACGAATACCCGCCGTCGATCGCCCCCATGCGAGGTACCCGATCACGAGGTCGCGGGAGCGAGGCTCACGTCTGCACGATCGACCCCAGAATGTAAAGACCCGCGATGAGGCAACCCAGCGATGCCATGCTTGAGCGCATCGGCTTCGGCGACAGTGTCTCGTGTCTAATCTCAACGGTGCAACGATGAGTTCGGCTTCGAGCGTCGCGACGGGGCGTGCTGGCAGAGTGAAGACCTCGAGCGACGGAAGGAAGTCGACAAACCTTCGCGGATGTGGCGTCCTATTGTACGTCGGGGGCAGTCGTTCATGAACCGCGTATTCGTTTGGTGGACCGCTGCTTCGACCCTCGTGGGACTTTCCGCGTGCACGCCCGTCCCGTCGGCAACCAACATCTCGGATGGGTCGGAGGGCACATCGGAGCCGGGGGACGGAGACGCGGCAACGGCCATGGTTGGAACCGGTACCAGCGCGGAGGCCGGTGGGGTCGACAGTGCCACGACGACCGCGGGAACGGGTGTCGAGACGATCGGGGAGACGACCGGCGGGACCGAGACCGGGGACACGGGACCGCTCGGCACCGACTGCCCCATCCCGCCGACTCCGGCAGCGGTGGTGGATCGACCGGCCCTGGTCGTGTCGGGGCCGGGCAACTTCTGGCAGGTCTCCGAGGTCCTCCCGCCGGGCGGAGGCGCGGTCACGGTGACCGTCACGGCGACCGAGCTCCAGGCTTGGCTCGGGTTCGGCGGCACCTTCAACGAGGCGGGATGGGATGTGCTCTCGGAGCTGACGCCCGACGAACGAGCACGGGCGATGCGGTTGTTGTTCAGCCCGAGCGAAGGGGCCAATTTTGCTTGGGGGCGGATCCCGATGGGCGCGAGCGACTATTCGATGGATCGCTACACCCTCAACGACACGCCGGGGGATTACGCGATGGAGAGCTTCTCCATCGATCGCGATCGCATGCGGTTGATCCCGTTCATCAAGGCGGCTCAGGCCGAGAAGCCGGACATCCGGTTCTGGGCGAGTCCTTGGACGCCCCCGCCGTGGATGAAGACCGTTCAGGAATACAACGGGACGAACCTGCTGCCCGACGGATCGAACGAGGCGACGGCGTGGACCGCATTCATGCTGGACGATCCGCAGACGCTCGGCGCATATGCCCTCTACTTCGCGCGGTTCATCGAGGCGTACGAGGACGAGTGCATTCCAATCGAACACGTCCAGCCGCAAAACGAGCCGGGATATTCCACGCGTTATCCGTCGTGTGATTGGGCGCCCGGGTTGCTCGGAGCGTTCGTCGGCGAGTACCTGCAGCCGACCTTGCAGGCAAGGGGCCTGCAAACCGAGATCTGGTTCGGCACGCTTTCCAACCCCGACACCTATGAGGACCACGTCGGTGGGTTGACGGGCCTCGCTGCGGCGGCCACCGTCGGCGTCGGTCTGCAGTGGAATCCCATCGATCGCGTCGGGGAGCTGGTCGACCAGGGGTACGTGGTGATGCAGACCGAGCACCGATGCGGCAACTACCCGTGGCTCGACACGATCGCCGCCAACGAAGCGACCGCGGATCGCAACAGCTTCTTGCCCGGCCGCGCGCCGAACAACCACAACTACGGGGTCGAGACCTGGGACCTGATCCAACAGTGGCTCGAGGCGGGGGTCCACTCGTACAGCGCATGGAACATGGTCCTCGACACCGAGGGGCAGAACCTGGACGCCGAGCGTCCTTGGCCACAGAACTCGTTGCTCGTCGTGGATCGCGACAGCGATACGCTGATCGCGACGCCGGCGTACTACGTGTTCCGCCATCTGTCGTACTTCGTCGATCCCGGAGCCGTGCGGCTGGACACCACCGGCGGCAATGCGCTGGCGTTCCGAAACCCCGACGGCAGCCTGATCGCGGTGGTGCACAACGCGGGGCAAGGGGCAGCCTCCATCAACGTGGCGCTCGGTGGCACCACGGTCCAAGTCCAAGTGCCCGGGCAAGGTTGGGCCACGATCAACTTCGAAGGATAGAAGCCATGGCGCGTACGCGGGGATACTTCGTAGGTTTGTTCATGCTGGTCGCCTGTGGTTCGGGGCAGCCTTCAACGAGTGCTGCCGATGGCAACGACAACGGGGGGAGCTCGACGGCCGGAGCCGAGATGGGATCTCCCCCGACGAGCGGCGGATCGACGGCCACCGGGATGAGCGGAACCGACGGCACGACGGTCGGCACCGCCGAGACCACCGCAGCGACGGGAGGCGGCGACGAACCGGCCGAGCCATATCCGTTCCCCGCGGTCGTCCCCGACGAGGATGGCTCGGCGCTCTGGCTCCGCTATCCGGAGGTGCCCTTGGAGGGGCTCAAGTCGGAATATCGCGCGGCGTTCGTCAGCGTCGTGAACACGGGCACGAGCGACAGGCTCGCAGCGGCGACGGCCGAACTGGTCACGGGGCTGAGCGGTCTACTCGGACAGGCCGTGTCCACGACTACGGCACCCGCTCCCGGGGCTGTGGTCCTCGGTACTGTGGGCACCACGGCCATCGATGGCTTCGGACTGACCGATCGTGTGGCGTCCTTGGGTCCGGAAGGCTACCTCGTCGAATCCGTCCCCCAAGCGAACGGCACGGTGACCGTCGTCGTGGGCAACAGCGACATCGGTGTGCTCTACGGTGCTTTCGCGCTCTTGCGTCATCTGCAATCGCACGACTCGGCCGCCGGCTTGTCGCTCAGCGGCAGCCCCCGGATTCGACATCGCGTGCTCAACCACTGGGACAATCTCGACGGCACGGTGGAACGCGGCTATGCGGGCGCCTCGATCTGGGATTGGGATACGCTGCCGGGCACGATATCGCAGCGGTACGTGGATTACGCGCGGGCCAATGCGTCGATCGGGATCAATGGCACCGTGCTGACCAACGTCAATGCCACGCGGGGCAACAACGCGGATATGTGGGCAGACGGTACCCGTGCGGCGAACCTGCAAAAGGTCCAGGCCTTGGCGGATGCGTTCCGCCCCTACGGGATCCGGGTGTATCTGACGGCACCATTCAACGCGGCAGGCAACGCGAACCCCAACGATCCCGCGACCCGAGCGTGGTGGGCCGATCGGCTCGACGAGATCTACGCGCTCATTCCCGACTTCGGTGGGTTGCTCATCAAGGCCAGCTCGGAGGGTGAGCCCGGCCCCTCCAACGGTGCGACGCATGCGGACGGAGCCAACATGTTGGCCGCGGCGGTGGGCGACCGTGGGATCGTGATGTGGCGCGCGTTCGTGTACGCGGAGAACCTCGCGTCTGACCGCGTTCGGCAGGCGTTCGACGAGTTCGGCCCGCTCGATGGTCAGTTCGCGGACAACGTGTTCGTGCAGACCAAGAACGGACCGCTCGACTTCCAGCCGCGCGAGCCGATCCACCCGATCTTCGGGGGGATGCCCGCGACCAAGGTCGCCCTCGAGCTGCAGATCACCAAGGAGTACCTGGGGCAGGACACGCACCTCGCCTACCTGGGACCGCTCTACGAGGAGGTCCTCCAAACCGACACCTTGGCCACGGGCGCAGGCTCGACCCTGGCGAGGATCGTCGACGGGACCGTGTTCGGCTCCCAAGATTCTGCGATCGCGGGCGTGTCCAACGTGGGCGACGACGTCGACTGGACCGGATCTCACTTCAACCAGGCCAACTGGTACGCCTACGGCCGCATGGCCTGGGACCCGGACTTGAGCGCTCGCGTCGTTGCCGAGGAGTGGGTCCGACAGACCTTCTCCAACGACCCCGCGCTCGTCGTGCCCGTCGTCGAGCTGATGATGAGCTCCCACCCGACGTTGGTGAACTACATGACGCCGCTCGGTCTCGTGCACATCATGGGCACCGACCATCACTACGGTCCGGCGCCTTGGGTCGACAACCTCGAGCGCGGCGAGTGGAATCCGTTCTACTACCACGAGGCCGCCGCCGACGGGATCGGGATCGATCGCACAGCGACCGGGACCAACGCGATCGCGCAGTACCCCGCCGCGATGCAACTGCAGTATGTCGACCGGAGCACGATCTCGGACGACTTCTTGTTGTATTTCCATCGGGGCGGGTGGTCAGACCCCATGGCTACGGGGCGCACGTTATGGGAGGAGCTCGTTCACCGCTACAGCACGGGCGTCGACGGGGTCCAGACCCTGCGCGATCAATGGTTGGCCGCGGAGGGTCGCATCGACGCGCGTCGCTTCGCCGAGGTCTCCGAGTTCCTGCAGATCCAACACTTCGAAGCTCGCTGGTGGCGCGACGCCTGCCTGACCTACTTCGCGCAGGTCGGGGGCAACCTGCCGATCCCCGCCGGTTATGCGCCCCCAGCCAACAGCCTGGCCTTCTACCAGCAGCTGCACGATCAGGGCACGTGTCCGCCGGATCCGACCAAGCCCCGCTGCGAAGCCATCTACGCCGGAGCACCCTCGCCCGCCGTGCTGCCCTGATCGATCCGAACGCTGGCCCACGCCGACCCGGGTGGCCGCCAATAGGTCCACTCCGCAGCGAATCAATACAGCGCGAGAGCGATTTTCCGGGTCCACGTGGCCACAGCACTCCAGTCTCGTCAATGTGGTCCAACATCCAATTGAGCCAATCAACCTGGATTGCAGGGGCCTGGCCAACGTGGACGATCCGGATATCCTCGCGGAGCATTTGCGGCTCAAATCGACGATGTGAACTGCTGTTCGAGCACGACTGTCCTCGCTCGAGACCGACCCTGGCCCTCGCGATGGGTCTCAGCTTCTTCGTCGCGGCTTGCGATACCCCGACCGCCCCCTCCGAGCACACCGCCCAACATCGTGATCATTTGGGGGGACGACATCGGCCAGTCGAACGTCAGCGCGTACAGCCACGGGCAGATGGGCTACCGAACCCCGAACATCGACCGCATCGCGAGCGAGGGCATGATGTTCACCGATTATTACGGCGAGCAGAGCTGCACCGCAGGACGTGCCGCATTCGTGACGGGGCAGAGCGTTTTTAGGACAGGCCTGAGCAAGGTCGGCATGCCCGGTGCTGAGACCGGCCTGTCGAGCGAGGACGTGACGATCGCGGAGCTGCTGCGGTCCCGCGGCTATGTGACCGAGGGCTACGACTTCCTGCCGTACTTGACCCGCCAGACCGACACGGGTCCCCGGACCGACTTCTTCTACTTCAGTGACGACGGCGACCTCACCGGTTTGAGATACGACAACTGGAAGCTCGTGTTCGCGGAACAGCGCGCTCGCGGAACGCTGCGGGTATGGGCCGAGCCCTACACGGCATTGCGCGTGCCGAAGATGTTCAACCTCCGGACCGATCCCTACGAACGCGCCGACGTCACCTCCAACACGTACTACGATTGGGCGCTCGAGCATGCGTTCTTGCTCGTACCCGCGCAGGCCTACGTGGCGAACTTTCTCGGCACGTTCAAACAGTTCCCGCCTCGCCAGAAGGCCGCGAGCTTCACCGTCGACCAGGTGATGGAAAAGCTCGAATCCTCGATCGGATCCCACTGATGCGCCGGTCCGTCCTTGCAAGAACACGGGCGTGTCTGCTCGTTGGACTCACGCTCGGGGCTTGCGTGCGTGTCTCCCCGCGCTCCGCCGACACCCCGGTGGATGCGCGGGCCGCCGTTCCATTGCCCTCGTGGTCCGCCACGCCGAGTCGCGATCGGATCCTCGCGTTCGTGGCCGCGGTCACGACACCTGGGGGAGCCGACTATGTCCCCCCATCCGCCCGCGTCGCGGTGTTCGACAATGACGGCACGCTTTGGTCGGAGCATCCGTTCTACTTCCAGTTCCTTTTCATCATCGACCGCGTGCGCGAGCTCGCCGACGCACACCCGGAGTGGAGAGACACCCCGCCGTTCAAGTTCGTGCTGGAGAACGACCACGACGCGTTGTTGGCCTCCGGCAAAGAGGGGTTGATGGAGCTCCTGATGGCCACGCACGCCGGGCTGACGACCGAGGAGTTCACGGACGTCGTGCGGTCGTGGACGGCCTCGCATCGGCATCCACGATTCGATCGCCCGTATACGGAGCTCGTGTATCAACCGATGCTCGAGCTCCTCGACCTGCTGCGGGAACACGAGTTCAAGGTATTCATCGTGTCGGGGGGAGGCCTCGACTTCATGCGCGCGTGGGTGGAATCCGTCTACGGGATCCCGCCCGAGCGGGTGGTCGGGAGTACGCTCGGCGCCCGCTACGAACTCCGCGATGGCAAGGGCGTGATCGTCAAGATCCCCGAGATCGATTTCATCGACGACGGACCGGGCAAGCCGGTCGGGATCCAGCGATTCATCGGTCAGCGTCCGATCCTTGCGTTCGGCAACTCGGACGGCGACCTCGAGATGTTGCAGTGGACCCGGCAAGGCAACGGTCCATCGTTGGTGGGGCTCGTCCACCACACGGACGCGAACCGGGAATGGAGCTACGACCGCGAGTCGAAGATCGGACACCTCGATCGCGCATGGGACGAAGCGCAACGAGACGGATGGGTGATCGTGGACATGAAGGAGGACTGGAAGGTCGTCTATCCGTTCGAAACTCCGACCAACGCGGGCACCGAGGGTTCTGCCGTCTCGGATTGAGACGTCCGCTCGACGGCGATCTCACCAACCTCACGGTTGAAGCGGTGGTAGGATCTGCGTCTGGTCGATTCTGGGTGGCGCTTCGCTGCCCAGCGTGGTTCCACGCCAAACGATGAACTCGATCGTTTCGTCATCGACCGATCGATCGAACGTGAAGGCAACCTCGGTCGGGTGTGATTGCTCGTCGACCTCCCTGACCTCGACAACGACCCCTCTCACGTGGATCCGCTGACCGCGGTGCATGGGCTCCTCGGGGGCACGCACGAGATAGTCGAACTTCGTTGTGAGCAATGACGACGATCCTTGCACGACGAGTGTTCGATCGCTTTCGCGGGACCAAGCGAAACCTGGCAACCCCGGCGCCAGAAGGATCGACGATACTTTCGGATCCGGATTGGGATCGGGATGGAGGACCGAGAAGTAGACCGGGATGATCGGTATCGGTGGGTTGACGAAGACGATGAGTTTGGTTGTGGATCGTGGCTCCATCATTGCAGGTCGATCGAACAAGTTACTCAAGTTCGTCAGTTCCGATGAGATCCGGAGCGGCAGGAGCAACGGCGCCACAACGAGGTGGAGCACGAAGAACAACACTGCGACGACCCGTTCCAATACTCGCGGTTTGGCGGAAGATTGCAGGTACGCCGCGAGGAACTCCCCGATAATTCCCGCAGTCCCCAAGTGGGCGATCAAGAGCAATCGATCTTGCGGGAGGGCCGACCCCAGCGAAGGCACGAGCGCCAGCGCACTCCCGATCGCAAAGAACCGCACATGGGCGTGGGATGCGTTCGGCCGAACGCCGTACCCAGCGATAGCGAGGATCAGGGCTGCCGCGATCGCCAGATGCACAGATCCGAGTGACGGCGGAAGAAAGGCGTAAATGTCCGCGGGCGGTCCTCCGAACGCCGAACCCATCAACACTACCCACGATGCCATCGCCTCGATACATGACGATACCGTCGAGAGCGGATTTCGATAGAAGCCCGAATGTGCGGTTCCGAATCCAGAAATCACGTAGATGGATGCCCATACGACCCCGATCGCCGCGTAGGGAACGAGCGAGATCCACCGCCGGGTTCGTTCGTAGGTGAGCACGTACGCAACCAAATAGCCACAGACGGCGACACCGGCTTCTGCGGACAGCAGGCTGGCCGCAAACCATGCACACGCGAGTCCGAGGGAACCCCTCGCGCCGTTCGTCCAAAAGCGATGATGGGCTCGCAAACACGCGAACACACACACCGTTGCGACGAGCCCCGATCGCGCAGCGATCCATCCAACGGCCGTGGCATGGCCATCATCGCACGCGTAGACGAACGCGGCCACGATGGCGGCGATTCGCTCCATACCGAGCTCGCGATAGAGTCGCGCAGCCAGAAACGCTGCACACACGTAGAGGCCCACGCTGAACGCATGCGCGCCGATGGCCGAGTCGGGCCACAGCCATGCATCGAGACCGTGTGTGAGCTCGGTCAAGGGCCGCCAAAACGAGATCTGCAGATCCGGCGACGTCCACCAGGGCATCACCCCGAACGCAATGGTTACCTTGGTCATCTTTGGATCGACGACGAACGCAAACAATCCATAGGGACTCACGCGAGGACGAGACACAGGGATTTTCCCCTCGAATATCGCGCGGTGGACATGGTCGTCGCAGCTGAATCCGAACCAGAGGGCCGGCAGCGAGAGAACGAGCGCCAACGCTGCCGCCCAGACCTCGAAGGGAACCCGACGGAGGAGTCCAAGGATGTTGCGGATCACGAAGCCGAGGATACGCCGTCCGCTCGCGCTCGAATACTTCACGAGCGAGCTCGAGCTCGGTCCCACCTATCTGCGCTTTCGTTTCGGCGACGAGCCGTCGCTCCTCGTCGATCACATCGCGACGGGCGAGGTCTAGTACTCGGTGCCGGAAGTTCGTGGCCGGTTAGGCGCGGAGCTGCGCCGCGAGGGCAAGGCGCGAGACCGAGTCGTATCGGGAATACGGTGAGCGTCGAGCAACGCAGCCATCGTGGCGTAGTGC
>Ga0315912_10004275_pt1 | contig 13616 bp, 13 predicted proteins | sample VfabasoilMG_FD_204469 | JGI IMG/M metagenome (GOLD analysis project Ga0315912, IMG submission 204469) | Garden soil microbial communities collected in Santa Monica, California, United States - V. faba soil | ecosystem: Environmental > Terrestrial > Soil > Garden | place: USA: California... | reverse complement strand
GCCGCACGCGCTGTTCGCCGCGCTGTATCTCAGCCTGTTTGGAGTGTTCAGCCTCGCCCTTGGGCGGTGGCAGCTGCGCAATGCCCCTGCGGTCATCCTCGCCGGCATCTGTGGCGCGGCGATGTCGGTCTACGCCGTGCTGCCGCTTCTGTTGGAAACCGATTGGGTGATGATCGAACCCGAGGGCGCCCTGTTCGGGCTGCGCCTGCCCAGTATCCAGCGCCTCGGCCAGCTCGCGTTGTGGCGCAACACCCGCACCACCTGGGGGATCGACTACTGGGCCTATCTCGGGCTGCCGCTTCTCGCGCTCGCGGCCATTGGTGCATGGCGCGGCGCCAACCGCGCCCTGGTCTTTGCGGTCCTGCCCTGCCTAGTGGTCGGCCTGTTCCTGTTCAACCCGGTGGTGCGGGACGTGATGTTCCTGCTGCTGTTCCTCGCCATCCTTGCTGCCATCGGACTGGACCAGCTTCTCCGGACCACCTCGTGGCTCGTCCCCATCGCCACCCTGCTGCTGCTGGCTGATGTTTCCAGCACATCCATCCAGCCCGTCGCCCGGCTGGACAAGGATTTCCTCATCGCCGCGGGCCAGTACCTGGAACGGGTATCGCCGGGTGAACGCATCGTCGAGATTGTCCTAGACCGCGACGGCAGCTTTTCCGCCAATATCGGCCCCAATGCCGGCCCCATCAGCTATCGCGCGTCCGTTTCCCGCGTTGCCGGGCACCACAATATGGCGGCAACGCGTGTGCATAATTTCGCCGCCGCCATCATCAAGCGCGCAGAAGCCGACCTTCGCTTCAACGGCACACTCTCCACCGGCACCCGCACCCTGCTCGGCATCCTCAACGTTTCCCGGATCGTTTGCTTCAGCTCCACGGCCATGGGCTGCCCCGCGAGCTTTGCGGACACGAAGCAGGATGGCCCACTCGGACGCGTTATCCCCATCACGCCGGAACCGGCGCTGTTCGCTCCTCGCCTCGCCCCGCTGGACCCGCCGACGCAAACCGACAAGCCCATGTTGTGGGACGAGCACTTCACCGCCGCCGCGTTGCAGACGAACCGCGCCCAAGCCGTGCTGGACGACTGGCTTCGCCTCGCCGCCACGGCACCCGGTTCACAGACCGCCACCACACTACCCGTCCGCACATTGCAACACTGGCCGGACGACGCCCGCGGCCCGGCGATTCCGCGCCTGGTAAGCCACGAGACCACGCTACAAACCCACCGCTTCACCCTGGAAACCAGTGCCGCCACCTACGTGCAGCTCGCCGTGCCCCTGTTTCCGGGCAACCACGTGCGCGTCAACGGCACAGACATCACGCCCCTCCAGGGCACGCTGAACCTCATCGTGCTGCCGTTGGGCCCCGGTACAAGCGTTGTTGAGGTCGCGCCATTTACGACGCTCGTCCGCGCCCTGTCATTGTGGATGACACTGGCCGCCGCCCTGGCGACAGTCTTCCTCGCGGCCCTTCTGCGACGGCGCGAAGCCGCCGCCTGAGCACCTACCGCCGCGGATACTGCATGCAGATTATTTCGGCGCCCTCGGCCCCGGCGGTCACACGCAGCGCCTCTTCGTCGGGGTGGACGAACATGCAGGTGAACACACCCAGTGCCACGCCATTGCCCACATCCACGCCGCCGCCCACCACCAACCAGTTCTGCCCGCGCCCGGACGCCGGATTTCGCCCGGTGATCGTCTCGCCCGGCGCAAGGCGATAGCGCCAGGACCCCAGTCCATCCGACTGTTCCGGCACCAACGCTACCTCGGCTTCTGGCACCAATGCCACGGGTGCCGGGTCCGCCACCGCTTCCCGATGCGGTTCCTTGCGGTTTTCCTTCAGCACAAGCCGCTGTTCCGGCATGTAGCGCGCACCGGGGTCCCAGCCATTGCGCAGCGTGAAATAGTTCACGCCCTTCTCGGTCGCCACAATCGGGCCATAGGCGGAATAGCGATTGGTGTAGTGCACGGAGATACCGGTCACGTCGTGCGTGCCCATCCGCGCCTCGCCGCCCACCACTACCTGGAACTGATCCGCCTGGTGGAAATGTGGCTTGACCACCTTTCCCGGGTCCTGCTCCACCAGGAACGCCATCGGGTAGATATCCTCTTCCCCCGGCACCGGCGCGTCTTTCGGCAGCGTGTGCCGGTTGGCACCCAGGAAGGTCGTCACCCAATACGTGGACCCGTTCGACTCGCCGCGCCGGCGCGTGGCACGAGCTGCCTCGGGCGTTGCAATCATCACCATCGGGTCATCTCCTCCGTCGATCGTCGCCGCGCACGCTCTCGCAACCCGGCGGCAAGGTCAAGCGATCCGCCATTTTTAGCATGCGCGCACACGATAACCCCGGCACAACCATGCTGGCGCACCGGGGTTTCATCGCCACCCGCCTGATAAGGCGTAGTACGCCGAACGGAACCACCCGCGCCAATCGGCTCGGGAATATTCCGCCGGCTAGGGTATCGGATCAGATCGCTTCCTTCAGTTCCTTCGCAGCGCGGAAGGCAAGCTTCTTGGAAGCCTTGATCTTTATCGCTGCGCCTGTCGCCGGATTGCGGCCCATGCGCGCAGCGCGCTTGCGCACCTGGAGAATGCCCAGGCCGCTCAGGCGGACCTTCTCACCCTTTTTCAGATGCTTTGTGACCAGCCCGACCAGGTCGTTCAGAACAGCCTCGGACTGCTTCTTGGACATCTCATGCGCCTCGGCCAGGTTGGCGGCGAGTTGCTTCAGCGACACGGTCGCGGTGGCGGCTGCCTTGGCCGCAGCCGGCTTTGCCGCCTTCGCGGCGGGCTTGGCGGCGGCTTTCGGGGCGGCGGCTTTCGGTTTGGCAGCCATATTTAAGTCTCCCATTGGCGTGGTTGCTGGCAGGTCGGCGAGGGCGGAAGAGGCCCGTGACACACATGCTTGCGCATTGCTTCGATTCGCCGTCAACGCCCGGCGATGCGGGCCGATACGCAAACAAGGCCCGCGCCGCAAGGGTTTTTGTGGGATCACCCCACGAAAGCGCCACCATTCACGTCCAGAATCGCGCCGGAGAAGTAGCTGGCCGCGGGTGTGCAGAGGAAAGCGATCGGCCATCCCAGCTCAGACGCCTGACCCATGCGGCCCATCGGCAAGGAATTGCCCAGGGTGAAACCGGTGGTCATGGCCGTCTGCACCGGCCCTGGTGCCACGGCATTCACGAGCACGCCACGCCCCACCGCCTGGCGGGAAAGTAGCTTCACCAATGCATGCACCGCGCCCTTGGAAGCGGAGTAATCGGGTGGCGTGTTCATGCTGGTGCCACCGGTTTTCCCGGCCACGGACCCGACGAGCACAATGTTGCCGCCGCCATGCGCGGCCATGTGGTCAATGCATGCGGTGGCCAGTTGCAACGGTACGCGCACGTTGATGTCCATGACGCGATGGAAGCGGTCGTGCCAGTTGGCATCCTCGCGCCAGTACTTGTTGTCCAGGATAGCCGCGCAATGTGCGACCGCGTTCAGTCGGGGTCCACTGCACAACTCGGCGACGAATGCATCGGACGCGAGGTCGCCCTGCGCCTCCTCGCACTTCGTGCCGGACGCTTCCAGTTCAGCGCGCACATCGGCAAGCGGCGCGCGGTCGCACAACACGAGATCGGCACCCAATTCCCCCAGGATGCGCGCGCTGGCGCGTCCGATGCCGCTTGCGGCACCAGTTACCAGCACACGCTTGCCGGTCATGTTCATTGCGTCGGGAAGGGGGCGGGCGGATGCGCTCATCTTGGGTTCCTCCGTTTATGGAACCCAGTCTGTCACGCGGGCCGGCGCCGTCAAACCCGCCCAAATCGCATCGTTAGGCGTTCTGCAGCCGGATCAGTGCGAAGCCGATCACTGCGGTGCCGATCAGCATCAGCATGCCGGGTAGTGCCGGCCCCATCGGGGCCAGGTCCCCAAGACGCGGCACCAGCGCCGCCAGGGCGCCGTTACCGTCCCACAGCAGATAGGCGCCGGCCAACCAACTACCCGTGCCAAATGTTACCGTCATCCGCCAAAGCTTCTCGTTTCGTCGCTACTACCCATGCGTCGGCACGGCCGAGCATACGCACGCACCAGTTGTTAGCAAAAGGAACCATCCCCGGTCACATGAATTCTTCGCGACACCGTATTCCACAGGATGCCGGCATATTCCTGCTCCGTCTGTGAACAGCTTCACACAGGATGGCGAAAGTCAGCGGAACTTCACCAGCTTGCCGGATGGCTCGCCGATGACCGCGTCATCCGCCATTACCCGCTTGCCACGAATAATTACTCCCACTGGCCAGCCGGTAATGTCCATGCCCGCGAACGGAGTCCAACCACAGGGCGAAACAATCCAGGATTCTTCGATCCGCCGTTGCCGCTTCATGTCCACCAGCGTGAAGTCTGCGTCGTATCCCGCCGCCAGCCGGCCCTTGCCGATGGCGCCATACACCCGCGCCGGCCCGCCGCACATCAGGTCCACCATTCTGGACAGCGATAGGCGGCCGTTGTTCACATGGTTCAACATGATCGGCACCAGCGTCTGCACGCCCGTCAGCCCCGATGCGCAGGTGGGCCACGGCCGCATCTTCGCTTCCCGCGAATGCGGTGCGTGGTCGGATCCGATGGTGTCCACCAGCCCGTCATTCACCGCGCGCCATGCGGCTTCCATGTGCTCCTTGCCGCGGATCGGCGGGTTCATCACCGCGAATCCACCCAGCCGCTCGTACACATCCGGCGCGAACTGGGTCAGGTGGTTCACCAGCACTTCCGCCGTCACCAGGTCGCGGTAGTCCTTCAGGTAGTCGAACTCCTGCGCCGTGGAGACATGCAGGATATGCGCCGGCCGCCCCGTCTTGCGCGCCAGCGCCATCAGCCGCCGCGTGCCCAGGAACGCCGCTTCCTCATCCCGCCACATCATGTGGTTGGAGTAGGGGTCGCCTTCCTTGAACATGCCCTTGCGTGCCTGCAGGCGATATTCGTCTTCCGAATGATACGAAATCCGCCGCCGGCCGGAGCGCATCACCTTCTCCAGGCTCTCATCGTCCTCGATCATCAAATCACCGGTTGAGGAGCCAGCGAATACCTTGATGCCACACACGCCGCAGCCGCATTCCAACCCGCCCAGCGCGGGGATATTGGACCGCGCCGCGCCGACATAGAGGCCCATGTCGCACCAGGCGACCTTCTCCACGTAGTCCTGCTTCCAGGTGAGCATCTTCTCGTCGATCAGGCTCGGCGTGGTGTTCGGCATGTCGAACACACACGCCAACCCGCCCAGGAGGGCGCCCTTGGTGCCAGTGGGAATGCTCTCCACCGTCGCGTCGCCCGGATCGCGCAGATGCACATGCGGGTCGATCAGGCCGGGCAGCACGTGCAGCCCCCTGGCGTCGATCACCTCTGCCGCGCTGCCCTGCGCCCCCAGCGCGACGATCTTGCCATTGCGCACCCCCACATTGGTCTGCTCCTGCCCCCAGGGCAGCACGCAGGTGCCGTTGGTGATCAGCAGGTCATAGGTCTCGGCCATGGCGGGGCGACTCCTTCGTAGGCAGGAAGGGCTTGATACGCCCGCCTGTTCCGCCGAACAATCAGCCAGCAGACAGGAGCATCTCCATGCCCAAGGGCTATTTCATCGGCGAAGTCGATATCACCAATCCGGAGGGCTACGAGGGCTACCGCGCCCAGGTCGTCCCCACCGTGCAGAAATACGGCGGCCGCTTCCTCACCCGCGGCGGCGACCCCAAGCTGATCGAGGGCACCAACGAAGCCAAGCGCATCGTCATCCTGGAATTCGACAGCCCGGAACAGGCCGCCGCCTGGTACAACTCCCCCGAATACCAGGCCATCCTGCCCATCCGCATGGCCAACTCCACCGCCCGCGCCCACATCCTGACGGGCATCTGACCCGCCGTGCTCCGCCCGCACACGGAACGCGACCTGATCGGCTATGCCGACACGCCGCCCGACCCGCAATGGCCGGGCGGCGCCCGCCTCGCTGTGAATTTCGTAATGAACTACGAGGAGGGCTCCGAGCCCTCCATCGGCGACGGCGAACCCCGCTCCGAACGCGGCCTGACGGAAATGCCGCTGCCGGACCCGGACATGACCGGCCGCGACCTCGCCGCTGAGGGCATGTTCGCGTACGGCTCCCGCGTCGGCTTCTGGCGCCTGATGCGCCTGTTCGCCGAACGTAACCTGCCGATGACAGTCTTCGGCTGCGCCCTGGCCCTGGAACGCAACCCGCGCGCCGCCGCTGCCATCACCGCCGCCGGGCACGATATCTGCTGCCACGGCTGGCGCTGGGTGAAGCACTACGCCATGGACGAGGCGACCGAGCGCGAGCACATCGCCAAAGCCATCGCCAGCCTGCGCGCCACCATGGAGGAACGCCCGCTCGGCTGGTATTGCCGCTCCGCCCCCTCCATCAACACCCGCCATCTCCTCGTGGAGGAAGGCGGGTTCCTCTACGATTCAGATGCCTACGACGATGAACTGCCCTACTGGGTCAGCGTTTCGGGCAAGCCGCATCTCGTCGTGCCCTACACGCTCACCAACAACGACACGAAGTTCCAGAACGCCACCATCGGCACCGGCCAGGAATTCTTCGAATACCTGCGCGACGCCTTCGACTTCCTCTACCGCGAAGGCGCCACCACCCCGCGCATGATGTCCATCGGCATGCACAACCGCATCCTCGGCCACCCCGCCCGCGCCGCCGGGCTGGAGCGCTTTCTGGACCACATCGCCGGCCACCCCCGCGTCTGGATCACCCGCCGGCTGGACATCGCGCGGCATTGGGCCGCCACTCATCCACCGGCCGCCTGATCGATCCCGTCGATCACACCGATCAAAACAGTTCATTGGTCCATACACTTGGCCTGTGCCATAAACCGCCCTACATGCCGGTGCGGAACCGGCATGCGTTCCGTCACGACGCACAGAGAGGAAAAGACCATGGCAGCGCTCAAGGGCAGCAAGACCGAAGACAACCTGAAGGCCGCCTTCGCCGGCGAATCCCAGGCCAACCGCCGCTATCTGTACTTCGCCCAGAAGGCGGACGTTGAAGGCCATAACGACGTCGCCGCTGTGTTCCGCTCCACCGCGGAAGGCGAAACCGGCCACGCCCATGGCCACCTGGAATACCTGGAAGCCTCCGGCGACCCGGCCACCGGCCTGCCGATCGGCGAAACCTCCAACAACCTGAAGGCCGCCATCGCTGGCGAAACCCACGAATACACCGACATGTACCCCGGCATGGCCCGCACCGCCCGCGAGGAAGGCTTCGAGGAAATTGCCGAGTGGTTCGAAACCCTCGCCAAGGCCGAACGCTCCCACGCCGGCCGCTTCACCCGCGCCCTTGGTGAACTCGGCTGAGACGCTCGGGCTGATAAGTAAGACACGGGGGGCGTTGCCCCCCTTGACCCCCCACCAAGGGCGAGCCCTTGGAACCCGCTACTTTCCGGTCTTGATGAAGAGGGGCATGGCAAAACCGTGCCACCTGCACGGACGGAGTCTGCCCCTCTTCATCAAGACCGGATACTGATGGGGGTCCAGGGAGCACGGTTCCCTGGCGGGGGATCCATGGGGGCAGCGCCCCCTTGGCCTTCCTTTCCACCCACGCGGCCACAGGCCGATTTCGTTGAAGGACATTGAGCGACCATGCGTGAGGGCAGTCTGGAAGCGCCGACGCGGCATCCGATTGATTGGCAGAGCGCGGATTTTTGGGACGGGGCAAAGCTTGAGGCCGAGCTGGAGCGGGTGTTCGACATCTGCCATGGCTGCCGGCGCTGTTTCAATTTGTGCGATTCATTCCCGCGGTTGTTTGACCTGGTCGATGAGTCGCCCACGGGTGAGTTGGATGGCGTGGCGAAGGAGGATTACGCCAAGGTCATTGATGCCTGCACGTTGTGCGACATGTGCTTCATGACGAAGTGCCCCTATGTGCCGCCGCACAGCTTCAACCTGGATTTCCCGCATCTGATGCTGCGCGCTCGCGCGGTGGAGGCCCGGAAGCATGGCATTCCGGTTGCGGACAAGGAACTGGCGAAGACGGACCGGAATGGGTTTCTCGCGTCGCTCGCCGCGCCGGTCGCCAATTGGGGCAGCAAGCGGGGCAACAAGCTGACCCGCCCGATTTTGGAGACGGTGACGGGCATCGACCGCGACGCGGCGCTGCCGCCCTATGCGTCCACGTCGTTTGCATCGCTGTCACACGCCAATGTGCCGGTGGTGAACAAGGACGCGCCTGCCTATGGCCGCAAGGCCGTGCTGTACGCCACGTGCTTCACCAACTACAACACCCCCGGCGTCGGCATGGACACGCGCGCCCTGCTCGCCCTGAACGGAGTGCAGACGGAAATCGTCTATCCCAAGTGCTGCGGCATGCCCCTGCTGGAACAGGGCGACATCGCCGGCGTCGCCGCCAACGCGAAACAGGTGGTGGAAGAACTCGGCCCGTGGATCGACAAGGGCTACGACGTCATCGCTCTCGTCCCCTCCTGCTCCCTGATGCTGAAGTTCGAATGGAAGCTGATCCTGCCCGATGACAAGGCCGTGGCGAAGCTCGCCAATGCCACGTTCGACATCAGCGAATACATCGTGGACATCGCCAAGAAGGAGGGCCTGGCCCCTGGCATGGCCCCCATCGAAGGCGGCATCACCGTCCACCTCGCCTGCCACGCCCGCGCCCAGAACATGGGCCAGAAGGCAGCGGAAATGCTGAAGCTGCTGCCGGACACGCAGGTGAACGTGATCGAGCGTTGCTCCGGCCACGGCGGCTCCATGGGTTTCCAGAAGGATTTCTTCGAAACCGGCATGAAGGTCGGCCGCCCGGTCGCGCGCAGCGTCAAGCAGGCCGGCTTGAAATACGTCTCCTCCGAATGCCCGCTCGCCGGCTTGCACATCGCGCAAGGTGTGGAACGCCAGGGCGTCGATACTCCGCAGCCAGAACTCGTTACCCACCCCGTCCAGTTCCTCGCCCGCGCCTATGGAATAGGAGCCTGATATGAACGCTATCCGCCACGTTACCGAAGCCGACATCCTGCCCCGCGCCGAATACGCCAAGGTGCGCGGCGAACGCCGCAAGCAGATCGCCGCGCTGAAGAAGAACCGCCGCGTTGAAGTCGGCCCGCATGTCACGTTCTACTTCGAAAGCTTCACGACGATGCGCCACCAGATTCAGGAAATGCTCTGGATCGAAAACGGCGGCGCCGAGCAGATCCCAGATGAGCTCGCCGCCTACAATCCGCTCATTCCCCAGGGCCGCGAACTTATCGCCACCTTCATGATCGAGATCGACGACCCGATCCGTCGTAAGAACGTCCTCGCCCGTCTCGGCGGAATCGAGGACACGGCCTTCTTCCGCATCGGCGACGAGACCATCAAGTGCCAGGCGGAGGAAGACCAGGACCGCACCACGGCGGAAGGCAAGGCCTCCTCCGTGCAATTCGTGCATTTCCCCTTCACGCCGACGCAGATCGCGAAGTTCCAGGCCCCCGGCACCCAGGTGATCATCGGCCTGGACCACCCGAACTATGGCCACATGGCGATCTTGCCGGAAGCCGTGCGGGCCGAACTGGCGAAAGACTTCACATAGGGCGATTTTGCCTCGCCAAATGCGGCGCGGGCGTTAGATCAGCTCCCGCGCCGCGTAGATCACCTTGTCCCGGTCATCCACGCTCCACGCCCAATTGATCGTCTCGTTCTTCCTGCCCACACCGCCGAGTTGCCCCCAGTAGGCAAACGGATATCGCCCCCGGTTCGGCTCCCCGGCCACCACCACCACCACGTGACCGTTCGCGCTTTTGATCCTCTGCTTGTCACCGCGCAGCCCCGCCAGCACGAACTCACCACGCCCCGCGGCTTCCGCCGCCACCTTGCCATCCGCCAGCACCGTCCAGTGATCATTGTCCCGCAGCATGTTCGCGATATCGTTCGTCCGGCCCGTGATCGTCACGCCCAGCGCCTCGCCCACCGCTTTCACAAAGCCACTGCAATCGGATTTGTGCTCGCTCCACAGCCTCTCGCACGCCGCACGCACCAGCCCGTCGCTCATCGTCTTTCCTCTCATCGGCAATGCAAGGGTTATACCACGCACCGCTCCCCGCCACAGCCACCTCGACAGGCACCACAACGCGTGACCGCCACAGCCCCGCGGCCCGGCAGCGCAAACTACAATATCCTTTCGCAAATAATTTGTCTTGCTATTACGGAATAAAATTGGTACGAATTCGAAACAGGGCGTATCCAGAACGCGTTTCCCCTGAATAGGAATGAATTTGGAATGTCCACGAACCACCGCCCCGTACGCACGCGCATTGCCGGCATTGTCGCACTCGCACTGGCGGTCGCGCCATTCGCGCGTGCCCAAACCGGGCTGACCATCTATCGCGGCATGTGCGACGCATCCGCCGCGATTGCCCTGGACACGGCACATTTCGTCGTTGCCAATGATGAACGCAACACGCTGATCATCTACCGCATCGGCGATCCCGCGCCGGGAGTACGCCTCGATCTCTCCGGCTTCCTCGGCACTAAGACCGACAAGGAATCGGATCTTGAAGGCGCCGCGCAGATCGGTGACCGGATCTACTGGATTTCGTCCCATGGACGGAACAGTAAAGGAGATGAACAGCCCCGCCGCTACCGATTTTTCGCGACCGACATCAAGCGCGGCGCCAATCCGCCAACCGTGGCCCCCGTCGGCCAACCGTACCAGGCACTGCTGACCGATCTGAAAGCCGCCGCCGCCCTGGCAAAATACGACTTCACTAACGCCGCGACGAAACCGCCCGAAGCCGATGGCGGCCTGAATATCGAAGGGCTGGCCGCCACGGAGGACGGCAAGCTGATGATCGGCTTCCGCAATCCGCTATCCGCCGCCGGCCGCGCCATCGTCGTTATCCTGGACAACCCCGACGAGCTTATCGCCGGTAAACCAGCGCGCTTTGGGGCTCCGATGGAGCCCGATCTCGGCCGCCGTGGCATCCGCAGCATGGAACGCGTCGGCACTGATTACCTCATCATCGGCGGACGGACCGGAGACACGGGCGATTTCGTCCTTTTCCGCTGGTCGGGCAAACCCGCGGAAATTCCCGCGCCTGTGCCCACGGTCGCGCTCGCCCCGTTGCGGGCGGAAGCCCTGTTCGCGATCCCCGGCGGCGACAGAGTCGGGATCCTGAGTGACGATGGCGGCATCGACAACTGCAAGAACCGCCCCCCCAGGATCAGACATTCCGCGGCATCACCATACGGCCCTGACCATGCCCGGCGGACCCAACCCCGCCGGCCGCGAACCTAGCGCTGCCCCAGCACCTCGAACACATCGCCATCTACCGGCAGTCCCAGCATGTGCCGCCGATGCCACAACGCATAGAACAGCAGCGTCCACGCCGCATGCCCTTGCGGCCAGCCGGTCTTGCCGGAGCGGAACAGCGCCTCTACACTTGCCGGCTCGGCAATCTCCGCAATCGCGTCCTGCCGCGCCACCAGCGGACCCAGCCGCGCCCCCTGGCGCGCGATCCATGCCCCGATCGGCACGGTAAAGCCGCGCTTGGGGGACCACGGATCGGCCACCGGCAGGTTCTTCTCCAGCCATTTGCGCAGCAGATATTTACCCATCCCCTTGCGCACCTTAAGCCCGTCCGGCAGCCGGAAGGACGCCGCGGCCACACCGGGGTCCAGGAACGGGGTGCGCCCCTCCACTGCGTGCGCCATCAGGCAGCGGTCCAGTTTCAGCAGCAGGTCATTCGGCAGCCAGTCCACCACGTCGGTCGCCTGCGCCGCCATCAGGCGGCTGCGGCCACCCTCGGCGGCCACCGCCTCGGATGCCGCCGTGCCGTCGCGCCAGCCGGTGGGGTAGTTGCGGAGCACATCCACCCGGTCGAACGGCCCACGCGCGCGCATCACCCGCCCGCCCAGCCACCAGGGCCGCATCGCATGTCGGTAGCGGCCATAGCCGCCGAACATCTCGTCCCCACCCTCGCCGGAGAGCACCACCTTCACGTCCCGCCGCGCGCGCTGCGCAAGGAACCAGGTGGGAATGATCGCGTAGTCCGCCGCCGGATCGTCCATGCAGGCCACGATCTGCGGCAGGTGCTTCCACACCATCGCCTCGGAAATCTCGATCGTCTCATGCCGCGCCCCTGCCGCCTTCGCCACCGCGGCGGCATGCGCGCGCTCGTCCTTCGCCTCCGGCACGTCCCACCCGGCGGTGAAGGCCAGCACGGGGGAGGAATTGAGCTTCGCCATCAGCGCCAGGATCACGGAACTGTCGATACCGCCGGACAGGAACATGCCGTACGGCACGTCGCTGCGCTGGTGCAGATCCACACTCTCCGTCAGCGCCCCGTCCAGCCGCGCCAAGGCAGCCTCCTCGGAAATCTCCTCCGGCCCACCCGCTGGCAATGAAGCGCGGCGATGCCGCTCCACCACGCGCCCCTCGGCACACAGTGCGGTCTCCCCGGGTAGGAGCCGAACGATACCGTCGAAGATCGTCTCCGCCCCGGTGGTGTATTGCAACTGCAGTAACTCATCTCGCGCCGCCGGCCGCAGCGCGCGCTTCACGAGCCCAGCCGCGTGCAACGCCTGCGCCTCGGAGGCGAAGGCGATGCCGCCCGGCACGGATGCCATGTAGAGCGGCTTGATCCCGAACGGATCGCGCGACAGCGCCACGGTACGCACAGTTCGGTCGTGGATTGCGGTTGCATACATGCCGCGCAGTTCGTCGGCATAGCCGACGCCATCCCGCAGCCACAGATGCAGCGGCGGTTCGCAGTCGGACGCGGTGCTGAACGCCACGCCCGGCAGTGCCGCGCGCAGTTCCCGGTAGTTATAGATCTCCCCGTTCGTCACCAGGGCGGAGGCTCCGGCGAAATGCGGCTGGTCGCCGGTCACCAGGTCGATGATGGACAGCCGCGTATGCACCAACGCGATCCGGCCGACCACGGTGTTGCCCGAACCGTCCGGCCCGCGATGCGCCATGGCTTGCGCCAACGCTCCCAGTACTCCCGCATCTGGCGGCGGTCCGTTACTCGCTAATACAAGTCCGGCAATGCCACACATCAGACCGCCGCCAATTCCGCCAACTTTTCTCTCCATTGCGCGACGACCGGCGCTTGGGCGAACTCGGCGTCGAACCGTGCGCGACCCGCAGCGACCATGGAAGCCATCCGAGCCGGATCGTCCAGCACCGATTGGATGCCGTTGGCCAGCGCATCCGCGTCGTCAATGTTCACCAGCATACCTTCGCCGTTCGTGATCAGTTCGCGCGGCCCGTCCGCTGACGCCGCCACCAAGGGCCGCCGGGCGGACCACGCCTCCAGCACCATGTTGCCCAACGGTTCCGTGCGGGAGGAACTTACAAACACGTCACATGCCGCCAGCAACGCCCCCACATCCACCTGCCATCCCGGCAGGTGCACGCGGTCGGACACACCTTCCCGCCGCGCGCAGTCCTCCAGCGCATGACGCTCGGGACCCTCTCCGGCAATCAGCACATGTGCGCCAGGAAGCCGGGCCACTGACCGGATCAGCACATCAAATCCCTTGTGCGCATGCAGCCGGCCAAGCCCCAGCACCAGCGGCACGCCCTGCGGCACGCCCAGGGACGCCCGATCGATTGCCGCCTCACCGCCG
>Ga0315912_10004273_pt1 | contig 13618 bp, 13 predicted proteins | sample VfabasoilMG_FD_204469 | JGI IMG/M metagenome (GOLD analysis project Ga0315912, IMG submission 204469) | Garden soil microbial communities collected in Santa Monica, California, United States - V. faba soil | ecosystem: Environmental > Terrestrial > Soil > Garden | place: USA: California... | reverse complement strand
CAGTTGCCCGATCCATCACGCCAGTTCTCGTTCGTGCGCGTGTGGGGCACGCTCGGCTGGATCGTGGCCGGGCTCGTGATCAGCTACGTGTTCCATTGGGACTCGCCGGATGCGAAAGCCGCGGGCGCCCTCAGGAACACGTTCCTGCTGGGCGCGGTCGTGTCCGCCGCGCTGGCCGTCTTCAGCTTCACGTTGCCGGCAACTCCGCCGACCGCCAGAGGCGGCCCGTTCTCGCTTCGCGCGGCACTCGGTCTTGACGCGCTCAAGCTGCTGAAGGACCGCAACTACCTGATGTTCTTCATCTCCTCGGTGCTCATCTGCATCCCGCTGGCGTTCTACTACCAGAACGCCAACCTGTTCCTCACCGAGATCGGCACCGAGAACGCCACCGGCAAGATGACGATCGGACAGATCTCCGAGTTCGGCTTCATGTTGCTGCTGCCGGTGTTCCTGCTGCGCTTCGGCATCAAGGCCACCTTGCTGTTCGGCATGCTCGCGTGGGTTGTTCGTTACGTGCTGTTCGCCTATGGCGGTCAGGACAACGTGACGGTGTTGTTGTTAGTCGGCATTGCACTTCACGGCATCTGCTACGACTTCTTCTTCGTCTCCGGCCAGATCTACACCGACTCGAAGGCCGGCGAGCATTACCGTAGCGCCGCCCAGGGCATGATCACGCTCGCCACGTACGGCGTGGGCATGCTGGTCGGGTTCTCGTTCGCGGGAAAGATCGCCGACCGGTTCAACGTGAACGGCCAGCACGACTGGTTTCAGATCTGGCTGTACCCGGCCGGCATCGCGGCCGTGATCATGGTGCTGTTCGCGCTGCTCTATAAGAACGAAGCCATCTCGTACAAGGCGGGGAAGTAGAAGGCGGGGTAGTTCTATATATAAGAGTGACGCGCCAATGCGAGCGGTTCTCAAATGCAGGCCAACGTCACTTTCCAGGGTTGAAGTTGTGCGTGTATGACAGGGACCCGCTCGCGATGCCGATGTCATAGCCGTACACGAGTACGACCTGGACGAGATCGAGTGTTCGCGCGGAGGGATCCGCGGCCAGGACCTTCGCGGCCAGGCTCTTCGCCAGCTCCTCATCGTCTGTCCGTCGCTCGCGGATGTTGGCCACCACCTGGAGGTAAGTGGTCTTCACTCCTTCCGAGGATGACCACCCCTTGCTCACCGTGGTGTGCGTCACCAGGGGTTCGGTATAGACCGCGTTGAGCGAATCCATCAGCCCCGCGAAGGGCTGCTGCGAAATGAGACTTTTCGCGAAAAGCGGCAGCGCCGCGGAAACCACAAAGAGCGCCACAACCACGATGCCGTGGACGCGACTCGGCGGTGAGGCTGAAACGGGACCGGCTGCTCCCGAATTCACCACGAACGAGCCGACAAGAAGATCGTCCAGGGACTGTCGAGTGGGACGATTGAAGAAAAACAGATAGACCAGCGCAAGGCCCAGGCCAAATACCGCCAGCGAAAGCACGTACATCATGGGCGACATGAGCATGGCCTGCGGAAATGCCGCGTTGTTGAGAATCCACGGAATTCCCAGCGGCAGGAAACGAAGCATCGACTTGCCCAGCGGAAGCGTCGCGCCATTGGCATCCACCACCTTGATACCCAACGCTCGCTTTCCGACGGTCTGCCCATTGCGCATCGAGGAGTTCAGAACTCCGAAGTAGACGAGCGCCAGCGCAAACCCCAGGACACGGCCCCAGCCACCCAATTTCACGAACTGGTCGAACAGGAAGTAGCCGGCAATGACGCCGACCAGGCCGATGACCAGGACATCGATCGCGAAAGCGCCCAGCCGTCGCAAGGCACTGGCGTATTCAGGAGTGTTAGACACAGGTCGCCTCGTTAATGGGATGACCCTTATATACAGTCACGTTTGATTCAAGAAGGGGGCGCCATGAAACACTGGTGGTTGATCGTGATGGCCGCGTGCTGCACGGCGCGCGCCGACAACATTCCTTTGTGGGAGGCAGGGCATGTTCCGGGCGCGGCCGGAGATGGTCCGCTCGACGCTCCCTTCCTGACCGTGTTCCAGCCGCGCGCGGGCACCGCGAACGGCAACGCCGTCGTCATCGCGCCGGGCGGCGGCAACATTATGCTGATGTACGGCGCCGAAGGTGCCGACGTCGCCGAAGTCTTCAACGATTGGGGCGTCACCGCGTTTGTGCTCACGTACCGCCTATCCCCACGCTACGACAATGACGCTCGCACGCGGGACGGCGAACGCGCCATGCGTCTCGTCCGTGCGAATGCCGCGCGCTGGCATCTCGATCCCGCAAGGATTGGCCTCATCGGCTTTTCGGCTGGCGGCAGCCTGGCCCGAGCCGTCGTTGCCGCATCGGACGGCGGCGATGCGGGCTCCGCCGATCCCATCGAACGCGTGAGCTCACGCCCTGATTACGCAGGCCTGATCTACGGCGCCGGACGCGCGACGCCTGAAGAATCGTTGAAGGACTTTCCGCCCACCTTCCTGTTGTCGGCAGCCGCGGACCAGGGACCGTCGCTGGCCAACGCACAGCTGTTCATGGATCTCACGAAGGCTGGCGCCGTGGCCGAATTGCATGTGTATCAGCGCGGACGTCACGGCTTCGGCTCCGCCGTCGGCAGCCAGGAGTTCGGCGACTGGATGCCGAGATTTCAGGGCTTCCTGCGCGTCTCGGGATTTCTGCCTGTAGCCGGCGCGCCGAAGAACGCACCGACGCGCGCTTCGAAAGCGCCGGCCCCTCCCGTCAACGACGGATACGGCGACTACGTCTTCGTCCCGAAAGGCGCGTTCAAGATGGGCGATGCCGAAAAGACCGGGTGGGCGCGCGAGCAGCCCGCGCATGTCGTGGAGCTCGATGCGTACTACATCTCCAGGTTCGAAATCACCAACCGCGAGTGGAAGAAGTTTCGCGACGACCCCGGCTATGACGACCCGAAGTTCTGGCCCAACGGCCGTGTAGTACCGCGCGACCAGATTCCCTACTGGACGCAGGCCAACAATCATGGCGGCGGCACACCTGCCACCGACGACTACCCGGTGATCGGCGTCAATTGGGATGCCGCCACTGCCTACTGTGCGTGGCTCAGCGCGAAGACTGGCAAGCGTTATCGCCTGCCTACCGAGGCGGAATGGGAAAAGGCCGCTCGCGGTACCGACGGACGGCCCTACCCCTTCGGCCCATCCATCGATCGCCCATTGGCTAACTACGTGGGCGCCCAGTCGTACGACACCGTGATGCCCGTGGGCCATTACAACGGCGGCGCGTCACCTTATGGAGCGTTCGACATGGCGGGCAACGTCATGGAGTGGTGCCAGGATTGGTACGACCGTGATTACTACTCCGTGTCGCCGCGCAAAAATCCCCAGGGACCTGCCACGGGCGCTTATCGCGTAGTGCGCGGCGGCAGCTTCTTCGTCGAAGAGTTCGATTTGCGCACTTCGGCGAGATCGGCGGCGTGGCCGTCCTTCCAGGCACATCGAATGATCGGCTTTCGACCGGTGCGCGAAGCCGCGGACTAGTCCGCCGACGCCAGCTGAAGGACGCTGTGTTCCTTCTGGATCGCCTCGCCCAGTTCGAGCACCGCCGACGCGTAGAACGTCGAGCGGTTGTATCGCGTCACCACTTCAAAATTGGTAAAGCCCGCGACGAACTTCGAGGGTTTGCCCGGCGTCGGTAGTTCGAAGATCGAGATCAGGCCCTCCGGAGGATCCCGGCCCGAGAACACCACGCCCTTTGTCTGCGCTTCCGACACATCGTGGACGCGCTCGAGTCCACTCAAGAGATCCATTTCCGAGCCCGGCAACAGTCTCACGTGCGCGAACGGAGTTTCGTTCGGCACCCATCCAAATGTTTTCAGGTAGCTGGCGATGCTGCCAATCGCATCGGCGGGGCTGCCCATCAGGTCGATGGCGCCGTCACCGTCGTAGTCCACCGCGTAGCGGCGATAGCTGGACGGCATGAACTGTGGCAGGCCCACGGCGCCCGCGTACGAGCCCTTGATCGAAAGCGGGTCGATCCCGGTATCGCGCGCCAGCAGCAGGAGCTCCTTCAGCTCATCCCGGAAGTAGTCCTGGCGACGCTCGCCATAGAAGGCGATCGTCGCGAGGGCGTCGATGGCGCGGAACGAACCCGTGTTACGGCCGAAGAACGTTTCGACGCCGAGCACTCCCAGGATCACTTCGGCCGGAACGCCGAATTCCTCCTGGGCGCGCGCCAGATCCGCGGCGTGCGCCGTCCAGAAACGCGAGCCGGCGGAAATCAGTTCCGGCGTCAGGAATTTATCCCGGTACCGGGTATACGAACGCGCCGGCGACGGGGCGGAGCTCGGCACCGGGTTGGTCAACCGCACGGCCGTGGCGGAGAAGCGAACATCGCCCAGGATCCGCTCGACTTCGGCGCGCTCGATGCCGTGTTCTTCGGTCACTGAATCGATGAATGCGCGCACGTCGTCGCGCGAGACGAAATCCGAGCCCGCCGGCACTGGCGGCGCCGCGAACAGGCACCCGACGAGCAGGAGCGAAGACAGGAGCTTCGTTGCTAAGGGTTTCACTTGGCGCAGCTCGCGGAAGAACGGGGTCGTGCAAAGTTAAACCGATGGGGGGCCGCGGTCGGTGACCGCTTTCACACTAGGGTTATGATCGCCCCGTGACGACCACCCTTCTGCTCATCGAGGACCACCGGGACATCGCTGAGATGATCGCCGAGTACTTCGAGCAGCGGGGCTACACCATCGATCACGCGGCCGATGGAGTCACCGGCCTGCACCTGGCGGTGTCCAATCTCTATGACGTGATCGTCGCGGACGTGATGCTGCCCGGCCTGGACGGAATCACCGTCTGCCGCAAGCTGCGCGAGGAGGCCCGGCGCGACACGCCGCTGCTGATGCTCACGGCGCGCGACACAGTCGATGACAAACTCGCGGGGCTCGACGCGGGCGCGGACGACTACCTGGTCAAACCCTTCGAGATCCGCGAGCTCGAAGCGCGCATCCGTACCCTGCTACGCCGGCACCGCGGTGCATTGGGACGGGACACGCTCCGGGTCGGCGACCTCGTGCTCGATACGGCCACCCTCTCCGTTTCGCGCGCCGGCACGCCCATCAAGCTCATGCCGATCGGCATCCGACTCCTCACCATCCTGATGCGCGCATCGCCTCGGGTCGTCAGCCGCCAGCAGCTCGAAAACGAAGTGTGGGGTGACCTTCTCCCCGATTCGGACACCCTGCGCAGTCATCTCTATGCGCTGCGGCGCGCCATCGACAAGCCTTTCGGCAAGTCACTCCTGCACACCCTGCCCGGCCTGGGCTATCGACTCTCCGATGAAAGCCCGCCAGGACAGTGACAGCCGCATACGCGCCTGGCTTGGACAGGCGTTCATGCTGCAGGTGGCGCTCATCAGCATCGCCGCCGTGCTCGGCGTGTTCGTCGCCAGTGCGCTGCTCGAGGGGGTGCTGATTCGCGCGGCCCTCAACGACGAAGTCATCCATTTCCGTCAGCAGCGGGAAGCCAATCCGCAGTTCCAGCTGCCCAACACGCGCAACTTGCGCGGCTATTTCGAGGACACGGCACCCGCCGAACTGCGCGCCATGCCCCTCGGTTTTCAGGATTGGAAGAACAACGATCTCGATTACCTCGTGAACATCACGGAGCGCGACGGCAAGCGCCTCTACCTCGTATTCGATCGCACGAATGTCAGCCGGCTCGCGGCCTACTACGGTCTCGTGCCTCTCGCCGCCGTCCTGCTGGTGCTCTACGTGTCCACATGGTTGGGCTTCCGCCGCCTTCGCCGCGCGGTCTCGCCGATGATCGAACTGGCTCGCAAGGTGCGCGAGCTCGAGGCGAGCCCCGCGAACATCGAGCTGGTCCAGTCGCTGCAGGTGCCTGCGGACGCGGATGAGGAAGTCCGCGAGCTCACCGACGCGTTGCTGCGTTACTCGCAACGGCTCGCGCTGTTCCTCGAGCGCGAACGGCAGTTCACGCGGGACGCGAGCCACGAGTTGCGCAGCCCGCTCACGGTCATCCGCATGGCCGCCAGCATCCTGCTTGAAGACCCCGCGATAACGGAGTCGCGGCGTCGTACCGCGCAGCGAATCCAGCGCGCCTGCCTCGACATGGAAGAACTCACCCACGCCTTCCTGTTGTTGGCGCGCGAGTCCGAGACTGGATTGCCCGTCGAGGAAGTGTGTCTGAACGACCTCGCTTCCGAAGAAGTGGAGCGAGCGAAGCTTCTGGCCGCGGACAAACCCGTCACCTCGACGATCCGCAGTACTCACCGTGTGTTCCTCGAAGCTCCGGAGAAGGTGTTGTCCATCCTGCTCGGCAATCTCCTGCGCAACGCCTTCTCCTACACGGATGCGGGCGAGGTGGTGGTCGAGATCTCCGCGGATGGCGTCCAGATCCGCGACACGGGCGTGGGCATGGCCTCTGGAAAGATCGAGGAAATGTTCCGCCCCTTCGTGCGAGGAGAAGGCAACCGACGCGGCGGCCACGGTGTCGGCCTCACCATCGTACGGCGTCTCTCCGACCGCTTCGGCTGGCCCGTCTCGGTCGTCAGCGAGGCGGGGGTCGGCACCACCGTGACCATCCGCTTTCCCGGCGCCCGAAGCGAGCCAGCCTAATTCACGCCAGTTTCACGCGGGCTTTCACCGGGGCTCGACGTTTCCTTCACGGCGCCTTCACGTCCCCTCGCGGAGGATGTGCCCATGAAATTCGCAGCCCGCCACGTCATCGCCTGGACTGAACAAGGCCTCGTTCCCGACAGTGTCATTCGAAGCGGCATCCGCCGGCTGTTGCGCGAGCGACTCCAGGAGTTGAACCCGGACGACGTGGAAATGGTGGCGGAGACGACCAGCCGTTTCGCCGACACCATGAATTCGTCGCCCATCGCACTGGTGCCGGACAAGGCCAACGAACAGCACTACGAACTGCCGCCGGAATTTTTTGGCCTGGCATTGGGCGCGCACCGCAAGTACAGCTGCTGCCACTTCGGACCGGGCGCCGAGTCGCTCGACGCGGCTGAGGACCAGGCACTCGCCATCACCTGCGAGCGAGCAGAACTCGCCGATGGCCAGCGCATCCTCGAACTCGGCTGCGGCTGGGGGTCACTCACGCTCTACATGGCGCAGCGATTTCGGAATGCCTCCATCGTGGCGGTCTCGAACTCCGGCCCGCAGCGAGACTACATCCTCGGCGAGGCGGCCCGACGAGGGCTAACGAACATCGAAGTGCTCACCAGCGACATGAACGATTTCTCGATCGCTCGCCGGTTCGACCGCGTGGTGTCCGTCGAAATGTTCGAGCACATGCGCAACTACCAATGGATGTTCGAGAAGATCGCCGGCTGGCTCGCTCCGTCCGGCAAGTTCTTCATGCACATCTTCGTGCATCGCTCCGTGCCTTACGCGTTCGAAGACCGCGGTGACGATGACTGGATGAGCCGGCACTTCTTCTCCGGCGGCATGATGCCCAGCGCCTCGCTGCCGCTGCTGTTTCAACGCCACCTGCGGCTCACGCGGCAATGGTCGTGGAGCGGCGTCCACTACGAAAAAACCGCGAATGCCTGGCTCGCGAATCTCGACGCCCGGCGCGAGCAGGCTCTGCCCATTCTCGAGACGACGTACGGCGCAGAGCACGCCCCCGTGTGGCTGCAGCGTTGGCGCATCTTCTTCATGGCCTGCGCGGAGCTCTGGGGATATCGCGACGGCCAGGAATGGTTCGTCAGCCACTACCTCTTCGAATCGCAGCCGCGCGCATGAAGCATCGCCTGTTCAATCTCTGGAATTTCGCCGCCTACCAGGTCGCGTGGTTCGCCGTGATCATCGGCGTCGCGCAGGATGTCGCTTGGGCGGGCGCCACAGTTGCCTTGCTGGTGACCGCCGTCCATGTCGCCCTCAGCCGGGACGCGCTCGATCTCAAGTTGATCGCACTGGCGCTGGTGATTGGCCTCCTCGTCGACAGCACGCTCGCCATCACGGGCCAGGTGACCTTCGCGTCCGCATGGCCGAAAGGCCTCGCGCCGTTCTGGATGCTCTGCCTCTGGATGGCGTTCGCCACGACGCTGAACCATTCGCTGCGTTGGCTGACGCTGCGCCCCGTCGCCGCAGCGCTCGCCGGCGCCGTGGGCGGGCCGCTGGCGTATCTCGCCGGCGCGAAGCTCGGCGCCCTCACGCTGATCACGCCCGTCGTCACGCTCTCGATCATCGCCATGCTCTGGACTCTCGCGATGGTTGCGCTTTCGATGATGGTCCTGCGCGACGCCGTCGGGCTCCCCGCGAGGAGACAGCCTGCATGACTCGCTTCGGCCTGAAGTCATGCGTGCTGTTGGCTCTCGCCGCGTGCGCGCAGGCGAGCTCGAATGGCGGCACGCAGCGCGAATGGCGTTTCCAGGTCACGCTCGATGGCAAACCAATCGGCGAACACAGCTACGTGCTGCACGAAGACGAACAGGGTCGTGAGCTCGAGAGCGAAGCGCTGTTCCGCGTGAAATTCATTTTCCTAGAGGCTTACCGCTACGAACACCACGCGAAGGAATGGTGGCAAGGCGACTGCCTCACGCGCCTGGACGCGCGAACCAACACGAATGGCCAGAAAGTCGCCGTATCCGGTGTCAGCGACAGTGGCGCGTTCCGCCTCACTGCCGCGAACGGGTCCCTTCCGCTCGGGGATTGCGTGCAGACGTTCGCGTACTGGAACCCCGGCATCCTCGAAGCGAAACGACTCCTGAACCCGCAGACGGGCGAATACGTGGAAATCAAGGTGATGCCGATGGGCCGCGACGATATCGACGGCGAGCCCACCGAGCGGTTCCGATTGCTCGGCAAGGCGCGCACGCCGCTCGAAATCGACCTCTGGTACACCCCCACGCGCGACTGGGTGGCCCTCGAGTCGCGCACACCCGAGGGGCGCGTGTTGCGCTACACACGGAAATGAAGACCCACTTCGCAATCGGACTATTCACGATGAGCCTGATCTCACTACTGACCGGCTGCCGCTCCTCTCATCCGCCGATCACCACGGAACCGAGTGTCGATCTCGCCCGGTTCATGGGCGACTGGTACGTGATCGCGAACATCCCCACCTCCGTCGAGCGTGGCGCGCACAATGCGGTCGAGTCGTACCGTCTAGACGCCGACGGCAGCATTGGCACCACGTTCACGTTCCGCAAGGACGCGTTCGACGGCAAGGTGAAGCGGTATTGCCCACGCGGCTTCGTGCTCGACAAGACATCGAACGCGGTGTGGGGAATGCAGTTCATCTGGCCCGTCAAGTCGGACTACCGCATCGTGCACGTGAGCGCCGACTATCAGCGCACCATCATTGGCCGCGAGAAACGCGACAACGTCTGGATCATGGCGCGCACGCCGCACCTGGTCGAACAGGAGCTCGACGAGCTGCGCAAGCGTGTAGAGCGGGAAGGTTATGACATGACGAAGCTCGAGCTCGTGCCGCAGCAGTGGCCCGAACCGATGGATGCGCCGGCGCGCGACGCCGAGGAGGATTGCGAGTGAAGATCGCCATCATCGGAAGCGGCATCGCCGGCAATGTCGCCGCGTACCACCTGCAGCGCGATCACGACATCACGGTGTTCGAGGCCGCGAACCACATCGGCGGTCACACGCACACGCATGAGATCGAGCACGAAGGTCGGTCCGTCGCAGTGGACACCGGTTTCATCGTCTGCAATGACCGGACCTATCCCCACTTCCTCGCGCTCATGGACGAACTCGGCGTGGAACTGCAGCCGAGCGACATGAGCTTCTCCGTGCAGACGCCCGGCGGTCTCGAATACAACGGCACCACGCTCAACAGCCTGTTTGCCCAGCGCCGCAATCTCGTGCGGCCGCGCTTCTGGCGGATGATCCGCGACATCCTGCGATTCAACCGCGAGGCGCCGGCGCTTCTGAAGGCAAACAATGATGCCCTGACGCTGGGCGAGTATCTCGACGCCGGCGGCTATTCACCGCAGTTCCTCGAGCACTACATTCTCCCGATGGGCGCCGCTATCTGGAGCGCGGGCACGGAGACGATTCGCAACTTTCCCGCGCATTACTTCGTGCGCTTCTTCCACAACCACGGCATGTTGACCGTCGACGACCGGCCTCAGTGGCTCACGGTGCGTGGTGGATCGGCGCGTTACGTCGAGAAACTCACGGCGGGTTTCCGGGATCGCATCCGCCTGAAGACGCCCGTGGAAAGCGTACGGCGCACGCCAGCGGGCGTATTCGTGAAAGCCACGGGCGGCGAGGCCGAACGCTTCGACCGCGTGTTTTTTGCCTGCCACAGCGACCAGGCGCTGCGGCTGCTCGCCGACGCCAACGCCATCGAGCGCACCGTGCTGGGCGTCATGCGTTATCAGTCCAACGAGGTGCTGCTCCACACCGACACGAGCGTGCTGCCGAAACGCAAGCTCGCCTGGGCGGCCTGGAATTACCACCTGGTAGACCATGCATCCGACCGCGTGGCCGTCACGTATCACATGAACATCCTGCAGCGGATTTCCTCACACACCCCGCTGCTGGTGACTCTCAACATGGCCGACCGCATCGACAACCGACACGTGATCCGCGAACTCCGCTACGAACACCCCGTGTTCACGCCCGACGCGGTGGCCGCGCAGGCGCGCCACGCCGAGATCAACGGTGCCGACCGCGCCTATTTCTGCGGAGCGTATTGGGGCTTCGGCTTTCATGAGGACGGCGTAGCGAGTGCGCTCCGCGCGCTCGACCATTTCCGGCAGACAGAACATGCACAGCGCCCTCTACACCGGTCGGCTTGAGCATCGCCGCCTCGCGCCACGCGAGCATCGGTTCGGCTATCGGCTGTTCATGATGTACGTCGATCTCGCGGAGCTCGACGAAATCTTTCGCGGACGATGGCTCTGGTCGGTGCGCAGGCCAGCGCTCGCGTGGTTGCGCCGCGCGGACTACATCGGCGACGCGTCGCAATCCATCGACTGCGCGGTGCGCGACCGCGTGGCCGAGCGCACGGGTGTACGGCCCGCAGGGCCCATCCGCATGCTCACGCATCTGCGCTACTTCGGCGTCGGTTTCAACCCGGTGACGTTCTATTACTGCTTCGATGCGGGCGACACGCGCGTCGAATCCATCGTCGCGGAGATCACCAACACGCCCTGGAACGAGCGCCACGCCTACGTCCTCTCGGATCCCGAGCATGATTCCAGTGCTCGTACACTGCATTACCGTTTCGCCAAGAGCTTCCACGTCTCTCCGTTCATGCCCATGGAAATGAACTACGACTGGCGTTTCGGAATACCGGGCGAAAACCTTGCGGTGAACATGCAGAACCACCAGGACGGTGAGCTCGTCTTCAGCGCCACCCTGGCTCTGCAGCGCCAGGAGATCGGCGCCGCCGCGCTCGCGCGTGCACTCGTCGCCTTTCCTTGCATGACAGCCACTGTGCTCGGCGGCATCTACACGCAGGCGCTGAAGCTCTGGTTCAAACGCATCCCTTTCCACGCACACCCGTCGAGGACTTTGCGCCATGTCGATGACATCGCCTCCGAATCCTGAAGCCACCGCTGCACTCGCGCCCACGCGGGAGACGCGTCCCGGCGTACTCGACGCACTCGGCAAACGTGCCGTGCTCGCCAAGCTCCAGGCGCTGCGCAACGGATGCCTGGTCATGGTCGAAGGTAAAGAGCGGCATCGCTTCGGCAAGGTTTCCGCCGAGTTGCCCGAGCCGGTGGTCATCCATGTCCACGATGCGCGCCTGTGGGGTGACGTGGCGTTCGGTGGATCCGTGGGCGCGGGCGAAGCCTACGCGCGCGGATACTGGAACACGGGTCAACTCGTCGATGTCGTGCGTCTCTTCGTACTCAACATGGAGACCCTCGACGGGCTCGAAGGCGGGCTCGCGCGCTTCACCAATCCGCTGCGCAAGGCCGTGCATGCCCTGCGACGCAACAGCCGCGCGGGCTCCCGGCGCAACATCGCCGCGCACTACGATCTGGGTAACGACTTCTTCCGGCTGTTCCTCGACGAGACGCTCATGTATTCGGCGACGACGTTCGAATACGCCGGGCAGTCGCTGCACGACGCGCAGGTGGCGCGGCTGGATCGCATCTGCCGCAAGCTGGATCTCAAGCCCACCGACCACCTGCTCGAGATCGGCACCGGCTGGGGCGGCCTCGCGCTCCATGCCGCGAAACATTTCGGCTGCCGCGTGACCACGACCACCATCTCGCACGAACAATGGCGGCTGGCGGCCGAACGCGTGCGAGCCGCCGGCCTCGACGCACGCGTCGAAGTGCTCTGCCAGGACTACCGCGATCTGTCGACCGCGCACGGCTACGACAAACTCGTTTCCATCGAAATGATCGAGGCCATCGGCCACCAGTTTCACGACACCTATTTCCAGCATTGCGCCGAACTGCTCAAGCCCGACGGCGCGATGCTGCTGCAGTCCATCACGATTGCCGACCAGCGATACGAACAGGCGAAGCGTTCGGTGGATTTCATCCAGCGCTACATCTTCCCCGGAAGCTGCATCCCTTCGGTAGCCGCGCTCGCGGGTTCGATCGCGCGCGCGAGCGACCTGCGCGTCTTCGACATGGAAGACATCGGTCCTCACTACGCCACCACGCTCGCGCATTGGCGGCACAACTTCCGCGCGAACCTGCCGAAGATCCGTGCACTGGGCTACGACGAGACGTTCATCCGCATGTGGGAGTACTACTTCTGCTACTGCGAAGGTGGTTTTGCCGAGCGCGTGTTGGGCGACGTGCAGATGCTGCTCGTCAAGCCCCGTAACCGCCGCGCCACGCTGTGACGGAGCTGGCGTGTTCGATCTGAACGCCGGCCTGCACGCGCTCGGCCTTGTCTGCGGCGTCTCTTTCGCCACCTGGCTCGCGAGCCTGTGGCGACGCGACGCAAGCATCGTCGATGGCATGTGGCCCGTGTTCATCGCGGGTGCGGCGGTCGTGTACGCGTATTCCTCGCCGCACCTGACTAGTCAGTGCGGTGCCGCGCTTGCGCTGCTGATGATCTGGGCGGCGCGGCTCTGCATCCACATCACCGTTCGCAATCACGGTCAGCCGGAAGACCGCCGTTACCAGAAGATTCGCGCGAACAATCCGCCTTTCTGGATCCGGAGCCTGTACATCGTGTTCGGATTCCAGGCCCTGCTCGCCTGGATCGTGGCGCTGCCATTCATGGCGCTGGCGCTTACGCCGGGAGAGATCGGCGTGCTGGACGTAGTCGGCCTCGCATTGGCCACGTTTGGCATCCTCTACGAGGCTATCGCCGACGCGCAGCTCGAGCGGTTCAAGAAGGTGGCCAGCAACCGGGGACACGTACTCGACACCGGGCTCTGGCGCTACTCACGACATCCAAACTACTTCGGTGAATGCTGCGTGTGGTGGGGGTTCGGCCTGATGGCGCTCGGAACGGGCGCTTGGTGGGCGGCATTGAGCCCCCTGCTGATGACACTGCTGCTGCTCAAGGTGTCGGGCGTAACGATGCTCGAGAGCGACATTGGCGAGCGGCGACCGGAGTACGCGCGCTACATCCGGGAGACGAACGCGTTCATGCCGGGGGCTTCGCGTCGCCGTAAAGAATGAGGGGCACGGTCTACTTTGGTGTGATCCTTGAAATGGCCACCATC
>Ga0315912_10004272_pt1 | contig 13619 bp, 10 predicted proteins | sample VfabasoilMG_FD_204469 | JGI IMG/M metagenome (GOLD analysis project Ga0315912, IMG submission 204469) | Garden soil microbial communities collected in Santa Monica, California, United States - V. faba soil | ecosystem: Environmental > Terrestrial > Soil > Garden | place: USA: California... | reverse complement strand
ACAGCGGTGGCGCGATCCACACGCAAGGGCGCCCACCCAAGGTGCTGACCAAGTGTTTGATCGGCTTGATGCGCTCCTCGGGTGTGGGGATCTCGATTTCGTTTGCACCCAAGGTAATCAACACCAAGTCCGGACGGTAGTTGGCGACGAATTTCGGGACCTCGCCCTCATAGCTCCAGTTCGGAATGTAGCTGGCCGTCTTGTATTCGAGGGTGCTGCGCAGGCCGGCGTCCTTGAACAACTTGCTCAGCTCACCCCCCAGAGCGGCGGCGAACGAATCACCGATTTGCAGCACCCGCGTGCCTTTGGGCATTGGCTCCGGCGCGGACTCGGGCGGCGCGCTAGCGGGTGTCGCCGACGGCGTCGGGGTCGCCTGAGGCTCGGAGGCAGCGGACGCAGGCGGTGCACTGGCGCTGACGGATGGAGCGCTCGGCGCCTCAGAGGTCGCTTGTTGCTGGGGCGTCGCGGGGACATTGGGCGACGGCGCCGCCGCGCACGCCGCAAGCCAGACTACGGACAACAGGTTGAGTTCCAGCCCACGCCAACGTCGCGATTTTTGCATCCGGCCCTACCGCTTACCAGGTTTCGCGCCCGGTGGGTGCCTCCGAAGTAGCGGAAGGCGTGCACGCGTGAACCGAAATTCTCCCTGCAGTCGGCGCTGAATTCCGGCGCGGGCGCGCGCTGAACGCGCTTGGCCTCGGCCTCGATGTCGACCCGCTGCGGAGCCTCGGGTTCACGGAGGACGCAACCGCGCCCGGCTTGCTCCATGTAGCTCTCTGGGCAGCGCGGGGTGTTCGGCTTGGCGCAGCGCACGCCATTCCAGGCCCGCGGCGGCTTGCACTTTCGCTCGGTCACCCCGAACAGACAGCGCTTGTCGTCGGCCTTGCCGAACGGGCAGCGGCTCAGATCGGGCACGCTCGCGCAGCGGAAGCCCAGGTGCGCGCCTTGATCGCTGGGTTTGGCGCGATCTCGCAAGCGCGTATGCATCCATTTTTCGAAACGGCGACTCCAACTGCCACCGCGGTACACCTTGGCGTAGCCGGTCTCTGCTGGCCACGGATACGGCGCGTACCAATCGTCGGTCCATTCCCAGACGTTGCCGCTGATGTCGAACAAGCCGAACGCGCCCGCGGGATAAGCTTTGGTTTTGCACGAACTCCCCTGCTTCCAACAAGCGTATCCGTCGGGGCTCGCCGAGCCCCAAGGATATTTTAGGTATTGCTCGCCGCCGCGCGCGGCATATTCCCATTCGGCTTCACTCGGCAGGCGCGCGTTGCGTGTCGCGCAGAAGGCATCGGCCTGAGTCCAGGTGACGCAGTTGATGGGGTGGTCGGGGCGATCGCGGTGCGCCGCATTGCAATGCGAATGGGAGGCCACGGCCGGCGTGCACGCGCTCTGGCTGACGCATTCCGCGTAAGCAGCGACGGTGACTTCGGTCTGATCGAGACAGAATGGGGGGAGCTCAGTCCGAAAGCGGGGGCTCTCGTCTTCGGAAAAGTGCTCGCTGAGCTCGGCACCAACCCAGAAAGGGCCGCCGGGGAGCAGTGACATGGCCGTTGGACAAGAGAGAGGGAGCGCGGGCACGGGCACGGGCACGGGCATGGGCACGGGCACGGGGGGAGAAGATCCAGAAAGAGAGGGAGATCCGGAGTGAGCGGGGGCGGAGTCGGAGGGGGTGGGCGCGGCTTTGTGGGTGCAGGCGGTAGCGAGCACGAGCAGTGCCAAGAGTCGGTGACAATTGGGGGGCGAGCTATCGGGGGGCAGAACGACGGGCTATAGCAGGACTGTGGTCTACGCGGCTAGCGCCGGGCTGCTCTGATTTGCCGATGATTCCGCGACGTGAATTCCTTCGGGCGAGTACTGCCGTGACCGGCAGTTTGCTCGGAGCCTGCGCAGATCCTGCTGTGCCGAAGGGGCGCACACTGGTCAGCTTGTGGTTCAGCTACGGCGGCAAGAACCGCGAAGTGCTGGAGAGCTTGGTCCAGCGCTTCAACCGCGGCCAAACGCGGGACTTCGTGCAGGCGGTGTATCAGGGCGACTACTTCGAGGGCCTAGCCAAGCTGCGAACAGCGATCGCCGCGCGTTGTGCACCCGTGCTGAGCCACGTGGTCGGCGAAGTCGTGCCGTACCTGGCGGAGGCTGCGGTACTCGAGCCTCTTGAGGACTATCCAGGCCTGCGCGAGCTGGATCTGATCCCGGAGCTCGGGCAAGAGCGCACTTGGTCCGGCGGTGGCGCTCGCCCATTGTGTGCCCTGCCCTTCAATCGCTCGACGCCGATCGCCTATCTGAACGGGCAGCTGTTCGCACGCGCCGGGCTCGCTGCGCCGCGCGATTGGCAAGAGTTGCGCGCGGTTGCAAAGGCGCTGTCCGAGCGCAAAGCCGGGGGTCGTTTCGGTTTTGGCTGCCCGATCAATTGGTGGTTTTGGGTGGCCCTAGTGGGCCAGGCCGGGGGCTCGATCGTGGCGGAAAACGGGCGCATCTCGCTGGGCGACGAGGCGGGTGTGCAGGCGCTCGAACTGTGGCAGGGCCTGGTCCGTGACGGCTTGCTGAAACCGCCACCCGGACGCGACTACAACGCCTGGGAGCAGTGCAATCAGGATTTCTTGAGCGGGCGCGCGGCCATGATCTGGTCGTCGACGGCATTCTTGAAATACTTGGAGGAGCATGCGCGCTTTCCGGTGATCGCCGCGCCCTTGCCCGCGGGCTCGAAGCGTGCAGTGCCCACCGGCGGAACTTTCTGGGTCGTCTTGCGTGCCGCGGATAGCGCGCGAAAGGCCGCCGCCGCGCGCTTCCTGCGCTTCATGCACGAGCCCGAACAGGTGATCGAGTGGTCTACCCGCACGGGTTACATTCCGGTCACGCGTGCGGCCGTGCGCGCCCTCGAGCAGCGCGGCTACTACACCGCGCATCCGAACGATCGCGTCGCGCTCGAGCAGCTGGCCGTCGCCCAACCCTGGCCCTGGTCGGTGGATTTGTTCAGGATCCAGCGGGAAATCGTGCAACCGCGCCTGGAGAGCGCGGTGATTGCCCAGGGCAACGCGCGCCAGACGCTCACTGAAGCGCGTGCCTTGGCGCTGGAGCCGACGTGAAGCCGAGCCGCGCGAGTGACCCGTATTGGATGCTGCTGCCGACGCTGCTGCTGTTGCTCGTGTTCTTCGTCTTTCCGCTCGCGTTGCTGGTCAAGCACAGCTTCTTCAGCTGGGATCTGTTGACGCCTGCTCGCTTCGTCGGCGTCGAAAACTATCGCTCGCTGCTGCGCTCGGGTGAACTCTGGCAAACGTTCCGCACCACGCTTTCGATGAGCAGCGCCGTGGTGTTCGGTTCGATGATGGCTGGGCTCGGCCTCGCCTTGCTCTTGGATCGACCCGGGCGCTGGGCCGCGTTCGTGCGATCCGCCGTGTTCAGCGCGTACGTCGTTTCCTGGGTCAGCGTCGGGCTCTTATTTTTGTGGCTATTGGACGCGGATTCCGGCGTTTTGGCGGGCGTTTTTCGGTTCTTTGCGCACGGCCGCGCGCCGCGTTGGTTGTCGGATCCGGCGCTCGCGCCGTGGGCCGTGGCGGCCGTGACGATTTGGAAAATCACGGGCTACGCATTGGTGCTCTTCCTTGCCGGATTGCAAGACGTGCCGCAGTCGATCCTGGAGGCCGCCGAGCTCGACGGGGCATCGCCCGCGCAGCGGCTGGCCAGCATCACTTGGCCGCTCCTGCGCCCGACCACTTTGTTCGTCGCCACGACCAGTCTGATCTCGAGCTTCCAGCTGTTCGACGTGGTGCGCGTGATGACCCAAGGCGGGCCCGTGCGTTCGACCACCGTGTTCGTCTACGCGATCTACGAGCAGCTCTTTTTGGATCTGCGGGTCGGCCGCGCCAGCGCGGAAGCGGTGGCGTTTTTCGGCATTCTGCTGCTGCTCACCGGTGCGCAGTTCTGGCTCTTTCGCAGCCGGGAGGGCGCGTGAAGCGCGCGAGCTCCCGAGCCCTGGGCTGGCTCGGCCAGGGCGCATTGGGCGTGGTCGCGCTGGTCTGGTTATTTCCCTACTTATGGATGGGGCTGACCAGCCTCAAGCCGCTTGCAGAACTCATCAGCTCGCCCACGGCGCTCTGGCCCGAGCAACCGACGTTCGCCGCCTATCGCGAGGTGTTTCGATCGCTGCCGCTGTTGCGCTACTTCGTGAACACCAGCGTGATGGCTTTGGGCATCGCTGCGCTGCAGATCCTGCTCGCGCTGCCAGCCGGCTATGCGCTAGCCAAGTTGCGCTTTCGCGGCCAGCGCTGGGCGTTCGGGCTGATCGTGGCAACGCTCTTGGTTCCGGCGCAGGTACGCTTCGTGCCCGTCTTTTCGCTGCTGGCAGGGGTCGGTCTGGTCAATACTCTGAGCGGCCTGATCTTGCCCTTTGGGGTCAGCGCACTGGGCACCTTCCTCGTGCGCCAAGCGCTGCTCAGCGTGCCGGACGCGCAAATCGAGGCCGCGCGCATCGACGGCGCGAGCGAGCTGTACATCGTGTATCGGCTGCTGGCCCCGCTGCTCAAACCGACTCTGATCTCGTTCTTCTTGTTCAGCTTCGTCTCGCACTGGAACGATTATTTCTGGCCTTTGGTGCTGACCACCGATGAACACGCTCGCACTTTGCCCCTGGCCATCGCGCTCCTGCGCGAACAGGGCACTGGCGTGCGCTGGCACGTGGTGATGGCCGGCAACGTGATCTTGAGTTTGCCCGCTCTAGCCGTGTTTGCGGCCGCGCAGCGCCACTTGCTGCGCGCGGTCACCGTACGGGGCTTTGGCGGATAAAGCCCTGCACGAGCGTCGCTTTGCTGCTCTAGGGCGCGAGGCAGCGCAGGGCGAGGCGTTCCATCGTGGCGCGTCGGGCCGGGCTCAGGCCGGGATCGGCGCGCAAGGCAGCGAGGGCGCGCGTCTTTTCGCGGCTGTCGCCCATGGCGCAAGCCAGGGTAAGCCGCGTGCGCCAGGCTTCGCGGGCCACGCGCGGGAGGCTGAGCTTTTTTGCCAGGGCCTGGTCTAAGTAGTCCGCAGCTTCCGCAAAGCGCCCACGCCCAAATAAATTCTTGCCGAGCAAGTAGCTGGGCAAGCCATTTTCGGGCTCAGCGTTGGCCCAGGCGGCGAGCCGCGGCGCGGCCACCTCGAAGGACGCGCCTAAAATCGGGTCGCCTACGAGCAGGTCGACAATCGCGCGCCGTTGGAGCTCGTTTTCAGGCGAACGTTTGACGTCCAGGGTGCGCAGTCGGTCTTCGTCGGCGACGATCTCGGTCACCGCGTCGTAGTCGCGGCGCGCGTCGTCGAGACGGCCCGCGCGCAGTTCGACGTCGGCTCGGGCCTCGCGGGCGCCCGCGCGCTCGAGCTTGGCGAGCGCGGGTGAGGCGGAGAGTGTGGCATAGGCTGCGAGCGCCGCGGCTTCGTGTCCGTCTTTGACTTCGCACGCCGCGAGCTCGAATTGCGCTCCAGTATGGTGCGGGTCCAGGCGCAAGAGCTCGGCGATTGCTCGGCGCGCGCCGGCGGTATCGCCACCGCCCAGCTTCTGATTGGCAACGCCGTTCAATTTGTCGACGATGCGCGGACAACGGCGGCCGAACAAGGATGGGCGATCGAAGCGCACGCGCGCCGCGTCGAGCAACGCTGGCGCGACGGTCACGCGCGCCAGATCGGCGCGCCATGCGGCTTCGAGTTGGCCAAATGTTTTGCCTGCCACTCGATCGATCGCTTCGCCGCCGTACCAACGGCGTAGCGCAGCCGCTCCATGGTGGTCGTGAAACCAGTGCAAGAAAGCGCCCGCTACCGTGTACGCGGTCGAGGAATTTTGCCCCAGAAAACCCAGGCGAAACACCGACTCGAGCGGCGGCAGGAGCTGCAGCTCGAGCAGCGTTTTCGCCCACTCGTCGAGCGTGAAATCATCGTTGTCATTGGGCGAAGCGGCCACGGCCACGCCTTCGATGCGACCCGGGTCGGGGATCCAACCGCCGAACGGACCGGATACCTTGAACGGTCCCTGCCCAAAGCTTCCGGCGAGCACGTGCGCAAGTTCGTGCCCGACCACTGGGTGCGGATAGGCTGACGCCTGAACGTAGATCTCACGTCGCCAGGGCTTGGCGATGTACGTACTGGAAGCGCCCATCAGCCGACCCTTCTCGGCTTCGTTCGCGAACAAGAATGCGGTCACGCGCGGCGGCCCCTGGATCTCGAAGTAAGCTTCGCCGGCGCGCAGCTCGGCGTCGCAATCGCGCGTGAACAGCAGCGCATCGCGGCGTGAGATCCCGCTCGAATACTTCACGTCACAGCGTGCGCCGTAGATTTGCTGGCCGAGCGCCTGCTCGATCGACGCGCGCGTGCTGAAATGGCCGAGCGAGGTGCCATGAAAGGCCAAGGCCGCGCTGCCCAGGAGCGCGGCGAGCGCCACCCCCGCGAGCCAATGCCGCCCGCGAAAGCCCTGAAATCGCAGCTGAGCGTCGAAAAACGACGCGGCACAGCCCAGGCCCAGTAGGGTGAGCAGCGTGCCTGCGCGGTAGGTTGCGAGCGTCCAAAACGCGTCGATCACCGTGTCGTACAGGGGGCCGGCGAAATAGCCGAAGAACGGATCGAACGCGAATACCATCGGGCTCGTGTAGAAGCGGCCCAGGCTGAACGCGATTCCGCCCAGCGGCGCGGCGAGCGCGCCCAGGATACAAACCGTGGTCCGCCGAAAGCCCGGTCGCACGCGGTCCGCCGCGAGTCCCACGGCCGCACCCCACACGCCCGCCAGCAGCGCACCGGGCAGCGGCGCGAGCAAATACAACTCGATGCCCCAGGTCGCGTCGCACATGCCGACACGCAGGCCGTGAATGAGCACGATCGAAAGGCCCAAGACGGCCAAAGCAAACGCCACAGAAAGCCCACGGCCGAAGGCCGAGAGGGGCGCGATCCGCCGGCCAGCGAGCTCGAAGGCCAGGCACAGCGCGCTGGTCACCGGCAACACGAGCCCGGCTGCCAGGGACGACTCATAGCCCGGGCCACCAAACTGCGGAATGAAGCCGAAGGCCAAGAACGCGAGCCCGGTGAATGCGGCCGCGACCTGCACCGCGCGCGCGCGGTAGAGCGGCGGGAGCGCGGTTTCCCCCTCGTGGGGAGCGCGAAGCTCGTCAGGCATTCCGGGCACGACGGCGCGCGTCAGGGGTGCGCGTCGCCACCGGACTGCGGCACGTCCCGATCGTCACTATCGGACGGCTCGGGGGCGCGCAGCACCAAGGTCAACACTTCATCGATGCGCGACACCAAGTGCACGCGCAGGTCGTTCTTGACCTCCTTCGGCACGTCTTCGAGATCGCGTTCGTTGCGCGTGGGCAGCACGATTTCGCGAATCCCGGCGCGGTGCGCCGCCAGCACCTGATCTTTGACTCCGCTCACCGGCAAGATGTTGCCGCGCAACGTGATCTCGCCCGTCACGGCGACATCCGAACGCACGGGCGCTTCCAGCAGGAGCGACGCGACCGCGACGAACATGGCCACGCCCGCGTTGGCGCCGTCGCGCGTGGAACCGCCACGCGGAATGTGCAGGTGGAGATCGATGGTCTTCAGCCACTCCGGATCGAGCCTGAGCCGGTCGGCCTTGGAGCGCACGTAGGATACCGCGGTCGCGGCCGACTCTTTCATCACGTCACGCAGGCCGCCGGTGATGCGGATGTCGCCCTTGCCAGGCATGCGCGTGCACTCCACGATCAAGATATCGCCGCCGCTGCCGGAGACCGACAGGCCAATGGCGATTCCGGGTACCAACTTGCGCTCGTTGATCTCGTTCAGGTTGCGCTCGGGACCGAGTAGCTCCCGGACGTGCGCCGGGTTCACGTGAATCGTCGAAAAGGCTTTTCCTTCCGCGAGTTTGACCGTCACGTCCCGACACACGGCGGCGATCTCGCGTTCGAGCCCGCGGACGCCGGCTTCGCGCGTGTAGGAGTCGATGATGAGCTCGATACCCTCGCGTTCGAACTGGATTTGGTCGCTCGTGATGCCGTGATCCCGGAGCTGCTTGGGCACCAAGAATTGCTCGGCGATGCTGCGCTTCTCGGCGCGCGTGTAGCCGGGCACCTCGATGATTTCCATGCGATCGCGCAGCGGGTCCGGGATGTTGCCGCGGTAGTTGGCGGTGGCGATGAAAGTCACGTCCGAGAGATCGAACGGCAGGTCGATATAGTGATCGACGAAGGTGTCGTTCTGCGCCGGATCCAGCACTTCCAACAGAGCCGCCGCGGGATCACCGCGCATGTCGACACCCATCTTGTCGACTTCATCCAAGACCAGCACCGGATTCCTGCAGCCGGTCTTCTTCAGGGCCTGGATGATCCGGCCGGGGAGCGCGCCTACATAAGTGCGACGGTGACCGCGGATCTCGGCTTCGTCTCTCACCCCGCCCAGCGAGATGCGTCCGTAGCGTCGGCCCATGGCGCGGGCGATCGATTTGCCGAGTGACGTCTTACCCACGCCGGGCGGCCCGACGAACAGCAGGATCGGCCCCTTCTTGTCGCGCCGCAGTTGGCGGATGGCCGAATACTCGATGATGCGCTTTTTCACGCGCTCGAGTCCGAAATGATCTTCGTCCAGGCAGCGCTTCACCTCGCGCACGTCCACCCGGTCGGGGGTGGTGCGAGACCAAGGCAAGTCGGCGAGCCACTCTACATAGGTGCGGGTGACCTGATACTCGGCGGATTGTGGCTGCATGCCGCTCAGGCGGCCGAGCTGTTTTCGGGCGGTCCGTTCCGCTTCCAAGGGCAACTCGGCGCGCGCAATGCGTTCGCGCAGTTGCTCCACTTCATCGTCGTCCGCGGCTTCACCCAGCTCTTCACGGATGTTGCGCATCTGCTGACGCAGCACGTAGTCGCGCTGCGAGCGGCTCATCTCGGTGTGCACGAGCGTCGAGATCTCGTCTTTGACTTTCAGCACTTCGAGTTGCCGGGTGACCATGCCCAGCACCAGTTCGACGCGTTCACGAACATCGAAGGCCTCGAGCACGCGCTGCCTCACGTGGATGCTGGCTTGCTCTTCCGGAAAGTTCGAAGCGATCAGATCCGCGAGCGCGCCGGGCTCGCGCACGTTGTCGAGGATGCTCGCGGTCTCCTTCGGAAGGTTCGGCATCAACGCCAATACTTCTCGCGTGTTCTCGCGTAGCTTCTGACCCAATTGATGCAGGTCGGGCGCGGGCTCCACAGGCTCGCTGATGCGCTCGATCTCCGCGGTCATGTACGGCTCGAGACCGGTGGTGCCTTCCATTCGGAAACGACCCAGGCCGTTCAGCACCACGCTGTAGTTGGACGGGCCGAGACGAATCACTTTCACGACTCGCGCCAACGTGCCGATCGCATACAGATCTTCGAAGGTGGGTTCGACCGTCTCGGAGTTCTTTTGCGTGAGCACGCCGACCATGGCGCTCTCCTGCCCGAGCAGCTCTTCGACGAGGCGCACGCTGCGCGGACGACCAACATTGATCGGGACCACCGACATCGGGAACAGCACCGAATTCCTGAGCGGCAAGATCGCGAGCTGCTCCGGTCGACGTTGTTTGGGGGCAGGACGCATGTTTCCACAGTAATACGGATCGACCAGAGATCCAGCTACGTGTCAGTTTCGCGTTCATTCGCCGCGTTCCCCGCGTTCCTGCCGTTCGGACGCGGGCTTGCGACAGCGGCACTTTGTACCTAAGTCGCGAGACTCTTCGGGCTGTGGTATCCCCCCGAACATGTCGCGTTCGGTACGCCCCCTGCCCTTTGCTCGCGTCGCGCTCGCGCTTTCGCTGCTGGGCGCGCTGGCAGTCGGCTGCGCCGCGGGGTCGAACACCGGTAGCCCAGAAAGCGTACTGACGGCCTACGCCCGGGCGGTCCAGCGAGGACAACTGGCCGAGGCCTATGCCCTGCTCAGTGACGACGCGAAAAAGACAATCCCTTTCGAGCAGTTCAAGCGCATGATTCAAGAAAATCCCGAACAAGCCCAAGAGCTGGTTCGGGCGCTCGACCGGCCCTCCGTTGGCCCGGCCCGCGTGACCGCCAAGGTCACCGGTGCGGACGGCGAGCCGCTGCTGCTCGTCTATGAAAACGGCGCCTGGCGGGTGGATGGCTCGGCTATCGATCTGTATAGCCAGGCGGCGCCGGAGGCGGCCGCGCTGTCCTTCGTGCGCGCGGTCGAAAACAAGCGCTACGACCTTTTGTTGCGGTTTGTCCCGGACAGTCAGCGTGAGGGGCTCACCGAGGCCAGCCTGCGCGCCGCCTGGGAGGGTGAGCAAAAGCAGGATATGGCGCGCTTGATCGAAGCGCTCAAGGCCGCCCTGCCGGCCGCGCGTTTCGAAGTCGTTGGCGAACGCGCGACGCTCGCCTATGGCGCGGGCGGAACGATCGAACTCGTGCGCGAGCACGCCGCTTGGAAAGTCGAGGAACTGAAATGACCGCGCGTATCGCCAAGGTCGAGCGCCAGACCAAAGAGACGAAGATCAGCGTCGAGGTGAATCTCGACGGCACGGGTGTGTCCAAGATCCAGACGCCCCTGCCCTTCCTCTCGCACATGCTGGACCAGATCGCGCGCCATGGCTCGATCGACCTGACGGTGATCGCGGAGGGAGACGTCGAGATCGACGGCCACCACACAACCGAAGACATCGGCATCGTGCTGGGCAAAGCCGTGCTCGACGCGCTCGGTGATCGCCATGGGATCCGCCGCTACGGCTCGGCCACCCTGCCCATGGACGAAGCGCTCGTCACTGCCGCCCTCGATCTTTCGGGGCGAGCGTTCTTCGTTTGGCGCGTGCCGCTGCCCAAAGCCAAAATCGGCACCTGGGACGTCGAATTGGCCGAGGTATTTTTCGAAGCATTTGCCCGCACCGCGCAGGCCAATCTGCACGTGGTGCTGCACGAGGGGCAAAACCTGCATCACATCGTGGAGATCTCGTTCAAAGCGTTTGCGCGCGCGCTGCGCGCCGCGAGCGAGTTCGATCCGCGCGCGCCCGGCGTCCCGTCCACGAAGGGGATGTTGGTTTGACTTCGGTGGTCGTGGTCGACGTCGGGCTGGGCAACCTGCACTCGGTCGAAAAAGCGCTGGAATTGGCGGGGCGCGAGCATGGGATCACGCCTTTGCGCAGCTCCGATCCGGACATCGTGCGGCGCGCCGATGCGATCGTGGTCCCGGGTCAAAGCAATTTCGACGGCTTCCTGAAGGCGCTGGGGCCTGAGCTGTTCCAGGTCTTGCTCGAACGCTTGCAGGCAGGCACGCCCTACCTCGGGATCTGCTTGGGCATGCAGATTCTGTTCGAATCGAGTGAGGAGGCGCCGGGCTTCCAGGGGCTCGGCTGGTTCAAGGGCTCGGTGAAGAAGCTGCTGGGCGCGCCCGGCATCAAGATCCCCCACATGGGCTGGAATGCGCTCGAGCTCCGCGCCGGCGGTCATCGCGAGCTCACTGCCGCGGGCGGTGATGGTGAGCACGTCTACTTCGTACACTCGTTCCACGCCGTGGCGCTCGAGCCCGACGTGACCAAAGCCACCGCGTCATATGGCCCGAATTCGGTCACGGCCGCGGTCGCGCGCGACCACGTGTTTGCAACCCAGTTCCATCCGGAAAAGAGCCAAGCGGCTGGAATTCGCCTATTGACGAGTTTTCTGGGCTCGGTTGCAACTCGCTAGAGTATCGTCCAAGCATGGCGGAATTGGGTGACGAGACGGAGAACGATGTCGAGCAGGACTCTGCTTCGCGTTCGCCGAGCTTCGCGCCCACGGCGCCGCCACGCCGCCCGAGTGCGGCCTCTACCGCCCCTGCGCCGCTCTCGATGCGCAAGCGAGACCATGACTCGGAAGCGCCGTCCTCGAAGTTCGACGGCGAGGACTTCCTGTTTCACCTGTATCGCGGCAGTGAGCTCTTGCAGGACAACTGCGTCAGTGAGGCCAAAGAGGAGCTCGAGCTCGCGCTACGCGTGCAGCCGCAAGACGTCGAGGGCCAAGGGCTGCTCGGCGTGGTCTATTTTCGCTTGGGGCTCTACCCGCGCGCGCAGGAGATCTATCGAGACATCATTCGCGTGCGCCCGGAGGAAGTCAGCCCGCGCGTGAATCTCGCGCTTTGTTACCTCAAGACCGGACAATCGCAGGCGGCTCGAGAATGCCTCGAAGAGGTCACCGCGCGGGTGCCCGATCACGTGCGTGCCTGGGGCTATCTGGGCCTCGTTCACGAGCGGCTGGCGGACTTCGAACGCGCGCGTGCTGCCTTCGAACGCGCGGGCCAACCGCACCTGGTGCGGCGCATGACCCAGCTCATCGAGCAAACGGCGCTGGCACGCGAGAGCGATCCGCCCGAGCGCGCAGAAGTGCGCGCCGCCGCGGCGGATGCCGTGCAAGAGCTCGAGACCGACGAACCGGGGTTTTCGCGAGCGAGCACCGAAGCGGACCTGGGCTCGGTGGCGCGCACCGGGCGCTGGCGTGCGGTCGAACCGGGCGAAGACTTGCCCGCGTCGCCAAGCGCGCGTCGTTCGTCGCTACCCGGTCGTTTGGGGCCGGCCGTGCCTGCCATTCCGGAGCCCGTCGAGTTGGCTCGCTCGTCGCTGTTGCCCGCGGTCCCCAATGGCGGCACGCCCTCGATCCGCCCCCAGGCGGAGAGCGCGGAGCCGGTAGTGGCGGCAAGTCGTCGCTCGGCTTTGATCGACGTCGCGGGCAGCTGGGCGGTGCGCGGTATCGCCGTGCGCGCGCTACTCGCGCACGGCGCAGGCTTCACGAATACGCCGGTGTTGCGCCACATGCGTGGGCGCGATCTGAGCGAACCTCTGGGCGGCCCCGGCTCACCCTGGGTGCGGCTGAGCGGCGCGGGGCAAATTTTGGTCGGCGCCGCCCCCGAACGCGAGCTTTCCGCGCTCGAGCTGAGCGGCACGTACGTGTACGTGCGTGAGACCTGTTTGGTCGGCTATGCCGGCACGGCACACCATGAAAATGGCCGTTTGCCGAGCGGCGGCGGCGAACCCGTGTCGATGGTCCAGATTTCTGGGCGCGGTACGGTCTTGATCGAGAGCCGTAAGCCGCCGCGGGTGCTCGAAGTGACCGAGAACCAAAAGCTCTCGGTGCGCGTCGATGACGTCGTGGGTTGGATCGGTCGCTTATTGGGACACCCGTTGGACCTGGAGGCTGCACCGCTCAAGGCACCCGGTTTCGTCGCCTTTTCAGGTAGCGGTTCGGTGCTAGTCGATCTGGGTTGATATGGCGAAAGCAGGTTTACTTTCTCGACGTCCCAATCGCCTACCGCTGAGCGAGCGCAAACGCCGGCGGCGCTCGTTGAGTGAGGACGCATTCAATATCCCCAACCTGCTGACCATGGCGCGCGTGGCCGTGATCCCGCTCGTGATCATGCTGCTCGACCGCGGCTCGCCCAAGGACTGCGTGTGGGCGGCGTTGGTCTACTCCGCCGCCGCGCTTACGGATCTGCTCGACGGCTACCTGGCGCGGCGCATGAACGTCGTCAGCGTGCTCGGGAAATTCATGGATCCGCTGGCCGACAAGCTCTTGGTCATGGCCGTGCTGGTGTACATGGTGCCGATGGGCCGCATCCCCGAGTGGGCGGTGGTGCTGCTGTTGGCGCGCGAGATCTCGGTCACCAGCCTGCGCAGCATCGCCAGCAGCGAGGGCGTG
>Ga0315912_10004271_pt1 | contig 13624 bp, 12 predicted proteins | sample VfabasoilMG_FD_204469 | JGI IMG/M metagenome (GOLD analysis project Ga0315912, IMG submission 204469) | Garden soil microbial communities collected in Santa Monica, California, United States - V. faba soil | ecosystem: Environmental > Terrestrial > Soil > Garden | place: USA: California... | reverse complement strand
TGCAGCTAGTACCCGCATCACAATATCTTCTAAACCATTTGAAGTAGGGATGGTTGTAACCCTTAATTCAACTTTAGCGTTACCAAATTGCTGAAAATCTAATTTCCCGTCCTGTGGTTTGCGTTTTTCAGAAATATCAAGATGAGACATAATCTTGATACGCGATATTAATGCATTTCTAAAATTGGCTGGAATTTCAAGATAAGGCATGAGAGAGCCGTCTTTACGAAAACGCACAGTTGTGTTTTTCTTATCGGGGTATGTTTCGATGTGAATATCAGAAACACCATCTTTGACCGCGTCCGTAATCATTTTATTTACAAGTTGCACTAATGTATTGTCAGATTCTGCAACAGGTGTATCCACAACTTCTTTAACCCTAGAATTGTCTTCCTCAAAGAGTTTGCTTGCGAGATCATTAATACCAGTCTCGTTATTTGAACCTGTCTTACCTGTCCCTGAATTGAAATCAAATTCAATAGATCCATCGGCATTTTGTACTGTAGAGCCAAAATTATCGGAATCCCACGATTGGCCTTGGCTATAATAATTGCTGTAGGATTGAAGAATATCTTCACGCGAAGCCATAGCAGGCAATATTTTCAGCTGTGTCACAAAACGTAGCTCATCTATCGCTTTTATATTCATTGGGTCTTCAAACGCTACTACCAGCATACTTTCGTGTAAACATAGGGGCATCAGCGTATATTTTTTAGCAAGAGAGGCGCTAATTAATCGGATCGCATTCGGATCGAAGTTAAATTTAGCTAAATTTACGTAGGGTATACCAAGTTTTTTCGCGAGCGTGCCTCTTAATGTGCGTTCATCCACAATACCCATATCAATCAAGATTTGGCCTAAACGTAATGTGCGATTCTGTTTTTGCTTGCTTAATGCTTCTTCCAATTGCTCATTGGTAAGCAGATTAAGCTCTATTAATGCTTCACCGAGTTTTAATACAGGTTGTTTCTCTTGGTGTGTAATGGCTTGATGAAGCTGGTCTGCAGTGAGAATCTGATTTTCATTTAAATAATCGCCAATTCTTTTTGACCGCAAATCTTTTTGGTGTTCCAAAGCTGTTTCAATCTCATTAGCAGTTGCCAGATTTTCTTCAATTAATATCTCGCCAATTTGCATGCCAATTTGAAAATTTTTAATGGAGCGACGAGGTATAAAATGTCTTTCAATCGCTCCGTCATCTAAAACCGGATAAATATATAAACCAGCTTCAGTGTTAACGTGTCCTAAAGTAGCGCCTGTCGAAGAGGTATCGTCAATAAAGTCTATTATGTAGGCTTGTTTTTCGGTCGGCGGGAATGTTTCTTGTGCACGCGCTTCAAGAAAATTCTGTTCAGCTACTAGTTTTGTTGGCCACAAAAGTTGCAGACTTTTGATCTTATCAAAAGTAATAATTTGGTGTGTGCTACTGCTAATCGGCTGAAATAAGATGCGAGATTCTTCAGGTGAGAACCTGATAAGATGGCCCGCATGGGCTCTCTCGTTAATGAGTTCAATAATACATCTCTCAAGAGCGGGTTTATCTGCGTTAGGCACGAAATTAAAATAGGGTGGCTTAGGCCAAACAAAAGTGCTGCTTTCTATATCTATATTCAAAACCACATGTCCCATTTGTAATCCTAATCACTATTTATTTAAGTTATTCAATTAATAAAAATGCTGACGCTAAATGTACTGAGTGAACAGTCTCGAGCTCTGCTATAGGGATATAACGGCAGATGATTGAATTAATTGAATAAATTTTTTTGCGCGATTAGGTAGAGAAGATCAATCACTAGATTATCAAGTACCAACACGTTGCAAAGCAGTAGAAACCTAGTGCTAAACGTCAAAATGAGGGGTGATATGTAATCTTATTATCCAATCAAAAAAAGGGTAAACATTGTTTAATTCCAGTATTGAATAATCAATTGGGAGCTCTAATTGAAAGCAGTAATTTTGGCGGGCGGATTCTTTGTGCTTTCTCAGAAAGTAATTGATTTGATTGAAGAGGATCGGACTATTTGGGACAAATGGCCTCTGGAGCAACTAACTGCTCAAGGCGAGCTGCAAGCCTGGTTCCATCGCGGCTTTTGGCAACCTATGGATACTATGCGTGATAAGACTTATCTGGAACAGCTATGTGCAGAAGGTAAAGCACCATGGAAAGTATGGGAACAAGCCACATGAACTCACAATTCTGGAAGAATAAGCGCGTCTTTATCACAGGACACACCGGCTTTAAAGGTGCTTGGCTTTGTCTATGGCTACAGTCTTTAGGCGCCAAAGTCACTGGTTTTGCGCTTAATCCTCCTAGTGAAACTAACTTATTTGAAGTCGCTCAGGTTAAATCAGGCATGGAATCTATTCTAGGTGATGTGAGAGATGCAGCTTTATTGCAAAAATCTCTGCTACAAGCCGAACCTGACATCGTGTTTCATTTAGCTGCTCAAGCACTAGTGCTTCATTCTTATCAGGATCCGGTAGAAACCTATTCAACCAATGTGATGGGAACGGTAAATGTACTAGAAGCTGTGCGAAAAAGTACAACAGTAAAATCGGTAGTAATCGTAACTAGCGATAAGTGTTATGACAACAAAGAATGGCATTGGGGTTATCGTGAGAACGATCCAATGGGTGGGTTTGATCCATACAGCAGCAGCAAAGGTTGCGCGGAACTAGTGACTGAATCTTATCGAAACTCATTCTTTAACTCGGAAAAATATCATGAGCATGGCGTAGCAATTGCTAGTGCGCGTGCTGGCAACGTGATTGGGGGCGGAGACTGGGCAGAAGATAGACTGATTCCTGATTTGATAAAAGCTTTTACAAATGGCGAGCCTGTCAAGCTTCGGAATCCAGCATCGATTCGTCCTTGGCAGCATGTGTTAGAGCCTTTAAATGCTTATATGTTACTAGCAGAAAGACTTTTTGAAGAAGGCAAGTCTTATGCAGAAGCTTGGAATTTTGGACCGAATGAAGCTGATACCAAAAGCACCGGATGGCTTGTTGAACGTCTTGCTTCGTGTTGGAAACAAGGTGCCTCTTACCTCTTTCAACCTGAAGACAATGCCATGCATGAAGCGTTATATCTCAGATTGGATTGCTCAAAAGCTCGCAGCAAACTTGGTTGGTATCCTGTATGGTCTATCGAAGATGCAATAGTGAATGTGACCGACTGGTATCAAGCTTATTTACATAATGAAGATATGCACGAGTACTCATTAAAGCAGATAAGGCAATATGAAGAGCATAGGAGTGTGATATGGACGACAGCGTAATTAGCCTAGCAATGCTATTCGCCACCTCTTCCAAAAAACATCTATCCATGCAAATGAGTTTACCTGCAATTTGGGCGTGAATTTTGATTAAACCTTTTAGGATCAAGCTAGCATGATGACCAAAATCCCCAGTCCTTTATTTGTCCTTGAGATGGCCAACAACCATATGGGTGATATTAATCACGGCATTAACCTCATCCGTGCTTTTGGCATGGTGTGTCGCAAATATCCCTTTAAATTTGCTTTTAAACTTCAATATCGCGATCTGGATACTTTTATTCATCCAGATATGCAGAACAGAGACGACGTGAAATATATCAAACGTTTCCAAGAAACACGCTTGTCCCGAGCAGAATTTGATGTACTCATAGATGAAATTAAGGCGCAGGGTTTTCTCACCATGGCTACGCCCTTTGACGAGATATCGGTTGATTTAATTGAATCACAAAACCTAGACCTAATCAAAGTGGCGAGTTGTTCATTTGGCGATTGGCCTTTGCTTGAGCGCATTGTAAAAGCTCCTCAACCTATCATCGCATCTACAGCGGGCGCCACCCTAGAAGCTATAGATAGTGTAGTCAGCTTTCTGGTACATCGTAAGAAAGAATTTGCGGTACTCCATTGTGTGGGTGAATATCCCACACCAGAAGAGCGCATGAATCTGTCACAAATAGATTTTTTAAATGCCCGCTTAAAGCCCCGATATCCAGAAATACGTGTCGGTTTTTCAACCCATGAGCAGCCTGATAATGTCGATATCATTAAATTAGCCATTGCCAAAGGCGTTACTATTTTTGAGAAGCATGTGGGGCTTGCAACGGATCAGTATGCTTTAAATGCTTATTCTGCCTCTCCGCAACAATTAGATGCCTGGTTAGCTGCGGCGCAGTATGCGCTTACCGTTTGCGGTGAAGGGGGTACAAGGCATATTGAAAACCCTGTGGAAGCGTCTAGCCTTCGTGCTTTGCAACGCGGTGTATTTGCTAAAAAACCGATTAAAAAAGGCGAAACACTGAATAAAGATAATATCTATTTTGCTTTCCCACCTGAAACCGGGCAATACACGGCTAATGATTGGTCGAAATACAGCCGGTTCACAGCCTTGCAAGACATAGCGCCTAATCAGGCAGTGTCACCTGAAAACACACAACGTGTCGAAACACGTGAGAAGATTTTAGACATCGTGCAACGTGTAAATCAATTCCTCAAAGAGAGTCATGTTGTGGTGCCAGGCAGTGCAGACCTTGATATTTCACATCATTATGGACTTGATCGTTTTGATGAAACAGGGCTCACTCTCATTACTGTGGTCAATCGTGATTATTGTAAAAAGCTCTTAGTAACTTTACCCGGTCAGCAGCACCCTGAACAACTACATAAACTGAAAGAAGAGACTTTCCATGTGCTCTATGGTGAGGTGACATTAAGTCTGAATGGAGAACCCAGCATTTGCCGTCCTGGTGACGTAGTAACGATTGAACCGGGAACAAAGCATGCATGGGTAAGCAATACTGGGGCTGTTATTGAAGAGATATCGACCACTCATATTGTGAATGACTCTTACTATACCGACGAAGCCATTATGGCAAATCGCGAGCGTAAAACCTCGTTAACTTATTGGATGGGTGCATGAGTAAACAAGAAAATTACCGTGTAGCAGACTTCATTGCGGATTTTATCGCAGATATTGGCGTGCAGCATGTTTTTCTCTTGCCGGGTGGCGGGGCAATGCATCTCAATGATGGGTTGGCAAAATGTCCACGATTGAAAGCGGTGGCGTGTTTGCATGAGCAGGCAGCTGCAATTGCAGCCGAAGCTTACGCCAGAATTAACGAGAACATTGGTGTGGCCATGGTAACGACAGGTCCGGGTGCCACCAATGCAATCACTGCCGTAGCAGGCGCATGGATAGAGTCAGTTCCATTGATGTTGATTTCTGGGCAGGTTAAAAGAGCCGACATGTTGCGCAGTTCCCCTCTAAGGCAAAAGGGGGTACAGGAAGTTGATATTGTGCGCATGGTGGAAGGTGTCACTAAGTTTGCTGTTACTGTAGAACGGCCTGAGGATATACGATATGTAATGGAACAGGCATATTATTTGGCACGTGAGGGTCGAGCAGGACCCGTGTGGATTGATGTGCCCTTAGATGTTCAGGCAACACCTATAGACCCAAATAAGCTTCGTACATTTGTTGCACCAGTGGCGATAACGAACCCCGAATCCGATACGGTCTTACAACACCAGGCAGATGAAGTGCTAAAACTCTTGAAGCAGGCAGACCGCCCATTAATATTCGCGGGTCATGGTGTACGTCTGGCAGGCGCTGCCTCATTATTTAAAGAGGTGGTTGAAAAATTAGGTGTGCCTATAGTAACGACATGGAATGCTATGGATCTATTGCCTTATTCACATGATCTATGTGTAGGGCGGGCTGGTGTTGTTGCATTACGTGCCCCGAATTTTGCTGTACAAAACTGCGATTTGCTTATTAGCATCGGTAGTCGCTTAGATAATATCATTACTGCTTATAATCCAAGCGGGTTTGCAAGAGCAGCAAAAAAGGTGATCGTGGATATTGATCAACATGAAATTGATAAGCTCGATATGGATATTGCCCTGCCGATAGTAGCAGACGCACATGATTTTTTGCAAATGCTGGCAACAAGTATTACAAACACCGAATCGTTCGGGTCAGCAAAATGGCGTGAAAAGTGTTTGTCGTGGAAACAACGTTATCCAGTGAATGACGGTAAAGCTTTTGACACGACAGGCGCTATCAGCCACTATCATTTTTCTGATGCGATTTCTGAAGTCATACCCCCTAATACGCTTGTAAGTACAGGCAGTTCCGGTTTGGCGGTAGAGGTGTTTTATACGGTTTTTCGTAATAAGCCGGAACAGCGCATATTTCTTACTTCCGGATTAGGCTCAATGGGCTACGGGCTACCCGCAGCAATCGGTGCGTGCTTTGCCAATGAGTGTAAGCCGATGGTTGCTGTGGAGAGTGATGGTAGCTTGCAATTAAACATACAAGAATTGGCGACTGTAAGCGCTTTCGATTTGCCAATTTGCATGGTAGTTATGAATAATGGGGGTTATTGCTCAATTCGCAGTACACAACGCAACTACTTTAATGGACGGTATGTGGGCACAGGTCCGGAAGCTGGATTGTTTCTGCCTGATTTAGAAAAAATAGCCACTACTTATAATCTGCCGTTTTTAAGGATCACAAATGCGGATAAATTGGAAGTTTCTCTGCAACAAGCGATGGAGTTACCAAGACCATGTCTGATCGATGTGCAGCTCGTCGAAAATGAAGGGTTGGCACCTAAGGCCAGCGCTATGCCACAAGCCGATGGTAGTATGGTTTCGATGCCGCTGGAAGACATGGCGCCTCTTTTATCATTAAAGACATTGCAGCAAGAAATGATTATTCCTTTGACGTCCGCTTCGTTTGCTGCACGCGAATCTAATTACGTGTCTTCAATATCACCTGATCTTGTTACGTGAAATGCAAAGGTAAATCTTTTACATTCTCACAATGTTTCCAATGTGATTTGAGCGGACTTATCGCAGAGTCAGAGTATCCCCAATTAACCATTACAAAATCTAAGCCATTATGGTCTGCGGCAAGACCATCCTCATAGCGATCACCTATATAAATGGTTTGTGCACGGTCAAGCTGTAAGTCTAATAACATTCTTTCCAGCATCACCGGTTTTGAGGCAAGAGCAGGTTCAAAGAAATCTAAAGCAAAAACGCCTTTAAAAAGATGCGTCCAACCCAAGTGATGCATTATCTTGGTAGTCGGTAGATATCGTTTATTGGTTGCAATATAAAGAGAAGCGCCAGATTGACTTATTGTTTCAAGCAGAGCTTGTATCTTTGGATAAACAACGGCCTTCTTAAAACCTTCTGAATCATAATGCTGTTTAAAATTAGCCGCTAGTTTTTGTAGTAATGCGGCATCGCTTTTCCCCGATAGTCTCGTTAGAGTCTCCATTAAAGGCGGCCCGATAATTTCAGATGTTAATGGATGCTGAGGCACTATTCCCATCGATTCAAAAGCGTAAGCAAAACTTTCTAGAATACTAGGAGCGGAGTCAATCAAGGTACCATCAAGGTCAAAAAGCAAATGTTTTTTCATGCCAATTTTCTAAGAGAATGGTGAGTAAATAGTTAAAAACACGCAACAGTATACAAGCCCTTACTTAAGACTGGCACTTAATGATTTAAATAATTGGCTGTTTTTATTATGGCGTCTTGCAAAGATATCTGCACTTCAAGATTTAATTCAGTACGGGCAAGGTTGGTATCTGGTACATACCAATTCCGACCAAAGTTTCCAATATTATGGTCACTATTACCTAGTACTACTATTTCCTTGTTTGGGGCGATTATATCTCGTACCAAATAAGCCAAATCCAGAATTGATATTGCTTGATCTGAACCTACGTTGTAAATGGTCTCAGAGCGCCCATCCACTAAAAGTGCTAGTAGCCAATGCACCAGATCACTTAGATATAAAAAAGAACGCATTGGGGTACCATCACCCTTTACCGTAATCACTGGGGTATAGAGTGCGTCACGAATGAAATTTCCAATCGCATAATGAATGTCTATTGGTAGCTCCGGCCCTATGAATGAAAAACAACGGGCGACAGTATAGTCAAACTGATATTTTTGCGCATAATAACTGCATAGAAACTCTGCGGCGCGTTTGCCTTGTGCCAATGCGCTGGCAGAGTCTGTACTAATTGGCGCACCTTGATAACTTTCTGGTACTCGTTGCATCTCATCAGGATATGCCCCATAAGCGACACCAGAACTGGTGAACAACACTTTTCTCGCCCCGCATGTGCCAGCAAATTTTAATACCCGCTCAGTGCCTTTTACTAACATATGAAATTTTTCGAGAGGATCTTCGCCCGCAAAAGTTTCATGCGCTGAAGTAGTTGCCATATGCAGGATGTGAGAATAACTTTCTGGTGGGAATGTGAAATCCTGCACATCACCTTGCAATAAGGTAAGTGCACTATCTTTATAGTCATCTGGGGAATTTAAAAACAACGCCTCAGGGTTTCGGGTGAGAATAGTGGCTTTAATGTCAACACCTAATCGTTGATTAGCATCCAGTAAGGCATTCACAAACCAACGCCCAAACAAACCACTGCCCCCCGTGATGAAGATAGATTCACCACGCAGTGCGAGCCAACGCGCATCACTGCTTTCCGTTGTCGTTAATTCTGATGATAACTTCCGGCTATATGTAGCCACGGTACATTTCATGCTGCGGGATAATATTGTACGGGCAAGTGTCATGCCATTGCCAATCGCCATTTTTCGGGGGACGGTCAACTTTTATAGCTTGCGTCATGTCAAGTGGGCTAGTCAATGTACAGCGATATAACATCGATATAAAATGTCCGCGTACATCTCTGTTGGACGCCATTGCTTCATTGACGCACAAAGGATTTTTTTCAGCTTGTACGCTCGCACCTAGCTCAGCCTGAGCTACTTGTTGGATACGTGTTGCGGCCAATTCCTTAAAACGTATGATACCACCCGGTATATGCCAACCCGGGCCATAGAACTCGTCATCACGCCAAGTAAGTAGAGTTTGGTTCGCTTCATTCTTAATCAGTAAATCCACATTGACCATGGGCGTTAACTGACTCACAAACAAAAAAACAGGTTTGGTCAGCCCTTGGCGCGCACTCCCAACAGTGGATAAGATAGTCGTAAAATGTGAGCTTAAATCTAGCAAGTTAATCACGCTTCTTGTAAGTCATTGTCGCGCAAAATAGCCACCTGCATGTTGTGACCATAGCGTGTTCGAATCAATCGCGCTACCTCATCCGAATAGCTGGCTGCCATCACAATAATCGCTTCAACAGGGCTGGTTTCTAAGTAATCCGCTGCAACAATCGGCAGATGCGTGGCAGGTGTATATTTGCCTTGTTTGAATGGCGCAGAATCTACCACGTAGGCAATTTTACTGGCTAAATCTGCCAGCGCAATAACCGCCAGTGATTGATGTCCCGCACCCCAAACTGCTACTTTTTGAGATGGGAAACGGTTGATATAGTTATTAAGCTGCGAAGAAATATTCGTGCGAAATTGATCAAAAAATGCCAGATTGGTGGGTGCACGTTTGCGTACTACAGCAGACAAAATATAATCTTGCCAGACAGGCTGACATTCTAGTACGTCGAAACCATTGCTTTGTAGAGTTAAGCGTAAGGTGTCTTCGGTAAAATATAATAAATGGTCTGCAATAAACTCAGAGAACAAGCCCTTTTCAATAATCATGTCAAAGTTAGGAACTTCTACCAAACCGATTGCCCCTTCAGCCAGATGGCTACCAATCGCTTGCAAGCTTGATGCAGGTTTAGGCCAATGCTCCATAAAATTAAGGCAAACAAAGCCGTCAAAAGGCGCTGTTTCTATTGATGTGCCGTCATCCCCCAAGAAGCCTTGTGATACTCGCAAACTTTGGTCGTGGCAGTGTTGCACTGAAGTAGGCGCATGTTCTAGCCCATATGCATCTATGCCTACATCGTTGAGCAAAGATAAATATTCGCCTCGCCCGCAGCCGACTTCCAGCACTTTTCGCCCTAGCAACTGATATTTATCTGCCCAAGCTTTAAATTGCGCGATACGAAAGGCTCGCATGTCTTCAGAAAATGCGGCTGCACGAATCACATCGCGATAATAAGAAACTGGCCTATTGCTGAGTTGTATAAGTCCGCAAGCAGCACATTGGCATACTTCTAGGTCAGTACCATGATCCTGTTCCAGGGTTCCCAGTGTCGGGAAGCCTTGCGCGGTAGCTGGCATATTAGAATATCGTAGGAATGTTTCTGCATACATCGCACAACCGCACACTCGACAACATGTATGCCTTATTTCTTCTTCTAGGGGTGATGTAGTCTTAAATTTCATGAGCTTTACCCAAGAACGACTAATCCACTTGCCCAGCTTTCGGCAACGCGATCAAAATGTGGCTTGCGATTAAAGGTCAAATTATAGCCATACGCTTCGTAGTGATAGCTCACACCGGATTTTTCACTATCAAGTGCCGCTAACCAGAGTACTGGTGGATAGCCACTTTTTCTAAGCAAAAGGTCTGGCGAACCAACAAGTGCAGCGGAAGTATCGTATGCACCGGCTAAAATGAATTGTTCAGGTAATTGGCCTGTTTTTTCAATAGCCGCAGGAACAGCGTATTCCATCAAGCAAGGAAAGTAATAACCCACGACGACTTGCTCGCCTTGTGCTGCAATTAAACGTTCATGTCTAGAATCTACTGCAATGGATAACTTTCCTGATAGACCATCTTTATGATGATTGGTGAAGCTGTTTTTTGAAAAGACTTCTTCAAACGATGCCTTCACTGCGCTTATGTAGTGTTGCTCTAGGCGCTCACCGATATCTGCTCTTTCTTGCACTGGAAGCATAAATGGTACGCGTACGCCATTTAAAATGTTTCGGCATTGCGGGTCATCGCGTAACCCTTCCAATATTTTTTCTGCACGTTCAGCAAACTCTTGTGAAGAGATTGGGTTTTCAATTCCTAGATGTTTGACCAAGCGCGCATGAATCGCATCGTAATCTATTTGTGGCTGCTCAAAAATAAAATAACGTCTTGTCTGCACATGGTGTTCAGAATTGATTCCATGTGGAATGCAGCGGCCATTAATATCAAAATACTCTGTCGTTTGCATGATTAAATGATGTCCTCAGTCAATGAATTGTTATCTGAGAAACCTTGTCCCCAGGGTACTGGCAAATGCGTATAGCCCGTAGTCTTTTTGCTATGAAACTGAATAAATTTAGGATCTTCTCCAATTAAGCAGTCGGGACGATAAGGGCCTAGCCATGGGTTTCTCATACCACGTGCTAAAATTTCTTTTAGTGAAGTTTGGCGCATATTACCTAAAGACATATCAATGTAAGGGCAGGGGGTAATTTCGCCAGTGGAGGTTACTGTAATGATGCCTTTTACAGTGATACAGCCTTTGAAGGAGCCATAAGTTGGTGTCATGTGTGTGAATACGCTGTATTCTTTTTCAAGATCACGCAAAATGTCTGCATCTTCTTTATCAATCACAAACTCGGGATGATCCGAACAAGAGCCTGTAGGTTTTGCATATGACACATACAAACCCACACCTTTTTTCGTTGCGAATTCGCACATGTCCAGAAACTCTTGTGTTTTAACACGACCTTTAATTAATACGGTAGAAAGTAATAAGTTTAGGTCAGCATCTAATGCTGCATCAATGGCGCGCATGACTCGTTTATATGAGCCAGGCTTATTGCGAAAGTTATCATGATCTTGTTCTATCATGCTATCCAGAGACAATTGGACTTTTTCAACACCGATAGATTTTAAATGTTTGGCTCGCTCATCATCTAAAAACCAGCCATTAGTATCAGTAATAATGTAGTGTTTATCAGGGTCAAGCGCTGCCACCACTTCATCGAAATCCTTCATCACCAAAGGCTCACCGCCTGTGATCACAAAGCGCGCTAATCCAAGCTCATCGGCTTCTTTTGAAAGCCTACGTACAAAATCCATATCGATTTTTGCGCGCTCATCTTCAATCTTAAATACCTTCTTTTTGTGCCTATCCATATAATATTCAGCCGAGCAATGGGTACACTGAAAGTTGCATAGATAGCTTTTCTCTAGACGAATAATCGGGCTGATTTCACCGCGTTCTTCCATAGCTGCGATATTGGCTAGTTTTTTTGCTACATAAGGTTTTCTTACTTTTAAGCCTTCTCGCTTGGCCTTTTCGGCAGGTGTTAAGTTTTGATCAGCTAAAATTTCAACGGGTATCATATTTGTCCTTTTGTCTCACAGCTAAGTCTTGTTAAGGGTTACCAGATATAAAAATCTTGCATTGCCGGTTTCTGCGGCTGAGTCATAAACTTCATTTTTTCAGCAGCATCAATCAGCGGTTTTACAAAATCCAGATTATTCATTCTTTCGTTGGCTAAAGTGCCCAAGAGTTTTCCTTGGTCTATCGCCAACTCTTTATTGTTCAATAAGAACTCTACTTTGCTTTCAAACATGTCTTTGTCAAAAATATAGGTATAGTCATTAAACTCAGGGAAAGTTTCTTGCATCCATGTGGTTTTATTGGTGAGGATAAAAGCATAATTACCCACTGCACGACAGAATCGATCATGAACGTTTAAGTCTAGATTAGGCGTCATATCAATCAATCCCAATTCATTGGAAAATATCTCGTGACTGTGTTCTGAAAAGTTAATATCGTTGCTGAATGTCGCCACAGATTTTCCATCATTGACGTGTTCCCAATGACTGCCAATAATCTTTACCGGGAATTTTTTGAGTGACTCTGCCACCATGGTGGATTTAATTCTTCTGAAAAAATCATCCAGTTGTGCAGAATATAGACGCACCATCTCGCGGCAAGCCAGAGCATTACCCATTTTGGCCGTGACAAAAGCAACAATAGATTCAAAGATATTGATTGGCTCACACCGTAATACTGCTGGAAGCAGATTTTGGGCAAGATCGAATAAGTCTTGCGACATACTATGTGGCAAGTTTCTTTCCCACATGTCTAATAACTGGTTAGGGTCATTGCCGTTCTTGAGGAAAACCAGTGTGCCGTTTATACGTTGGCTGAAATCTATATTCTCAATCGGTTGTTTATCAAACACGATAGGCTTGTTAATTACGTAAGGCGTTTTTTGTTCTTGGTAATACCAAGTTTGCACTTGTGCTAACTCATGAGAGGCGTAAATATTGATAGATGTTTTAGGTGTTGGCCCATGTCGCTTGATAAAGTAAGAAGGCAAATCGCTCTGGAGTTTTATAAATGGGATATTGTGATATTCCCACAGGTTTACTAATGCCTCACTATCCGGAAGTTTCCAACAAAGATCCGAGCCAATGCCCAGGTATGAAAACGCAAATTCAATTTCATAGTTGAGTAATGCATCTTGCAATTTCTGCGAAAAGTCAGGCTGTGATGCATCAATATAATAGGTCTTCTTCCCTGCTAGATGAAAAGCAGCTTCTTTTTGCTTGCATACAGCGTTAATGGCGTCGTTAGCGCCCATCCCTGCTAGTATTAAAATAACTTTTTCTTTTTGCATTTACATCTTCGGAGAATTATCAATAACAACTATTGTATGAAGTTGTTACTGAATTTATCTTGCTGAAAAGAATGTAAAATCTATGCTTATTCAGGATATGCAAAAGTGTTAAAGAAATAGGCTATCAAAAGATAGCCTATTTAATTTTGTGATGAACAATTTTTAATTTTCAGGATGAGGCATACTTTTGTTTTAATCGCTCATAG
>Ga0315912_10004270_pt1 | contig 13626 bp, 10 predicted proteins | sample VfabasoilMG_FD_204469 | JGI IMG/M metagenome (GOLD analysis project Ga0315912, IMG submission 204469) | Garden soil microbial communities collected in Santa Monica, California, United States - V. faba soil | ecosystem: Environmental > Terrestrial > Soil > Garden | place: USA: California... | reverse complement strand
GGCAGCGACAACAGCGCCACGCCTTCGTCGTCGGTGTAGAACTTGTCCTGGTCCGCGCTCGCCACCCAGACCACGATCGCGTGGCCCGAACGTCAGGTTCGCTCGACCAGACGTGAGCCCCTGATTTGGAACGCCAAGGGGCCAAGGTGATTGTTCGTGGGCGAGGCCGCCAAGGAAGAATCTTCCTTGAGCGTTCTGCAGCCACGATTGCGCGTGTACAAGGCGATCCGAATCTCTTCTTCCTTGGCGACCTTGGCGATCCTTGGCCTCTTGGCGTTCCAAGTTCTGGGGCACACGTCCTGGCCCACCTCGACAATCGCGTCGCCCGCTGGCCGCGGCCCCCGATCGAACAACTTACTGCGCCGGGACCACGTCGAACGCGCCGGTCACGTACGTGTACACGATGCAGTCGGTGCCCTTGTTGCAGTTCGTCGTGTGCTTGTTGCCGCCTGGCTGATACCAGTACGAGCCGACCGGCAGGTCCTTGCCCTCGGCGCCCGACTCGATGTTCTGGATCGTGCCGGCGAGCACGATGCCGTGATAGTCGTTCTTGTGGATGTGCCAGAACGGCGTGTTGCCGTTCGGGATCTTGATGAACATGCCGTTCGCCTCGGCCTTCATGTCGCCCCAGATCGGCGAGAACGATGGACCCTTCGGGTTCTTCTCGTCGAACGGGATCCACTTCACCGCCTTGAGCGCCTTCTCGACCGCCTTCGGATCCGGCTTGGCGCCCTTCGCTGCCTTCGCCGGCGCGAAGTCGAACTTGCCCGCGTTGAAGTGAGCAAAGCCGATGCACGGCGTTTTACCCGGGCACGTGTTGATGTGCGCGGTGCCGCCCGGCTGGAACCAGTAGGTCCCCTGCGCGACCGGGTGGGTCTTGCCGCCATCCTGACCGGCGCCGCCGGCAGTGACCATCACGCCGTGATAGTCGCCCGTGTGCGTATGGAGCATGCCCTTGTCGCCAGCGGGTAGCTTGATGAAGAAGCCGTTCGGCTCGTTCATCATGTCGCCCCACGCGGCCGCGACCATCGGGCCCTTGTCGCCCAGGTCGGGAACGAGCGGGTTCCACTTGAGCTCGTCGGGCGTCATGCTCTTCATGACCTTGCGCGGCGGCGGAGGCGGCTCCTCCTTCTTCTTCTCCTCGGGCGGAGGAGCTTCCTTGCTCGCCGGAGTCGCGTTGTCCGTCGAAGGCGTCGACGTGTTGTCGGTCATCGCCTTGTCGGTCGTCGTCGTGTCCGGCTTCTTGCCACCACCACCACATGCGGCGAGGGCCGCAATCATCGCTACGCTGAATTTGGTCATGCGCGGAACGTAGTCGATCGTCAGCGGGCGCGCTTGATGGCGCGGTCCATCTCACGCTTGTCATCCGCAGCCTTCTTCGTCTCGCGCTTGTCGTGCTGTTTCTTGTGCGTGACAAGTGCGAGCTCGACCTTGACCCGGTGCCCTTTGAAGTAGAGCGAAAGCGGGATCAGGGTGAAGCCCTTCTGCTGGACCTTGGTCGCCAGCTTGTCGATCTCGTGCTTATGCATCAGCAGCTTACGCACGCGCTCGAGGTCGTGATTCCAGCGGTTCGCCTGCGAGTACTCGTTGATCTGGACCTTGTGCAGATACGCTTGGCCCTTGCGAAACTCGACGAAGCCATCCGCGATCACGACGCGCGCGTCACGCAGGCTCTTCACCTCGGAGCCGACGAGCTGGATACCCGCCTCCATCCGGTCGTGGATGTGAAAGTCGTGCGTCGCCTTCCGGTTGGTGGCGATGACTTTGAGGATCTGGTCGGCGGTTGCCTTCACCACTCACCCACGTTCGGCATCGATGTCCAGGGCTCCGCCGGCGCGAGCGCCGCGCCACGCTGCAAGAGCTCGACGCTGATCAAATCCGGCGAGCGGACGAACGCCATCCGACCATCACGCGGCGGCCGCGAGATCGTGTAGCCGAGGTCGATGAAGCGCTGGCAGGCAACGTAGATGTCGTCGACCTCGTAGGCGAGGTGGCCAAAGTTGCGCCCATGCGTGTAGGGCTCTGTCTGGTCCCAGTTGTAGGTCAGCTCTACTTGCGGAGTGTCGCCATCCTGCTTCTCGCCGAGGAAGACGAGCGTGTATTTGCCCTGCTCCGAGTCGCGGCGGCGGATTTCTTGAAGGCCGAGGCCCTCGCAGAAGAAGCGCAAAGCCGCCGGGAGGTCGCGAACTCGGACCATCGTGTGCAGGTAGCGCATGGCGGCTAGGTAGCACTTCTGGGTATGTTCGCGCCATATGGCCGAGCCCAACGTCCTCATCGCCTTCCGTCTTGACGTGAAGCACCCCGTGAAGCTGTTGTGGCTCGCGAACGATGGCTCGCCCGGTAACGGCTACAAGGCTCAGGTGACGGCGATCAACCTCCTCGACGGCACACGCCTGCCGATGGACAACACCGCGATCCTCGAGCAGACGGTGCCGGACCCACTGGCTGGAAGTGGCCTGTACACGCTCACGTTCAGCGGCATGGTCGGCTTCGCGCACGACCACCCGGACCGCGCTGCGATCGAGAAGATCACCGACCAGCAGGTCAACTACGAGCTCGAGTTCTTCCACGACGAGACCGGCCGCCGTGCCGTCGAAGACACGGACTTCCGCATCCTCGACAAGCCACGCGGTTCGGCGGTCAAGGTCACGCGGAACGACAAGCGATGAGAGACGAGACGCCCAGCCGTACCGCGGCGTTCGTTGCCGGTGCACGCCACCTCGGCTCGCTGCTGCCGGCCGAAGCACAGTTGATCGACGATCCGTACGGCGCCGCGTTCGTGTCGACGCGCGTCGCCGGAGTGCTCGATCGCGAAATGCACCGCTTCCGCGCGCTCGCCGCGCTGCCTGGCTTCAAGCACTGGATCCTGTACATGCAGGTCCGCACGCGCGTGATCGACGACGCCCTGCGCGACTTCCTCGCTGCGGGCGGCCGCCAGCTCGTCGTGCTCGGTGCGGGCTACGACACGCGCGCGCTGCGCATGCCCGACCTCGCCGACGCGAACATCTTCGAGGTCGATCACCCTGCCACGCAGGGACACAAGCGCAACGTGCTCGAGGAGATCGGCGCCGACTCGCCGTCGACCTACGTCACGTGGGACTTCGAGACGCGCCCGATGGAGGATTTGCCGGACGCACTCGCGGATGCCGGCCTCGATCGCGCCGATCCGGTGTTCACGATCTGGGAAGGCGTCACGATGTACCTGACGCCGCCCGCGATCGATGCATCGCTGCGCGCGATCCGCGCATGGAGCTGCCAAGGCAGCCAGATCGCGATGACGTACTTCGCGAAGTCACGCGTCACTCAGCCGTCGCTCGTGATGCGCGCGATGAACGCAGTGGTCAGCGCGTTCGGCGAGCCGTGGAAGTTCGGCTGGCAAACCGATGAGCTTCCCGGTTACCTCGCCGAGCGCGACTGGGATCTCGTGCGCGATCTGTCGATGGCAGACGCGGCGGAGCTGCTCCTGCCGCCGCAATTTGCCAGGTCGCTCGTCGGGCCAGATCGCCGGTTTGCCCTCGCTGCTGCGCCAGAATCGCTCGCTGTGGCGCGCTAAATTGCGAATTGTGTAGTGTCCGCCGTCACGACGACGCTTCAGGCACTTAGCACTGTCAAGTCGTGCACTTCCTAGTCGCGGGCGCTAGCATGAGGACATGAAGCGTCTACTTCTTCCTGCCCTTGCGGCAGCAGCGCTTGCTACCGGCTGCGTCGCCCACGGTGACGTCGGTGGTGGCTACTCGTACGGATATGCATCGGCGGGCTACGCGACGCCGGATCTGTATTACGTGAGCCCCGGTGTCTCGGTCGTCGCGTACTCCGAGTATCCGACGTTCTACAGCGACAACTACTACTGGATGTACTCGGACGGCTACTGGTACCGGTCGAGCTACTACGGCGGCGGCTGGGCCGTGAGCTACGACGTGCCGTATCACGTCCGCTCGATCAACAACCCGCGCGGCTACACCCGGTTCCAGCCGGGTCAGGGCTGGACGCGCGTCGGTGGCAGCGGCAACTACCGCGGCAGCTACAACCCGCGCGGCTACAACCCGCACCCGAACGCGGGCAACGCGCCGCCTGCTGCATACGCGCCGCCAGCTGGTGGCCGTGGTGGCAATCAAGGTGCAACGCGCGCCCGCACGACCGGTGGCAACAACGGCAACAGCGGCGGAAGCTGGAACGGCGGCTGGAATGGTGGCTCGCACGGCGGCTCGTCGCGCGGCGGCACGACCGTTCGCGATCACCGTCACCGCTAGAGTTCCTTCGGCCGCACCTTCTGCGACGAGCGTGGGTGCAACTGAAGACGTCTGCGCCGGCTTTATCGCCGGCGTTGTCGTTTTCGGGTCGTCTTGATCAGGGCGCGACGGGGAAGTCGTGGTCGCTCTGTAGATCGACGATGCACACCGACGGACCGTCGCAGCGTGTCGCCGCGGGATGTGCGCGCGCCTCGACCCAGTCGATCGAGCGGCCCGCGGGATACGTGATCACGTTGCCGGTGATCTCGAGCTGCGCGGCGGGTGACACGCGCGCGGTCGAAATCTCGTCGACGTCGCGCCAGATGATCTGCGACGCGGCGGTATCGATCTCGAATCTCGATGCGAACAGTCGCGACGTGTTGATCGACCACGTGGCCGAATCATCGACGAGCTGCAGTTGCGATCCGGAGAGCGTCCCCTCACGGTTGCGCACGCGATCGGGGAGCTGATCGAACCAGAACGCGATCGGATAACAGCCATTCGCGGTCGTGTCGTAGCCGCCGCGCGATACATGCATGCGCTCGCCGTTGAATGTCGCGACCGCATCGCCGAGATACGGACACTCGTCGGTCGCGGTGACGAACAGCTGGATGTTGACCTGCTCGCGCGCGACAACTTCGATCGTCACGTCGCCATACGTGGCTTGAAGGTCTGCAAGCGACGTCGATGGCGGCTCGGCCGCGCACGCGCCGACGAAGAAGAGAGCAAGCTTCCTCATGTGTCGAGTATACGCCGCTACTCGTCGCGCTCGCACAGCGCCGGCATCCCGGTGCCGCATAGCTCGTCGGCCCACGTCTTGTCCGTCCGCGCACTTACACAGGTCGCTCCGACATCGTCGGGCTGGTTCTGATTCCACACCGTAAACGCCCATGGCGCTCCATCGACCCACGAAAACGCGCCGCCACCGGGGCTGTAGCCGCCGAGCCAGAACTGAGCCGATGTCAGCCCAGCCACAGCCATGTACTCCTCGACGGACTCGAACGACACGAGATGAGCGCCAAGCGTCTCGCAGTTCGCGTTCGCAGTGAACCAGTCGGCCTGCGCCCAGTGAATGCGGTAGTGGTGGCCTCCGTACTCGAGCCACGGCTCGATCTCACACGTGTACGCGTGCGGAATGCTCTTGCAGTCCGTCGACCAGTCGCCGTTGGTGGCGATCAGCCCAGCAGGGTACGTGATGCCACTCGCGCAGCCGGCGGGCTCGCCCGCTGCCCAGTTCGCGAATGGCAGTGGCTCCTGGGTCGTCGATGACCACTCGAATACATACTCGATGCCGAAGCGCATGAGCCCGTTCCCGGCGATCCTCGCGATCACGTCGTTCTCGTCGGGCGTCGTGATCACGGCGACGTAGCCACCGAGCGAAGCGCAGACATCTTTCGCAGAATCGAACGTCAGCTCGAGGTCCTGTCGCGTGTAGCAGTGGTCGTTGTCGTCCCACAGCACCGACGTGGCCGCGTTGACGTCCTCGCAGTCGACAAGCGGGTAACCGAAGTTGACCCGTCCACACCCGACCAACACGAGCAGCAAAGACCAGCGCACTACCGTGACGATACTCCGAACGACGAGCGCAGAACGACGCCGTCGATGATGTAGAGGCCGGTCGGGCCCGACGGCAAGATGTCCCACGTGCGGTCCCCTGGCAGGGGAACGCGTTCAACGCGGATCACGCGTGAACCGTCGACCACGTCGCCCTCGCGCAATGCGCCGAGCGTTCCGCGGTCCGCCCGTGGATGCCCGGGGGAGCCCGTCGTGACGCGGCCGTCGGCGAGCGTGGCACGGACGACCGTGTGCGACGTGCTCGCGAGCGTCGAGCCAGCGTAGAGGACGGTTGCGGGAATGCGGCGACCGGTTTCGTCGAGCGTGAGCACGCGCGCGCCTTCACGCAGCGTCGAGATTTCGACGTCGCCGTCGGGCGTCGCAACACGTGCAGTGCCGGGCAAGCAGATCGGGCAACCGTGCTTCTTCCGACTGTCTGCTTCCGCGGGGCTGAGCCAGCTCCAGCCCGGCGGTGGATCGTTCTGACTGGAGACCGGTGGTCCGCAGTTCTGCACGCACGTGTAACCGGGACCGGGCGCTGGTCCGGTACACGCGGCCACTGGTTGCGCTTGGCCTGGATGCCCGCGCGGCGCCTTGCACTCCCACGGCACGGCGAAGCCCGAACCATTCACCGTCGGCGCCCAGGTCTCGACCGACTCGATCTTGTCACCGTCGAGCGTGATTCGCGCGCCCATCATCACGCCCCACAAGAGCGGACGCGGGTTCGGCAGCGGTCCCATGTCGGGGTGCTTGCTCGGTCGCGTGCTCGGCTTCGGCTCCGGGAACTTCATCATCACTCCCTCGGTGAGGCGGTAGCCGAACAAGACTTCGATGCGACCGGTGCTCGGGCGATAGGTCGGCATGTAGATGACCGACTCGTCCTGCGGGACCTTGCCTTTGACCGGATGAGGATTCGCGGCGAGCGCGGCCTTCTTCGCGTCGGCGAGCACGCCGTCGAGCTCCTTGCGCGAGGTCTTCACGAGCTTGTCGAATGCCGCACGCGCGCCGGTGAACCGCTTCGAGAGCACGGTCGCACTCTCGACGACCGTGGACTTCGTGACGACGAAGTGAAAGCCTTTGCCGCCGAGACCGCCGTTGACCTCGAAGTCGACGAGGTCGATCGGGCCGGCGATACCGGCGGCCGCAGCGGACGCAGCGTCGTCGGTGCTCACGGAGATGCGTTCCGTACGTTTGCGCTTCGCGTCGGGAATCTCGACGGTGAGCTCGAATGGATTCGGCGTTCCCGCCGCAGCCGTCGACTTCCAGTGCGGGACAAACTCGGGCCGCCGACCGTTGTAGAAGCTGAGCCGAGGCTTGCTGCCTGTCGAGCCGCCCCATCCAAAGCCAGGGATGTAGAGCGTGCCCCACGGCTGCTGTCCCTCGACGACGTAGAGCCCGCGCGCGGTCGGTGGCACCACGTTGTCGTTACCGACACGCGGGCAGTAGTCGGTGCCGGCAGGGCTCACGCCATCGGCTTGCAGGATCGCCGTCGACACCGGTGCATTCTCGAGCGTGCGTAGCGACAGCGGCGCCGTATCGAGCACTGCTCCGCTCGCATCAACGCGAACGGCGAGTGGATCGCCGGACCGCGTCCAGGAGACGAGGAAGTCGTGCGGCCCGGCCTGGAACTGCGGCATCGCATCGTTCTGCACGATCATCGGCATGGCGACCGCGACTGCCGGGGTGTTGAGCGGATCGGCACCGTCGAGCCACGCCGAACCGACGCCCTGCCGACCCATTCCGGTCTCCTGCCACGCGATCAAGTAGCCACGCGAACCGCGCACGAGTGTGTGGCGAATGACGGTGCCAGGGCTCGTGCGCAGCGTCACCCGGTCGGTGATCTGCCCATTCGCGATATCCATGCGCGCGGCGGTCATCGTGCGGCCATCCTGTTCGACCCACGTCAACAGCAGGTCGCCCGCGGCAGTGCCGGCGATCTCGACGCCGTCGCCGATGCTCGGTGTTCCGATCGCGATCGCGTACGTCGCTTTGATCGTTCCGCCGCGATCGATCACGAGGACCGTCGCGCCCGCAGACTCGCGATACGCGAGCACGAAGTCGCCGCTGATCGCGTCATACGTGATCGAGGGACGGCGTCCCGTGTTCGCGGGCAAGGTGATCGGGGTCTTCTGCGTTCCGTTGATCACAGCCGCCTCGGTCTTCGTGCGCCGGATGCCGGCCCACGCGACGAGCGCCGTATCACCCGCAGTCGCGAGATCGAAGTCGATCCCATCTCTCATCGCGTCGGAGGCCTGTACGGCGGCGCCCACCACACCGTTCGCGTCGACGTGCTGGACCGACACCGTGAATTCGCGCTTCGTCGGGACCGTGAAGTTCGCGAGATCAGACGCGACCCACCATCCGCGGTTTGTCGGACTCACCTGCGGAAGTGGGCGCCCCCAATGCTGACGGGTGTCGACGGCAATCCCGTTCGCGTCGATCAGCGTCCCGTCGGCGACCATGCGCGCGGCGTAGACCTGATGCGGCGCGATTTTCGTCGTGGCCTTCGAGCGATCGTCGCCCCACGCGACGAGAAACTCGGCGCGCGGACCGCCGCCTGTCGCGACCATTGGAGCTGGCGGTTGATAGATCGGGCGCGGCCCAGGTGCGGGCGCCGTCGTCGTCTGTTGCCAGCACGCCGCGAGCACGACGAACGCAACCGCGTACCTCCGCATCCCCATCCCCCGATTGTGGATCGTCAGAGCTTCGCGGGCAGCCAGAAGTCTCGTGGATAGATCCGGTGCAGCAGTGTGTCCTTGCCCACAGCCGCCTTGAGGTAGTCCTGATAGGCGGTGAGCTGCTTGTCGGGACCGATCACGAAGTACGTGCCGTTCGGATCGAGCTTGCCCCAGCCTGGCAGAACCCGCTCGTAGACCGGCTTCATGCGCGCGAACAACATCGTCGACAGATCCTCGCGCTTGGACAACTCGAGGACCTTGCTGCGGAACGTCTTCACGACATCGGGCGTGAGGCCGTCGACGAGGTTCGCGGCCATCGCGCTGGCGCGGCCTTCGAAGCCGGTCGCGATGCGCGAGTCGAAGGCCGTCGCGATCGCGTAGCGGGCGATCGATGGATCGGGCTTCACCTTCTTGAGCTCGTCGATCACGAACTTGAGTGTGGTCGGCAAGAGCGGGCAGCGCTCGGCGTAGTAGTTGAGAACGCCGTCGTACAGGCGCGGGCGTAGGCCGTTCGAATACGCGAGGCCTGCGGCCCAGGTCTTCATGAAGATCGAGTGCGCGCCGTGGCCGGTGTAGAGGTTCGACGCGAGGTAATCGACGACGGGCGCGTCGGCCGTGTCGGTGTAGTACGGGCTCGGCGCCTGGTTGAGGAATACGCCGCTCGACGTCGACGGGGCGACGAGACCGACGAACACTGCCTGCTTCGCCTTGGTGTCGTGATCGGCGAGCCGATCGCGCAGCGGCGTCTCGGACAGCTTGGCCTTCGCCTTCGCCGCCTTGCTATCGCTACGCGGCACCGCGTTGACCAGCGCCGTGAGGTCACCGTTGACGGCAGCCTGGTTCGCCGTCGAGCCGGTGAGCACGATGCGAGCGGAGCGCGCGTTGAGAATGGCGACGCGCACGGCGTCGAGCTTCTTCAGCGTCGCGGGTGCGCCGATCTTGAGGTCGTGCGCCATCTGCTTGCACAGGTACGTCCAGTCCTTGCCGAGCGAGCCGTCCGGCAGCTCGGCGATGTACGCGGCGAGATCCTTGCCGGCCTCGGTCGCGAGCGCGCGAGCCTTCTCGGAGAGCTTGCCGGCGGCGGTGAACCACTTCTGTGCGCCAGCGGCCTTGGGAGCGGCCGCCTTCGGATCGGAGAGCGCCTTCGCCAGCTCGACGAGGTCCGCACGCGGCAGTGACTTCGCGGTGGCGAGCTCGGCGAGGAAGCCGGCCGCCTCGGTCGTGACCTTGGCGTCCTGCGGATCGAGCAGCATCCAGCGCAGACGGTGGAAGTCGTGCAGCTGGGTCAGGAACGAGCTGGTGTGGAGGTACTCGAGCTCGGCCTGGCGCTTCCACGCGTCGCGCGGGTCGTCGACCCAGCCTTCTTCGGCGCCCTGCATCGCCTGGCGCAGGCCCGTGACCGATTGGTCGACGAGGTCACGCAAGCGCGCCAGATTCTCGATGCGCCAGTCGGGCGACATCATCAAGCGGCGCATCCACCCGATCGCCAGCTTCGTCTCGTCGGCGCCATTGCCCGAGCCGGCAAAGCCGAGCTCGAGCCGCTTCGTACGCGGGTTGCCTCCGTAATAGATCGAGACGCCGAGGATCTCCTTGCGCATGCGATCGCGCATCTCGTCGGCGGCGATCGCCTTGCCGTTCTCGAACAGGCCGGCACCATCGAGCAGCGTCGGTAGTGCGGCAAGGAGGAACTGGTCGTCCGGGGCGATCACGTCGCGGACGTTGAACGACATCTGCACGCGCGCGCTCGCCATCGAGTCGAACGTCGCGACGAAACGCGGCACGCCCGAGACGTCGTCGGTCTTGTAGACGAGCACGTCATCGAGCGTCATCGGCGGCGAGGCGACGAGCGGCGGCAGCTCGACCGCGGCCTGCGAGCTCTCGAGCTTCTTGGTCTCGGCGTCGTAGTCCTGCTCGTAGCGAGCGAGCGTCGATTGCTCGTCCGCGGTGCCGTACTGCTTCTGCAAGCGCGCGAGCTCGGCGTCGATGCGGCCCTTGCGCTCGCTGTCGAGACGGGTGCGCATCGCCGGGCTTGGACGACCGGCGATGCCGTACGGCGTCTGCGTCAGGCCCCACTTCGCGAGGCGATCGCGGAATGGGTTGCCCTTCGTCGCGAGGATCGTGTCGATCTCCGCGAGCGCGGGGCGGAGCGTCAGTGACTTCCGGAACTCCTTGCTGCGGTTGAGCTCGACGAGGTGATCGTTCCAGCCCGAGCCGGTGCCGCGGATGCCAAAGCCCGGCGGCGTGTCGAGGAACTTGTTGTAGCGGCGCCGCATGTCGATCACGCGGCTCTTGATCTTGTCGACATACGCGACGAGCTCTGGATCGCCATCCGGCAGCTTTGCGATGCGTTCCATCTCGCTCATCACGAGCGTGCGCACCTGGGCGACGAGCTTGTCGTCGCTCAGTAGCTCGGACTTCACGCCCGAGAGCCCGATGTAAACGGGCTGCCCTTGGTCGGTCGTCGTGTACGACCACACGCCGCTCGCGCCGCTGTCGACCACGCGGGTCTTGCCGTCGATCAGCTTCTTGTAGAGCGGCGTGCCTTCGTCGCCGGCAAGCGTATCGAGGAACAGCGCCATCAGCGTGTGCTCGGCGTCGTCGAGGTTGCGCGTGAGCGGCCACGCAAACATCAGCGGGCTCGGGTTGTTGTTCGTCGCGTAGGGATAGTCGACGAGCTTGATCGCGCCACTCGCCGATGGCGTCGGCTTCGGCAGCTGGTCCTCGGTGTAGATCTTGCCCTTGCGACCGGCGAGCTTGCCGAGGATCTTGCCGGTCTCGTCGAGCACGTTGCCGAGCGGCAACGCCGATGGGAACGCACCGATCATTCCCATGTTCGCGAGGTGGTGCGTCGCCTGGTGGAACTTTCGAATGTCCTGCGCGGTCATCCGACGGATGTCATCGGGATAACCGCCGCTCTCGAATGCGAGAGGGTGCTGCGGTCCGTAGGTAAGGTGCCCAGCCTCGCGCCACACGAGCCGATCGGCCGGCTCGTAGCTGCGCACCATCTCGTTGTAGACGGTGCCCTTCTCCTCGAGGCGGAGCTTGCCGTCGTCGCCCTTGTCGACGCCGAAGTTGCGCACCTCGCGCCGGATCTCCTCGTCGGTGTAGTCGGGATTGAGCAGCGCGTCGAGGTGGTTCTCCATCACGGGCCAGAACACGTCTTGCCCCGCGACCGTGTGGAAGTGATACGCGGTGCGCCACTGCGCCGTGAACGCGCTCGACTCCGCGAGTGCCATCGCCTCGAAGCTGCCGAGCTTGCGGCCGCGGTCGCCCTTGCCGAGCAACAGGTGCTCCTGCGTGTGGGGCTCGCCCATGTCGCTCGTCGGGAACGTATTGACCCACATGAATCCCTGCGGCGCGGTCTCGATGCGCAGGTAGTCGAACGTGAAGCCGGTCGCGTCGTGCATGAATCGCGCGCCGAGCGGCTTGTCCGCGTCGTCGAGGTAGAGCGAGACGGCGGTGAAGCCGTGCGTCGTGCCGCCCTCGACGAGGGTGTCGAGCGTGTCGCCACTGGTCTTCGCAACCGGTGCCGCGGAGCCGCTACCGCTTCCACCTCCTCCTCCGCCACCTGGCTCGGGCGTCGTGGACTTCGTCGGGGCAGGAGGACAACAGGTGGAAAGGGCAAATGGGATCATGGCCGTCAGCGCGGTCCTAAGGACGACGTGCATCGCCGCGGACTCTACCTCGCCTGATGTATCGTGGCGCGATGCGGAGCCAGTTCGTCGTGTCGTTCGCGCTCGCGGGCGCCCTTGTCGGGTGTGCGGCGAAACCGCCGAAGATGAAGCTGCAGCGGGTCATCCTGTACCAGAACGGCATTGGCTACTTCGAACGAACCGGCCACGTCGGTGGCGCTCGCATCATCCTGCCGTTCGCGCGCCACGAGATCGACGACGTCTTGAAGACGCTCACCGTGATCTCGAAGCAAGGTGCCGGCGTCGCCACCGTCGACGTCGCCGAGATCAAGCCGAAGGACCGCATCGTCAACGTCGGCGTCCAGCTCACCGGCGGCACCGCGCACGACGTTCAGGTCACCTACGCCGTTCCGACGCCGACGTGGAAGGCCGCGTACCGCATCGTGCTCGACGACAAACCCGATGCGAACGGCCTGCTCCAGGGTTGGGCGGTGATCGACAACGTCTCGCAAGAAGACTGGACCGACGTTCGCCTGACGCTCGCGACTGGCGCGCCGATGTCGTACGCACTCGATCTCAAGACGCCGCAGTACGTCGAGCGTCCCGACGTCACCGGCAAGCTCGTGAAGCCCGCCGTGCTCGGTCCCGTCGAGGCCGAGAAGGTCACCGCCGCCGAAGGCGACAAGGATAGCGACGGCATCGCCACGAAGGACGACCTCTGCCCCGCGGAGAACGAAGACAAGGACGGCTTCGAGGACGAAGATGGTTGTCCCGATCCCGACAACGACAAGGATCGCATCGTCGACACCGGCGACCAGTGCCCGAACGAGCCGGAGACCTACAATGGTTTCGACGACGAGGACGGCTGCCCGGACCGTGGGCGCGTGGTGGTCACGGACACGTCGATCGAAATCCTCGACATGGTCTACTTCAAGGCCAAGAGCTCGGCGGTCAAGAAGGAGTCGATGCCGATCCTCGAGGCGGTCGCAGCGACGCTGGAGGGCAATCCGTCGATCCTACGCATCGAAGTCCAGGGCCACGCCGCGACGAACGAAGGCAACGATGCCACTGCGCTCGATCTCTCCGACAAGCGAGCCGCCGCGGTGCGCAAGGCGCTCATCAAGCTTGGCGTCGAGGGCAAGCGCCTCATCGCGCAGGGCTACGGACGCACGCAGCCGATAGATCGCGGAAACAATGCGAACGCCCACGCCAAGAACCAGCGCGTCGCATTCCTCATCCTCAGGCGCAGCGACGGCGACGACGGTCCCAGTGACCGCCCTGTCGCCACGCGCGCCCCGGTGAACCGCCCGGTCAAAGTCGACACCAGGACCGCGGCCGCTGCCGTCAGGACGACAACCAATCCCGTCGAGGTCGCCGGCTCCGTGCGCTACGAGCTCGGCGAACCCGTCACCGTCCGCAAGAGCTCGTCGACGATGGTCTCGATCATCAACAAGCTCGTCACGGCCGAAGACGCGTTCCTCTGGCGCCCCGACGCCAACGCGCCCGGCAGCGACACCCATCCATTCCGCGCTG
>Ga0315912_10004267_pt1 | contig 13629 bp, 9 predicted proteins | sample VfabasoilMG_FD_204469 | JGI IMG/M metagenome (GOLD analysis project Ga0315912, IMG submission 204469) | Garden soil microbial communities collected in Santa Monica, California, United States - V. faba soil | ecosystem: Environmental > Terrestrial > Soil > Garden | place: USA: California... | reverse complement strand
CGCGCGGCCTCCCGCAAACCCCCGATGCGTGCGAGCCGCGGGGCTCCGGGGCCCCGCAGGCCAAAAATAGGGAGCCTCCGGCGCCCTGCAGGCCAAGTAAAAAATTGCGCCTAGCACGGCACGGGGTTCGACCAGACCAACTAACCATGGTACGTACGCTCGATGGTTTGTTGGGGGGATTTGCGTCGTGCAGGTTTCCTGGTGCTGGTGGTCACAGCCAGCGCCACGACCGCCTGTGGCGGAGGGCCCAACGACACCGCGGACGGCGCCGGCGGCAGCGACGGGATGGCGGGCGGAGGGCCGGACTCGGGGGGCTCCTCCTCGGACAGCGGCGGCGGGCCGGCGGAGACGGGCGGGTCCAGTAGCGACGGCGACACCGGCGGAAGCTCGAGCGATGGTGTTGGGGGCGACCCCTCAGACGGAGCCGGCGGGAACAGCGGCGGCACCCAGGGGGGCGGCGGCGTGCCGAGTGGTGGCGGCACCAGCGGTGGCGGCACCAGCGGCGGCGGCACCAGCGCCGGCGGGGGCGTGGGCACCGGTGGCACGGGAGGCGTGAGCACCGGTGGCACGGGAGGCGTGGGCACCGGTGGCGCGGGGACCGGCGGGGACGCGACGGGTGGTTCCGCGGGATCCGGTTCGGGCTCCGGGCCCAGCGTCGAGGATCCGTTCGTCACCGTTTGGGACACGGCCGCGATCTCCCCGAACGCGAACGAGCTCGCCACGCTGACGGACGACGAGACCATCCTTCTGCCCCTGGCGGCGTCGGGCAGCTACGACTTCAGCGTCGACTGGGGCGACGGCAGCACGAGCGAGGTCGACAGCGCGACCGACCCCGATCGGCAGCACGTCTACGCCGAGGCGGGAACCTACGTGGTCACCATCACCGGCACCATCCAGGGCTGGCATTTCCCTTTCGACGCGACCGATTGTGGCATCGATCCGGAGTGCATCCCCGACGTGACCAGCGATGCGTGGAAGCTGCTCGAAATCCAGGAGTGGGGCTCCTTCGCCTTCGGCACCACGCGCGGCGCCTTCCAGTACTGTTCGAACCTCGAGATCACGGCAACCGATGTGCCGGAGCTGCCTTTCCCGACGAACATTCGCGACGCCTTCGCCGGCACCAGCAGTCTGACCGACATCCCGTCGATCGAGCAGTGGGACGTCTCTCAGATCACCAACCTGTCGAGCACGTTCTCGTATTCGGCGTTCAACGGCGACATTTCGGGCTGGGACACGTCGAACGTCACCAACATGAGCTTCACGTTCGCCGGGGCGCAGGCTTTCAGCCAGGACCTGTCCGCCTGGGATACCTCCAGCGTCACCACGCTCGCACGCACGTTTGCAGGTGCCCTCTCCTTCAACGCCGACATCGGCGGCTGGGATACCTCGGGCGTGACCAGCATGATGGCCACCTTCGCCGACGCCGTGGCTTTCAACCAAGACATCGGCGCCTGGGACACGTCGCAGGTCACCGACATGAGCTACATGTTCGATGAGGCGGCGAGCTTCAATCAGGACCTTTCGGCTTGGGACACGTCGGAGGTCGTCGACATGGCCGGCATGTTCTCGGACACGGACCAATTCAACCAGGATCTCTCGGCCTGGGATACCTCGAGCGTGGTGAACATGAACTTCATGTTCGCCAACGCCGCAGCCTTCGATCGCAATGTCGGCGGCTGGGATGTGGGATCTCTCGACAGCGCCATCTCGATGTTCATGGACGGCAGCCTCTCCACACCGAACTACGACGCGCTCTTGATTGGTTGGGCCGCGCAACCGACTCTTTCCGAGGTGATCTTCGGCGCGGGGGGCACCCAGTACTCTGGGGCAGCAGCCGCCGCGCGCGCCGTGCTGGTCGGTGAGCGCGCCTGGATCATCGACGACGGTGGCCTCGCGCCCTGAGCCCCGCGCCCTGACGCAGGCGGGCGAGCCAGCCCCTTTTTCGCGTGGCGCTGGGACGACGCGAGACTTGACGTCCGAGTTCTGCCAACGTCCGGGAGCCGATGCAGCCGCCCATCTCCTGCAAGAGCCTGGTCAAGAAGTACGGCGACAAGACGGCGGTGGCCGGCATCGATCTCGAGGTCCCTCGGGGCATCTGCTTCGGCCTGCTCGGGCCCAACGGCGCAGGCAAGACGACGACGGTCGAAATGCTGGAGGGGATCTCGCCCCCGACCTCGGGCACGATCGAGCTCTTCGGCCTGCGCTGGGGGGCAGGTCACGATCAGCGCATCCGTGCGCGTATGGGAGTGGCGCTCCAGGAGACGCAGCTCGGTGACAAGCAGACGGTGCGCGAGGTGCTCCGCCTGTTTCGGTCGTTCTACCCCGGCGGCCGGTCGGTCGACGACGTGATCCGCGCGGTGAGCCTGGGCCCGGAGCAGAATCAGCGCTTTCACACCCTTTCCGGCGGCCAGAAACAAAGGGTGGCCCTCGCCACGGCTTTGGTGGGCGACCCCGAGCTCTTGTTCCTCGACGAGCCGACGACCGGGCTCGATCCACGCGCGCGCCAGAGCTTGTGGGCCGTGGTGGAAGCGTTCCGGGCCCAGGGTGGCACGGTGGTCCTCACCACCCACTACATGGATGAAGCCGCCGCCCTGTGCGACGACATCGCGGTCATGGACCTCGGGCGCATCATCGCGCAGGGCAGCCCGGCCGAGCTCATCGATTCGCTGGGCGACGTGCAGTTCGTGGAGTTCGAGGTCGGCTCCGCGCCGGCGAGCTTCGTGCCCGACGTGCTCTCGGCGTGCCGGGCCGTACGCAAGGTAGAGGACCGCAGGGGTCGCCTGCGCCTCACCATCGATCGCGAGCTCGAGGCGCTGACGACCGTGCTGGCAGAGCTGAAATCGCAGGGCGTGGTGCCGCTCGGACTGTCCAGCCACCAGGCCACGCTCGACGACGTGTTCTTGCATCTGACCGGGAAGGAGCTCGGTCATGACTGATCGCCAGACACCGACCGCCATGCAGAGCCCGCGCGCCCTGCGCCGCGTGCAGCGTACGCTTTCCGAGCGCCCTCCGGCAGGCAAGCGGCCGGCGCAGAAGGGCGAGGACGTGGGCTACCCGCTCTTCGAGCTGATCAAGGCGCGACTGCGCGAATTCTACCGCGAGCCAGGGATCCTGTTCTGGGTGTTCGGCTTCCCGCTGCTCATGGCGCTCGGCCTCGGCATCGCATTTCGCCAGAAGCAGCCAACCCTGCCCGAGGTGGCCGTCGTGCAGACCGAGCAATCGGAAGCTGCACGCGCGCTCGCGCAGGCTCTCACCGGGAGCAAGCGCTTGCACGCGCGCAGCCTGTCCATGGCAGAGGCCGAGCGCGAGCTCGCTCACGCGCGCGTCGACCTGGTGCTGGAAGTCGGCGCAGGCGACGTGCGCTACCGCTTCGACCCCATGCAGGACCGCTCGCCCCTAGCACGCGCAGTCGCCGACGACGTCGTGCAGACCGCGGCCGGCCGCAAGAGCCCCCTCTCCACCAAGGACGTCAACGGAGCCCAGATTGGCTCCCGCTACATCGACTTCCTCATCCCCGGCCTGATCGGCCTGAACCTGATGGGCTCGAGCCTGTGGAGCATCGGCTACAACTTGGTCGTGCAGCGCAAGCGACGCTTGCTCAGGCGCTTTGCGGTCACCCCCATGAACAGGAGCCACCTCTTGCTCTCGTACATGGTCAGTCGCCTGCTCTTCTTGGCCATGGAAGTCGTGGTGCTCGTGCTGTTCGGCATCGGCCTCTTCGGGACCCACGTGCAAGGCAGCTATCTCGACCTGCTCTTGGTTTCGGTGCTCGGCGGCGCTTCGTTCGCCGGCATCAGCCTGCTCATCGGCGCGCGCTTGGAGAATGCCGAAGTCGCCAGCGGCTGGATGAACCTGGTGCAGCTGCCGATGTGGGTCGTGTCCGGCTGCTTCTTCTCCTACGAGCGCTTCCCCGACTGGACGCACCGTTTCATCGAAGCCTTGCCACTGACCGCGCTCGTGAACGCCCTGCGCGCCATCTACAACGACGGCGCGGCCATCGCTGGGCTAGGACCCGAGCTTCTAGTGCTCGGCCTCTGGGGCGCGCTGCCGTTCTCCCTCGCGCTCTACACATTCCGCTGGCAGTAAGCTGGCGCGCGCGCCTGCATGCCGGTTGCGCTGGCCGATCAGGGGTTCTTTCCGCGGTCCAAGACGCGGATGGATACCGATTGGCCGCCGTTTTTGGTGCGGATGACCGCGCGAAAGCTCGGTGGGAGGTCGCGGCGGGCGGTGCCGCCCAGGAGGAGCACGCACGGGCGTAGGTCGGGACGGCGCTCCAAGAGGTGCACCAGAGCGTCAATGGCGTCGCCGTGGGACAGGCGCTTGCCGTAGGGAGGATTGGCGACGATGGCCGCGCCCTCGGGCACGCTGGCTTCGACCACCAGCAAGTCGCCGTGGAGCAGCTGACAACCGTCGCGAACGCCCGCGCGATCGGCATTGCTCTCCGCGCTCTCGAGCGCCACCTGGTCGCGGTCGCTCATCAGGACGCGCACGTCCGGTGCCACGGCGCGCGTCGGTGCCTCTTCCAGCAGACGCTGCCGTTGCTGCCGAAAGGCCTCTGCGTCGTGGGTGGGCCAGGTTTCGAAGGCAAAACGTCGCCCTTCGCCGGCAAGCCGCCCCCGGGCCACCTGGAGCGCCTCGAGACCCAGGGTGCCCGCGCCGCAGAAAGGATCCCAGATCAGCTGGGGCGGCGCCCCCTCCATCCCCAAGAGCTGACTGACGACCGCGGCCGCGAGCGTTTCACGCACCGACGCGGAAGCCACCTCCGTCCGGTAGCCGCGGCGATGCAGTCGGTAGCCCGAGGCGTCGATGCCGATCTGAGCCGTGTCGCCGGTCAGGCGAACGTACACGGAAGTGGCCCCCGACTCCGCCGTGCCGCTCGTGATCGAGAAGCGTGACGACAGCACCTCCTGCACGCGTTCGGCGACGGCGCCCGAGTGCCACAGCTTGGAGCGATGGCTGACCACGCGAACCTCCGCTGCTGCACCACGCGCGAAGTAGGCGGAGAAAGGCAAGCGAGCAACGCCTTCCTGGAGTGCGGGGAAGTCCCTGGCTACGAATGCCTTGAGCCGAACCCGAACGCTCTCGGCCAAGCGCGCGCCCAGGCACACGGTCCACACGTCGCGCGTAGCCAGGCGCAAGAGCGCCCCACCTTCGGTCAGGCTCGGCGGCGCAACGTGCGGCAAGAGCGCACGCAGCTCCGTGGACAGCATGGCCTCCAGACCGAGCGCGGTCTGGACGAAGGTCAGGTGCGTCGTTTCGCTCATGCTGCTAGATGAGGCTCATGACCCAGGCCCCTGGTTTTGCCTACTCCCCACTCTTGCCGACGGTCGGACAAAACACGCCCTATCGCAAGCTGAGCGCGGACTACGTGTCGACTTTCGAGGCGCTCGGTCAAACGTTCTTGAAAGTGGAGCCCGAAGCGCTGACTTTGCTCACGCGTGAGGCGATGATCGAAATCGCTCATTTCCTGCGGCCCGGTCATCTGGCACAGCTGAGGAGCATTCTCGACGATCCGGAAGCTTCGCCCAACGACCGCTTCGTCGCCCTGGATTTGCTGAAGAACGCCAGCATCTCGGCGGGTGGTGTGCTGCCCATGTGCCAGGACACCGGGACCGCCATCGTGATCGGCAAGAAAGGCGAGCGCGTCTACACCGGTGTGGACGACGAAAGAGCGATCAGCCTCGGCGTCTTCGAGACCTATCAAAAGGCGAACCTGCGCTACTCGCAATTGGCGCCGCTGTCGGCCTTCGAGGAAGCGAATACCAAGACCAACTTGCCAGCGCAGATCGAGATCTTCGCTACCGAAGGTGACGCCTACAGGTTCCTGTTCATGGCCAAGGGCGGCGGCTCCGCCAACAAGAGCTACCTCTACCAAGAGACGAAAGCTCTCTTGAATCCGGAGCGGCTGCTGTCTTTCGTGGAGGAGAAGATGAAGGGCCTGGGCACGGCCGCCTGCCCGCCCTACCACCTGGCTGTCGTCATTGGCGGCACCAGCGCCGAGTACACACTGAAGACGGCGAAGCTCGCGTCGGCACGCTACCTGGATGATCTGCCCACGTCGGGCAGCACGCTCGGCCACGGCTTTCGCGACCTCGAGCTCGAGGCCAAAATCCTGGAAATTTCGCGACGCATCGGCATCGGCGCGCAGTTCGGCGGCAAGTACTTCTGTCACGACGTTCGGGTCGTTCGCCTGCCGCGTCACGGTGCTTCGTGTCCGGTCGGCATCGCGGTTTCGTGCTCGGCCGATCGCCAGGCGCTCGGCAAGATCACGCGCGAGGGGGTCTTCCTCGAGCAGCTCGAGCACGACCCAGCGCACTACCTGCCCGCGCCGGGCGGCGAAGAGCTCGGTGGCGAGGTGGTGAAGGTCGACCTGGACCGGCCGATGGCCGACATCTTGGGTGACCTCACCCGCTACCCCATCAAGACGCGCCTCTCGCTCAGCGGAACGCTCATCGTCGCCCGCGACATCGCGCACGCCAAGATCAAAGCGGAGCTCGACCAAGGCAAGCCCATGCCCGCGTACCTCCGCAATCATCCCGTCTACTACGCAGGGCCCGCCAAGACGCCCGCCGGCATGCCGTCGGGCTCGTTTGGCCCCACCACGGCAGGTCGCATGGATAGCTACGTGGATCAGTTCCAAGCGGCCGGAGGCAGCATGGTGATGCTGGCCAAGGGCAACCGCAGCCCCGCGGTGACCGCCGCGTGCAAGAAGCACGGCGGCTTCTACCTCGGATCGGTCGGCGGGCCGGCCGCACGCCTGGCGCAGGACTGCATTCGCCACGTCGAGGTCCTGGAGTTCCCCGAGCTCGGCATGGAAGCCGTCTGGCGCATCCAGGTCGTGGATTTCCCCGCCTTCGTCATCGTGGACGACAAGGGCAACGACTTCTTTTCATCCTTGGGCCCTTCTTCCTCGGGCAGTGGACACTTGCCGATGGCGCCCTAGGTCGCTCGGGCGCTGTCGGCCCGGGTCGATTTTGGTGAAGGCCAGGGGTTTGCGGCGGCAAGCCATGGGGATGCAGCCAGAGCGCCGCCCGCCCCGTCCCTCTCGTCGTCTGCTTCCCATCCGGGTGTCGGCGTGGGCGGCGGCGCTCTGCTGCATCCCGCTGCTCTTGGGGTGCGGTGAGACACTCCCGTCGCCCACCGATGGGTTCGGGGGGAACGGCGGGATCGGGGGCTTCGGCGCCGCGGGTGGGACGGTCTTCGTCGGCACGGGAGGCTCCTTCACCACGGGCAGCACTTCCGGCTGCATCTCCGGAGAGCTCGATGTCGTGGACCTACGGGCTCACTACGTCGACTCGTGGTGGCCCGCCTACCAGACGCTCTTCAGCTGGATCTCCGCAGACGCGGAAGAGGCTCTTCGTGCGGGGGGACCACCGCTACCGGCGGACGAGGATGGCACCCATGAAGACCACGCGCTGGGCGAAATGGCGGCCTGGGCGGTGGGGCACCCCGATGGGATCGAGGCCGCCATCATGCCCGGGTTCGCGGGTGCGATCACCGCCTGGCCCCACGCCTGGCCCATTCGGCTGGGCCTCCGAGGCGAGGGTGCTGGCGATCGCTTGCTGCGCGTCGAGCTCAGTCCGGAGGCGTGGGTCGCGCGCTTGGCGGAGCACGGTGAAATCTACGAGGTCTTCGACCAGAACGGCTACCTGCACCCGCTCGAGGAGGCCCTTCTGAATCCGGAGCGCATCGCACTGATCTACTTCAAGCACCTGGGCCAAAACGGGGGCTTGCAGTGCGGCACGCAGGATCGAGTTCACAGCGGCCCCGGCTACCGCCAGTTCATCGTGGGCAACCCGGCCATGCTTCGCAGCTACGAAGTCGGAACGGATCGCGTCCTTTCCGAGCTGACCGAGAACATCGACTCACTCACCCAGTACCTGAACGCCACCCGCCCTTGTCCGACCGTGCCCATCGAGCCATTCGACGCGAACGTCGTCTGCAACTGGGGCTACCAGTCCGATCCGTTCCTCGATGCCCTGGCCACGACCGTGGACGCCTATCGCCCGTCGGCCGGCTCGGTCGCCGACCTGATTCAGCTGCTGGAGGGCTCCCTCTTCGAGCCGGACCCCTACCTCATCGAGCTCGGTGAGCCGGTGGAGGGCAGCGGTGGATCCGGCGGATCCGGCGGGGACGGTGGGTCCGGCGGGGACGGTGGGTCCGGCGGGGACGGTGGATCCGGCAGCGCCGGGGGCGCCGGGGGATCCGTTGATCCGTGAGCGCCATGGGGACTGGCCAGCGAAGCAGGGTCAGCGAAGCAGGGTGAAGGAAGCAGCGCAGCATCGACAAGGAAACGGGGACACCATGAAGCACACCACCGATTCTCGCTCCAGGCTCTCACTACGCGGGCTAGCGCGCTGGAGGCTCGCCCAGATTGCGGCCGAAGAGGCCAGCGGGCAGGGCTCGTCCGGGCTCGGTTCGTCCGGGCTCGGCTCGTCCGGGCTCGGCTCGTCCGGGCAGGGCACATCCGTGCGGGGCTGGCTCGCGGGCTGGCTCGCGTCCGGCGCCCTCATCCCCGGTCTGCTGACACTCGTCGCTTGCACCGATGAGCTCGGGCCCCAGCCGGTGCTGCCGATCGAGACCAAGACCGGGGAGCTGACGGAGGGCCGTCCGCTCGAAACTGGCATCCTGTCCGTATCGCCAGACGGCGCCTTCGCGGTGGCCTCCGACGCCATCGGCGAGAGGGTGTACGTGATCACGCTCTCAGCCGATGCGCTCAGCGCGCGCCCGGTCGAGCTCGCCCCTGGCGACGCGCCGGGGCGGTCCGCCTCGAGCGCGACTCACGCCTACGTCGCCTTGCCCGACACCGGTGGTCTAGCCGTGATCGATCTGGCATCGGCGAGTCTCGTCGATCGGTTCACGCCCTGCCCCTCGCCCCAGGGCGTCGCGGTGGACGGCGACAGCTTGCACGTCGCTTGCCGCGGCGGCGAGCTGGTGACCCTGAGCCTGGTCGACGGCGCGGTCGAACGGGCCCTGATGCTCGACGAGGATCTGAGGGACGTCGTGGTCCACGGAACTGGCATGGTGGTGAGCCGCTTCGCGAGCGCCGAGCTCCTGTGGTTGGACGCAGAGGGCACCCTTCTGCACCGCACGACTCCGGAGGTCGGCGACGGTAGCCAAGCCGCGGTCGCCTGGCGCACCGTGCTCGGGCCCGATGGCGCCGTGCTCGTTGCCCATCAGACGGATTCGGATCAGGACCTAGGCAGCAGCTATTCCGGCGGAAATTGCGGATCCATCACCGCGCCGACGGTCACCATCTTCTCGCCCCCAGGCATGCAGGTCGGCGGTGCGATCGAGGCCATGGATCTCGCCCAACAGGTGAACCAGATGAGCATGATCGGGGGCGCGGGAACCTTCGATCTCACCGTGGCCGGACCCGAGCTCATCCTCGTCTTCCCCGGCAACGAGTTTGCCCGGCAGTTCGCTGACCTTCCGCCTTCGACAGACAGCGACCCCTTCGCCGACGACGGGAACATCGAGTTCCGCTCAATCCACCGCTTCCAGCTGGCCTCGGAAATGTTCACCTGCTCGATCGGCGCCAACCGCTGCCAGGACGATGCGGACGTTCCGCTCTCCATCGTCACGGCCCCGGCGGGCCCACTTTCGGGGCAGGCACTCGTGCTGACACAATCGCCGGCAGGGGTGAAGGTCCTGGACTCGGCGCTTTCGGTCCGTCTGCACGACGAGCGACGGGCGAGCGAGGGGCTCGCACTGTTCCAGATGAGCGTCGGCGCCGGCGTTGCCTGCGCGTCGTGTCACCCGGGCGGCCGCGCCGATGCGCGCACCTGGCGCCTCGCCCGTGGCCCACGCCGTACCCAGCCGCTCGAAGGCGGGGTGAGCCAGCTGGGCGCGTTCCACTGGGACGCCGAGTTCCTGGAGTTCGACGACCTGATCGACGACGTGATGACCGGACGCATGGGCCTCGCGCAGGAGCTCAGCGCCCAGAGCAAGACGCAGCTCCTGGCATTCCTCGACGGCATTCCGAAGTCAGCGCTGCCCGCGCCAGCCCAGGACTCGGAGGCCGCCGCGCGCGGGCGCGCGATCTTCGAAAGCCCGGAGGCGGCCTGCTCCCATTGCCACAGCGGACCCCGGCTGACCAACAACTCCGCCTACGACGTGGGCACGGGCGGGATCTTCGTCACCCCGTCGCTCGAAGGCGTCGGCTACCGCGAACCGCTGATGCACGACGGCTGCGCGTCCAATCTCGAGGAGCGCTTCGGTCCGTGCGGCGGTGGCGACAAGCACGGCCTCACGTCGCAGCTGACGGACGCGGACGTCAGCGATCTGGTCGCCTTCATGCGGACCTTGTGAGCGGGCGCAGTCAGCCGGCCCAGTGAGCGGGCGCAGTCAGCCGGCCCAGTGAGCCGGCCCCAGCCTGCGGGCCCGCAGGTCGACGCGGGCAGCGCTACCACTTCGGCAGCGCTACCAGTGCCCACCCAAATGGCTCAGATTTTCTTGAGCGATCGTGTAGTTCTGCGTGCGCGTTTGTCGGGGAGTTTTCGCGTCACTTTGCTAGGGTGAGCGAGCCATGGCCATCTCCCTCGGTCGCAGCTCGCCCGCGCGACATCGGGCCCACGTTCTCGCTGCCCTCACCGCGACCTCCACGCTGGTCGCATTGGTATCCTGCTCCACGACTGGGGGCGGGGGCGGGAGTGGTGGCGGTCCACCTGGCGGCAGCGGCGGCGGGAGCGGCGTGGGTGGATCGACGAGCGGCGGCGCGCCTGGCACGGGCGGGATAGCAGCCAGCGGCGGCGCGGGCCCGAGCTCGGGGGGCGACAGCGCGAGCGGTGGGGCCCAAAGCAGCGGAGGCGAAAGCGGGACTGGCGGGAGCGCAACGGGAGGCGCGCCTGCTTGCGATCCGAGCGCGGCGCCGGTGATCCCGCCCCTCGGCTACCAGAGCATCGTCGAAAGCGACGACTTCGCCGTGATGGTCTATGCGATCCAGCCACCGGACTCCGACGACTGGTACCTGGTCGACGCGACCGGCTACGTGCGCGTGTTCGCAGGCGGCGTGCTCCAGGAAACGCCGTTCCTCGACCTCTCGGCGATGGTCCAGGACTCCGACTTCGGCAATTCAGCGCCCACTGGCGGCGCCACGAACTACGACGAGCGCGGGCTGCTCAGCATCGCGTTCCCACCGGACTACGCGACGAGCGGCAAGTTCTACGTGACGATCGTGCCGACGACGCAGAGCAGCGCAGAGCTCGACCACGACCTGATCCTCGAATACACGCGCTCGGCCGGGAACCCGCTGGTGGCGGATCCGGCATCACGCGTGACCATCCTCGATCTGGAAGCGGGCGGGGTGGGCTACGCGATGACGGGGTTCAGCTACGCCAAGTACCACAACGCCAGCACCGTGCTCTTCGGACCCGACGGCATGCTGTACGTGGGCATGGGCGACGGCGGCGGCGACTGCAACGCCGCGAGGCCCGATACCCCCCAGCAAGTGGACTCGCCCTACGGCAAGATCCTGCGGCTCGATCCGAAGCAACCGGCGCCCTATGCAGCGCAGGGCAACCCGTTTGCGCAGGATGGTGATCCGCGCGTCTACCACTACGGCGTGAGGAACCCGTTCCGTTTCACTTTCGACTCGGCCAACGGCGATCTCTACATCGGTGAAGTCGGCCAGTGGAGCCACGACTCGATCGCGTACGCACCTGCTGGTTCCCCGGGCACGAACTTCGGCTGGCCTGCTTTCGAGGGCACGGCGGAAAATCCCACCGGACAGTGCGCCAGCGATACGGAGCTCAGGGCCGGATCCACGCGCCAAGCGCCGATTTTCAACCTGACGCACGGGAGCGACAGCGGCGCGGGCAACCTGATCGTGGCCATCGTGGGCGGCTCGGTCTACCGCGGCAGCGCGATTCCCGGCCTCTACGGCGCCTACCTGTTCGCCGAGTTCTATCCGAACCGCCCGATGCGGGCGCTCTACCAATGCGGGACCCAGACCTCGCCGGTGACGGTGATCGACAAGATCTGCGATCCCAACACGCCCGACGTCGACTGCTTCGTGCCGGTCGGAGATGCCCCCGAGCTGCGCCAGGTCGGCGCAGTCGTGGAGGGCAATGATGGCGAGCTCTACCTGGCTGCCAACGGCAACGCGCTCCTGAAGATCGTTCCGGCGCCATGAGAACGCCGGGTCGAGGCAACCTCCTCTCCTGTGTCGGGAGCCTCTTTTTCTTGGGCAGCCTTGCTTGCGGGAACAATCCCCCAAGCACGGGCGGCAGCGGCGGTACGCCGGCCAGCGGCGGCGGTGCTGGCTCCGGCGGTGGTGGAGCCAGCACCGGCGGAGGCGCTTCGGCAACGGGCGGCAGCGGCGGTGCCGGTTCGGGCGGTGCTGCTTCGGGCGGTGCTGGCTCGGGCAGCGGAGGCGACGGGGGCGCCGGCTGGACGGGCTGCGACGAGTTCGAAATGCCGGCCGACTGCACGATCCCAGAGGGCGCCGTGTTGCCAGGAGAGCTGCGCTGCACGGGCCTCTATTCCGACTGGGAAAGCCGCACCTTGCGCTGCGGTGTCACGGCGTACGCCCCCGCGTACGAGCTGTGGTCCGACGGTGCGGAAAAGCAGCGCTACGTTTGGCTGCCGCCGGACCAAACCATCGACGTGAGCAATCCCGACGACTTCGACTACCCAGTCGGCACACGCTTCTGGAAGGAGTTTCACGTCGGCCCAGCGGGGGATCAGACGCTTGGCGAGACGCGCTACCTACTGCGCGCGGAGGCTGGCTGGCTCTACACCGCCTACGTGTGGAGTGAAGACGGGCTCACCGCCACGCAGGAGAACGAGGGCGTACCGGACCTGTTTGGAACCGGTCACACCGTCCCCAGTCGAGAGCAGTGCAAGACCTGCCACATCGGTCGCGACGAGTTCATCCTGGGCTGGGATTTCATCATGCTCGGTGACGAGGCGAGCGGCCTCACCGTGCGCGACCTGGCCGATCAGGGCAAACTGACAGGACTCGATGAAGCGCTCCTGGACCTCGTGGTGCCCGGCGACGAGATCGAGCGCGCTGCCCTCACGTACTTGCACGCGAATTGCGGCGTCAGCTGCCACAACACGACGCTCGACGCGACCGGCAATCCGAGCGGCCTCTACCTCCGACTGGAAGTGGATTCGCTGACGGACGTGTTTGCGACGGCCGCGGCGGGGGGCATCAACCACCTGCCTGGGCCGAACTCGATGTTCAGCGATCTGCCGAATCAGCCCTCGGAGGGGTACTACGACTTCCGTCCACTCGATCCCGAGCGCAGCCTCGCGCTCGCGCGCATGGAATTCCGGGGCTCGGAAACGGCGATGCCGCCGCTCGGCACACACCTGCCCGACCCCGAGGGAGTCGACCTCGTGCGGAGCTGGATCGAGTCGATGACCGAAGCGAGAGGCTACCCAGCGCCCGACCCCTGACTCCACCCCCCGCTGAGGCGGGCCCTGCGCGCCATGCCTTGCAGGCTAGAACGCGCTGCGGGCTAGAACGTACCGCGCAGCGTCAGGCCGCCGGGACGCACGCCCACCTGAACGCGCTCGACCGGCCCCAGGTGTAGGCCACGCGCACTGGCCGATTCCTTGCTGGAGCCGCCACCGGGCAACGTGAACCAAAGCACGCCTGCAGTCGCCAGCCCGACGCCCGTC
>Ga0315912_10004266_pt1 | contig 13631 bp, 16 predicted proteins | sample VfabasoilMG_FD_204469 | JGI IMG/M metagenome (GOLD analysis project Ga0315912, IMG submission 204469) | Garden soil microbial communities collected in Santa Monica, California, United States - V. faba soil | ecosystem: Environmental > Terrestrial > Soil > Garden | place: USA: California... | reverse complement strand
CTTATATGTTCGCATCCGCACCCGAGATTACCGTCCCAACCCGCATCCCCCCTCGCCCTGGGCCACGCACCCTGCCGTTCCGGGATGCGGCGGAAGCCTGGTTCTGGACCATGGCCGCGCTGCGTGCCCGCCACGATGGCGCCCGCACCAGCCGCAACCCCGGCGCCGTGCCCCGCCCGTGCGAGCCGGACGACGTGATCAAGTGCCTGGACCAGCTGTACCGCCAGCGCCGCATCGATCTGGCGCACGCCCGCATCCTGCGCATCTGGGGCGAACGCGGCGTGCCGCCGGGGCCGGGCATGCGCGGCGACATACGGCTGTGGCGGGAGGCGATGGACGGGCTGGACGGCAAGCTGCGGGCGAAGGGGATCGTGGAATAGGATCAGTCCGTGATGACGGCCACCACCTCGATCTCGATCAGCGCCTCGGGCCGTGTCAGCGCCACCACCTGCACGCCGGTGCTGGCGGGCGGGCTAGACGAGAAGAATTCCTCCCGCACCGCCCAGGCCTGCGGGGCGAGGCGCATGTCGGTCATGTAGGCGTTGATCTTCACCACATGTTCCAGCCGCGCGCCGGCGGCTTCCAGGATGATGCGGATGTTCTCGATGCAGCGCCGCGCCTGGGTGGCCATGTCGCCTTCGATGCGGTCATGCGCATCGCGGGCGAGTTGGCCGGAGACATACACCGTGTTCCCCACCTTCACGGCGGGCACGAAGAAGGCCGGCGTGGGAGTTATCCCCGCCGGCCGGATGGCTTCACGCCTCATTCCGAATACTTCGCCGGCCGCTTCTCGAAGAACGCCGCCGCCGCTTCCTTGCTGTCCGGGTGGTCGCGCAGCTGCACGGTCATGTTCTGTTCGTAGCGATAACCGTCGCGCAGCGTCATGTCCTCGATCGCGTTCAGCGTCTCCTTCGCCAGGCGCATGGTGAACGGGCTTTTCGACGCCAGGTCGCGGCCGAATTCCATCGCCACGTCCATCAGCTGCTCGCGCGGCACGCAGGCTTCCACCACGCCCAGGCGATACAGCTCCTTGCCCGGCACGCGGTAGCCGGTCAACATCATCCGCCGCAGCGTGGAATGGCCGAACAGGCGCTGCGCGTGCTTGCCGCCGCCCATCAGGCCGACGTTGATCTCCGGCAGGCCCAGGCAGGCTTCCTCGGCGGCCACCAGGATGTCGCACGACGCGGCCACGCCCAGCCCCGCGCCCAGCGCCGGGCCGTTCAGCGCGCCCACCACCGGCTTCTTGCATTCGCGGATGGCATGGAAGCTCTCCCGCGCGCGCCGGTTATGCGCCCACTTGTCCCCCGGCGTCGCGCCCACGGCGACGCGCGCGCGCATGTCCGCCCCGGCGGAGAACACCTTGCCCGCGCCGGTGAGGACGATGGAGCGGCATTCCGGCGTGTCGGAAAGCGCGTCCATCACCTGCATCATCTCCTCGTAGAACTGCCCGTTCTGGGCGTTCACCGGGGGGTTGTTCATGGTGACGACGGCAACGTAATTGTCGATCGTGTAGGTGATCAGCTCGGTCATGTGCATTCTCTCTGTCTGCGCGGCCGATGGTAGGGTGATCGGGGAAGCATGCTCAAGAGACGACGCGCGCATGCGGCATGGCTGGGCCTTGCCGGCCTCCTGGCCGGCGCAGAAGCACGGGCGCAGACAACGCCCGACCCGGCGGCATTGATCGCGAATTGCGCCGGTTATTCCGTCAGCCAGGCGGCGTGGGCCATCGACAACGCGGGCAGTTGCCGCCTCGCCAGGGACATCTATGCGGCCTGTGCCGGCCCGTCCGTGTACCACCTGCATTCGGACCTGGTGTTCGCCTTCCAGGAACGCTGCGAGCGCGACCTGGAAGGCCGGCTGTCGGCGGACGCGAAGCGCCGGCTGGCGCGGGAACAGGCGCGCTGCGAACAGGGCATGGCGAACGACCAGGGGATCGTCGGCAATTTCGGGGAGCGCATCATCCGCCAGTGTCTGGCCCGCGTCGCCGCGAAGTTCGTGGACGCGCTGGCCACGGGCAAGCCTGGGGCTGACGGTACGGGGCGCTGACGGCGCCCTGCGGACACGATCGGCTCAGCAGCGGAAATTCGCCGGGCAGGTGGCCGGCTGCCCGGCGGCCGTCGCCATCCGCTGGTCACGCGGTTCCAGTTGCATGGCGCGCACCTGCGCCAGATTGTCCACATAGGCCCGCGCCGCCGGGGTGAGGCCCGCATGCTGCTGTTGCTGCTGCCGGCCGCGCCCGGCCGCCTTCTGCCGCGCCTCGTTCGCCGCCAGCAGTTTCTGCGCGTCGTCCGGCAGGCGCACGCCGTCGCAGGTGGTCATTCCCGCCGCGACGCAGGCATAGCCGGCGCCGTAAAGGGAGCGGCGAATGGCGTTGTCGTAATACACCCGCGCCGCCTGCGCCGAGCCGGCGCCTTCCGCGGCGAGGCCGAGGTAGAACCACGTCAGGTCCTGGTCATACCCGGCGCCGAGGACCACATCCGCCACATCATCCCAGCGCTGCGCGACCACCAGCCGGCTGGCCGCCGGCTTCGCCTCGTTCCAGCGCACCGCGCAGTCCAGCCCGCGCCCGCACTGCATCTGTGCCTCCCCGGCCCGGAAGGCCGACAGGGCGGCAGCCTTGGCCGCCGGGTCCTGGATGCCCACCGGCACCATGTTGCAACCGGCGGTCAGCACCAGCAGCCCCAGCAGGGCGGCCCGCGTCATCGAACGGCGAGGGGACATGGTGGGATACTCCGAAGTCGCAACCGATAGTGGCATATATTCAACTCATGGGATAGTGAAGCAATTCACACCCCCTTGTGCGCCGGTCGGGCGCCCGGGCAGCGCCCATTTCCCTGCCGCGCATGCTTTTGCTAGAAGCCGCCGCGATTCCTCCCCCAACCAATCTGTCGTGAGCCATGGCCGGGCATTCCCAGTTCAAGAACATCATGCACCGCAAGGGCGCGCAGGACGCCAAGCGCGCCCGCGCCTTTGCCCGGCTGATCCGCGAGATCACCGTCGCCGCCAGGCAGGGCCTGCCGGACCCGGCGGCCAACCCCCGCCTGCGCGCCGCCGTGACGGCCGCGCGCCAAGCGAACATGACCAAGGATACGATCGACCGCGCCATCAAGAAGGCCGCCGGTGCCACCGCGGGGGACGACTACGTGGAGGTGCGCTACGAGGGCTACGGCCCGGCGGGCGTGGCCGTGATCGTCGAGGCGCTGACCGACAACCGCAACCGCACCGCGTCGGACGTCCGCTCCGCCTTCGCCAAGCACGGCGGCGCGCTGGGGGAAACCAACTCCGTCTCCTTCATGTTCACCCGCACCGGCGCCATCCGCTATCCCGCCAGGGCGGCGGACGAGGATGCGCTTCTTGAAGCCGCCATCGAGGCCGGCGCGGACGACGCGGTCTCCGACGCCGAGACGCATGAGGTGACCTGCGCGCCGGAGAATTTCTTCGCCGTACGCGACGCGCTGGAAGCCAAGTTCGGCGCCCCGGACGAAGCCAAGATCGAATGGCGTCCCGGCACCACCGTGGCGCTGGACGAGGAAAAGGCCGCGCAGCTGATGAAGCTGCTGGACGCACTGGACGACAGCGACGACGTGCAGAATGTCACCGCCAATTTCGAGATCTCCGACGCGGTGATGGCGAAGCTTTCAGCCTGAGCTAGCCCAGTGGCGTGCGGGCCGTGGCCAGCACGTCCGGGTTCACCACATGGATCGGCGCTCCCGCCGCATAGGCGACGATCTGATCGAAGATGTCGGAGAATTGCAGGTCCCACTCCTCCCGCGTCACGTAGCCGATATGCGGCGTGCAGATCACGTTCGGCATGTTCAGCAGCGGGTGCGCCGGGTCGCGCAGCGGTTCCTCCTCATAGACATCCACCGCCGCCAGCCCTGGCCGTCCTGCGCGCAATGCCTCCACCAGCGCGCCCGGCGCGATCAGCCCGGCGCGGGACGTGTTCACCAGCAGCGCGTCCGGCTTCATCAGGGCCAGGTCCTCGCGGGTCACGATATGCCGCGTCGCCGGCACCAGGCGCATGTGCAGCGTGATGATGTCGCAGGTGCCGAAGAACGCCGCCTTGTCCGCCGCAACTTCCAGCCCATCCGCCCGCGCCTGTTCCCGAGAAGCCTCCCGCGCCCACACCACCACGTGCATGCCGAATGCCTGTGCGTACCCGGCCACCGTGCGGGCGATGCGGCCATAGCCATACAGCCCGATCGTCTTGCCGCGCAGCGTCGTGCCGATGGCGGTCTGCCATTCCCCGCGCTTCAGGTCCGCCACCTGCTGCGGGATGCGCCTTGCCGAGGACAGGATCAGCCCCCAGGTCAATTCCGCTGTGGAATAGGACGGCGTGTCCGCGTGCTGGTTGGAGGAGACAATGATGCCGAGCCGCGTGCAGGCCTCCACATCGATATGCGGATAGACGCTGCGCTGGCTGATCAGAAGCAGCTTCGGCAGCTTATCCAGCAGTGGTGCGCGGATATGGGTGCGCTCCCGGATCAGCACGAGCACCTCGGTCTCGGCCAGCCGCTGGGCCAGTCCGTCCACGTCCTGCACATGATCGTTCCACACCGTCACCTCGTGCCCCGCCAGCCTGGCGAAGCAGGGCAGGGTGCGCAGCGTGTCGTGATAGTCGTCCAGAATCGTGACCTTCATGGGTAGCCGCCTCCGTTCCCGATTCGTGCCGCCTGTCGTGCCACGAATCGGGCCGCCATGCCAAAGCAAGTCTTATGGTCAAACTCCTGGGCATCGACCCCGGCCTGCGCTTCACGGGCTGGGGCCTCATCGAGGCCGACGGCAACCGGCTGCGCCACCTGGCGGATGGCGTGATCGGCACGGATGGTGACGCCTCCGTGCCTGAACGCCTGAAGGCGCTGCACGACGCGCTCTCCGCCCTGATTGCCGAGTACCGGCCGCAGGAAGCGGCGGTGGAGGAGACCTATGTCAACCGCAACGGCACCGCGACCTTGAAGCTGGGCTACGCCCGTGGTGTGGCGCTGCTGGCCCCGGCGCTGCATGGCATCAAGGTGGTGGAATATGGCGCCAAGGCGGTGAAATCCGCCGTCGTCGGCACCGGCGGGGCGGACAAGACCCAGGTGGCGATGATGGTCCGCCGCCTGCTCCCCGGCGCGACGATCAAGCGCGCGGACGCGGCGGACGCGCTGGCGGTGGCGATCTGCCACGCCCACCACCGTGCCTCCAAATCCGTCTGGGCTACCGCCGCGAGGATGGCATGATCGCCCAACTCACCGGCCGCGTCGACGGCATCACCGATGGCTCCTGCATCGTCGACGTCAACGGTGTCGGCTATCTCGTGCAGGCCTCCACGCGCACGCTGGCGGCGCTGCCGGCCCCGCCCGCCGTCGCGAAGTTGCTGGTCGAGACCCACGTGCGGGAGGACGCCATCCAGCTCTTCGGCTTCCTCGATCCCGCCGAGCGCGACTGGTTCCGCCTGCTCACCACCGTTCAGGGCGTCGGCGCCAAGGTGGCGCTGGCCCTGCTCTCCACCCTGACGCCGCGTGACCTGGTGTCCGCCATCGCCGCCGGCGACAAGGCCAGCATCACCCGCGCCCCCGGCGTCGGCCCGCGCCTGGCCGTGCGGGTCCTCACCGAACTGCGCGAGAAAGCCGGCGCCATGCCCACCGGCGCCAGCTTCGCTCCCGTCGTCGCCATTCCGGCCGGCGTGGCGGAAGACGCGGTCTCCGCCCTGGTCAATCTCGGCTACCGCGCCCCGGAGGCCCGCCCCGCCGTCGCCCGCGTCATGGACCGCCTCGGCGATGATGCCGCGCTGGATGCGGTGATCCGCGACAGCCTGAAGGAACTGGCCAGATGAGCGGCCCCGAACGCACCGTGTCGGCCGCCCGCTCGGACGAGGACGCCGCCGAGGCCTCGCTCCGCCCGCAGACGCTGGCCGAATTCGTCGGCCAGAAATCCAGCCGGGAAAACCTCGCCATCTTCATCGAGGCCGCGCGGGGAAGGGGCGAGGCGCTGGACCACGTCCTGCTGCACGGCCCGCCCGGCCTCGGCAAGACCACCTTGGCGCAGATCGTCTCCCGCGAACTCGGCGTCGGCTTCCGCGCCACCTCCGGCCCCGTCATCCAGCGCGCCGGCGACCTCGCCGCGATCCTGACGAACCTGCAGCCGCGCGACGTGCTGTTCATCGATGAGATCCACCGACTGCAGCCGTCCATCGAGGAAATCCTCTACCCGGCGATGGAAGACTTCCAGCTCGACCTCATCATCGGTGAAGGCCCCGCCGCGCGCTCCGTCCGCATCGACCTGCCGCCCTTCACCCTGGTCGGCGCCACCACCCGCGCCGGCCTGCTCGCCACGCCGCTGCGCGACCGCTTCGGCATCCCGCTGCGGCTGATCTTCTACACGGCGGAGGAACTGCGCCTGATCGTCGCGCGCGGCGCGGAAAAGCTCGGCTTCGAACTGACGCGCCAGGGCGCGGAGGAAATCGCCCGCCGTTCCCGCGGCACGCCGCGCATCGCCGGCCGCCTGCTGCGCCGGGTGCGCGATTTCGCCGCCGTGGCGAAGAAATCCCCGGTCGATGAACACCTGGCGGACGCCGCGCTGACCCGCCTGGAAGTGGACCGCCTGGGCCTGGACGCGATGGACCGGCGCTATCTGCGGCGCATGGCGGAGCATTACGCCGGCGGCCCGGTCGGCGTGGAAACACTGGCCGCCGCCCTGGCCGAGGCGCGCGACACGCTGGAGGACGTGATCGAGCCCTACCTGCTGCAGGAAGGCCTCATCCTGCGTACCTCGCGCGGGCGCATGATCGGCGATCCCGGCTGGCGCCACCTCGGGTTGAAACCGCCCGCCCGCACCGGCAACCAACCTGATCTTCTGGATGAAGTGCCCACGGAAGATTGATGAAAAGCAATCTTCAATCCACCGAATCAGGCGCGGCGCATGTGTATCACCTGCGGGTGTATTATGAGGACACTGATGCCGGTGGAGTCGTCTACCACGCAAACTACCTGCGTTTCGCGGAACGTGCCCGGACAGAGGCGTTGCGCGAACTGGGACTCCCCCATGCGGCCATGGTGGAGCAATTCGCGCTGATGTTCGTGGTGCGGCGCGTGGAGATCGACTATCTGCGCCCGGCGCGGCTGGACGACAGGCTGTCGGTCGTCACGGCAGCGGTTGCGGTCGGCGGCGCCTCGGCGCGGTTGCGCCAGGCGATCACGGCGCAGGACGGCACGGAACTGGCGGTGGCGCATGTCGACCTGGCCTGCGTCGCGCCGGGTGAGGCGCGCCCGCGCCGCATCCCGCCGCAATGGCGCGCGGCGCTCGCGTCTCTTTTGGTATCTCGTACGGATAAGGTTGCAACGATATGAACCGGGCGGTTGAGGCGGCCAATCTCGGCGGCACAGTCGGCGATTTCACGCTTTGGGGCCTGTTCATGCAGGCCGACATCATCGTTAAGCTCGTCATGATCATGCTGCTGCTGGCCAGCGTATGGGTCTGGGCGATCGTGTTCGAGAAGTGGCAGAGCCTGCGCAAGGCCAACGCGGCGGCCGACGCGTTCGAGGACAAGTTCTGGTCCGGCGGCGGCCTGGATGAACTCTACGAACAGGAAGGCGCCAAGCCGGCGCACCCGATGGCCGCCGTGTTCGGCGCCGCGATGGGCGAATGGCGCCGCACCGCCCGCGTCGTCGGCGCGGACGTGGCGCGCTCCGCCGTCGGCCTGCGCGTGGATCGCGTGATCACGGTGACGGTGCAGCGGGAGATGGAGCGGCTGGAACGCTGGATGGTCTTCCTCGCCTCCATCGGTTCCACCGCGCCGTTCATCGGCCTGTTCGGCACGGTCTGGGGCATCATGAACTCCTTCACCGCCATCGCCGGCATGCATTCCACCAACCTCGCCGTCGTCGCACCCGGCATCGCGGAAGCCCTGTTCGCCACCGCCATCGGCCTGGTCGCCGCCATTCCCGCTGTGCTCGCCTACAACAAGATCAGTAACGACCTGACGCGCTTCGCGGCGCGGCTGGAAGGCTTCGGCACGGAATTCGCAGCGATCCTGTCGCGCCAGAGCGAGCAGCGGCCATGATTACCATCAGCGAAGCGAAGGCCTGAGGCATGGCCGCCGCTCTGCAAGGCCGCTCGAACGGGAAGGGGCGCTACAAGCCGCTGGCCGAAATCAACGTCACGCCGCTGGTGGACGTGATGCTGGTGCTGCTGATCATCTTCATGGTCACCGCCCCGCTTATGACTGCCGGCGTGCAGGTGGACCTACCGAAGACCAACGCCCGCCCGCTGAACCAGGACAGCGAGCCGATCACCGTCTCCCTGAACGCGGAAGGCAAGATCTACCTGCAGGAGGACGTGATCGAGACGCCGGAACTGGTCGCCAAGCTGCAGGCCGCGTCGCAGAACAATCCGGAACGTCGCATCTTCGTCCGCGCGGACAAGAACCTGTCCTACGGGCGGGTGATGGAGGTGATGGGCGTCATCAACCAGGGCGGCTTCACCAAGGTCGCGCTGCTGGGCGAACAGTCCGGCGGGCCGCCGCCCGCGTCCGGCGCCGCCCCGGCTGGCCGCCCTCCTGCCGCGCGCCCGGCCGCGCCCCGCCCCGCCGCCCAAGCCACGCCGTCTGCCATGTCCCCTGCCACCCAGCCGCCCGCCAGCCCGGCGCCGCGCCGGCAATAGGGGTGGAGCGCACAGCCAGGCAATGGCATGGCCCCGACCACATCTCGCACTGATCGCATGGTGGCGCGGACTGACCCCGCCGCTGCAACGTGGCGCGGCCCTGTCCGCGGCGCTGCACGTCGTCGTGCTCGTCATGCTGCTGGTCAGCTTCTCCTTTTCCACCCCGCCGGAGCCGGAGGAGGAAATGACGGTGGAGATGGCGTTCACCGACGGCACCGCGCCGATGGCGCGCCGGGCGGAAACCCCGTCGCCGGTCGCCGCCGCGGCGAATACGGCGCAGCCCAGCCCGGACCAGCCCTCGCCCGAGCCCCCGAAGCCGACGCCGACGGAACCGCCGCCTCCTCCGCCGCCCCCTCCGCCGCCGCCACCCCCGCCGCCGCCGGACCTGACGCCGGAACCGGCGCCCACGCCGCCCCCCCCACCACCAAGCCCGCCGCAGCCGCCGCCACCCACGCCGCCGCCCCCGCTGCCGGTGCCGCCGCCTCCGGCGCCGCCGCCGCCCACGCCGCCGCCGCCGGCCCCGAACAGCCAGCCGAACCCGACGCGCAACCCCGCGCCGCAAAGCCAGGAAGTGAACAACACGCTGGAACGCCTGCGCGCCCTGCAGCGCCAGCAGCAACCGCCCACGCGCACCGCCAACCCAGCCCAGGGCGGCGCCCCGCAAGGGGGTGGCAATCCGCATGGCGACGACACATCTCAGTTAACGGCGGACCAGATGCGGTCCATCGGTGATGCCGTGCGCCGGTGCTGGACCTATGATGCCGCCGCGCGTGACGCCGACTCGTTGCGCGTGCTGTTGGAGGTGACGACGGATGACACCGGAACCGCGCGGCTGGCCAAGGTCGCGCCGGAGGATACGGGCCGCATGAGTAACCCGGTCTTCCGTGCCTTCGCGGAGCGGGCGGTGCGTGCCGTGCTGTCCCCGCAATGCGCCAACCTGCCGCTGCCCCGCGCCATGCTGGGCCAGCAGCGGCTGCTGAAATTCCGCTTCAGCCCGTGATCCGGGCACATGAATGATGACCGCTCGAAAGATCGTCGCATGACAGAGACCTTCGTCCCCCGTTCCGTTCGTCCCATTGGTCGCCCCTTCACCCGGCGCGGCTTCATCGCCGCCGGCGTCACCGGAACGGCGACCCTGCTGGCTGCCCCCGCCGGCGCGCAGTTCCTGCGCGCGCCGGGCCAGGCGGCACCGCCAACCGCCGCCCCCGCGTCGCCCGCCCCGGCCGCGGGCCCCGGCGGCCGGTCCGCCGTCATCGACGTGAACCGTGCCCGCACGGACCCGATCCCGATCGCGGTGCCCGATTTCGCCGCCGGCGGCGGGGAGGCGGGGCGTCTGGCGCGCGACATCGCCCAGGTCATCACCAACAACCTCGCCCGCTGCGGCCTGTTCCGCCCGGTGAGCCCCTCCACCGCAATCGGTTCCGGCGCGGGCGGCGATACGCCGAACTTCCAGAACTGGCGCCTCTCCGGCGCGCAGGCGCTCGTCACCGGCAAGGTGGACCAGGCCGGCGGCGGCCAGGTCAGCGTGGAATTCCGCCTGTGGGACATCCTGCCGCAGCAGCAGATCCAGGGCACGAAATACACCACCTCCGTCGCCAACTGGCGCCGCATCGCCCACATCATCTCGGACGTGATCTACGAGCGCCTGCTGGGCGAGAAGGGCTATTTCGATACCCGCATCGTCTACATCGCCAATACCGGCCCGCGTGACCGCCGCACCAAGCGCCTCGCCATCATGGACCAGGATTCGGAAAACAACCGCTTCCTGACGGATGGTTCCTGGATGGCGCTGACGCCGCGCTTCCACCCGACGCGCGAGCAGATCGCCTTCATGTCCTACGCCAACAACCGACCGCGCGTGTACACGTTCGATCTCGGGTCCGGCCGGCAGTCCGTGCTGGGCGAATTCGACGGCATGACCTTCGCGCCCCGCTATGCACCGGACGGCAACAGCATCATCATGTCGGTCACGCGCGGCGGCGGGTCGGACATCGTCTCGGTCGATCTCGGCAGCCGCCGCGAACGCCGCCTGACCAATTCCGGCGCCATCGATACGTCCCCCTGCTACAGTCCGGACGGGCAGAACATCGTCTTCAACTCCGACCGCGGCGGCGACCAGCAGCTTTATGTGATGGGCGCCGGCGGCGGCGGGGCGAAGCGTATCAGTTTCGGCACTGGCCGCTACGCCACGCCCGTCTGGTCGCCGCGCGGCGACCTGATTGCCTTCACCCGTCTCGGCCGCGGCGGCTTCGCCATCGGCGTCATGCGTCCGGACGGCTCGGGGGAACGCATCCTGTCGGAAAGCTTCGCAGTGGAAGGCCCGACCTTCGCGCCCAACGGCCGCGTGCTGATGTTCTGGCGTGAATCCCCGGCACGGGATGCGCGCGGAGCGGGCTTCTCCTCACGCCTCGTCTCCATCGATATCACCGGCTTCAACGAGCGCCCGGTCAGCACGCCGACCGACGCCTCCGATCCCGCCTGGTCGCCGCTCGCGGCCTAGCCGCCATACCGCTTCGACGATATTTCTTCTGACAGACGCAAGGACAACAACATGATGTGGAAAAACTTCCTGGGCGCTTTCATGGCCCTCAGCCTGCTGGTCGGCTGCTCCAAGGACAACGCGGACGCCAATGCCGGCGGCGCGGGCGGCGCCGGTGGTGCCGGTACCGCCACGCCGGGCAGCCAGGAAGACCTGGTACAGAACGTGGGCGACCGCATCTTCTTCGCGCTGGACAGCTCCTCCATCTCGTCGGAAGCCCGCGCGACGCTGGACAAGCAGGCCGCGTGGCTGGCGCAGTATCCGCAGAACCGCGTCCAGCTCGCCGGCAACTGCGACGAGCGCGGCACGACCGAGTACAATCTCGCCCTCGGCCAGCGCCGCGCCAACGCCGCGCGGGACTACCTGGTGGCGCGCGGCGTGAATTCCTCGCGCATCACCACGATCAGCTACGGCAAGGACCGGCCCAGCGCGCTGGGCTCGGACGAGCAGTCCTGGTCGCAGAACCGCAACGCCATCACGTCAGTCCAATAACACTCGGCGTTGATCAACCACGCGCCTCGGCCGAAACTCCCCCAGTTTCGGCCGTGGATTCGCGTAGGGACCGCATATGAGATCGCCGTTCGTCCTCCTTCCCCTGCTTGCCCTCCTCGCCTGGCCCGCGCCGGCCCCGGCGCAGATGGACAGCCGCGAGGGGATCGCGCTGCAGAACCAGATCCTGGAACTGCGCCGGGACATCGAATCGCTGCGTGGCCAGGTCGGCCGTGGCGGCGGCGGAGGCCAGGCCTATGCCCCGCCACCCTCGCGCGGGTTCTCCGGCGGTGGCGGCGGCGGGGAGATGCTGCCGCAGCTGTTGGACCGTGTCGGCCGGCTGGAGGAGCAGGTGCGCCGTATGAGCGGCCAGCAGGACGAGCTGGCCAACCGCCTGCAACGCCTGGGCGAGGACGTGACCAAGCAGATGGGCGACCTCAGCTTCCGCCTCCAGGCGTTGGAAGGCGGCGGTGGCCGTCAGGGCGCCGCGCCGCCGATGGCGCCGCCGCCCAATTCCGGCCAGCCGGTCGGGCGCGTCGCGGGGCAGGTCGGCGGCCCGGACCCGGCGGCCCGGCGCACGCCGGAACTCGCCATGCAGGAAGGCAACGCCGCCCTGGCACGGCGGGACTACGCGGCGGCGGAAGCCGCGGCGCGGGAAGTGCTCTCCGCGCGCGGCTCCCCCCGCGCCTACGATGCCCAGTTCCTGCTCGCCCAGTCCCTGGCCGGCAAGCGGGACTTCGGCCAGGCCGCGGTGGCGTATGACGACACTTACAACCGCTCCCGCACCGGCGTGCACGCGCCGGACGCCCTGGTCGGCCTTGCCGGCGCGCTCGCCGGGCTGAACGAACGCAAGGCCGCCTGCGACACGCTGGCCAAGTTCGCGGCGGAATTCCCGAACGCCCGTCCGAACCAGAAGGACGCGGCCAACGCGGTGCGCCAGCGCGCCCAGTGCCGGTAGGCGGCGCTGGATCAGCCTGAAGCTGACCTGACCGGAATCGACCTGCCGGGGCGCTTTGACCGGGCGATGGCCCGGCTCGGTCCCTTCGAACCCGCGCCCCGACTCGCCGTCGCCGTGTCCGGCGGGCCGGACAGCACCGCGCTGGCGCTGCTGGCCGCCGCCTGGGTGCAGGCGCGGGGCGGCACGCTGCTGTCCCTGATCGTCGACCATGGCCTGCGCCCGGAATCCGGCGCCGAAGCCGAGGCCACGGCCACCGCCCTCGCCACGCGCGGCATCGCCAGCCGCATCCTGCCGATCACTGGACTATTTCCCGGCCCGGCCCTGGCGGAGCGCGCCCGCGCCGCCCGCTTCGCCGCCCTGGAACAGGCCTGCGCGGATGCCGGCATCCGCCATCTCCTCCTCGGCCATCAGCGCGCGGACCAGGCGGAAACCGTCATCATCCGTGCCCTGTCCGGCAGCGGCCCGGCCGGGCTGGCCGGCATGGCCGCGCTGGTGGAGGGCAGGGGGTCACGCCTCCTCCGCCCCCTTCTGGGCTGCGCGCCTGGCACGCTGCGGGACTACCTGCGGCGGCAGGCCATGCCCTGGGTGGACGACCCGTCCAACCGCAGCGCCGCCGCCCGGCGCGGCCGCATCCGCGCCCTGCGCCTGGACGCGGCCGGCACCGGCCCCGCCACCCTGGCCCTGGCCCGTGCCGCCGCCCAGGCCGGCGCCGCCCGCGCGGCGGCGGAGGACGCCACGTCCGCCTGGCTCGCCCGGCACGCCGCCATCGACCCCGCCGGTTTCACCGTGCTCCCCCCAGGCCCCTGGCCTGCCGCCGCGCTGGCCGGCCTCATCCGCATGCTCGCCGGCCGCGCCTACCCGCCGCCGGCGGACGCCGTCGCGGCCCTGGCCGCCGTCCCGCGCGCCGCCACCCTGGCCGGCGCCGTGCTCTCCCCCGCCGGCCGCCTGGGGCCGGGCTGGCTCCTCGCTCGGGAGCCAGCCGCCATGGCCCCGCCCGTCCTG
>Ga0315912_10004265_pt1 | contig 13631 bp, 6 predicted proteins | sample VfabasoilMG_FD_204469 | JGI IMG/M metagenome (GOLD analysis project Ga0315912, IMG submission 204469) | Garden soil microbial communities collected in Santa Monica, California, United States - V. faba soil | ecosystem: Environmental > Terrestrial > Soil > Garden | place: USA: California... | reverse complement strand
GTGTCCCCTAACCACACCGTCTCCTGGATGAGGGCACCTGTCGAGGTGTACTCACCCGTCAGACGCCCCGCCTCATCGTACGCATAGAGCGTCGTGACCCCTGCGGCCGTGCGCTTCACGCGCTGCCCGAGCGCGTTGTACGTGTAGGTCGCGGTGACGCCGCCATTCGCGGCGCTCGCCATGCGTCCGCGGTGGTTGTACGTGAACGTGGCGCCGGCATAGGAGAGCGTGTTGCCGGAGGCATCGTAGGCGTAGGTGCGCGCGAGCGAGCCTGAGATCGTGCTCACGCGGTTGCTGGTCGAGGAGTTCGTGTAGGTGCTTGCGGTGGTGCCGGTTTGCGTCAGGCGGTTGCCGTTGGCGTCGTACGTCCAGCCTTGAGTCGTGCCGGTCTTTCCGGCCGCGTTCAGCCGATCGAGCGCATCGTAGCCGTACGTCCACGAGAGCGCCGAGTCGCCGGCATCCGAGATTCCGGTGATGCGGAACGCATCGTCGTAGGCGTAGTTCTTGAGGCTGGAGCCATTCGCGTTGTCGACCTGCGTGATCTTGCCGTCGGTGTCGAAGGCACGGTTGGCCGTGGTGCCGTTGCCCCAGGTCCAGCTCGTGATCGGGCCGAAGGGGTCGTAGGTGACGCCGCTGAGGATCGTCGTCGAGCCGTTGAGCGCGAGGCTCGTCACCTGTCCGTTCGCGTTGTAGCCGTACGTGACCGTGGCACCCGACGGAAGCGTCGTGCCTGCGAGCTGGCCTTCAGCGTTGTAGTCATAGCCCTGCGTGAGCGTGACGGCACCCACCGTCTGCCCTTTGGACGTCACGCGTCCGCGCGCATCGTAGATCCAGTCGAGCGCGTGATTGGCATCGCTTGCGCCCGTGAGGCGTCCTTTCTGATTCGTGCCGGCGTCGTAGGTGTACATGATCGTCTGGTCGGTCACGCCTCCGAGCGTGAAGGATACCGAAGTCACTCGATTGGCAGCGTCGTAGCCGTAGTCCGTGACCACGCCTCGTGAATCGGTCGAGATGTCGAGGTTGCCGCCAGAGTCATAGGTATTGGTGGTGAGGCCGGTATCGGGGCTCGTTTGGGTCTTGAGATCGCCAAAACCACTGTACGTGTAGCTCGTCACGAGCGAACGCGGATCGGTGACGGAGGTCAGGTTGTCGTTGGCGTCGTAGCCGAAAAGCGTGACACCCGATGCGGGATCGCTGATCTGCTTCAGACGGTTGAGCTCGTCATAAGCGCTCGTGCTATTGCGCGAGAGCGGCGCAGCGGTCGTCGTCTGGTTGCCGTTGCTGTCGTAGCCGAAAACCGTTGTGACGTTCGCCGAGCCCGCCGCGTTCACGTCCTTCCAGAGCTGGCTCAGGGTGTTGTAGACGCGCGAGTGCGTGCGACGCAGGACATTGGATGGATCGAACGTGTCCTCGTTGGTGCGATTGCCGGCACCATCCAGCGTGTACACGATCCGGTTGAACGCCCCGTCGCTGATTTCCGTGAGGCGATGCGCTGCATCGTAGCCGTAAAGGATGAAGCTCCCGTCGGGGTTGGTCACCTTCTTGAGCAGTCCGACGGGCCAATAATCGAGATGCGTAAGCTCACCGCCAGAGCAGCCAGGAAGCGTGCCTCCCACGCAGCGATCGGACAGTCGTTGGCGCAGATCGTACGCCAGGCTCGTGACCAGGCCATTCGCATCCGTGATCTGTGTGAGCTGGCCAAAAGCGTTATATGAATTGAATGTCGTGACGTGACCGAGGGCGTTGGTCGTCCGATAGAGGTTGCCCTGTGCATCGTATTCGAAGGTCGCTGTATCCGTGACGTCGGTACGAGGACCATCGGCGGACTTGCGCAAGCCAATCCATGGGCAGCCGGCAGCCACATTCACGGCTTCACAGTAAGAATTCGTCATCACCCTCTGCGCATTGGTAGCCAGGTCCTTCTCGGTGCGAGTGAGTATCTGGCCGCGGCTGTTGTACGAGTAGGTGGTGCTCTTGGTGCTGGTAACTTCTTTAAGAACCTTTCCAGTCGAGTAAATTTGGAAAACGTCGATGACCCGCGCTCGTGGCGTGCCGAATGCCTCCGTCCGGCGTGTACGCAAGGTGTACCCGTTGATGCCGTAGTCGTAATTCAGTGTGTACTCGTACTTGGTAGTCACGCCGTTGCGGTCTACGCTTTGAGTCGGACGACGGCGGAAGTCCGTGGCAGGGGCCGGCAGCGTCCATGACTGCGTGGCGCCCTGAATCTCGATCGAAATCGGCTTGCGGTAGGAGCCATCGTTTGTAAACCGGTAGATAGACAACTTGCCAAGGCTGTCGGTCACCCGGGTCGAGCCATCGGCAGCATATTCCAGATCTACGCGACCGGCACCGCCCGCATGTTCGCTCGAGATGGCGCGCCCGTAAGTGTCATAGGCATAGGTCGCAAAGCGGTTGCCCGCCTCATCGATAATGCCCGTCACATATCCGGGATAAAGGGTGTTCTCGTAGACATACTGACGCGTCGTGCCGTCGGCTCGATGCACGGCTACCAGGTTGCCTTGAACATTGTCGTAGTCGTAGGTAAGCAGAGTGTTGCTGCCGGACCTGATCTCCTTGATGCGACTCTCCGCTGCGATCGCCACAAACTCATAGATGAAGGCCAGCGAGCGTCCCGACGAATGAGTGACCGTGGTCAGCTTGCCGAAGGTGTCATAGGCATAGGTGCGCCAGGACCCATCGGGGAAGTCGTCGCGAACTAATCGGCCCGCTGCGCCCTGGAACGTGCGCTTGGAACCGTCCTGGCGCGGCCAGATGATGGTTCCATTTTCGATATAGACCCATTCGCCTGAACCGTCGATGACTTCACCGTTCCTCACCGGAAGATGGTGACCGGTCTGGGTCAGCACGCCTTGCACCGTGCTTCCGGACAAGATCACTCGAGCGTTGAATGAATGAGTCCAGTGGCGACCGAATCTGCCGTTCAATGCACCGGCCAGCGATTGATAACTGCGGTGAAACGTAATCCATGGCAATTCGAGGTCAGTTTCGTCGAGGGACTTGTTTCCGGTACCCGCACTAACCGGGTTTCCCTCCTTGTCCTTGGTGCAGTTACAAACAACCGGACCCGTGATCGTCGCGATGGCGTGCAACTCGCACTTCTGCGTCGTACTGTCCCATGCCATGAATGCCGGGCATCCAACGGTTCGGAAGCGCCACATCTGGGTGTTAGTTGTCGTGAGAAGACACGGGGTTTGGGGATACCCGTTGTGGCGCCACTTGACTTGGTACCTGCGGATCTCTTCATAAGTGTCGCCCGAGTACCAAAATCTCCATCCCGTCCATGCGCTGGTCGGCTCTGCAACCGACGCCGGACAGCCGGCTTCACTGGGAGACGCCGCTTCGAGGGCCGCGACTGCAGAAGCCTCTGTTGCGCCATTTCCAGGAAGATAGTCGGCATACGTCGGGACGATGGGGCCACGCGGTTTTGCCCCGTAGGTGTACGTCACCTTGGATTCGGTCATTCGCTCGTCTTCGATGGCATCGGCCAACGCATACTTTCCGCCCAACCCCCGCAATGCAGCTTCCGCTGCCTGCTGTGAATCGAAAACCTGGTTTGGGATTGCGTCAACCGTCCATTGCCATGGCGCTGGCAGAGCGGCGGAGGTCTGCGATAACAACAGCAACGCCGCGGACAGTACAAAGCTTCGCAGCGATTGACTCAGAGCGGTGTTCTTCAAGGCGTTCCCCGTGAATGTCGATTCGGGCCGGCGCGCTCAGACGGGGACATTCCATGTCGATTGAATCGGCGAGGTGCGGCTCAGAGTCTTAGTGTCACGTCCTCGGGATTTCTCCCATCTACAGGTGACTCTTTTCCGCGACTTGCGAATATCTGAACAAAGAGACCAGATATTCGATGCGAGACGACATATTCGCTTGAATGCGAAGGAACGCGGCGTGACAGACTCACGCCGCCAGAAGACTTCTGCTTTGCCGCAAAACTGCGCTACTGCCCCGGCGGAAACCTCTGCAGCGTGTAATACGCATTCATCTCCGCCGGCGCGTTCGCGTCGAACAGCGTCCCCGACGCGAGCTTCACGTGATACACGCGTGCGGTCTGGCGCGGATGCACGACCTTCTGCTCGATCGACACCAGCGTGATGTCGAGCGACTTGCGATCCGCGCTCACCGTGAGCGCGCTCGTGCCTTCGCCGTGCAGGTCCAGTTCAGGCGAGCCATAGTCCGGCGCATCGCGATACGTCCACGACTCGACCGACAGCGCCGAGCGCAGGATCGCTTCACTCACACCACTACCGAGCGGCTGCGTGAAGTCGACGCGAAAACCAGTCGGCGTCGCGGCCACATCGACAATCTGCGGCGCAACCGTCTTGCCGTCCCAGGTCACATGCTGAAGCGCGGCGACCTTGCCGCCCTTCGCCTGCCAGCCACGTCCCGTCTGGCCTAACAACAGGCTGCCATCGGGCAGGAACACCGGCCGCATGACGCCGGACTCGAGGCCGTCGAAGAACGGCATGACGCTGCCCTGCTCCACCTCGCCGATCTTCTGCAGCGACACGCGCAGCAGGTTCGATTGCGTCTGGTCGCCGATCAGCATCTGGCCTGCGAACGGGCCAAACTTCTTCTGCGTGACCCACGCGGGATTGCCCGGCGAGTTAGCCACGCGGTTGTGCGGGAACAGCACGACGGGCTTCGCGCGGCGATCCGCCACGACGTCGTATTTGATGTCGGGTGAGTCCGGCGTCATGCCCGGAAGATCCACGAGACCCGCGGGGTGGCCGTAGAACTTGTCTTTCTTGAGCTCGAACAGCTTCGAGGTGGCGACGAAGTCCCCTTGGTTGTCCGCGTACCAGACGCGACCGTCCGGGCCCACGCCCACGCTCGCGGGACTGCGCAGGCCGTTCGCAAACAACTGGAACTTGCCGGGCCCTTCGACGCGCACGGCCCAGCCGTTGAAGCCACCCCAGGTGCCCATGACGCTGCCGCCGCCCATGTAGGCCGAGCCGCCGCCGTCGTGCACGAGGTTCAGCGTGAGGTAATACGCGCCATCCTTGCCGCGCACGGGACCGTGCATGTAGCTGTGGTAGTTGGCGTGGTACGAGTGCGCGTCGAACAGCGTCTCGTACTTGTCGGCGATGCCGTCGCCGTTGGTGTCGCTGACGCGCGTGAGCTCGGCCTTCTGGCCGGCGACGACGACGAGGCCCTTCGAGTCTTCGGCAACGACGCCCAGGCTGTCGAACAACCCTTCCGCGAAGAGATGCCACTCGCCATTCACGAGGCGCCACAGCCCGGCGCTGCGTGTCGCGACGACGACGGTGCCGTCCTTCGTCACGGAGAGTCCCAGCGCTTCGAATAGCTGGTCGCGGCCGTAGTTGTCCTTCGGTGCGAAGTAATCTTCGATGCTGTAGCCCGCGGGCATCCCCGCCTTCGCGGGCGACCTGGTGAGCGGTGCACGCTTGTACGCGTAGCTCGACGGCGACGGGCGCCACGCATTGGCGGCCACGGCGATGTGGCCTTTGAGCGTGGCGTTTGTCTTGCCGGCCGGCAGCGTCCAGCGATCGCCCGAGATCGACCCGGCGCTCGCGGTTGCGCCTTTCAGCAGCAGCGGATTCAGCGCGAACACCTGCGGGCCCGCGAGCGTGCCACTCACATTGATCGCGAGATCGCCGTTCGCCGCAATCGAGGTGCTCACCTCGACGAGGTTCTTGCCGACGCGATACTTGAACGCCGGCGAGGCCACCTTGTCCTTCGAGTTGCGCGAGTAGCCGAGGAACTGCGCATCCACCGCCGAGATGCGCGCCAGCTGGTCTTCCTTGCTGTACAGCGCCGCCTTGAAGGTCTGGAAGTCCTGGAACTTGCCTTCCTTGAAGCTGAAGTCGATGGGCTGGCCGGCCGCATTGAGCGGGGCCATGAGGTACTCGCGGTCGCCGAAGCCAATCTCGCGGCTGTCGTAGCCGAGCGCGAGGCCGTTGTTTCCGCGATTCACGAACTCGCCCGACATCTCGAGGAAACCGCCCTGCCAGATCTTCACCACCGCGAGCACCCGCGGATCGAAGCTGTAGTTCACGCCGCTCGGGTTGCCCACGTGAATCGCACGCCCGGACGTGCCGGGCAGCGGGCCGCGCTGCATGCGCACTTCGTCACCGACCAGCCACTGCATGGCGTCGGTCAGCGGGTCGTAGGGCTTCGCCGGCGCCAGCGTGGCGAGTTTCGTCACCGGGCCGCGGCCCGTGTCATTCAGCGTGGCGAGGTAATCGCCGATGGCGTCGATCTGCGCATCGCTCAACGTTTCCGCGGCGAACACCGGCATCACCGGTAGATAGGGCTGGCCCTGCGTCGCGCCGCTCTCGGCGACCGCGAGCTGATCGCCCGGCGTGCGCACGGAGCGGTGCAGATATTCGCGATTGGCCTTGACCTGGAAGCGATGGCCTTCGCCTTCGACCACTTCGCGCGTGCGCGGGTCGCTGCGGAAAAGTCCGAAGAGGTTCGGGCCCGTGCTCACGGCCGCACTGTTCTTCTCGACCTGGTGGCACGCCTCGCAACCGAGCTGCGTGAAGGTCTCCTTGCCGAGGGCGACGAGATCCTTGAGTTCTTTCTCGTTGGTGTCGCCGCCCGACGCGGCCGGCACCGTCAGCTGCTCGAAGTCCGCCGGCTCATGGCGCGCATTGCGAATCGCGAAAGGACCCGCCTGGCGCACGAAGATGAACGTGGGGCCACGGCGGTCTTCGCCTTGCCAGTAGGCGCCTTCGCTCGGCCCTTCAATGCGCACATTGCGACGAAAGTCGGAGCCATTTTTCACGTCGAGGACGAAAGCCGGCTGGTACTTGTTGTAGCCAGGGTCGAACCGCGGGGCGCGGAACCGCAGGTCGAAGCGAACCCAGTCGCCGGTGCCCACGAGCTCGAAGGCATATCGGCCCTGCACATACATCGTGGCGCGCGCGCCCACGGGCGCACGGTATTCGAGGCCCGTGACGCTGTCGGCGAGCGTCATGCGGGAAATCAAGGGTGTTTTGCCGGCTTCGGCCTGCGTCGTCAGCACTCCGTCGGCGGCGGTCCAGGCCGGGTTGTCCCGGAACGCGGGCGCGGGCGGCGCGTTCTCGGCGCTCGCGATATGGAAACTTGCGAGCGCGAGCATGGTCAGAACCGCCACGGGGCGGCGGAGCAGGAACTTCGGCATGAGACCCCCTTCTGGTGCGGCTACACTAACGCAAACCCCACGAACGAGAAACGACCTTGATCCTCCTGCTTCTTGCCGCCGAAGGCGGCGTTACCCTGCCCGTACCGCAACCCGAAATCATCGTGACCGGCTCCCGCGTCGCGACGACGGAAGACAATCTCGCCGCCAATGTCACGGTGCTGGAGCGTGAGGATTTCGATGTCGAGAAGCCGGCGAAGCTCGCCGACATCCTGCGGCGCGTGGCCGGGGTGCACATCGATTCGGTCGGCGGTCGCGGCGGCACGAGCTCGCTGTACATGCGCGGTGCCGATCCTAACTACACGCTGGTGCTGGTCGACGGCGTGCGCGTCAACGATCCCACGAACGCGCGTGGTGGTTCGTTCGACTTCTCGGCACTGGACGTGGCGGACGTCGAGCGCGTGGAAATCGCACGCGGGCCCTATTCCGCGGTGTACGGCGGCGATGCGCTGGCCGGTGTCATCAACATCGTCACGCGGCATGCACCCGCGAAAAAGGGCTATGCGTCCGCAGACGCCATGGGCGGCGCCTACGACACGCACGAAATCGCGTTGAACACGGGCGGGCCGCTCGCGGCCGGCAACTGGAACATGGGCTTCAGCGACAGCCACGAAGGCGACGTCGTACGCGGCAACGAATTCGACTCGCAGCGGGTGTCGGGCAATTTCGACGTCGCGCTCGGCGATGCGACCACGCTCAATCTCACGGGCCGTTACGCGGAAACCGAGCGCGCGGGTTTTCCCGACGACAGCGGCGGTTACGAGTTCGCGGAGATCCGCGATGTCGAGGAACGCGAGGCCAAGGAAAAGTTGTTCGGTGCCGGTGTCACGCACCGTGCGGGCAACGCTACGTTCGCGTTGACGGTGGGATATTTCGATCGCGACGATCACATCGACTCCCCGGGCATCGCGCCGGGCATCCGCGATCCGTTCGGCGTCCCGCCGTCCATCGTGGACACGAACCTCACGCGTCTCACGGCGACGCTGACCGGCACGCAGAAGTTCTCCGACTTCGTGTCGCTCGCGTACGGCGCCGAATGGCAGCGCGAGGAAGGCACGAGCGACGGTTCGCTCGATTTCGGCGGTGGCTTCGTGCTGCCGACATCGTTCGAGATGACGCGCAATTCGTGGGCGCCGTTCGCCGAAGTGCGGCTCGCCACCTCGTTTGGTCTTTCGACGCAAGTCGGTGTGCGTGTGGACCACCCCGATGAATATTCATCGGTGACGAGCCCGCGCATCCGGGTGGCCTACGAAATGGCGGACTCGGGACTCACCGTGGCTGGCGCCTGGGGCAAGGCGTTCAAGCTGCCGAGCCTGTATGCACTCGGCCATCCGCTCATCGGCAATCCGGATCTCCTGCCCGAGCGCGGGGAATCCTACGAACTCGAGTTGTCGCAGCAGCTGCTCGACGGCGCCGCGCGCTGGAGCGCCACGTTCTTCGATGGCGAATTCCGCAATGCCATCGACTTCGACTCGGGCCCGCCGCCCATGCTCGTGAATCGCAATCGCGTGGACTCGAAGGGCGTGGAGCTCGCGGGCAGCCTCGGCGTCGGCGAGCAATGGATGCTCGATGCCAGCGTCACGAACGTGAAGAACGAGATCGCGTCGACCGGTGGCGAGCTGCGCAATCGGCCCGAGTGGCGCGGCGGCGTCGGTGCGCATTGGTCGCCGAATGTCGCGTGGAAGTTCTCGGCGTCGGCCACGTACGTGGGTGAGTCGTTCGATTCGTCGATTGCGACGGGGGATGTCCAACTACCTTCGTACACCACGATCGACGTGAGCGCGGTGTGGCAGGTGTCGGAGCATTTCCAGACATACCTCGCCATCGACAATCTGACGGATCAGCAGTACGAGCAGTTCGTCGGGTTCGAGGTGCGCGGCATCATGCCGCGGCTCGGTGTGAAGCTCAGCTTCTGAGCTTCACTTTTCCGTCTTGCAGCCGAGGGGCTCGCTGAACGTTCACGAGCCCCCCTGCTTCCGCCTGCGCATGCGCAGGTTTTCGTCCGGCTCGCAGCCGTCGAAATCGAGCTTGCCGCTGTCGTCGATCGTGAGAACCGCACAGCGACCGACGAAGTCGGTGTTGCCGTCATTGCTCACGGAGATCTGATCGAGGATCTTTTCACCGTAGGCGCCGAGCAGTACGTGGTTGTACACGAAGAAATCCGGCGGGACCTCGTAACCATGCGTAAAGGACACCGCGCGACCCGCCTTCTGTGCTGCACGGATACAGGCATGGGTCCGGCGATTGCGTTGTCGAGCCGTGGCGGTCGACGCACTGGGATCGATGCGTCCGCAGCTGACGGCGCCTCGCTCCCGCACCTGGTTGACCACATCGAGAACCGCGTCGACGATGAGTTGCGGCTCGTCGCGCTGGATGTTGTGTCCGGCCTTCGTGGCGATCACTTGCCGACTGTGGGTAGATAGTGCCAGGAGTTCGCGCTGCAGTTCCTGGTGAATGCGGTTCGCTTCCTCCTGTTGCGCTGGCGGAATCATGGGATCCGGCACAGTTGGGCTGGCGGTGAGCACGACCAGCGGCTTGTTGCCGATTCCTTTTGCCTTGCGCAGCAACGTCGCGTTGGCTTCGAGATCGATCCATTCGGCGGTCTTCGACAAGTCGGGCGGCGCAATCTTCGTGCGGATCCAGAAGTCCGCGTCGCTGGTATCGACGAGCACCATGCCGGCGATGAGCTTTGGATACTGACTGGCGAGAATGCGGCAATTGGAACCGCCCAACGACTGCCCCACGCAGATCACCGGCGTCGAAATCTTCTCGTGACGCAGGAGCGCTCTCAGGTCGGAGGCGATATCGGCGCTGGTACGCGGCAACGACGCCTTGCCGCTGCGTCCCAGCCCTGCGCGATCGTAGACACACACGCGCGTCGTCTTCGCGATGCCGGCGATCACGTCGAGCCAGCCGGGACGGAACCCGTGTTGCTGCTCCCAGGAATAGAGAGTTTCGAATGAAGTCGCACCACCTGCTTCGATCAGCACGGTTGGCGAGTGCTCGCCGATGCAGCTATAGCGAAGTGTGCGCGTTCCGGCGGCGCCATCATGAAATCCGGGCACGGGCTCCCTGGACGGCGCGGCCGCGTCCAGCTGCTGCGCGATGGCATGCGTGGCGGTGCCGATGAGAAAGATGACGACCGCAACCGCTTTCTGCATCGAGAGTGCCGACATTGACGAAATCGATGTCGGCTTCAAACAGCCGTTGCAGCAGTCGGTTGAGTTCTGTCACGCAGCTCTCGGCCGATACGTTCCAGCTCGAGCGCGAGCGTGAGCGCTTCCTGGTGTTGGAGCGCGCGTTGCTCGTGAGTGCACCGCAGGCTTTCGTCGGCAAGGCTGAGGTCGAAGCCGGCGCGTTCTGCTTGTTCGAGGCTGTTCACGCGGGAAAGCATACGCCAGTCGCCGGTTGAAGCATCAGAAAGAAGAAGGGGCCGGACTTTCGAGGTCCGGCCCCTTTTGCTAGGAAACGGGGAGTGTCCCCATTATTTGATGTCGAGCACCACGGGCTTGTAGCCGCCCCTGCTCCGGAAATACAGGATCAGGCCGAGGTACACGAGGAACATGATTCCCGGCAGCCACGCGATGGTGCGCAGCGCGTCGTGCTTCGATTCGCGATCGGCCGCGTCGACAGCGGCTTTTTCATCGCCGGTCAGCGACGCGCGCTTCGTGGGATCGATGGCAACGTAGTCGCCGAAGAGGCCCGTGCGCTCGATCTTCAGGTTCTCGACGAGCTGAGTGTTGTTCTTGGCGTCATACGCCGCGACTCCATGCACCAGCTGGCCGTCGAGCACCTTGCCGATCAGCGGACCACCGATGACGCCGGCACCTAACATGCCGATGCCGGCCACCACGTTGAGCGTGATGGCGCCGCCACGCGGCGACTGCTCGGAGACGACACCCAGCGAAGTCGGCCAGAAGAACGCCTTGCCGAAGCTGTACACCGTAGCCGCGACGATGATTGCCACGGCGCTCGCGGCGCTCGACAACAGCCAGAGGCCCGCCACCGCAATCAACGCCGAGATGGCGAGCAGTCCGAGCGGCGAGAACTTGTGCACCAGCGGCCCCGCGAACAGGCGTAGCACCAGCACTATGGCCATGGCGTACACGAGCACCCAACCCGCGTTGACCCCGAGATCCGTCATGGCGGGCGTCAATAGTTCGGTGATCCAGCTGTCCGTGCCGAGTTCGGTGATCGCGAGCGGGATCATCACGAGGATCATCACAATGAACAGCGGCTTGCCGGCCGAGCGCGACCAGAGGCCGTAGCCGATCGTCAGCGCCGCGATCAGCGCCCACTTCAGGCCTTCGGACCAGCCGAACACGCGCGCGAGCTCGGAGATCATCATGAAGGCGACAACCAGCGCGCTGATGAAGCCGGCCTCCGCGAGCATCTCGCGATAGGTGACACCGGCAGCCACGCGTTCGCTCGGCGGGAAGCTTCGCGGCAGCAACATCATGAGGTACGTGATGACCGGGATGAGGATGAGCCCCATCTGGTAGCGCCAGCCCATATCGGGCGCAACTTTGCCGATGAGGAGTGCCAGGAGCCCTCCGAGCACGAAGCCCGCGGGCCAGCCCGCGTGCAGGCGGTTCAGCCAAGTGGTTTTGTCATGGCGGAATTCGCGTGCGATCAGCGGATTGATGCCCGCCTCCACGGCGCCATTCCCCAGCGACAACACGAAGGTGCCCCAGTACAACGACCAGTATCCGTTGGCCTGCAAGATGAGGATGAGGCCGATCAGGTGACACGCCGCGGCGAACCACAGCGTGGCCTTGAAGCCGATCTTGTCGATGATCAGCGAGAGCAGCACGATGCTGATGGCGAAAGGCCAGAGGCCCACGCCCGCGAGCTCGCCCATCTGCGTCTGGCTGAGATCGAATTCTTTACCCCACGCGCCTATCGAAAAGGCGCGCAGGATAAAGCAAAAGGATGTCGCGACCAGCGCGGCAAAACACACCGCGAAGGTCTTCTTGGCCTCGGCTGACGCGGCGATGCCGCCCGTCATAGTGGCTTCTGTACTCATGCTCCCAACCCCCTCAAACCTGTTAGTTAGAAGAATCGACCCGTATCAGATTTTTATCCAGGCGCTGTTGGCCTTGCCGGACTTCAGCACCGCTTCGATGAACGCCATGACGCGCGTGCCCGTGACTGCATCCGGTGCGAACAGCGACGCCGCCTTGGGCGAACGCGATTCGAGCCGTGCCGTCACGCGCTCGGCGAAATCCGCGTAGAGCTGCGAGAACGCTTCGATGAAGCCCTCGGGATGACCGCCCGGCAGCGCCACCGAGCTCGTCGGAGTGCCCGGATCACCGCGACGCACGGTCTGCGGCGCGTTCCCCGCTTCGACGACTGTCAGTTCTTCCGGCCGCTCCTGGAACCATTCGATGGAGCCGTTTTCTCCATACACGCGCAGGCGATGGCTGTTGAGCTTGCCGATGGCGACCTGGCTCGCCCACAGGCTGCCCCGCGCGCCGTTCGCGAATCGCAGCAGCACGTTGACGTTGTCGTCGATGACGCGGCCCGGGACCAGCGCCGACACGTCGGCCGCGACTTCCGACACCTGCGCACCCGTGACGAACTCCGCGAGCTGGAATGAATGCGAGCCGATGTCGCCGAGCGCACCCGCGCCGGCCTGCTTGGGGTCCGTGCGCCAGCTCGCCTGCTTCTGCCCGGTTTTCTCGAGCGCCGTCGCGAGCCAGCCCTGCGGGTATTCGGCCTGCACCACGCGCAGGTTGCCGATCAGGCCATCCGCAATGAGCTGCTTGGCATGGCGGATCATCGGATAGCCGGTGTAGTTGAACGTGACGCCTAACAACCGTTTCTTGCTGGCGGCCAGCGCCACGAGCTTTTCGGCATCGGGCAGGTTGGTGGTGAGCGGCTTGTCGCAGATCACGTCGAGGCCGGCCTCGAGGCAGGCCGCCGACTGCACGTAGTGCACGTGGTTCGGCGTGACGACGGACACGACTTCGATGCCGTCCGGCCGCTTGGCCTCCGCGGCGATCATCGCTTCGACCGATGGATAGGCCCGCGCCGGATCGACACCGAGTGCCGTAGCCGAACGCTTGGTCTTTTCCGCGTCGGACGAGAACACGCCGGCGACGAGCTGATAACGGCCATCGAGCCGCGCCGCCATGCGATGCACCGCACCGATGAACGCACCTTCGCCGCCGCCGATCATTCCCCAACGAAGTGGTCGCATTACTTCAAACCCAGTGTGCGTAGGGCGACCGAGGTGTCGCCACCGGCCGCGAAATCATCGAACGCCTTTTCGGTGACGCGGATGATGTGTTTCTTGATGAAGGCCGCGCCTTCACGCGCGCCGTCTTCCGGATGCTTGAGCGCGCACTCCCATTCGAGCACCGCCCAGCCTTCGAAATTGTTGGCGGCCATCTTCGAGAAGATGCCGTTGAAGTCCACCTGGCCATCGCCGAGCGAACGGAAACGCCCGGCGCGATTC
>Ga0315912_10004264_pt1 | contig 13635 bp, 14 predicted proteins | sample VfabasoilMG_FD_204469 | JGI IMG/M metagenome (GOLD analysis project Ga0315912, IMG submission 204469) | Garden soil microbial communities collected in Santa Monica, California, United States - V. faba soil | ecosystem: Environmental > Terrestrial > Soil > Garden | place: USA: California... | reverse complement strand
AGCTCAGCGTCAGGGTGGTGTGACCCTGCCAGCCGCGCACGATCAGGAAAGTGCCGCCGAGAGCACAGGCAAGCGCCGCCACCGGCAGGAGCGTGGCGATCGCCTCGAGAACGCGGAAGAAGCTGACCAGCGCGCGACCGACTCCGGGGCTGCCCGCCGCGGTCAGATCTGCGACCGCCCCCGCCGACCACGACGCGAGCGGGCCCGAGATCGCGAGGATGAGCAGCGCGCCGATAACGAGCGTGATGCCCCAGCCGAAGCGGCGGCTGTCGCGCAAGAATGCGACCCGCAAGGCGGCGACGGCGGAGAGCTGCAGCGTCTCCAGCTCGACGCCGCCGCGGTGCACGAGGCTGGTGCGGTAGAGAACGAGCTCGCTGCCGCGCAGCGGGCCGGCGCCGAACTCGAAGCGCGCGATCGGCGCGGACTCATTCACCACAGCGGCCATGCGCCCTCCTGGCTGGCGACGATGCCCGCGAAGATCGCGCCGCCGACCCAGTTGTTGTGGCGGAAGGCGCGGAAGCAGTCTTCGCGCGTGCGACTGCGGATCAGCCGCCAGTGATAGACCATCATCGCGCCGGCGACCGCCAGGCCGGCGTAGAACGGCCAGGCGAGCTCGAGGCGGATGCCGACCGCCGCGAGCAGCGCGAGCATCGCCGCATAGCTCGCCATCACCGCAGCGACGTCCCAGCGACCGAGGAACAGCGCCGAGGTATGGATGCCGAGCTTCGCGTCGTCGTCGCGGTCGACCATGGCGTATTCCGTGTCGTAAGCGAACGAGTAGCCGACATTGGCCGCAAGCAGCAGCCAGCACTCCACCGGCAATGCTTCCTGGATCGCCGCGTACGCCATCGGGATGCCGAAGCCGAAGGCGATGCCGAGCACGAGCTGCGGCAGCGCGAAGACGCGCTTGCTGAACGGATAGGCCGCGGCGATCGCCAGGCCGAGGAACGACAGCGCGATCACCATGCGGTTCAGCATCAGCACCAGCCCGAATGCGGCGAGGGCGAGCACGGCCGCGACGATCAGCGCTTCGCGCGGCGCGATCTCGCGCGCGGCGAGCGGCCGCTCGCGCGTGCGCTTCACGTACGGGTCGAAGTCGCGATCGGCATAGTCGTTCACCGCGCAGCCCGCGGAGCGCATGAGAAACGTCCCGAGAACGAAGATCACAATCACCTTGAGAGCCGGCTGGCCGCCGGAGGCGAGCCACACCGCCCAGAGCGTCGGCCAGAGCAGCAGCAGCGCGCCGATCGGCTTGTCGAGCCGCACCAACCGCTCATAGGCGTCGAGCCGCTTCGCGATCAGCGCCAGGTCCATGCTCAAGAATAACCTAGGCATCGAGCAAATCCCGCCTCGATCCATACCAGCGCTCGACGTGCGCCCGGGCACGCTCGGGGTCGCTGTCCGTCAAGGCATCCGCGGCTTCACGCGCCTGCCGGATGAGCTCGCTGTCCTTGAACACGTCTGCATAGCGCAGCACCCGCTGCCCGCTCTGGCGCTCGCCGAGGAATTCGCCCGGGCCGCGGATCCGCAGGTCGTGCTCTGCGATCTCGAAGCCGTCATTGCTCTCGAAGATCACCCGGAGCCGCGCGCGCGCCGTCTCGGTGAGATCGCCCTCGCCGTACAGCAGAACGCACACGCTCTCGCGTCGGCCGCGGCCGATCCGCCCGCGTAGCTGGTGCAGCTGCGCCAAGCCGAAGCGCTCCGCGCTCTCGATCACCATCAGCGAGGCGTTCGACACATCGACCCCCACCTCGATCACCGTGGTGCAGACGAGGAGCTGCGTCTTTCCCGCCACGAACTGCTGCATCACTTTCGTCTTCTCGTCCGATGGCAGTCGGCCGTGCAGCAAACCGACCTGCAGGCCGGACAGTTCCGCGCGCAGGCGGTCATGGGTCTCTACGGCAGTTTGCACGCCCTCTTGCGACTCCTCGATTACGGGGCAGACCCAGTAGACCTGCTGCCCCTCCTTGCACGACTCGCGAACGCGGTTCAGCACCTCTCCGCGCCTGGCCTCGGTGAAGAGTCGCGTTTTCACCGGCCGGCGCCCGGGCGGCAACTCGGTGATGCTGGAAAGGTCGAGGTCGCCGTACGCGGTCATCTCGAGCGTGCGGGGAATCGGCGTCGCGCTCATCATCAGCTGGTGCGGATGCACGCGCGCCCGCTTGCGGCCGAGCTTGAGGCGCTGCTCGACGCCGAAGCGATGCTGCTCGTCGATCACCGCGACCCCGAGGCGCTTGAACTCGACGCCGCGCTCGATCAGCGCATGCGTACCGATGACCACCTGCGCCTCGGCCGCGGCGAGCTTCTCCCTCTTGCGCAGCCCGCCGTGCAGCCAGGCGATGCGCACGCCGAGCGGCAGGAGCCACTCGCTGAATTTGCGGTAATGCTGCTCGGAGAGGAGCTCGGTCGGCGCCATCACCGCCGCCTGCCAGCCGGCGTCGACCGCGGCGAGGCAGGCGATCGCGGCGACTACGGTCTTGCCGCTACCAACGTCGCCTTGCAGCAGTCGCTGCATCGGGTGCGGCGCCGCGAGGTCTCGCAGGACTTCGCCCGCGGCGAGCGACTGGCTGCGCGTCAGCTTGAAGGGCAGGCGGTCGAAAAAGGCCTTGAGCAGCGGGCCGTCGCCGGGCAGCTTCGGCGCGGGCCGCGAATGACGCTCGCGGTAGGCGAAGCGCATCGACAGCTGCTGCGCCAGCACCTCGTCGAACTTCATCCGCCGCCACGCTGCGTGGCTGCGCTCGGCCAAGGCGCCGCGATCGCTGCCGGGCGGCGGCCGGTGCAGCAGCGTGACGCTCTCGTCGAAAGGCGCGAGCCCGTAACGCGTGCGCAGCTCGTCGCTCAGCGTGTCGCCGAGAGGCTCGGAGTCGAGAGCCTGCAGCACGCGCGCTCGCAGCTCGCGCTGCGGCAGCCCGGCGGTGGTCGGATAGATCGGCGTCAGCGCGTCGGGCAATGGCTCGCCTTCGCTCACGATGCGGTAGCGGGGATGGACCATCTCCGCGCCGAACCAGCCGCCGCGCAGCTCGCCGAACGCCCGCACCCGCTGGCGCTGCTCGATGGCGCGCTGGAACTGCTTCAGTTGGCTGCCGTAGAAATTGTAGAAGCGCAGCACCAGCCCCTCGGCGTGGACGATGAGTTGACGGCGCGGCCGGAAAGCGATCTTGGCGCTTTCGACGCGCGCTTCGATCTGCAGCGGCTCGCCGGGAACAGCCGTGTCGGGACTGCCAAGGACGGTTTCGTCCTCGTAGCGCAGCGGCAGATGCAGGACAAAATCGAAGCCCCTGCGCAGTCCCAGCTTCTGGAACTTGCGCTCGAGCGCTTCCTTCACCCGTGCAGGATGGCGTCGATCTCGACCAGCGCGCCGCGCGGCAGCCCGGAGACGCCGACCGCCGCGCGCGCGGGATACGGCTCGCGCACATATTGCGCCATGATCTCGTTGACGCGCGCGAAGTGCGCCAGGTCGGTGAGATAGACCGTCATGCGTACGGCGTGTTCGAGTCCGAGGCCTGCGGCCGCGGCGACCGCGGCGAGATTGCGGAACACGCGATGCGTCTGCCCGTCGATGCCCTCGGCCATCTGCATGCTCGCCGGATCGAGGCCGATCTGCCCGGAGATCCAGACGGTGTCTCCCGCGCGGATGCCCTGCGAGTAGGTGCCGATCGCCTCGGGCGCGTCGCGAGTCTGGATGACGCTCTTCATGGCGGGTATCTTAGCGTAATGATTTCCAGCCTTGAGAAGCTGCTCGGCACGCCCCGCGACGGCGCGCTGCTGCGCTATTCGCTTGGACTGGAATACGCGAAGGCCGGCGAGCGAGCGCGGGCGATCGAGTTCCTGCGCGACGCGGTGGCGCGCGATCCTCTCTATTCGGCGGCGTGGAAAGCGCTTGGCGGCGAGCTCGCGGAAAGTGCGCGGGCGGACGAAGCGCTGGATGCCTATCGGCGCGGCATCGCTGCCGCGCAGGCCAAGGGCGACCGGCAGGCGGAGAAGGAGATGACGCTCTTCGCCCGCAGGCTGGAGAAAAAGAAGAGCTAGACGCGGGCCGGGAAGATGTTGTCCAGCGCCTGGCGCAGGCCCGAGACGAAGCTTTCCTTGCCGACCAGCGCGTCGGCCCCGGCGCGCTTCGCCGCGGCGACCGCTTCCGGCGTATGGAACAGCGCCAGCGCGACGACCGCCGGCGCGCCCGGCGCCTCCTTGACCCGCCGCACCAGATCGAACGCGCGGTTCGGCGCGAGGCCGAGGTCGAGCAGCAGCACGTCGGGCATCGCCGACTGCACCAGCGCGAGCGTGTCGCCGACGCTGCTCGCCGTGCCGGCGAGCGTGTAGCCCGGCAACCCGGAAACGTGGCTCGCCGCCGCAGCGAGAAAAGCCGGGCTGTCGTCGGCGATGGCAACGCGATGGATGCGGACAGTTTCTTGCATTTGCGCAGCGTACGCGCCGCCCTGCGCGGCGTGCATCGGGGCCTTCCCTATTCAGGCCGAGGAAATACCTGAGGGAACAAAGTTAAGGACGGTCAACTGTCCGGCGGCACGAGGCCGGTACGCAACGCATAGCGCACCAGGCCCGGCACGTCGCGGATTCCCAGCCGTTCCATGATCTGCGCGCGGTGCGTCTCGACGGTCTTCACGGAGAGGTTGAGGAAGAAGGCGATTTCCTTGGTGCTCTTGCCGCCGGCGACCAGGCGCAGCACTTCGCGCTGGCGCGCGGTGAGCACATCGGGCGGCGCCTCGGCGCCCGCACGCTGCACGTAGCCCTCGACCACCTGGCGCGAGACGGCGGGGCTGAGCCAGCTCTCGCCGCGCATTACGCTGCGCAGCGCCAGCTCGAGCTCGCCGGTGGCGGCGTCCTTCAGCAGATAGCCGGCGGCGCCGGCACGCAACGCCTGCAGCACGTACTCCTCGCCCGAGTGCATCGACAGGATGACGACGCGCACGCCGGGGTGGCGGTCGCGCAGGCGCGCCGCCGCGTCGAGCCCGGTGATGCCTTTCATGGCGATGTCCATCAGCACTACGTCGGGCTGCTCGCGCGCCGCGAGCTCCAGCGCTTCTTCGCCGCTCGACGCTTCGGCCACCACCTGGACGTCGGCCATCGCGCCGAGGAGCGAGCGGATGCCGGCACGCACCAGGGAATGATCGTCGGCCAGCAGGACGCGGATCGCGCTCACGCCGCCCTCCGGTCGGCGGCGTTGAGCGGGAAGGTGGCGAGCATCACGGTCCCCTTTCCGGGCAGCGAGCGCAGCTCGAAGGCGCCGCCAACCAGCGCCACGCGCTCTTCCATGCCCACCAGTCCGAGACTCCCGGCGGTGCCGGCGCGCCGGCGCACCGACTCGATGTCGAAGCCGCGGCCATCGTCGCGCACCGAAAGGGCGAGCTGCCCGCCGACCATCGCCAGGTGCAACCAGAGGTTGCGCGCCTGCGCGTGGCGCAGCACGTTGTTGATCGCTTCCTGCGCGACGCGGAAGCACGCGGTCTCGGTGTCGGCGGCCATTTCCGCCGGCGCCTCGAGCGCGTCGAAGTGCGAGACGATGCCGGCGACGCGCGCCTGCCGGTCGAGGTGGGAACGCAGCGCCGCGGCGAGGCCAAGATCGTCGAGCTGCGACGGGCGCAGGCTGAGCGAGAGCTGGCGCACGCGCTCGATGGTGTGGCGCGTGGTCTCGACGCACTCGTCGATGCGGCCGCGCAGAGGTGCCTCGGCCGCGGTGCGCGGCAGCGACTCGAGCTGGATCTTCAGCGCAGTCAGCGCCTGGCCGATGTCGTCGTGCAGATCGCGCGCCAGGCGGCCGCGCTCCTCCTCCTGCACCTCGAGCAGGCGCCGCGACAGCGCGCGCAGCCGCTCGTGCGACTGCTCGAGTTCCCGGTTGAGGCGCTCGAGCGCGAGCTGCGTGCGCTGGCGCTCGGTGATGTCGCGGATGAATACCAGCCGCGCGCGCGTTCCCCGCCAGCTCACCAGGTGGCCGACGCGGTCGACGTCGATCTCCTCGCCGTTCTTCTTCGTGTGCCGGGATACGCCGCGGCCAAGGCCGCCCGAATCGGGATCGATATCGCGCGCAGTCATGGCAAGGAACTCGTCGCGCGTGTAGCCGTAGAGGCGGATCGCTGCATCGTTGATGGCGAGAAAGCGCAGCGACTCGGCGTCGAGCACCCACATCGGCAGGGGGCTCGTCTCGAACAGCATCCGGTAGCGCCCCGCCTGGGGGTCGATCCGGTCCACCATGCGCTGCAGGGCAGCAGCGACGAAGCGCAGCGGCGTCATGAGCCCGCATGGTAGCGCGACGACGGTAGGCGGCACGTGCATTGCATGCGCGAACCCGTCGCCATGCTGACGGCACGGCGCTTGCGTCCCCTACCGGCGCAGACCTCCGTTCTCAACCCTCACATAGGAGAGCAACAATGTTGAAAGTACTTTCCACTGCAACGCTCGCCGCCCTGTTCGCGATCTCGACGGCTGCCATCGCCGCCGACTCGGCGTCCCAAGGCACCGGCAGCACCCCGAGCGCCAGCGGCAGCACCGGATCCTCGACCAGCGGCTCGTCCGGCACCTCGCCCAGCGCGAGCGGCAGCTCCTCGACCACCTCGCCGGCTCTCGGCGGCAGCGCCCAGTGCGATACCTTGACCGGTACCGAGAAAGAGCGCTGCTTGCGCGAGCACCCGTCGAGCGGTTCGTCGTCGAGCGGCTCGAGCGCGTCGCCGAGCACCAGCAGCCCGTCGGGCGCCGGCAGCACCAGCGGCTCGAGCGGCATGGGCTCCAGCACCGGCTCCGGCAGCACGGGTTCGAGCTCCAAGTAAGTCGCAGTAGCAAGACGAAACGGGCCGCCTCGCTGCTGCGGGCGGCCCGTTTTATCTCGTACGCGGGAAGAATCTTGGTGGAGTGGAAGGGGATCGAACCCTCGACCTCCGCATTGCGAACGCGGCGCTCTCCCAGCTGAGCTACCACCCCGGAGAGCGCGTGATTTTACAGTAACATCAAGGGCTCCGGAGTTCTCCAATGCGGATCTCGCCGCCCTTCGGCTACAAGCAGGTCGTCCCTTTCAAGAAGACGCACAAGGTGCGGCTGCTCGCCCCCGGCGAGGCGCCGGAATTCGTCCGCGAAGGGGCGGCGGTTCCGATCAGCCACAGCGAGTTCGTCCCCGCGGGACGCCACTACCCCATCGTCTTCATCTCCGGCGACGGCAAGAACTTCAACGCGGTCGCGGTCGTCGGCATGAACAACAAGGAGAATCTGTTCGTCAGCGATGGCCATTGGGTGGGAGAGGCCTACATGCCCGCCTACGCGCGCCGCTACCCGTTCTGCATGACGAAGGTGAGCTTCAATCAGGTCGAGCAGAAGGACCGCCTCATCTGCGTCGAGCAGTCGGCCATCGACGAGAACGGCGAGGCGATGTTCGACGAGAAGGGGCAGCCGACCAGCAAGTGGCAGGACCTGGAGCGGCTGCTCGGCGAGTACGAGACCGACCTCGAGCGGATGCACGAGATGTGCTCGATCCTCGCCGACTACGGCCTGCTCGAGCCCTTCACCATGCAGGCGAAGCTCAAGCCGGAATAAGGCGGCGCTTCCATGCAGCTCGGCGGCATGCACCGTGTCGCAGAGAAGAACATGGAGAACCTGAACGCCGCGCAGCTGAAGAACCTCCTGCGGCGCGGCATCATGGGCCGCATCTACGTCCACCTTCTGTCCCTGGAGCACTTCGGCCGGCTGCTCGACCGCAAGGCCGAGCGCGGCAACGCTCCTTAGCGCGTCAAACCGGGCGGGAAATCCGCACCACCACGATGGTGTAGAGCACAGCCGCCGCGACGATCAGCAGCAGGAGCACGTCGAACGGAACCTCGAATCGGGATCGCTCCTGAATGGCTGGCGCGCGCGCGCGGGCCGAGAGATGGCGCTCGCCTTCGAACGCAACGGTCTCGAGCGCAGCGGTCTTGAGCCCAATGCTCGCCGGCGCGCGCGGCTCCTCTGGCCGGAGCCGGACGGGAACGCCGCGTGCGTTGACGAGGATTGGCGTCGGCTGTCGAGTCTCGATGTCGACCAGCGCGATCCTGGCGGCTCGAATGCCGGCGTCGAAGAGGCTGTCGAGGCAATCGACATCGCGGCATGCATCGCGCTGGCTGAGCCAGCGCCGCACATCCACGCGTGTCGCCCTGCCTTCGCGAATGATCCGGTCATGGAGGTCGGCGAGCTGGGCGTTGAGATGGCCGAGGATCGAGTATTCGCAGACCAGAGCCCGGCCCGGAAGCTGTGGCTCTTGCGCGCATTCGAGCCGGAGGGGCGATGCCGCGAGCACGAGGTTCGGGAGAGTTTGAAAAAGGACGACCAACGCCAAGAGGCCCAGCCTTCCCGCAACGGTCGTCGTTCCGCTCATGTCCCTGCTGTGCAGCATAACAAACCTGCAAGCTGTCCGTCAGGCAGGTCATGTTCTGCAAGAAAACAGGTTCCTCCTACACGAATCGGGAGGTTCCTAGCATGCGGGCCTGAAGCCCTCTCAATAGAGTGCATGTCCGCGGGGCAAGACCCGCCGCGATACTGGGGAAAAAAACAAAGTGAGCATGCGCAAACTTACGATTGCGGCGGCAGCATTGGCCGTGCTCGGATTCGGTAACCCGGCGAACGCCGCTAGCGAAACCTTCTCTTTCGGCAACATCCTCAGCGCCGGCGGCTCCGGCCCCTGGGCGGATCCGGACGCGGGCGCGACTTGGGCCACGTTGAGCGTAACGACCCAGCCCCTGAACAAGTATCTCTTCACCCTGACGCTCAACTCGAACTTCGGCAGCATCTTCGGCACGGGCGCCTACGTCGGAAGCGCGCTCTTCAACTCCACCTCGGGTATCGATCCCTCGAGCACGGCCATCACGGGGAGCGGAAACGGTGTCGCTGCCGTTGCTGGAAGCAACAGCGCGGCGCAAGTGGGGAGCGTGGCGTTCGATTTCTCAGACTGCTTCGGCAGCGCGGGCAACTGCAACAACGCCAACACTGCATCCGCCCGCCTGAAATCCGGCGAGCACGTGAGTTGGATCACGACCTTCACCAGCTCGCAGGGCGATCCCTTCTCGTTCGCTACGCCAGCGGTCGCGCTTCACGTGCAGGGGCTCAGCGTGCTCGGCGGCAGCGCGTGGTACACGCCGGTCAGCGCGATTCCGGAGCCCGAGACCTACGCCATGCTGCTCGCGGGCCTCGGCCTGATGGGCTTCGTGGCGCGCCGCCGTCAGAAGAAAGCACTCGCCGCCTAGGAGGCAACGATGAAACTTACAAGAACGTTCGGATTCATTCTCGGGCTGGCGGGCGCAATCGCCGCGCTTGCCCCGGCTTCCTCGCAGGCTGCACTCGGGGATAGCCTGTTTGCCACCGGTGGCGAGATTGTCGCCACGTTCGAGGGCACGGATGCGGGATATAACAGCGAGCTTGCGCTGGTCGTCAGCAGTGCGAGCTACAACTCCGGCTTGATCTTTCTGAATCACGGCACCGCGGTCGGTACCACGTTCAGCTTCGGTACCTTCGCGGCTGGAGCGGCACTGGATTTTCAACTGTACGTGCTTGACACAGGCATTACGTGGCACACCGGCCCCGGCTCTGGCAACGTAGACGGGCTGGCCCACGCAAATGTCATCTACAACTGGAACGGCGCAGGGCGCACCTTTGTGGGATTCGAGGATCTGTACGGCGGTGGCGATCAGGACTACAACGACCACATGTTCTCGTTCACGAACGTGGCCGCCATCCCCGAGCCCGAGACCTATGCGATGCTTCTCGCAGGACTAGGTCTGCTTGGTTTCGCGTCCCGGCGCAGGAAGCTAAAGCTGGCCGCTTAGTCACTCTCAGCTGCACCTACACAGACCCCGCTTCGGCGGGGTTTTTGTTTGCGCTGACGTCAGTGAGTGGGCCGGGTTGGATTCGAACCAACGACCAAGGGATTATGAGTCCCCTGCTCTGACCGACTGAGCTACCGGCCCATCGAAATACTCTACTGCAAATAGAAAGGGCCGCTTTCGCGGCCCTTTCATTACTGCCTACCTTCGGATCAGCCTTCCTGGTCGAGGAAGCTCTTCAGCCGCTCCGAGCGCGAGGGATGCCGCAGCTTCCTCAGCGCCTTGGCTTCGATCTGGCGTATGCGCTCGCGCGTGACGTCGAACTGCTTGCCGACCTCTTCCAGCGTGTGGTCGGTCGACATCTCGATGCCGAAGCGCATGCGCAGCACTTTCGCCTCGCGCGGGGTGAGCGTATCCAGCACTTCCTTGGTCACGTCGCGCAGCGACGCATAGGTCGCAGCGTCGGACGGCGCCATGGTCGACTGGTCCTCGATGAAATCGCCGAGGTGCGAGTCGTCGTCGTCGCCGATCGGCGTCTCCATCGAGATCGGCTCCTTGGAGATCTTGAGGATCTTGCGGATCTTCTCCTCCGGCATCTCCATGCGCTGCGCGAGCGTCGCCGGATCGGGCTCCTGCCCGGTCTCCTGCAGGATCTGGCGCGAGATGCGGTTCATCTTGTTGATGGTCTCGATCATGTGCACCGGGATGCGGATGGTGCGCGCCTGGTCGGCGATCGAGCGCGTGATCGCCTGCCGGATCCACCAAGTGGCGTAGGTCGAGAACTTGTAGCCGCGGCGGTATTCGAACTTGTCCACCGCCTTCATCAGGCCGATGTTGCCTTCCTGGATGAGGTCGAGGAACTGCAGGCCGCGGTTGGTGTACTTCTTCGCGATCGAGATCACGAGGCGCAGGTTGGCCTCGGTCATCTCGCGCTTGGCGCGGCGCGCCTTGGCCTCGCCGGTCGACATCTGCTTGTTGATCTCTTTGAGATCCTTGATCGAGATGCCGATCTTCTGCTGCACGGCGCCGACCTTGCCGAGCAGCTCGAGAATCGACGGCTCGAGGCGGCGCATCGACTCGGTCCAGGGCTGCTCGGCGTTCATGTCGGTCGTCAGCCAGCGCTTCGAGCCCTCGGTGCCGGCAAAGATCTTGATGAAGTGCTGGCGCGGCATGCCCGCCTTCTCGACGCAGATGTTGTGGATCTCGCGCTCGTGGCGGCGGATCTCGTCGACCAGGCTGCGCACGCTGTCGGACAGGCGCTCGACCGTGCGCGCGGTGAAGCGGAACGTCATCAGCTCGGTCGAGATCTGGTCGCGGACGCGCAGGTAGTCCTTGTCCTTCGAGCCCTTGTTCTCGAGCGCCTTGAGCAGCTTGTCGTAGAGGCGGCGGATGCGGGCGAACTTCTCCATCGCCTCGCCCTTGAGCTTGAGCAGGCTCGCGGACTGCGCTGCCTCGGCGGCCTCCTCGTCCTCTTCGCCTTCTTCCTCCTCGATCTGCGCTTCCTCTTCTTCCGGCGTGGGCGCAGCCTTCTTCGGATCGAAGGTGTCCTTGGCGTTGGGATCGATCAGGCCGTCGACCACCTCGTCGATGCGCGACTCGTCCTTTTCCACCTTGTCGGCGAGGTCGAGGATTTCGCGCACCGTGGTCGGGCAGGCGCTGATCGCGAGGATCATGTGGCGCAGGCCGTCCTCGATCCGCTTCGCGATCTCGATTTCACCCTCGCGCGTGAGCAGTTCGACCGAGCCCATCTCGCGCATGTACATGCGCACTGGGTCGGTGGTGCGGCCGAACTCCGAGTCGACCGTCGAGAGGGCAGCTTCCGCCTGCTCTTCCACGTCCTCGTCGGTTTGCGCGACCGGCTGCGCGTCGGCCGCGATCAGCAGCGTTTCCTGGTCGGGCGCCTGGTCGTAGACCTGGATGCCCATGTCGCCGAAGGTCGAGATGATCGCTTCGATCTGCTCGGCGTCGACCAGATCGTCGGGCAGGTGGTCGTTGATCTCGGAATAGGTGAGGAAGCCGCGCTCCTTGCCGAGCTTGATCAGGTTCTTGAGGCGCGTGCGCCGGGTCTCCGCGTCCTCCTTCGGCATCTCCGGCGGAATCAGCCAGTCCTTGCCGCCGCGGCGGCCGCGCTTGCCCTTCGCCTTGACCGAAGCGACCTTGGCTTCGAGGAGCTCGAGCGCCTGCTTGGCGGTGGTCTTGATCTGCTTGCCGGACGGAAGCTTCTGCGCTTCTGGCTTACCCGCGACGACCTTGCCCGCCGGAACCTTGGGGGCGGCTGCAGCGACTTTGCCCGCGGCTTTCTTGATCGCGGCGGAAACCTTGCCGCGCAGGAGCTTCTTGGGCGCGGCTTTCTTGGCGTGCCGAGGCTTGAGGCGCCGGACGATGCTCGCTTTCTTCTTCGCCGCGCGAACCTTCTTCACCTTGGATTTACGCTTTTGAGCCATCTAATTTCCCCCGGGAGCCGGACTTCTGCAAAAAGCCGAAGATTGTATCAAAAGCTTCAATTTCAAGGGCTTTCCAGATTTTTGTCAGCCAAAATCGGGAAAGGTTCGGTCTGCAAGAAGCGTGCTATCGAGCGCTGCGGCCCTCTGCCTGTAAACGTCGCTCGAGTGCCTTTACTTCCGAAATCATCCTGCCGTACTGCTGGTGCTCCTCCTTGGAAAGCTGGCCTCTCCGCAGGCGATCCCCAAGAGACTGTATTTCCTTATTTTTCCGTTTGATCTCCAGGCTCCAGAGGGTGTGCTTGAGGAATTCCCGGGCCTGACCCTCGTCTTCCCCGAGCGTGAGCCCGAAAGCCTGCGCGCTGAAGAGCAACTCGCCGTGCGGGCTGTCGCGGAAATGCTCGATGAGCATCGGGTTCGAAACCTGGCCGCCGGCCTCTCGGCACCAGGCGGCAAATTCCTGCAGCGCCTGCGCCTCGGGCAGGTCGAGATCGAGCACCGCGACGTCCACCTCCCCGGCAATCGCCGGGTTGGCTGCGACGCTGGCAAGCAACTTCCATTCGGTCGAGGATGGCGCGCTGAACGTGCGGCGCTCTGGCGCCGCTCGGCGGAAAGTCGGCGCCGGGCGGACCTCGAAGAGGGATTCGGCTTCGCCCTGCGTCACGCCGCCGAGCTTCGCCGTCTCCTTGAGAAGCTGCAGCTTCAGCGCCGGCGCGGTGACCTTCTGCACGTGCGGCTTCGCCTCCGAGAGGAAGCGCGAGCGTCCCTCGGCGGTGGCGAGGTCGGCCTGCCCGCGCAACTCGGCGAGCAGGAACTCCGAGAGCGTCGGCGCCTCCCGCACCAGGCGCTCGAAGCTCTCCTTGCCGTGCTTGCGAATGTAGGTGTCGGGATCGTCGCCCTGCGGCAGGAAGAGGAAGCGGATCGGTTTATGGTCGAGCGCGAGCGGCAAGCTGACCTCAAGCGCCCGCCACGCCGCCTTGCGTCCCGCAGCGTCGCCGTCGAAGGAGAAGACCAGCTCGTCGGTGAGCCGCAGCAGCTTCTGCACGTGCACGGGCGTGGTCGCGGTGCCGAGCGTCGCCACCGCGTAGCCGACGTCGAACTGCGCCAGCGCCACCACGTCCATGTAGCCCTCGACCACCAGCACGCGGCCCGCGGCGCGGATCGCGTCGCGCGCCTGCACCAGGCCGTAGAGCTCGCGACCCTTCTCGAATAGCTGCGTCTCGGGGGAGTTCAGGTACTTCGGCTCGCCCTCGCCCATGACACGGCCGCCGAAGCCGATCACCGCGCCGCGGTTGCTGAGGATCGGGAACATCACCCGATCGCGGAAGCGATCGTAGCGCTTGCCTTCGTTCTCGATCACCAGGCCGCAATCGACAAGAGAGGAATCGGAATAGTTTGGAAAG
>Ga0315912_10004263_pt1 | contig 13639 bp, 9 predicted proteins | sample VfabasoilMG_FD_204469 | JGI IMG/M metagenome (GOLD analysis project Ga0315912, IMG submission 204469) | Garden soil microbial communities collected in Santa Monica, California, United States - V. faba soil | ecosystem: Environmental > Terrestrial > Soil > Garden | place: USA: California... | reverse complement strand
TGTTCGTCGTACCAGACTTCGGTGTGGCCACCGAACTTCACATCGACACACCACTCCGGCCGCGCGATCTCCCACGGGTTTCCGTAGCGCAGCCATTTGTCGGTCTTTTCCACCTGCCAGCCGTCGACGATCTCCTGCTGGAAGATGCCGAACTCGTAGCGGATGCCGTAACCCAGCGCCGGCACCTCGAGCGTCGCGAGCGAATCGATGAAACAGGCCGCGAGTCTTCCGAGGCCCCCGTTACCGAGTCCCGGCTCGTCTTCATGGGCCAGCAATTCTTCGAGATCCAGGCCGAGCTCGGCCACCGCGGTCCGCGCTGTCTCGTAGATGCCGAGATTGATGAGGTTGTTGCCGAGATGCGGCCCCATGAGGAATTCGGCCGAGAGATACGCGACCGTCCTCGACCCTTGCCGCGTGTACGCCGCTGCCGTGCTGATCCAGCGCTGGAGCATGCGGTCGCGCACCGCGTAGGCGAGCGCCATGTAGTAATCGGTCTTGGTCGCGAGCGCCGGGAACTTGCCCTGGATATAGAAGAGGTTGTCGAGGAAGGCGTGCTTGAGCGCTTCCTTGCTCATCGCGACGCGGTCTTCATCGATCTGCGGCGGCGGACCGCCGGCGACGTTCGGGAGACTGGTGACTGGAGGACTCACGGGAGATTCCCCTCGTTGCTGTTATGCACTGGCGTTGCAAGATTCGTGCAGGAAATTGACCCGTCTTTTACGCCAATTGCATTGCAATCTGCACCGTGCCGATGCGGCGACGGATTTCGGGCTCCGGAAAAGTGCATCGTCTCGCTAGTTCGCGCTCAGCGTGTACGCCTGCATGATGGTGGCGTACTTGGTCAGCATGTTCGGCACTTCCCATTCGGGAAGCTTTCCGGCGCGCAGATACTTCAGGAAGTTCTCGGTGACCTGGCCGAAATGTGCTTCATGTCCGTTGTGATACTTCTCGGGGACGGTCACGACGAATGAAGCACCCTCCTGCTCGAGGTCGATGCCGGGCCACTTCTTCGCGACCTTCTTGACCGCGGCGCGCAGCGCCTTCTCGTGCGCCTCCGCCGTCACCGACGCGTTTCGTTCGACGTACAACACCGGCTTGTAGCCCTGCTCCGCGCCCTGCTTGATCGTGAGCGACGCGCGCGTGCCGCGCATCACCGAGAAATGCGTATCGCCGGCACCCGGCGGGGCCTCGAATTCCCAGGTCACGGATACGCGCGCATGGACACCTTTTAATGTGTAGGTGAACTCACCGTTGGCGGGCGCCTGCAACACGCCGTCTTTCACGTATGCGCCGAGGAATGCCGGAAACTCTTTGGCACCAGTCACGCGGCCGAATTGTTCGAGCGTCAGCGGCGTCGTCCAGCGACGGGCTTTCAGGACCTTGGCGTCGGACGGACTCAGGATGACCTCGGGATAGGCCTCCCACTGCACGAGATCCACCAGGTGCGTCATCACGTCGACGATGCCGGCGCCCTGCTGCCCGGGATCGAAGAACCACTGCGGACGTTTGAGCTGCGAGCCCGCCACGACCTTGGAGAAATTGTGAACGCTGATCTTGGTGATCGACGGATCGTCCGGCGTTCCTTTTTCGAGGGTGCCAAACAACTCCGCCTGCTGGGAAAGCGCGCGCTGGAGCATGGTCGTGATCTCGAAGCGCTCGGTCATGATGTCGTACAACAACACGCCCTTCTCTTTCGCCTTGGCGAAGTCCGCAACGAGCGTCGCGTAGTCCTCGGGCCGGATGACCATCGGCTTGTCGGCGAGCACGTTGAAGCCGGCTTCGATCGACTTCGTGATGTATTCGGTCTTGCGCGCGTTGTTGCCGGAAATGACCATCACGGCCGGCGCGGCGACGATGCTCGCCTTGACCTCGCTGCTCTTCACCTTGTAGGGCCGCGCTTCGAGCGCGCGCTCGAGGTAGTCAGGCCCCGTCACGACGATTTCATTCCACGTCGTGGGATTCTCGGCGCGTGAGTTGAAACCCGAGATGCGCTTGAGGTGCTGCTCCACGTCTTCACCGGCCGGCGCGAACACGCGCACATCGGCGGAGACCTTGGGCAACATGAATTTCTGCACCAGCGCCGCGTGGAAGTGACCCGGGTCCAGCGTGATGAGATACACGTCGTTTCCTTTCTTCACGAGATCGGCGGACGCGGTGCCCGCCATGCATGCACATGCGGCCGCCACGAGGGCGGCCGCTCCATTGCGCAGAGTCATCACGCCTTCGCCAGGTGGAGTGCGCCGTAAGGTGAGCGCTCACCGCGCGACAGCATCGAGTTGGCTTCGTCGTCGTTCTTGAAGCGCTCGGCCTTCGGATCCCATTCGAGCGGACGTCCGAGCTTCATGGCGATCCAGCTCACGATGCAGGCGCTGTTGCTGCGATGGGCGATGTGCGCCGGCGCCAGCGGCTGCTTGCGTGAGTGCACGCTCTCGAGCCAGTTCTTGTGGTGAGACTTGCTGACGGGCAGCGGATGCGACAACCCGTTCGGGTCGAGGATCTTTGGATCGCTGGCGTCGAGCGGCGGCAGGTTCGCGCCCTTCGCCTGCGGATCACTCGAGGTGGCGCCGGTGCCTTCGCGCGTCACCCAGATCCAGCCTTCGTCGCCGTAGAACTTGAGCCCGGTGTTGTGCTTGTCGGAGACGTTCACGGTCACGTTGTTCGGATAAGAGAGCGTCACGTCGTACGCGCCGTGCACGTTCCAGATGCGCTCCGGATCCGGGAAGTCGCCTTTACCTTCGACGCGGCTCGGGCCCGTGTTCTCGTACTGCAGCGCCCAGTGCATGGTGTCGTAGTGGTGCGAACCCCAGCCGGTGATCATGCCGAGGCAATGCGCTTCGTGGCGCAGCCAGCCCGGACGGCTGTAGTCGGCCTGCGGATGCACGCGCATCTCGGTGTAGAACTTGAACGGTGTCGGGCCTAACCACTGGCTGAAGTCGAGATTGGCCGGAATTCCCTGCGGCGCGGCGTCGGGCGCCGTGGGATCAGTGGGCAGGCCGATTTCCACGCGCTGCACGTTGCCGATGCGACCCGAGCGGATGAGCTCGGCGGCCCGGCGGAATTGTTCCCACGAACGCTGCTGGCTGCCGACCTGCAGGATGCGGCCGTGACGCTTCACCGCATCGCGCAGGATCACGCCCTCGGCGTGAGTCATCGTGAACGGTTTCTGCAGGTAGACGTCCTTGCCCGCCTCGACGGCGGCGAGAGCGACCTCGGCATGCCAGTGATCCGGCGTGCTGATGACCACCGCGTCGATGTCCTTGCGCGCGACCAGTTCGCGGTAGTTGGAAAAGGTGCGGATCTTCGGCGCCGTCATGCCGCGATCGGCGTAAGACTTCTCGATGAGCTTGACGCCATCGGCGAGCCGCTTCGAGTCGAGCTCGCAGATCGCGACGTAGTCGGCCAGGTCGGACTTGATGACGCCCGGCATGTCGTGGCCCTGCGCGATGCGACCGAAGCCGATCTGGCCCACGCGGATGCGGTTGTTGGACCCGAAGGCGCGAGAAGGAACGATCAGCGGTGCAACGGCGGCGCCCAGGGCGGCCGACCTCACGAGGTCACGTCGTGTAATTTTCATTGCTGGACCCATCGGGAGTTGGAAGGGACGCCGAGTATAAACGCGCCCAATTCCAAACCCCATTAGACCAAATCACTCGTAACGGAGCGCCTCGATGGGGTCGAGCTGCGAAGCCTTGCGCGCCGGGTACAGCCCGAAGATCACGCCGACTCCCGCGCTGACCGCGAGTGCGGCCACCACGATCTCGGTGCGCGTGACCATCGTCCAGCCGAATTTGCTCGACAGCAGATAGCCGAAACCCACACCGAAGAGCACCCCGAGTGCTCCTCCAATGGCGGCCAGCACCAGTGCTTCGACCAGGAACTGCGCCATGATGTCCGCGGGTTGCGCACCCACCGCCATGCGGATGCCGATCTCGCGCGTCCGTTCGGTGACCGACACCAGCATGATGTTCATGACGCCGATGCCGCCGACGATCAGCGAAACCAGCGCGACTGAAAACAGCAGGCTCGTGACCGTGTCCTGGGTCGACGTGAGCATGCTCGTCATCTCGGCCATGCTGCTGGTAGAGAAATCATCTTCATCATCGGGGCCCAGCTTGTGGCGTTCACGCAGCAGCGCACCGATTTCCTGCCGCGCTCGCGGAATGGCCTCGGGCGACACGGCGCTCACGAAAATACGTCCGGGGACAAACTTGCCGAGGCCGCGCTGCATTCGCGTCTGGAAAGCGGATAACGGGATGAAGATGACGTCGTCCTGGTCGGAACCCATGGCGTTCTGACCCTTCTTCTCGAGCACGCCGATTATCGTGAACGGCGCGTCGCGAATCCGGATGATCTGGCCCACCGGATCGACGCCCGGACCAAACAGGTTCTCCGCGGCGGTCTGGCCGATCACCGCATTCTTGGCCGCGCCCGCCTGGTCGGAGGCGGTGAACATGGCACCACTCGATACCGGCCAATTGCGGATCGTGAAGAAGTCAGGCGTGGTGCCCGTGATCTGGGTGTTCCAGGTGCTGGTTTCCGAGATCACCGGCTGCTGCGCATTCATCTGCGGCGCGACCGCCGCGACCGAAGAGAGCTCCGTCTGGATCGCACGCAAGTCTTCCCACGTGATCGTGGGTTGCGAGCCCTGGCCACCTCGACCTCCCGGACCCTGGCTCGACCCCGAGAACAGCATGACGATGTTGGTGCCGGCGCCTTCGATCTGCGCACGCACGCGCGCCTTGGCGCCTTCCCCGATCGATTGCATGAAGATCACCGCGCCAACACCGATGATGATGCCGAGCGCCGTGAGGAACGAGCGCATCTTGTTTCGCGTCAGCGCGATTCCCGCGAGACGCAGGGTTTCAGTCGCGGGAATCATGAAGCCTCCTTCAATACTGGCTTCTGGCGTTCGTCGCTGATGATGCCGCCGTCCTTGAGCAGCAGCTTGCGCGCCGCGTAAGCGGCGACGTCCGGCTCGTGCGTGACGAACACGATCGTCATGCCGGAGGCCTGCAGGTCGGTCAGCAGTTTCATGATTTCGACCGTCGTGGCGGAATCGAGATTGCCCGTTGGCTCGTCCGCCAGGATGAGCGGCGGGTTGGTCACGAGTGCGCGTGCGATCGCAACGCGCTGCTGCTGGCCGCCTGACAACTGCGAGGGATGATGGCCCGCCCGATGTGACAGACCCACGCGGTCGAGTGCTTCCTTCGCTCGCCGATGGCGTTCGGCCAGCGGCACCTTCGCATAGATCAACGGCAGTTCGACGTTCTCGGCCGCCGAGGTGCGCTTCAGCAGGTTGAAGCTCTGGAATACGAAGCCGATGAATTCGTTGCGCACCTTCGCAAGCTCGATGCGCGACAGCTTCGCGACATCGCGGCCCCCCAGCATGTAGTTGCCGCGCGAAGGAGAATCGAGACAGCCGAGGAGATTCATCAGCGTCGACTTCCCCGAACCCGACGAACCCGTGATGGCCACGAACTCGCCGCGCTCGATCGAGAGGTTCACGTCGTGAAGCGCGGCGAACTCCGATTCACCGGATTGATAAACCTTGCCCAGGTTGCGCAGTTCGATGAGAGCCATGGCGGCCGACTAGAGAATTCGCGGACCGCGTTGCTGTCCGCGCTGGCCCTGGTTCTGCCCGGCGATGCCGACGATGATCGTGTCGCCTGCCTTGAGCTCGCCGCCGGTGACTTCCGTCACGCGCCCGTCGGTGAGTCCGGTCGTGACTTCGCGTGGCTGCGGAACGCCGCCGGCCAGGATGTAGATAGTGCGCTTGACCACGACCGGTGCGGCTTCTTCGCCGCCTTCGGAATCGCCCGCGCGATCACGGCGCCAGCGGTTTTCGCCGCCCTGTCCGCCCTGTCCGCCTTGTCCGCCCTGCGCGCTCTGACTCTGGCCACCCTCGCGACGCTGCGCACCCGCAGCCTGGGGATTGCCGGGTGTCGCGCTCATCGGCGCGCCTTCCGGCCGGAAACGCAGCGCGGTGTTGGGAACCGACAGCACATCCCGGCGACGGTCGGTGACGATGCTCACCGTGGCCGTCATGCCCGGCTTCAGCTTGAGATCCGGATTCGCGACGTCGATGACGGCGTCGTACGTGACGACGTTCTGCACGACCTGCGCGGCGTTGCGGATGTCGCGGATGGAACCGCGGAACGGCTCACCGGGATAGGCATCCACGGTGAACGACACGCGCATGTCTTTCTTCAGGCGCCCGATGTCCGATTCGGCGACGTTGGTGTGCACTTCCATCTTTCGCAGGTCCTGCGCGATCGTGAAGATGACCGGCGCCGACAGCGACGCAGCGACCGTCTGGCCGACGTTCACTGCGCGCGAGATCACGACCCCGTCCGTCGGTGACACGATGTCGGTGTAACGCAGGTTGGTGCGCGCCTGTTCCAGCGCTGCCTTCGATTGCGCGAGCTGGCCGACGGCCTGGTCCACCGCGGCACGCGCGGACCGCGCCGTGGCAACCGAGTTGTCGCGTTCGGTTTCGGAGATGAGTTGCTGCCGGAACACCTCTTCGGCCCGCTTGGCCTGGCGCTCAGCGTCTTCCGCGGTGACCGTCAGCCGCGTGACGTTGGCACGTGCAGCCGTGACATTGGCTTCGGCGGAAATGACCGAGGCATTGAACAGCGACGGATCGATCTTGGCGATGACCTGCCCTTTCTTCACGGGCGAATTGAAGTCGGCAAACAACTCCTGGATTCGCCCGGAGACCTGGCTGCCAACTTCGACGGTAACCACCGCCTGCAGGCTGCCGGAGGTACTCACACGCGCCACGACATTCCCGCGCTCGGCGGTCACGGTCTGGTATTCGGGGGCGTCACCACCACCGGCGGTGCATTTGTAGAGGAAAAACAGTGCGACGAGGACGATCGCTACCAGCCCGATGAGGCGGGAGCGGGAAAGTTGTTTGAGCAAGTTCGTATCCGATCTGACGTGGCGCGCTCTTCGCGCCCAAGTGTAGATCAGTCAGGGGGCGCCGCGTTCCCCTAAAAAGTTGTAGATCGATGTCAACCTCGGAGCGCGAGTGGCGTTACCTCGCGGTTCGGCACGCCCTTGGGGAACGGACCCACCCCGTTTCTCAACAGGGGTTCGATGTCTGCCGCGGCCAGAGGTCGGCTGTGCAGGTAACCCTGCGACTGGTCACAGCCCAGGTTGGCGAGCATCTCGAACTGTTCGGGAGTCTCCACGCCCTCGGCCACGGTCGTCATCTCGAAGGCCCTTCCCAACGCGATGATGGTCTCGGCCACGGTACGGCCGGGTCCCGAAGAGGTCAGCCCGTTGATGAAGCTTCGGTCGATCTTGAGCATGTCCACCGGCAACTCTGCGAGGCGACTCAGCGACGAGTAGCCGGTACCGAAATCATCGATGGCCACCCGGACTCCTGAGCGGCGCAACGCACGCAGTTGCGAAACCGCGGAACTCACGTCGTCGATCAGCACGCCCTCGGTGATTTCGATGTCGACGCCGAAGTTCTCGTTGCGCCACTCGCCGACGATGTCGAGCAGGTGGTCGGCGAACGCGCGGCGTCGCAGCTGGACCGGCGATATGTTCACGGCGACGCGAATCGCCGAATGCCCGGCGCCCTGCCAGCGCCGCAAATCCGCGGCGGCTTGCCGCAGGATCCAGTCACCCAGCGGCACGATGAGGCCGCTCGTTTCCATGAGCGGCAGGAACGCGCTCGGCATGACGAGGCCGGCCTCCGAGTCGCGCCAGCGAACGAGCGCCTCGAGCCCTCGAATCTCGCGCGTGCGGACGTCGATCTTGGCCTGGTAGTGGATCTCGAATTCCTGTCGCTCGACGGCGGCTCGCAGCCGATGCTCCATGGTCATGCGCGACACCACCGCGGAGGAAAGTTCCAGGCGGTGAGGCAGGTACTTTTCTCCGGTGCTCTTGGCGATCCGAAGGGCGGCTTCGCCGTTGTGGACCAGCGCGTTGGCGTCGTTGCCATTGTCCGGATAGCGTGCGAACCCGCACTTCACGTCCACGGGTATGCCGCGGCCGTCGACGATGAACGGAGCGCGGAACACTTCGGCCACCTGCTCCTGCATCCAGTGCACGGCTTCGTCTTCGTCGCCCGCCGCCTCGAGGATGAGACCGAATGTGCCGCCACCGAAATGCGCGAGTAGTTCGGTGGAATCGAGATGACGCTTCAGGCGATCGGCCACCTGCTGAAGCAGAAGGTCACCGGCATGCCGCCCGAAGGAGTCGTTGAGGCTCGAGAGTTGTTCGATATCGAGCACCGCCACTGCCGGCGTGCCTCGCCGTCCGATGCGCGGCTCGAGCGCGCGCACCAGGCGTTCGCAGAAGAGACCGCGCTTCGCGAGGCCCGTCAGCGGATCGAAGTACGACAGGAACCGGACTTCGTCTTCCTTGTGAAGGTACTGGAGCGCGAACGACAGGTTGGCGACCAGCTCGCGCAACATGCGCGATTCTTCATCTCCCACGGCACCCACGTCGTAGGACGTCAGCATCATGGCGCCGACGGGAGTGCGGTCGATCACCAATGGAAAGGCCACCACGCTGCGGAAGCCGGAATCCATGAGCGCGGCGCGCGCAGCCAGGCCCATGTCGAGCTGTTGAAGGTCGTTGCAGATCATCGAGGCGCCCGTGCGCAGTACGCGACCGATGACGCTCGAATCATCGGCGGGCGTCTCGGCGATGCTGAACGTGATCTGCTGCGCGAGTCCGCCATCGAAGCTTCCGGACCAGGCCGTTGGACGCGCGGTGCGCGTGCCCGGTTCGATGAGCGCAACCATTGCGCTGGCGTAGCCACCCACCGCGGTGGCGAGACGACAGGCCTCGACGAGAATCTCGCGCCGCTGACGGATGCGGACCATGGCGCTGTTGACGCCGCTCAGCATCTTCAACACGCGCGTGAGGCGGCTGATGTGCTTCTCCTGCCGGCGCCGCTCGGTGAAGTCGCGCTCGGTACCGCGGTAGCCGACCGCCTGGCCGCCCTCGCCCAACAACACGAGCATGTTGCGCTCGAGCCAGCGATAGCTGCCATTGCGATGTCGCCAGCGGGCCTGCAGGTTGGTGGCGGTGCGCTGATTGGGCCCCAGCGTGTGCATCGCGAAGTCGAGCGCCGCGAGATCTTCCGGATGAACGTATTGCGAGGCGTTCCGGCCGATCAGCTCCTGGGGCGCGTATCCGAGCATGCTTCGCACCGAATCGCTGCAGAAGGTGAACTTGCCGTCGCGATCGTGTTCCCAGATCCAGTCCTGCGACGTCGCGACGATGTCACGCAGCTGCTGCTCGAGTGCGATGCGCGTCCGTCGGACGGAAGCGTCGTTGAGTGCGCGCCGAACCGAGGGCACGAGGCGCGCCATGTTGGTCTTGAGCACGTAGTCGCAGGCGCCGCGCTGAAGAGCGTCGATGGCGCTTTCTTCACCGAGCGTGCCCGAAAGAAATATGAAGGGAGTGTCCGGCGCGATCTCGCGCGAGATCTCGAGTGCGGAGATTCCGTCGAAGCCGGGCAGCGTGAAATCGGACAGGATGATGTCGGGCTTCGATTCCTGGAGTGCGGTGCGAAGCGCGGTTTCCGAATCGACGCGCTTCCAGGTGCATGCGAATCCGCCGGACTCGAGCTGACGGACGGCGATCTCCGCCTCCGTCGGCATGTCTTCCACCACGATCAGTCGTACAGGCTGCATGTACTGTTGTTCCCCGCGACTAGTTAGCACCAGTCCGCCCTCGAGACTGACGCTCCCTGTCGCTCCTTCCCCCTGCAGCAGTACGCCCCCGTCATCTGCAGTCCCGTGGAACTTAGTCCACACCGGTTCGCCGGCATGTGACGCAGCTCGCACCCACATCATGAGCCTACCCAGTAGATAGCTCCCGGGCTTGGACAAATGCAGCGGAGCAGTGTAGGACTATTCCGACGGCAATGTAGCTCAGGTTTCGTCCTAGGCATTAGGTCTTTGGGCTCAAGCGGGCGGACACTACGGCCGTAACTGATACATGGGGTTTCACCTAGCGGGATATTCTCCGGACCGTGAACACGCATATCGCCGAAGCCGATCCTGAACATAAGCAGTCGCTGCTCATCGTGGACGATGAGCCCGCCTCGATGCGGGCGCTGTGCGACACGCTGGAATACGAGGGTTACAAGACCTACGGCTTCACGACTCCGACCGAAGCGCTTGCCGCAATGCGCGAGCGGCATTTCGATCTCCTGCTCGCCGACCTGCAGATGCCGGGAACCAACGGCATCGACCTCATGAAGTCCGCCCAGCTCATCGATCCGACATTGGTCGCCGTGATCATGACGGGGCACGGAGCGCTTGAAACCGCGATCGCCGCCATGAAGGCCGGCGCGCTCGACTACATCCAGAAGCCCATCAAGCTCGCCACCACCCTGCCCGTGCTCGAGCGCGCGCTCGCGGTGCGGCAGCTGCGCATCGAAAAGAAGCGCCTCGAGGAAAACGTCCGCGAGCGCACCGAGGAACTCAAGATCGCCAATCGCGAGCTCGAGGCGTTTTCATATTCCGTGTCCCACGATTTGCGCGCGCCGCTGCGTGCCGTGTCGGTGTTTACGCAGACCCTGTTGTCCGATCACGTCGGCACGCTGACCGAAGAAGGACGCCGACTGCTCCAGAACGTGAATGCCGGTGCTGCGCACATGGACCGGTTGATCACGGATCTCTTGCGCCTTTCCCAGCTCAATCGCCAGGCGCTTCACAAGCAACCCGTGCGATTCGGCGATCTCGCGCGGCGGATCATCGACGAGATGGCGGCCGAACGCGCCGGGCGTGACATCGAATTCGTGATCGCCGATTTCCCCACCTGGCAGGTGGATCCCGGCCTCATGCAGCAGGTGTTCGTCAACCTCATCTCGAACGCCATCAAGTTCACGCGCGAGCGCGAGAAGGCCCGCATCGAGATCGGTTATCGCAAGGACGGCACCACGCTCGTGTGTTTCGTGAAGGACAACGGCGTCGGCTTCAACATGAAGTACATGAACAAGCTGTTCGGCGTGTTCCAGCGCCTGCACAGCGCCGATCAGTTCGAAGGCACAGGCGTCGGGCTGTCGATCGTGCGGCGAATCATCGAGCGCCACGGGGGCAAAGTCTGGGTCGACGGCGCGCAGGACCAGGGCGCCGCGTTCTACTTCAGCCTCCCGGATTGTTGAGTCCCCGGCCGTATTGCTGAACCAGAGGCGCGGCGGTTTCTGACATTCCCGCTCGCGCCCAGGCGCGACCATGTGCGTCATGAACGACGCAGTGTTGCCTTCCGCGGACGAGCGGGTACCCCGCGCGACGCGTGCATCCGTCGACGACCGCATCCAGGCGCGCACGCTTCATGATGTCTCGCGGTTCATCGGGGCCGATCCGGTGTTCATCGACGAGCGGATCGACGAGCTCAAGCGTGAATGGGACATCGAGCGAACCCTCGAGGCGAATGCCGCTTCGGTGTCGTTGATTGGCCTCGGACTCGGACTCTTTGTCGATCGCCGATTCCTCGCGCTGCCGGCCGCTGTGGCGGCATTTCTGCTCCAGCACGCGCTGCAGGGCTGGAGCCCTCCGTTGCCTTTGCTGCGACGGTTGGGTCTTCGCACCTCCGCCGAGATCCACGACGAGATCATCGCTCTGCGTATTCTGCGCGGTGACTTTCTTGACCGGCTGACCTATCCGGAAGACGCGCTGGCAAGTGCGCGAAGCTGGGGCTGACCGGTTCCGGTCAGCTCGGCGGCACCACCGCTTCGCTGGTTTTCTCCGCCGCCTGCGCCACGGGCACAGCGGGCAGGTCGGTTTTCTGAGCGTCTTGCTCCGCCTCGCGAGTCATCACCACGATGCTGATGCGCCGGTTGACGGCGCTGCGCGGATTTTCCTTGTCGAACAGCACCGACGATGCGAGGCCGACGACCCGCGCGATCCGCTCGGTCTCGAGACCTGCCGATTCCATCGCGCGGCGTGCCGCGTTCGCGCGGTCAGTGGATAGATCCCAGTTGGTGTAACCGGTGATGCCGGCATACGGCGTCGTGTCGGTGTGCCCCGTCACGCTCAGGCGGTTCGGCACCGTGCGAAGGTAGCTGGTCACTTCCTTGAGGACGTCGTTGGTGTACGTCTTCAGTCGTGCGCTGCCGAGATCGAACATCGGGCGGTTCTGCGCGTCGAGGATCTGGATGCGCAGGCCTTCTGGCGTGATGTCGAGCAGCAGCTGATCCTTGAACGGCTGCAAGGCCTGGCTCTTGGCGATGGCTTCCTTGAGATCGTCCATGAGCGCGTCGAGTTGTTTCTTCTCGAGCAGTCTTTTCGCCTCTTCGGCCTCCGCCGCCTTTTCCGCGTCGGTTTTAAGATCGATCGGAGGCGCCGGAGAAGTCATGACCGTAGCGCCGATCCTGTCGGTCTTCTGCTGGGACGACTTGGGCGCATCGAGGCCGCCGCCCAGGTTGATGGGCGACGTGCTCGCGCCACCGGGCCCCATCTGCCCGGGTGCGGGCTTCGCGCTCTTGCCCGGTTCCATGCTGGGATTCTTGAAGTAATCGAAGATCGCGGCGCGCTGATCCTTGGACACCGCCGTCACGAGCCACATCACCATGAAGAACGCCATCATGGCGGTGACGAAGTCGGCGTACGCCACTTTCCAGGCGCCGCCATGGTGTCCGCCGGCGACCTTCTTGACGCGCTTGACGTAGATAGGACGCGGTGCGGATGCCGCTGCCTTCGCCATGGATCAGGCTCCGCCGTTGGCAGGCGGTGCTTTACCCTTGAGATGCGCTTCGAGATCCGCGAAGGTCGGCCGCACTTCGCTGTAGAGCAGCTTGCGCGCGAATTCAACGGCGACGGTCGGCGCGTATCCGCGCACGCTCGCCACCAACGCCATCTTCACCACCTCGAACGCCTTGCTCTCTTCGTTCGCGCGATGCTCCATCGCGGAGGCGATGGGACCGACGATGCCATACGCGACCAGGATGCCGAGAAACGTGCCGACCAGCGCCGCGCCGACCTTGTGACCGATGGTCGCCGTATCCGCGCCATCGAGCGCCGACATCGTGTTCACGATGCCGAGCACCGCGGCGACGATGCCGAATCCGGGCAACGCGTCGGCCACCTTTTGCACGGCATGCGCCGGTTCGTGCGCTTCCTTGTGATGAGTCTCGAGTTCGTATTCGAGCAGGCTTTCGAGCTCGTGCGGATCCAGCGAGCCGCCGGTGATCAAGCGCAGGCAGTCCGTGATGAACACCACCATGTGGTGATCAGAAAGAATGACCGGGTACTTCTGGAACAGCGGGCTCTTCTCCGGCGCCTCGACATCGCCTTCGATGGCCAGCAGGCCATCCTTGCGAATCTTCATGAGGATGTCGTAGATGAGCTTGAGCAGCGTGACGTAGTCGTCGCGCTTGTAGCGGGGACCTTTAGGAAGCGTGAGCGCGAGGATAAAGGCCTGCTTCGACACCTTCGGCGGATTGCTCGTCATGAACGCGCCGAGCGCAGCGCCGACGATGATGAGGATCTCGGTCGGATGCCACAGGGCGAGCAAGTGCCCGCCCTCGAGGACGAATCCACCAAATACGCACGCCAGCACGATGGCCGATCCGAGAATCTGAAGCATGGTTCTTTCGACTGATGCCCGCCCTTCCCGGGCTATCGGCGGGGGCTCGTCGAAATGAACCATGCAGTGAAACTCG